>Ga0193702_1000081_pt1 | contig 38901 bp, 29 predicted proteins | sample U3a1metaG_FD_143060 | JGI IMG/M metagenome (GOLD analysis project Ga0193702, IMG submission 143060) | Soil microbial communities from a riparian zone of the East river system, Colorado, United States - U3a1 | ecosystem: Environmental > Terrestrial > Soil > Riparian zone | place: USA: East River... | reverse complement strand
TAGAAGAGTTGCGTAGTCACGGCATCGAAGTGCAGGTACAATCATCTACCCATACGGTAAATTTTGAAAATATTTATGGCGATGACCCCGATGAGCGCATTCAGAATGTATTACAAAAAGCAGACCCTTTTACTATAAATGAACTGGAACATATAGATGCAAAAATATTCCACCTTGGGCCATTGCTGGCTGATGATATTTCTACCGATATAATTAGAACCCTGGCTGCAAAAGCACGGGTATCTTTAGATGTGCAGGGTTATTTGCGCAAGGTAGTCAACAACAAGGTTTACCCAACCGATTGGCCGGATAAAAAGGAAGCCCTGCAATATGTACACACCTTAAAAGCCGATGAGGCCGAATTACAGGCATTAACCAATTGTGATAACATGCGCATAGGCGCACAAATACTTGCAGATTGGGGGGTGCAGGAAATTGTAATAACCAATGGCAGCAAAGGCTCTGTAATTTATGCTGATAACATATTTTATACCATCCCCTCTTATCATCCTAAAATAATAACCGATGCTACCGGTTGCGGCGATACCTATATGGCCGGATATTTATATAGGCGTGTTAAAGGTAGTTCCATTCAACACTCCGGCGAATTTGCCGCTGCAATTGCAACCCTAAAGATGGAATCATCCGGCCCATTTATAGGTACCGAGGATGATGTTGTACAGCTTTTAAGCATCAACGGGTTATAAATACCTCAACTACGCCTTAAAAAAGGTAATTTTGCCGTCCCTTTGCGGGGATTATTAAATAAGCGAAAATGGCGTGGTCAGATAAATTAAAGCTCAATAAACAATTAATACGGTCAATAACAGCCGCAGGATATAATTCTCCAAAAGAAATACAGTTAAAAACCCTTTCCCGTATTATTGGCGGGCAGGATGTTATTGTGGTTGGCCCTGATGGCTGCGGTAAAACAACAGCTTATGTATTGGCAATATTAAACCGTTTAAAATACTCATCAGAGGGCGTTCCGCGGATATTGATCTTAGTGCCCGATAAAGAACGTGTATTAGCGGTAATAGATCAGTTTGAGTTATTAAATACGAACAAGGAAATGGCCATTGTGGGCTTATACGCCGCCCCCGGCATAGAGGCGCAAATGAACGCCCTTGCTGATGGTGCCGATATTGTAGTGGCAACACCCGACAGGGCACGTGCCATTTACTTAAAATTGGGCCTTAACCTGAATAAGGTAGATCTGTTTGTTGTGGATGATGCAGAACTGATAGTAAAACAGGGCTTGCAGCTACCCGTAGCCGAACTGGCTAATAGTATAACCAAAGCACAGCACCTTGTTTTTACTACGGTAATACATGACAAGCTGAATAAGATGATAGCCCCCTTTATGAAGCTGCCCGCCATTGTGGAAGTAGAAGAAACAGGCGAAGTTCAGTTAAATACACATCCGCAGGTTTTATACCTTGTACCTAATTTTGGCACCAAGTTAAACCTGCTTAATTTGTTTATGCAGGATGATGAACTGTTTACCAAAACCGTTGTATTTGTAAATACCCGCCACACTGCCGAAAAGTTGTACAAAAGCCTTCAAAACCGGGTAAATAATCCTGTTGCTTTATTAAACTCATGGTTTTTCGAACTGGAGAGCTTTACCAATATTGATGATTTTAAAAAGTCGGCTATTGCAAAGGTGTTAATAGTGGTTAATGAACCGGATATGGAGATCGATCTGCATGACATCCCCTTCATTATACATTTTGAGCTGCCGGAGGATAAAGAAGTTTTTGTAAAAAGATTAGTAAACGAAGTACCATCTGCTGATGAAACGCTTGCCATCACCTTTGCCACCGACCTGGAACTGGCTATGGTTAAAAAGATAGAACAAGCTATCGGCCAAAAAATACCTGTAGGCGAATTACCCGGTGACTTATTGATAGAAAAGGAAAAGAAAAAAACCGAACCGTCAGAAAAACAACCTTCAAAGTCAAAAGCAACGGAACCGGTTGCCGGGGAAGCCTTTCACCAGAAAAAGGCAGCCAATTCAAAAACTTATAATTTCAGCTCGGGTAAGAAAGCAAAAATGAATAAGAAGAAGAATCATTAAAACTCTTGTAATCCTCAGGGTCCCTGCGTAGGCAGATACTATTTAAACACCCCATCCAACAACCCACTATTGGCAACCGCGCCATTCACCTTAAACTCAACCGGCTGGCCCAATACGGATGTTTTGATGTCATACGGTATTTTAACGCCGCCGTTTACTTCGCGGTAATCACTGTATTCGTTTACGGTACTGCCGGGGGTATCGGTAAGCTGTTTGATCTTTAGGCCGGTCTTAATATCGAAATAGCATTTTACACGCACACCATCGGGATGTGTTACCAGGATCAAGTAGGCCATTTTATCCCCAACCACCTGTAAGGTAGATGCCAATGCCAATGTATACCCGCTTTTGGCATAATCCAACTCGGGGAATGGAAGGTAACGGGCCTTTGTCTCGTTCCTGATCAAATTGTCCATTATTACGGAGCCGTTCATTTGCTGTATGCTCACGCTATCCGCGTTAATTACAACCTTTGATACCACCAGATTATTATACGATGGGGCTACCATATCCAGATAAAGCTTATCCGGCGATTTATATTTAATATTCGATTTTACTTCTGCGCCCTGCAACGTGCCGGATGATAAAATAGTAAGGTCGCTCATGCTTTTTATCTTATCTGTGCCGCCAACAGCATCTAAATAAGCTTTAATAACGCCGCCGGGTGTAGTGCCTTCCGGAACAGGCAACCCACTAAATGAATTATTTTCGGGGTTAACATCAGGTAGCTGGTGGTCAGGGTCGAGGGTTACAATAACTACTTTAGAGGTAGATTTATAAGGAAAGGTCCATACCGGGCCGCGCTGCCAAACCTCGGCAGGTAAATTAACACGCCCTGTTTTGCCGTTTTCTTCCTTAACTTCAACCGTAACCGGCAATGCCATCTCTTCCAGGTTCTCAATGGTAATTAACGATCCCTGGGCCGGATCGTTCTGATTATAGTTTATCGCTTTTACGCCCTGGTCAACTTTCCAGGTGGTCAGGAACCATTCGTTCCAGAACCAGCTTAGGTCCTCTCCTGCCGCGTTATCCATCGAGTGGAAAAAATCCCACGGCGTTGGGTGCTTAAATGCCCAGCGTTTAATATAGGTGCGGAAAGCAAAATCAAAACGCTCCTCACCCAAAACCTGTTCGCGCAATATCTTTAAACCTAAGGCCGGCTTTTCGTAAGCTGCGTTACCTAAATAATCTTCCTGTATCACATCCGGCGTGCTCATTATCGCATCCGCTTCGGGGTTAAACATATCCGGTGCAACTTTTTGCTCATCAGTAGGCTGCCAGTATTCGCCGTTGTTAAATACCTTCGTATCTACTTTATTAATAAAGGTGTTAAACCCTTCGTCCATCCAGGCATATTTACGCTCGTTAGAACCTACGATCATCGGGAACCAGTTATGGCCAAATTCGTGGTTGGCTACCTCCCATAGTTCACCTCCGGCCGATTTCCCGCCGCAAAAAACAATGCCGGGGTATTCCATGCCGCCAACTGTGCCTGCTACGTTAGTAGCTACCGGGTAGGTATATTCATACCACTTGTTGGAGTATAGTTCAATTGCGGCTTTTACATATTCGGTAGAGCGGCCCCAGGCTGCTTCACCCTTGCTTTCCACCGGGTAAACAGATTGCGCCAGCGCCTTTTTACCGCTTGGTAAATTAATGCGCGCCGCATCCCATATAAAGGCTTTTGATGCGGCCCATGATACATCGCGCGAGTTTTTGCAGTAGAAATGCCAGGTTAGGTTTGCTTTTGCAGGATGCGAAGACGCTTTCTCAAATTCTGTAGAATCACGTATGGTAACGGTTTTATCGCTTGCTTTTGCTGCCGCTAAACGGCTAATGCTGGTGGCTGTTAATACCTCTGCCGGGTTCATTAATTCGCCCGACCCAACTACTATTAAACTGGCAGGCGCGGTAATGGTATAATCAAAATTGCCATACTCCAGGTAAAACTCTGACGAGCCCATATAGGGTATCACGTTCCAACCCGTAACATCATCATAAACCTCCATGCGCGGATACCATTGCGCAATTTCATATATCCAGCCGTTTTTGCCCAACTGGCGGCCCATACGGTCGGTGCCATATTCGGGCACATCAAAGCCGTAATCAATTTTTAGCTGGATCTTTGCGCCGCCTGCATGCAAGGTATCTTTTAACCTGATCTGCATCCGGGTATCGGTAACTACATAATCTACTTTTTCTTCCTTGCCGTTCTTAATAATATAAACGCCTTTAATTTCATCGCCATTGGTAAAGGTTTTATTGGCAAACCGGCCACCGGTAACGGCGCTTGTTGCTGTACCGCGCGAATCTTCGCGGTAAATATTCTGGTCAACCTGCAGCCATAAAAAGGTTAGGCCATCGGGGCTGTTATTGGTATAGGTAATTTGCGACGACCCGGTTACCCGGTGCTTCGCGGTATCCAGCGTTACATCCAGCTTATAATCGGCGCGGTTTTGCCAGTATTTTGAACCGGGTGCGCCCGATGCTGTGCGATATTCATTACCCTTTTCAGGATAAAACAAGGGAGAGAAAACCTTATGCTGATCGTATTTATATTGCGGTTGCTCGGGTGCTTGCGCGTTAGCGTGGTAGATGCCTGTTGCCAGTAATAAGGCGAGGATAACTTTATTAAACTTCATTTAGCAGAATTTATTTTAAAGGTAATATAACGGTGTAAATTATAAAAAATTTCATTAGCAAAGAGCAGGGCGATAGGCGGATGGCGTAAAGGTTTTTTGTTGAAATCACCCCAATCGCCGCGCACCATGCAACTAATAAAAACAGTTTGCTATCAACCCGGTCCAGCCGGTTTGGTGCGAGGCGCCTATGCCCTTGCCATTGTCGCCGTCAAAATACTCATGGAACAGGATATGATCTATAAAATAAGGGTCGGTTTGTATTTTGAGATTGGTGCCGAATACTGGCCTGCCGCCGTTTGCATCCTTCAGGAATATTTTGGATACGCGGTTGTATATTTCATCCCCTACCTCCTTCAAATTCATAAAAACGCCCGAACCTGTGGGGCATTCTATTTTAAAATCGTCACCATAAAATTCATGGTAACGGTAAAGGCTCTCTATTATCATATAGTTTACCGGCATCCAGATGGGGCCGCGCCAGTTGCTGTTGCCGCCAAATAAACCGCTGTCGCTTTCGGCGGGCATGTATTTCATATTATACTCCATACCGTTAACTTTTACGTAGTATGGATTATTCAAATGATATTTTGAAACGGAACGGATACCATAAGGGCTTAAAAACTCCTTCTCATCCAGCATATATTTTAACAGCGACTTCATGCGGTACCTGCGCAACAGGCTTATTAAATGCTTGCCATTTACCCCTTTTTCATTCCATTGCGAAACCAGCGAGGCCAGGTCGGGACGGTTATCTTCAAACCATGTCATCCTCTTTTTAAATATGGGGTTGTTCATTATATCGTCATCGTTCAAAACTTCGGTGGCGAACAAAGGAATTAAGCCAACCATGCTGCGTACCATCACTTTTTCGACGCTGTTATCGGCAAACCGCAACTGGTCATAAAAAAAGCCGTCATCGTCATCCCAAAGCCCCTGGCTATCGGCACCCATGGTTGCCATTGCCCCGGCGATGTAGATAAAATGCTCGAAAAATTTAGAGGCGATATCTTCATACGCTTTATCGCCTAAGGCGAGCTCAGCCGCAATACCCATTAAATTAAGCGAGTACATGGCCATCCAGGCAGTTCCGTCTACCTGCTCTAAATGTTCGCCCATTGGCAATTGCGTGTTACGGTCGAACACGCCAATGTTGTCCAACCCTAAAAATCCTCCTTCGAAAACGTTATTGCCGTTAACATCTTTTCGGTTTACCCACCAGGTAAAATTGAGCATCAACTTATGAAAAACACGTTCTAAAAAGTAGGTATCGCCTTTTCCATTGTTAGCTGCCTTATCTATATTATATATTTTCCAGGCAGCCATGGCATGTACCGGCGGGTTGGCATCGCCAAACGACCATTCATAAGCAGGTAATTGCCCGTTGGGGTGCATATACCAGTCGCGCACTAAAAGCATCAACTGATTTTTTGCAAAATCAATATCTATTGTGGCTAACGCAATACTATGAAATGACAGGTCCCAGGCGGCGAACCAGGGATATTCCCATTTATCTGGCATGGAGATAATATCCCGGTTATTTAAATGCCCCCATTGCGTATTGCGTCCGCTTAAACGTTGTGCGGGTGGCGCAGGTTGGGCTGGATCGCCGTTGAGCCATTGGTGAACATCATAATAATAAAATTGCTTGCTCCATAGCATACCGGCGAAAGCCTGGCGCTGTATCATTAAGCGCTCTGCATCAGTTTGATCTTTTTGAAGTCCGTTATAAAAGGCATCAGCTTCGGTGCTGCGCGTATTAAACAATGCATCAAAATCATCAAAGCCATTTTTCGCATCCGCGGATAATCTTAAACGCAGAATAACACTTTGCTTTGCCGGAACAGTTATATCATAATTAATAGCCGCCTTTGTACCTTTTTTCTGCGGATTGATAGTATCAGTACCTTTGGTGATATGATCATTTATGCCATCCTTATGATAGGACTTACCATCGTTAGCATTGTATAACTTTTCGGTATTGGTTTCATTATCGCAAAATAACAGCTCATTCACGCCTTCTGCCTTTAACCAAAGCTGACCCAAATCTTTGTGATAGATCCCCACAACACTTTCGGCTTCGGCTGAAAGATCGGGCATATAATTATCATAACCCCACGCCCAGGTATTACGGAACCATACCGTCGGCATTACATTTAAAGTGGCATCACTCTCACCCCGGTTATTTATGGTGATCTTTATTAATAGATCATCCGGCGCATTTTTAGCATACTCGGTAACTACATCAAAATAGGCGTTTTGGTTAAATATGCCGGTATCTATGATCTCAAATTCAGGATCGTTGCGTGTACGTCTTTTATTCTCATCCAATAACCATGCGTATGGAAATTCCTGCTGGGGGTATTTGTAGAGCATTTTCATGTACGAATGCGTGGGCGTATTATCCAAATAATAATACAACTCCTTCACATCCTCGCCGTGGTTACCTTCGGGGTTACTTAAGCCAAAGTAACGCTCTTTAATAATAGGGTCTTTTTTGTTCCATAAAGCCACCGAAAAACAAAGGAGTTGCTGGTTATCACATATCCCGGCAATGCCCTCTTCGCCCCAGCGATAGGCTTTGCTGCGGGCCATATCATGCGTAATATAATTCCAGGCATCACCATCAGGGCTATAATCTTCCCTAACTGTCCCCCACTGGCGGTCGCTTACATACGGCCCCCATTTTTTCCAGTTGGGGTCTTTTAAGCGGGTTTGTTCTTGGTTCATGTATATTGGTGCAGATTGAAGATGTTAAATTAGGTGTAATATGTTAGGGTAACAAACTTTAAGCTAAAGGTTACATTAATTCGATATTTTATAAATAAAAAACAACAAAGTTAGGCACCAATTTACAACCGAATCCAACTATTATTTATTTAAAATCAATATGTATTGCATTAATAATTATGTATTTAATATTTCTTAATGGCCGATTAAGGTATCTTTACTCATTCTGTTTATCATCACAATTATGAATGATTTTATAGCAGCCCGGTCACAAATGGCCTTATCCTTAGGCTTTCACATCATCTATTCCTGTATCGGGATGGTGATGCCGGTGTTTATGGCTATCTCGCATTATAAATACCTTAAAACACAAAACCCGGTTTATAAAAATATCACCCAGGCCTGGAGCAAGGGCGTGGCCATCTTTTTTGCTACCGGCGCGGTATCGGGCACCATGCTCTCCTTCGAGTTAGGTTTACTATGGCCCGAATTCATGAAACATGCCGGGCCCATATTTGGTATGCCTTTTTCGCTGGAGGGTGTGGCTTTTTTTATTGAGGCAATTGCGTTAGGGTTCTTTCTTTATGGCTGGAATAAATTTAACAAATGGTTTCATTGGCTAACCGGGGTATTGGTTGGGGTAAGCGGTATTATCTCGGGTATTTTGGTAGTAGCGGCAAATGCATGGATGAACAGCCCGTCGGGCTTTGACTATGTGAACGGGCAATATTTAAACATTGACCCAATGAAGGCCATGTTTAATGATGCCTGGTTCCCGGAAGCATTGCACATGACCATTGCCGCGTTTTCGGCTACCGGTTTTGCTGTGGCAGGTATCCACGCCCTTATGATCTATAAAAAGCGCAACATTGAGTTTCATACCAAAGCATTTAAGATAGCCATTGTGTTTGCTGCCGTTGCCGCTATTTTACAGCCTTTAAGCGGCGATATATCCGCTAAAAGCGCCGGCAAACGGCAGCCTGCTAAATTAGCGGCTATGGAAGCATTGTTCCATACCCAAACCTATGCGCCATTAGTTATCGGCGGCATACCGGATACCGCTGCCAAAAAAGTTAATTACGGTATAGAAATACCCGGCCTGCTTAGCTTTTTAGAGTATGATAATTTTAAACAGGAAGTAAAGGGTTTAGATGCCATACCTGCTAAGGACCAGCCCCCTGTTGCAATTACCCACTATGCTTTTCAAATTATGGTGGGTACCGGGGTTGTTATGATGCTGGCCGGCATTTTATATTTCATCGCTTTGTGGAAAAAGAGAAGTTGGTTGAGTAAGGGTTGGTTCTTAAAGCTGTTCATCCTTTCAACACCCTTAGGATTTATAGCCGTTGAAGCCGGGTGGACCGTAACCGAAGTTGGCCGCCAGCCGTGGATATTACAGGGCATTATGCGCACCAGTGAAGCCATTACTCCCATGCCAGGGATACAATACACGTTCTACCTGTTTAGCTTTGTGTATTTTACATTGAGCATGGCGGTAATATTTTTACTGTCGCGGCAAATTAAGATGGTGCCTGAATTGTATGATGTTAGGTAGAAGCTGAAAGCATAAAACCGAAAGCTAAAAGTTTAATATGTATTGAATTATGATGATCAAAATATCAGCTTTTAGCTTTATGCTTAAACCTTTTAGCTTAAAATTAGCTTAAAAATATATGTTAACCGTAGTGATCCTCTTCCTGTTTTTTGCTATCGTGCTCTACTTTTTGTTGGGCGGGGCTGATTTTGGCGCGGGGATAATTGAACTTTTTACATCAGACGGTAACAAGACCCGCACCCGCAAAACCATGTACCAGGCCATTGGGCCTATATGGGAAGCCAACCACATGTGGCTGGTAATAGCGGTGGTAATATTGTTTGTAGGCTTCCCTGCTATTTATAGCCAAATGTCCATTTACCTGCATATCCCCATATTAATTATGCTGATGGGAGTTATTGCGCGGGGGACAGCATTTTCGTTTAGAAACTATGATGCCGTTAAAGGCGAGAACACGCAGAATTTATATAACCACATTTTTGTTTATTCGAGTGTAATTACCCCTTTGTTTTTGGGGATAATCGCCGGCAGCGCTATATCCGGGCAAATAGATCTCGGCGCAACAACCTTCCTGTCGGCTTATGTTTTTAGCTGGTTTAACTGGTTCTCTATTGCCGTTGGATTTTTCACGGTCGCCTTATGCGGCTTTTTAGCCGCTATTTATTTAATTGGCGAAGCGGATAATCAGCATGATATGCAACGTTTCATTAAAAAGGCAAAAGCCTTAAACATCGCGGCATTTGTTTGCGGCGCTTTGGTATTTATTGCCGCAAGGGTGCAAAACATTCATCTTGTAGACTGGGTGTTTGGAAATACTATAAGCCTTGTAGCGGTCATAGCGGCGTTTGTTTCGTTGATCGCCCTTTGGATAACCATTAGTAAAGGCCGAAGAATGATAGCCCGCATATTTGCCACCTTCCAGGTAACCATGATCTTATTATCTGTTGGGTATCGGCATTTCCCAAATTTTATCTTATTAAAAGGCGGCCAAAACATGTCGCTATTAACAGACCACGCCCCACAAAAAACAATTGACGATTTAGGCATAGCATTGCTGATAGGCAGCTTATTTATATTACCCGCGTTGTTTTATTTGTATTATAGTTTTAGAGAGAAGAACACGAAGTAACTCGAATTAAAGCGAATTTCACGAATTTTTAAGGATTATTGTCGAATTAACTTTGAAAATGATGATCACCAAATTGGCAGGCAATTCGTGAAATTCGAATAAATTCGTCTCAATTAGTGGCTTATTAACACTCAGGAAGGCTTATCGGCACGTTAATGGCCAATCCACCATCGGCAGTTTCTTTGTATTTCGAGTTCATATCCAATGCTGTTAGCCACATGGTTCTTACCACGGCATCCAAACTTACTTTTGCATTATCCGGGTTGCTTTGCAGGGCTAATTGGGATGCGGTAATGGCTTTGATGGCGCCCATTGTATTACGTTCGATGCAAGGTACTTGTACCAATCCGCCAATTGGGTCACAGGTCATGCCTAAGTGGTGTTCCATGGCTATTTCGGCAGCCATTAATACCTGGCGTTGCGATCCGCCCAAACATTCTGTCAATGCCGCAGCAGCCATTGCAGATGATACGCCTATCTCGGCCTGGCAGCCACCCATCGCAGCGGATAGGGTTGCCCCCTTTTTAAATATACAGCCAACCTCTGATGCTGTCAACAGGAATTGAATGATCTGATCTTCTGTATTGCCGTCACAAAAAATAACAAAGTATTGTAAAACGGCAGGTATTACCCCCGCAGCGCCATTGGTGGGCGCGGTTACCACCCTGCCAAAGGACGCGTTCTCTTCATTAACGGCAAGGGCAAAGCAACTTACCCAGTCTAAAATATTTTGGAAGCCACCGCCCGTTTTGCGGATGGCTGCAAGCCATTCATCGTAGTTATTTTCTACAGCATTACCCAACAAGCGGTTATTCAATGCCGATGCACGGCGGGTAACATTTAATCCACCGGGTAAAACACCTTTGGTATGGCAGCCTTTGTACATACATTCCTTCATCACCCGGAATATATTTAATATGCCGCTGCGTACCTCCTGCTCATTACGCCAGGCCAGCTCGTTCTCAAAAACAACTTCGGATATTTTAAGCCCGGTTTTCATACACCAATGCAGTAAAGCGTTTGCGTCCTGAATAGGAAAAGGGAGGTCAACCATCTTATCATCCCCTTTTGCGTTTTCGCCTTCTTTTAAAACAAAGCCGCCGCCAATGGAATAATAAGTTTCAGAAATAGCTGTACCGTTCTCTAAAAAAGCCTGGAACGTAACGGCGTTGGGATGCGCCGGCAAGCTTTCGTTTGAGAGGAATAAAATATCATCAACTGGAGAAAAGGAAATTGTTTTTTGTCCTGCAAGGATTAATTGATTAGTCTTTAAGATATTAGTTATTACCACCGGAACGCTATGCACATCCATAGTAACCGGGTCAAAGCCGCCCAAACCAAGCTGAATAGCAATATCCGTTCCGTGGCCCAGGCCGGTTTTAGCTAACGAGCCATAGAGCAAAACGTTAACGTGGATAACCTCATTTAACAATTCCGCATCCGCCATCCCGGTAACAAACCGTTGCGCGGCACGCCACGGCCCAAGCGTGTGTGAACTTGACGGACCAATGCCTATCTTAAAAATATCAAATGCGGATAGTTGTTCTTTTTTCATACTGCATTAACAGTATTGGTAAACGTTGTAAGTTACGTTTAATTATGCCGTAAAAGGCGGCTTAACAACGGTAGCTTTAATTTGGTTATCCCTTATTTTTATAAATATCTCGGTGCCCTCTTTAGCAAATTCGGTTTTTACATAGCCCATGCCTATCGGTTTTTGCAGGGATGGCGATTGGGTGCCCGATGTTACTTTACCAATGGTATTTCCATCAGTATCCGTAATTTCGTAATCATGGCGCGGAATACCCCGGTCTATCATTTCTATACCAACCAGCTTTTTGGTTACGCCTTCTGCTTTTTGCTTTTGCAGGTTAGCAGAATTGGTAAACTCTTTATTAAATTTAGTTATCCATCCCAATCCGGCTTCTAACGGCGATGTGGTATCATCAATATCATTACCGTATAAACAGAAGCCCATTTCTAAACGCAGGGTATCCCTGGCACCTAAGCCAATTGGTTTTATGCCGAATTTTTCTCCTGCTGCAAATACCTTATCCCATATCTCATCAGCATGAGCGTTATCAAAATAGATCTCGAAACCACCCGCACCGGTATAACCTGTTGCTGATATCACCACATTGTCAACCCCGGCAAATTTCCCTTTTTTAAAGGTGTAATATTCCATTGACCCTAAGTCAACATCGGTAAGGCTTTGTAACGCCTCGGCGGCTTTAGGGCCCTGTATCGCTAATAAAGTGGTACGGTCGGATATATCCTTCATATCCACACCCATGTCATTGTATTTGGATATCCAGTTCCAATCCTTTTCAATATTAGAAGCGTTAACTACCAGCATGTAGGTTTTATCGTCAATACGATAAACCAATAGGTCATCAACTATACCGCCGTCCTCGTTGGGCAGGCAGGAGTATTGTACTTTACCATCATGCAACTTAGCAGCATCGTTGCTGGTTACTTTTTGTATCAGGTCAAGCGCTTTATCGCCTTTCAATATAAACTCGCCCATGTGGCTCACATCAAACACGCCAACGGCTTTGCGCACAGTATCATGTTCTGCATTTATCCCGGCGTATTGCACGGGCATATTATAGCCTGCAAATGGAACCATCTTTGCGCCGAGCGCAATATGTTTAGAGGTTAAGGCGGTATTCTTCATTAAGGTCAGTTATAAATTATTTTTCTTATCCGCTGCCTGTGTCCTCACAGGCAGCTACATTCTATTCTTGCAGTTGTCTGTGAGGACACAGACAACGGAGTGAGGACACAGACAACGGGGTCAGGACACAGACAACGAATGTTAATGTCCTACAATACCCGCGTAAGCATCAGACGATAATAAACCGTCAACTGCGGCCGCATCGCTCAAAGATACTTTTATTATCCATCCCTCACCATAAGGGTCGCTGTTTACCAATTCAGGCTGGCTATCCAGCTTTTTGTTAACTTCTAAAATAGTAGCGGCAACCGGCATAAACAGGTCTGATACGGTTTTAACGGCTTCAACCGTTCCAAAAACTTCTTCGGCGGCAATTTCTTCACCAATTTTGTTGATGTCGATATATACAATGTCGCCCAGCTCCTGCTGTGCAAATTCGGTGATGCCTATATAAGCTTCGGTACCTTCGGTCCTGATCCACTCGTGATCCTTGGTGTATTTTAATTCGGATGGAAAATTCATATTGTTATGGTTATGTTGTTGTTTTGCTATCAAAATAAATCGGCGATAGGCCTAATCTCTAATTAACTAATCTCTAATCACTATTCTATAACCCCTTCTTCAAACGCATACTCCTCTATCGGCGGGCAGCTGCATATCAGCGTTCTGTCGCCGTAAGTATCGTTAACCCTGCCAACAGACGGCCAAAATTTATAGGCAGCTACATAAGGCAGCGGGAAAGCCGCTTTTTGACGGCTGTACGGGTGCTCCCATTCGTTACCGGTAATTACCGATACCGTATGCGGCGCATTCTTTAAAGGATTATCCAGTTTGTCTGACGCACCTTTTTCTACTTCCTCAATTTCTTTGCGGATAGCGATCATGGCATCACAAAAACGGTCCAATTCGTGTTTCGGTTCAGATTCGGTTGGCTCAACCATTACCGTTCCTGCAACCGGGAAAGATACGGTTGGTGCATGGAAACCGTAATCCATTAGTCGTTTGGCAATATCTACTACTTCTATACCGAAGCTCTTGAAGGCACGGCAATCCAATATCATTTCGTGTGCGCAGCGGTCATTGGTGCCGGTGTATAGTACCGGGTAATGTGCCTCTAAACGGGATTTGATGTAATTAGCATTCAAAATGGCATAACGGGTTGCATTGGTCAATCCATCAGGCCCCATCATCGCAATATAGGCGTGAGATATAATTAAGATTGATGCAGAACCCCACGGCGCAGATGAAACGGCATGAATAGATTTTCCCTTATCAATATCAACCACGGCATGGCCGGGAAGATAAGGCACCAAATGTTTGGCTACACCAATTGGGCCCATGCCCGGGCCGCCACCACCATGCGGGATACAGAATGTTTTATGCAGGTTTAAGTGGCAAACATCTGCTCCAATATTCGCGGGACTGGTTAAGCCAACCTGCGCGTTCATATTAGCGCCGTCCATATAAACCTGGCCACCGTTCTGGTGAATGATATTACATATATCAATTATAGACTCTTCAAATACACCATGTGTTGATGGATAAGTTACCATTAAGCAGGATAAGTCGTTTTTATATTGTTCTGCTTTTTCTTTCAGATCAGCAACATCAATATTACCGTTATCATCGCATTTTACTACTATGATCTTCATACCCGCCATTGCTGCCGATGCAGGATTGGTACCATGTGCAGACGATGGTATTAAGGCAATATTACGGTGATTGTCGCCTCTGTCCAAGTGATAAGCCCGGATAACCATCAATCCCGCATATTCGCCTTGCGCGCCCGCGTTTGGCTGTAAGCTCATGGCCGCAAAACCTGTAATTTCTGACAGCCAGTCGTTCAGTTCAGAAAACAACTGCATATAGCCGCCGGTTTGGTCGGCAGGTGCAAATGGGTGCATCTTGCTGAACTCGGCCCAGGTAACGGGTATCATTTCGGTAGTCGCGTTTAGCTTCATGGTGCATGAACCTAAAGCGATCATTGAATGGCAAAGCGAAAGGTCTTTCGCTTCCAGCGATTTGATATAACGCAGCATCTCATGTTCTGAATGATGCGAATTAAACAGCGAATGTGTTAAATATTCAGATGTGCGTTGCAGATCCGTTGGAATAACTGTTTCCAGGTTAGCTTTTAACTCTTCAATGTTTACATCATTTATGTTTTTGCCCTTTACTTTGGCAAAAAAGCGGATGATCGTTTTTATATCTTCCGGCGATGTAGTTTCGTCAATAGAAATAGTGATAGCCGAGCCTGTATAATTCAGGTTAACCTCGTTATTTAACGCTTCGGCATGGATAGCGCCGGTAAGATCACCTAATTCAAATTTCAGGGTATCGAAATAGGCTTTATTTAATTGCTTGTAGCCTAAATGGGTTAATGCGTTATCTAACAACACAGCCAATCCATGTATCCTTTCGGCGATTTTCTTTAACCCTTGCGGACCGTGATAAACGGTGTACATACCGGCCATAATAGCCAATAGTGCCTGTGCAGTACAAATATTGGAGGTTGCCTTATCCCTGCGGATATGCTGCTCGCGGGTTTGTAATGCCATACGCAGTGCATAGTTGCCCGCGCTGTCAATAGTAACCCCAATGATACGGCCGGGTATAGAACGTTTGTATTCTTCCTTAGTGGCAAAAAATGCAGCGTGCGGACCGCCAAATCCCATTGGTACACCAAAACGCTGGGTACATCCTACTACCACATCCGCGCCCCATTCGCCGGGAGGCGTTAATAGTACAAGGCTCATAATATCGGCAACAACAGTTAGCTTGATACTTTTCTCATGCGCCTTTGCAGCAAATCCTTTATAGTCATAAACCTCGCCGTTACCGGCTGGGTATTGTACTATCGCGCCAAACATATCCTCTGTTAATTCAACAGATTGGTGGTCGCCTATTTGCAGGTCGATGCCATAAGGCTGCGCACGGGTTTTTAAAATATCAATGGTTTGCGGGAATACTTCCTGCGATACAAAATAAATTTTGGCATTTTGATTTTTACGCAGGCTGTATTGCATAAACATGGCCTCGGCAGCAGCTGTGCCTTCGTCTAACAAAGACGCGTTGGCTATTTCCATACCGGTAAGGTCAATAACCATGGTTTGGAAGTTTAGCAATGCCTGTAAACGGCCTTGCGCTATTTCGGCCTGGTACGGGGTGTATTGCGTATACCATCCCGGGTTTTCCAAAATATTGCGTTGTATAACGCCGGGAACAATTACATCATAATAGCCCTGGCCTATATAGCTCTTGTAAACTTTATTTTTTGAAGCGGTTTGCCTTAAGGTATTCAAGTAATCAAATTCGCTTTTGGCAGTTGGTAATTGAAGCGGTTGCTTCAACCTTATTTTAGCCGGAACGGTTTGATCTATCAGCTCATCTAACGAATTTACACCTAATGAATGCAGCATTTCTGCAGTGGCTTTTGCATCAGGCGCTATATGGCGGTTCTCGAAGCGTTCCTGGTAATCTGTGTTCAGTTTCATACTTAAATTATATCCCCGCCAAATTTAAGCAATAAAGGAATTTTATTTTGCAGGATAAGCTATATTGATAAATTTTTCTTTAAAACAACCTCTTTCACCACAAAAAGTCTTATTACTCTTATATTTGCACGTATTATTAGAAAAATTTAGCCTAATGGACACAATAGACGAAATTGACAAGAGCATTTTGCGCGAATTACAGAAAAATGCCAAGGTTACCACCAAAGAACTCGCCTCTAAATTAAACCTCACTATATCACCGGTTTACGAGCGCATAAAACGTTTGGAAAACCTCGGTTTTATAAAGGAATATGTTGCGGTGCTGAACAAAAACATGATCAACAAACCGTTCACCAGCTATTGCCAGGTATCTATGCGGTACCATGAAGAGTACATCGATAAATTTGAGGAGGAAATATTAAAGCTGGACGAGGTGCAGGAATGCTACCATATTGCCGGGCAGATAGATTTTTTATTGAAGATAAACGTAGGCAGCATTGATGAATACCACGATTTTATACGCTATAAGTTATCAAAAATTAATAATATTGGTATATTGAACAGCGCCTTTGTTTTAAAGGAGATAAAGAAGACATATGCTTATAATATTTGAACAATGAAGAATAAGATTATTGGCTTTTTAATCGGATGTTTAACCATTACGACCGCCTTTGCCCAGCAAAAACCCGTCACCCTATCCGGCCAACTCATCCATTTCAGCAACCAGGTTTTGGTGGAGGATATGTCAGAATACCAATATTTGGATATCCCATCATCAGAGCGTATTATAATTCCCGATAGTGCCGGAAAGTTTAGTATTACCTTCAAAATCGCAGCCCCTAATTATTTCAGGGTTGGGCGCAATATTTTGTATTTAACGCCGGGTGATAAATTGACAGTCGTTATTGATAAAGACAACCAGGCTAAAAGCACTTTCAAGGGGATTGGTGCCGATGCTAATAACTATTTGGTTAACACGCCATTCCCAAAGGGTGGGTCGTTTTTAGAGGCGGGTAAGAATTTAAAACCTACCCCGCAGGAAACTTTGGATATTATTTTGGCGGAAGGTGCTAAAAGGAAACAGGAACTTGCTGCTGTAAAAAAGGCATCACCGGAATTTATTCGTCTGGAAGAAGCAAGAATAAAGGCTGACCTGTTATGCAGTTTTGCAGCGGTTACATCCTACGCCAAATTTAACAAAAAACTTACCTCGCCGGACGATTATATTAAAGCTTTTAATGATTTGGCGGCTTCAAAAAAAGCCGAATATCAAAAAGGGTTTATAGATGCGTCGTTGTTGAAATTGGTGGTTTACCGCGATGTAGCGGATGATATGCTGACCAACACGCCTGCAAATGCGAATGTGCAAAAGATAAAGGATTACTATATGGCCTCGGATATGGTTGACCGCATGAGCCGCGAGAATGATAAAGCAAAATTGCTCAACTATCATAAAAGTATCGACAGTATTAAAACTGCGGGCTATCATGAAGCGGCAAAAAAACATTTGGAGAGCCTGCTGCAATTTGGTAAAGGCGATGTCGCTGTAGATTTTACAGCGGTTGACCTCAACGGTAAAAAAGTGGCCTTAAGCAGTTTAAAAGGCAAAATAATCTATGTGGATATGTGGGCCACCTGGTGTGGCCCCTGCCTGGCCGAAATGCCAAAACTGGAAGAGGTGAAAGCTAAATATAAGGATAATCCCAATGTTGTATTCCTGTCGTTATCTATAGACGATGACAACCAAATGGATAAATGGAAACAAAATGTTGCTTCAAGAAAAGCTGATGGTTACCAATGGCAGATCAACCGCACTAAGTTAGATGCCTACAATGTAACCACTATCCCGCGGACATTATTGATAGACCAAAACTTTAAAGTAGTAAGCATGAGCGCTCCCCTGCCTTCGGCAAAAGATTTGAGCACGGCTATAAATAAGCTATTGAATTAATGAATATTCACCAATTGCACGAATTATTTCGAATTACACGAATTATTTATGGTTCGTGTCAATTCGCAATAATTCGTGCAATTCGTGTTAATTAAATTAACGCGGCCGTTTAGGATTATAGGCTATTAAATATTGCAGGTCGTTGTTAACGTGGTTAGAGGTATCAAACCTGCCTTCCATGGCCGATTTTGCAGCTACCAGCTTTGCCTTTACCAACCTGAACAGTTCTGATAAGGTTTCGGGCATATCCTTTGCCGATACGGTTGGATAGTATTTCTTTTCGATGGCTATCTTTTCTTTGTCGGTTGCTAAACTAAGTTCCCAGCCTTCATCATTTTTAAAACCATATTCGCTGGCACAATTATCCAGGTCGTAAACATATTCTCTTGCTTTTGCTTCAACTGATTTTGGTGCCATGCTTATTTCTTTTTAACGGTGCTGTCTAAACTGGATGATGATTTTTTGCCTGACTGGTAATCAGAAGGCGGTTTTTTGCCTACGGGGTTGGGTGCCTTTTTTACGTTTTTACCGGGTTTGTCTTTACTCATGATTTCGAAAATTTAATATCTCTCCCTTACAGCGGGAGAAAATGGTAAGTGTCTGATATTGCAAGGTTAGAGCTTAAATATCAGCGGATCAGGGCCGGCAATGCCTAAGGTAGGAGAAAGTGGATGGGTGTATTGCACAAGATAGGCTTTATTAATTGGTTAACAGCAGTTTTACCGTTTTATTTATTCCTGGCGGACGATTAAACGCTAAAACTTGTCCTATCCAAGTTTTAATAAATTCCCGATCTCTGTAGCGGTACGGGTTAAATTATCAGCGGTATTAGCTAATGCAATTTCAATAGCAACGGGGCCGTTGCCTATAGGCATTAAAATATCGAAGTATTTATGCAATTCGGTATTATGGTCAAGCGGTACCTTACCTGCAAGGCCTATTACGGTTATATTTTTATTTTTTGCCCGGTAAGCCACACCAAACGGGCCCTTGCCTTGCAGGGTTTGTTCGTCAATACTTCCCTCGCCGGTGATTACCAGGTCGCTTTTTTGCAGGGACGCATCAAACCCGGTTAACTCTAAAAAATGATCTATGCCGGTAACCAGTTCGGCATTTAAATAAGCGTGTAAGCCTGCCGATACGCCACCGGCGGCACCGCCATATTTAAGTGCAGTGATATCGATACCAGTTTGCTTAAAAGTTATTTCACTAAATTTTGTGAGAGCGGCATCCAGTTGTTTTACTGCATCTGCATCAGCGCCCTTTTGCGGACCAAAAACAGCGGCGGCTCCTTGCGGGCCCAGCAGTTTATTGTCTACATCGCACAAGATCACGACCTTACATTTTGAAACGCGACTATCTATGTTTAAAGTTTCTACTTCCTCAATATCAATCAATTCAAAGGGGTTACTTAAACTTTTACCGTCCTTGTTTATAAAACGAATGCCTAACGCCCGCAGTATGCCCATCCCCACATCCACCGTAGCCGAACCGCCAATAGCCAGTATGATCTTGTTTACGCCTTTATCCAGCGCATCTTTTATCATTTCGCCTGTACCGAAGGAAGATGCCCGCATGGGATCAAGCTCATTTGGCTTTAACAGGCGCAGGCCCGAAGCGGCGGCCATTTCAATGACAGCTGTGTTGCTGCCATCTATTAATCCGTAGGATGCATTTATCTTACGCCCTAACGGGTTGCTTATCTCAACATCAACTAAAACCCCTTTGCATTTTTTGATGATAAGCTCAACTGTGCCATCGCCGCCATCGCCTATGGGGAAACATTCGGTAGTGCAATCCAGCCCGCTTTGTAAAATACCTTTTTGTATGGCCTCCGCCGCCGCTTCGGCGGTAAGGCTATTTTTAAAGGCATTCGGGGCGATGAGGATATGCATATAACTATACTACAAAATCAAGATTTTCAGTGATACGATTTCCCGTTTTTATAAAGGTATCGGTATACAGTTTGATGCGTTGTTTTGCTAAATCCAAATCGGTGTTGTTAAGGTTAATATTCAGCAGATCAACAAACCACGGGAATTTAACATCACTAAGCACATATACTTCAGCAATTTCGCGGGCTATCGGCAGCGTTGTTGTTTTTGAAGAATCAAAAACATCTTTATTACTTGCCTTTAGCAGCTTTTGGTATTCTTCATCCATTAACCGGGCAAATACTTCTTTTGTAAAAGCATCCCCGGCTTTTATATTGGTTTCCGCATCATCCTCTGTAAAAATGGCTCCTTTATGCAGCCATTCCCATAATATGCTTAACCTTATTTCGCCGGTTGCCATGTCTTCCATCAGGTACAGCACATCGTCGTTGCCAAAAAAATCGGCAGCCTTTAAAGCGGCGGCCTGCATCCCCTGCCCAAAGGCGTTGCCGTATTGAATAGCTACGCTCAAAAGGTTTCGCGCTCCGCGAATAGTTGTCGGTGCCGGTTCTATTAATACCAACCCATCAGCATCGGGTTGGGTATAGGTCAATGCCGGGAATTCTCTGCCTAACTGATTTGGTTCACCAATTTCCTGCCATACCGGCCTTACAATGTTTACCATTTTCCAGTGCGCAACCCATTTGCCGCTTGCGCCTTCACGCTGTTCTCGTTTGGCACCGGCTATTGCTTTTTCCATGCTGGCAGCAACGCCGGCTTCCGAGCCTACGGGTATATTAGGTTCCATCCCTCCCTGCCATAGTGCAAAATTACCTTTGATATCCGGCGTATTTACCGCGCGGCGTACCCTGTCCTCGTAATTACGCATATAGCCGTAGGTCATCATTATCGACTCAATATTCGGGTTGATAAAGCTTTTATCCCATGCCATCGCATCAGCTACGCTGTTGATATAATCCCAGCGGCCGGTATTGTAACCCACAAAATGCTTTCCTAATACAGCCCTTATTTCCATCAGCTGGTAAGTTGCTTCCAACTGCTCCACCAATAAATAAACTTTTATCGATCCAACCTGGATACCGAGGTGATCTTCCAAAGCGGTTAGCATCTCGTTCCAAACCGCCGCTTCTGCTGCTTTTTGAACTTTGGGGAGGTATAATACGATGGATGAACCGGCCTGTTGTAGCTCTTTATAATTGTTTACTACATATAGTACCAAATCAACAATTGACGCGGCCATCGCCACACCATTTGCATCGCGGATATGGCGGTCGTCCAAATGCAGCCCGCGGGCGCGGAATATTTTTGTGGTGAAATCAAGCTGCTCCTTCCAGTCGGGAATAATGCTATGGCCTAAAAAATCCATCGCCCATTCGTTCATGGAAGCGGCTACTTGTTCGGCGGTTTTAAGAAAAACAGGATCCTTAGCTATTGCCAGCTTCAGGTTACGCTGGTTATCCAGCGACATGGTGCCGGTTTGCCCCAAAGCATCCTCGCCGTCAAACATCCACCCATCGGCTCCTGAAAGTAAAGCATAGGCTACGTTACGGATGCTATTTTCAACTGGCGCATTAGGCTTGGCAGCCGGGCCGGTGCCCTGTATCCATTGGCGTTGCAGATCCGTGGGTATTACAGAGCCTTCAAATTTCCCGTCACGGGCGTCCTGTACTTTAATATTGGTGCGCGGGATATAACTATCAGGATCTAAAAACTCAATACGGGTTTTATTAGTAGAACGCTCGGATCTTTTATCAATGCGTGCGGCCATAACTTCCTTAATAATGCCGTTGAAATGGGCAAGCGCGAATAGCGCAGATAGCGCTTCGGGTGTATAAACATCGCTGTACGTTTCCTGCAGGTTATCCCTTATTTCGATCGTAGCCATAAGTTATTTCATAATAAATACGGTCATTGTTAGCGGGCCATGTGCGCCCAAAACCAATGCCTGTTCAATATCCGCGGTCTTTGACGGGCCACCAATAAAGCCGCTGAAACCATAATCATTCAAACCTATAACTTTATAGGCATCGTGCATAGATGCTACGATATCATCGGCATTTAATAAGACAACCAAATGCTGGCAGATATAGGGTATAATGCGCTGTCCCATATCACCTTCTGTTAACCAAAGCGCGCCATTTTCGGCAACCGCTAAATTGGATTTGATGATAGCCAGCTCCACATCATCAAATGAATGCGGATCGGCATCCGGTGAATATTGTTCGGCTATATCATTTAGTTCGGGCAAGGTGGTAATAGTACGTTTGCTTAGGTCAAATGCCTGGCCTAATAATTCCTTCACCTCTTCTATGTTATTAACCGCATGGATCGTCCCGCTGATAGAAGTGAACATATCTATATATTTTTGAACGATGTCCTCAAACTCCACCTTAAATATACTGATATCGGGCAGCGGCGTTGATTCGGGCTGATTATGTAAAACCGCTTGTAATATACTTTCCCTGCTGCTCATTATTCTGCTTTTTTTTCTTCGTTCTTACTATACCATTCGCCAAATGATTCTTTGGGGCCACCCGGCATATCACGTTGCTTATACCAGGGATTCAGCCTGTTATTGATTGCAAACGGCGCATAGTTCAGGAACCATCGCCCGGTTTTTCCTGCTGCTTTATAAGCTGTTGGTGATGATAATGTAAATGCCATTGCCTTCATGCTTAATGCTTTTGAATTGGCTACATAACCTTCTTTTGCAATAACCTGCCGCCATTTATAAAGCTGATCGTGAATATCTATCTTAACCGGGCAAACGTTTGAGCACGAGCCGCAAAGCGTTGATGCAAACGGCAGATCAGCATGTTTGGCCATATCCAAATTGGGCGCGAGAATTGCTCCTATCGGGCCGGTAATGGTGTTGTGGTAGCTTAAACCGCTGCCCTTGCGGTATACCGGGCAGGTATTCATACAGGCACCGCATTTGATACACTTTAACGAGTTTCGGAAATCTTCGCGGCCAAGTAAACGGCTCCTGCCAGCATCAACCAAAATGAGGTGCATTTCCTGCCCCGGACGTGGTTTTTTATAATGGCTCGAATAGATGGTTATCGGCTGCCCGGTTGCGCTCCTGGCCAATAATCTTAAAAATACACCTAAATGTTTTTTTTCTGGCACCAGTTTCTCTAACCCCATCGAGCATATCTGCACTTCGGATAAGTGCGCGCCCATATCGGCATTGCCTTCGTTAGTACATACTACGTACTCGCCTGTTTCTGCTACCGCGAAGTTGGCACCTGTAAGCGCAGCACGGCGGGTTAAGAATATATTACGTAAATGCTTACGCGCCACACGGGTTAAGGCCGTGGGGTCTGACAATCCTTTCTCCGTACCTAAATGCGTATGAAAAAGCTCACCTATCTCCTCTTTGCGTTTATGGATGCAAGGCAATACGATATGGCTTGGCGGCTCATTATCAATTTGTTGAATATATTCGCCTAAATCAGAATTGACAACACCTATACCCCGTTCCTCTAAAAATTCATTCAGGTTACACTCCTCGGTAAGCATGGATTTGCTCTTAACCATTTCGGTTATGTTTTTCGCTTTCAGGATGGAGTATACAATCTCGTTGTGCTCATCGGCATTAGCGGCCCAGTAAACTTTAACGCCATTCTTTTTAAGATTGGCTTCAAATTGCAAAAGGTAGGTATGCAAATTAGATATTACATTCAATTTAATGGCCGATGCAGCATCGCGCAATTCCTCCCATTGCGGGGTGCTGTTAGCAGATATATCGCGTTTTTGCCTTATCCACCAAAGTGCGCCATCATGCCAGTCGGCTTTTTCCCTATCCTCTATAAATTTTTCTGCAAGCGCGGCATGTTTTTTTGTCCCGGTATCTCTCATATCGACGCGTTTAGAATTTCTGCTATATGTATTATTTTGATCTTGCTTTTATCCCTATGCAATATCCCTTCCAGGTGCATCAGGCACGAAAGGTCGGGCGATGTAATGTATTCTGCACCGTTCTTCGTATGGTCAATTACCCGGTCCTTACCCATTTTTACGGATACTGCTTCTTCTGCCACGCAAAATGTGCCGCCAAATCCGCAGCATTCATCTTTACGGTCGAGCGTTACTAATTCTAATCCCTGTACCATATTTAATAATTTTTCGGGTTTAGAAAATGGTTCGCCAACCAGCTCGCTCATTTTTGCCAGGTGCAATCCCCGCAAACCATGGCAGCTTTGGTGTACGCCCACTTTATGCGGAAAGCTTGCGTTTAGCTTATCAACCTTTAATATATCTGTTAAAAACTCCACCAACTCATAAATACTTTCGCGGATAGTTGTTGCTTCTTCCGGCGCGGTATCAGAGTGCAAGTGTTCTTTAATATGCAATACACAACTGGCCGATGGGCCAACTATATAATCAAAACCTGTAAAATTCTCCACAAACAACTCGTTGCACCCCTGCGAAAGATGCTCGAACCCCGAATTGGCCATAGGCTGCCCGCAACAGGTTTGTTTGATTGGATAAACAACATCAACCCCTAATTTCTGTAATAACTGCAAGGTCGCCTTCGCCGCATTTGGATACAGTTGGTTTACATAACAGGGTATAAAAAGTCCTACGGTCATATATAATTTTATTCTAATGTTTAAGCCTCACCTAATTTAGCCTTTCCCATTCTTTTTACCCTATCCTTCTCCTTCCCCTAAAGATAGGGGAAGGTATCGCACAGGCCGGGGTCTTTGATTGTCTTTTCATCAATCAATTGGTAATAACTATTTTATCACCATATCCATAAACGGCATTACATAAGCCTGTAGGGTAACCAATAAACCTACTAACGCTGCCAATATCAAACTATGTACAAATACATAGCGTAAAATATCGCCCTCGTGCCCGTACCAGTTGGTTGCGGTACTGGCTACAACTATACTTTGCGCGTCAACCATTTTACCCATCACCCCGCCCGAGCTATTGGCAGCGGCCATTAACACCGGACTAACATGCGTTTGCTTTGCCGTAATAACCTGCAAACTGCCGAATAATACGTTTGAGGAAGTATCAGACCCTGTAAGCGCTACACCCAACCATCCTAACATCGTACCAAAAAAAGGATACATCACCCCCGTTCGGGCCAAAGCAAGGCCGAGGGTAGCATCGCCGCCCGAATATTTGGTAACGTAACCCAGCGCCAGCATGGCGGCTATGGTTATTAATGAAAAGCGGACGCGCCATATAGTTTGCAGGTAGGCCTTACCTAACTCCTTTATGGAATAACCCATTATAAATCCGGCTATAATAGCCGCCAATAAAATCCCGCTGCCGGTTGCTGACAGCCAGTTTAATTTGAATATCGCTTCTTCGGGTTTGGTTGGTTTTGCTATGGTTGATACCGGGACAATAGGTGGTGTGCGGGTTACCGCGTTATGTAAGTAAGCAAATTTATATTCGGGCGCGGCAATTCCGTTTAATGAAGATTTAACTAACGGCAGGCCCCACATGAAAACAAAAACAGTCAATAATATCCATGGCAGCCATGCTTGAACCATTCTTTTTTTATCGATAGCCGATTCTGTATCCATCACCATTTCTTCATCCTGCTTGGGTAGTTTCCAAAGTGTTTTAGGTTGCCAGAACCTTAGCAAGACAATAACAGCTATCATAGACGATATTGAAGCGGTAGTATCTACCAGCCACGGCCCGTGATAGTTTGAAACCAGAAATTGCGGTACCGCGAAAAACAAGCCGGCTACAAAAGCTACGGGCCAAACACCTAACATGCCTTTCCACCCTGTCATAGCACAAACCACCCAAAATGGGACTATGAATGAGAACAATGGCAATTGCCGGCCTATCATCGCAGAAAGATGCAGCAGATCGATACCTGTTACTGAAGACAAAGCGATTACTGGTGTGCCCAATGCGCCAAAAGCAACCGGCGCCGTATTGGCTATAAGCGATAACCCGCAGGCAGAAAGCGGCCTGAAACCCAATTGAATTAAAATTGCCGCGGTAATAGCTACGGGTGTACCAAAGCCCGCAGCGCCTTCAAAAAACGCACCGAATGAAAAGGCTATTAAAATTACCTGTACGCGGGGATCGGGTGCTATAGTGGCTAAGTGCTGGCGTATTACGGAGAATAATCCTTTATCAACCGTTAGCTGGTAAAGGAATATCAGGTTTAAGACTATCCATCCGATGGGAAACAAACCATTAAAGCCGCCAAAAAGAGTTGTCGCGGCAGCAATTTTAAAGGGCATCCCGAAAACCAATACGGCCACAATAAAAGCGGCAGACAAACCAAACAGGGCGGCAAAGTGAATGCGTATCCTAAAGATCGCGATGGAGCTTAGCAGGATAATGATAGGAAGCGCCGCGACCAGCGTTGATAAGGCTACATTATGCAGCGGATCGTAATTCTGTGACCAGGTTGTTTCCATGCTTTGGGCTATAAAAGTTGTAAATGTTTAAACTTGTTCTTTTAGCATTTTTAATTAACTTTCAATTATTTATTAACCACATTTACCGGGCTGCCATTAATAAAAGCGGCCAGGTTGCTTACTACCATATCCATTAATCTTGTTCTTGCCTCTATGGTCGCCCAGGCTATATGCGGCGTTATGATACAATTTTTTGCCTTAAACAGCGGGTTATCTGCCTGTGGCGGCTCAACAGACAATACATCAATCCCCGCCCCTGCTATAATATCGTTATTCAATGCATCCGCCAGATTCTGGTCAACAATAATAGGCCCTCTTGAGGTGTTGAGCAGGTAGGCTGATGGCTTCATCCGTTTTAAATTTTCGGCGTTTATAAGTCCTTTTGTTTCGGGGAACAGCGGGCAATGGATACTCACCACGTCTGATCGTTCCAATAGTTCAGGAATATCCGCCCATCGGAAATTTTTGCGGTGCGACTGATCTGTACGGGTGCGGCTGTTGCCGATGATATTCATTCCGAAAGCGGTTGCTACATCGCCTACCTGCTGCCCTATGGTACCGAAGCCGATGATTCCAATAGTTTTCCCGGCAAGCTCGATCAACGGAGAGTTCCAGAAACTAAAATCGGCAGACCTGGCCCAATCGCCCTGCATAACGACATCGCTATGGCGCTGCACATGCAGGGTAAGCTCGAGCAATAAGGCAAAGGTTAACTGCACTACCGATGCGGTGCCGTAACCGGGTACGTTGGAAACAATAACGCCCCGTTTTTTAGCAGCCTCTACATCGATAACATTATAACCGGTAGCCAATACGCCAATATATTTAAGATTGGGAAGCTGGTTTATAAAACCTGCTCCTACAGGAGTTTTATTAGATAGCAATACATCCGCGCCTGTTGCACGTTCCAGTAGTTTGTCCTGCGGTGTCCTGTCATAAACGGTAACATCCCCTAATTTTTTTAGCGCGTCCCAGCTAATATCGCCGGGGTTTAGGGTATAGCCGTCCAGTACTACTATCTTCATTTGTTTAATTACTGATATTGGTTTATTTGCAGTTTTTGTATTTTGGGGTTCGATACAAAAACCAAATATAATATTATTCAATAAAGCTGATGGAAAAACTATTTTATACTGATTGCGGGTTTAGAAGTGTATTTGGAACCTAATAATTTCAACTTACTTGTTCAACTGGTACCTCAACAACGGTCGTTGCCTGGTTATAAAAATCCTTAACAAGCGCTGTTATCTGGTTTTTAAGTTTAGTATGCGCTTTTTTTAAGCTGATGACTTCTAATTTATCTTTTGCTTCATAATTTAATAATAACCGGGTTGCCAACATATTATCGTGCCACTCCCCGATAGCTGTCTGTACCCGATCCAGGTAGTCCCGGTTGAAACTAATGTCAAGCTTTGCGTGGACCAGTTTGTTATTATACATTAAAATTTTAACCAGTTTACGGGATTTATGGAGTTGATCGTTAAACTTAAGTGCTGCAAGATAATTTGAAATTTGCTGCAGCCGGTTTTGATAAAACAAGTTGATATAAATATCACTAATAGGTTTTATTTCATTTTTAAGCACTTTATAGGCACCCTTTATCTTTTTAAGGTGTTTAACCTTATTTAATTTGAATTTTTCAGTCGCGTTTTCAAGCAGCTGGTGCTGGCTGTTTGCAAACGCGCTGTTGTTTATTTGGTTAGCTTTACCCAGTTCAAGATTAATATAGACGTTGCGTATATCACCGGCACGTTTAAAAACCCCTTTAACCGGTTTGAAATGTTTTGTCAACCGCTGATGATGCTCCACACTGCCTGCCAATGTTAAAAAAGCATACAATTTTTTAACCTGTACCCTAAATTGATGCAGGTCCTCCGGCCCTTCATCCCTTAAATAGGATTTAAGGCTGGCTTTCATATCCTTCCACTCCTTGTCAAAATACTGTCGCTCTTCCTTTTTTTTCATATCCATACTAATGAAATAAACCGGGTTAGGCCATAAAAACAACAAGTTAAACTAATAAAACGATTAAATATAAAAGGGCCGCTAACAGCCCCTTTATACTTAACCACCAAATCCGATAGCTTTTATTTGATCTCGATACGCCTGCTGGCGGTCCTGGCCTCCTCTTTTTTGGCCACATTTATCTTCAACACGCCATCAATATATTTCGCTTCGATGCTGGCATCGTCGGCAGAATCGGGCAGGGTAAACGAGCGCACAAATGAATTATAACTATACTCGCATTTATTATATTTGCGGCCGTTTTCCATTTGTTCGGATTGTTTTTCTGCCGAAATAGTAAGTATATCCCGGTCCAGGTCAACTTTAAAATCATCTTTTTTCAATCCCGGCGCGGCCAGCTCTATGTGATAATGCCTGTCCGTTTCAGAAATATTGACCGCGGGTACTTTCGACATCATCCGGTCGGATAAAAAGGTGTCATTTAGAATAGATTCAAAAACATCGTCAAAACCGGGATGAACAAGGCTCCTGCTTTTCCCTTCATTGAATTTTACTAAGGTCATAATGATTCCTCCTTAAAATATTTATTGACCGGAACATCCCGGCCCTATTTTTACAACAGGGAGGGAGATTTACGGTTTGTCATTTTTTTAATTTTTTCCTCTCATTAATTAAATATTTTTAAGATGGCGCAGATCCGTATTTGCACGGCCGGCCATCCGTAAATAATCCCAACTTAAAACCATTTAAATCAATAACTTAAATGGTTTTTTTTGATGGATTTTAAAGGGGCTTAATGGCAGCTTTAAATAAAAACAAAAGCAAAAAATTTTCGTATACATAAAATATCCCCCTATAGACTAACCTGTTTTCCGTTTTTTTCGTACAACGGATGGTGGTGTCCTATGATCAATATTTTGTACTTTGAAATCCAATAAAATCTATATCGTCATTTTTTTAGTTGTCTTTGTCTGGGCGTCAGGCAGTGACCTGCTGATCTCTCTTTTTGATAAACACGCCCCCCTGCTGTTGCTCAATGTTATCCGGGGTTTAAATAACTGCCTGCTGTTTGGCATCACCGCGCTGGTACTTTACCGGCATATCCGCAGGCAAGACAACCAATTAAAAACCTCCGAGGTGCAATACCGCAACCTGTTTGAAACAAACCCCAACCCGATGTGGATCTTCCATAGCGAAACTTATGCCTTTATTGCCGTCAATGACGCAGCCGTTGCCAAGTATGGCTATAGCCGCGAGGAGTTCCTGCATCTGACGATCTGGGACATACGGCCGGCCGAAGACAATGAACTGCTAAAGGAAACCTTAAAGCTCAGATCCCCTAAGACAAGGGATGCCGGGATATGGAGGCATATCAAAAAATCGGGAGAAATTTTCCCGGTGGCCATTGTATCTCACGATGTGCTTTTTGACCAGCAGCCCTGTAAAATGGTGATGGTAACGGATATGACCGGGACCATTAGGAATGAGGAAAAATTACGGGATGCCTACGAGAAAGAAAAGGCATTATATGATGAATTGTCAACGAATTACAATCGGCTTGAAAAAGTAGAACACGAAGGGCGCCAAATGGCGCAAGTCATGGACAAGATCAACAACCTGGTACTGATCACCGGCGCGGATGACCAGATCACCTGGTGCAACCAGGCCTTCAGCCAGTTTACGGGGTTTGCGCCGGAAGAAGCCATTGGCAAAACCCCGGGTGAACTGCTATCGGGGCAGGAAACCGATGCGGAAATCGTTATACGGCTGCGGCAAGCCATCCGTGACCGGCAGTTTTTTGAAGAGGAAATAATCAGTTATAAAAAGAACGGCGAAGCATACTGGACGCAGCTCAGCATATCACCGATCTTTGATGAAACCGGGGCGTTCCGCTTTTTTGTTTCTGTTGAAAGCGTCATCACCGAACGTAAAGAAAAGGAACAAAAGATAGGTGCCCAGCATGCTATCCTACAGGAGATAGCCTGGACCAACTCGCATGAACTCCGCCGTCCCGTGAGCAATCTACTAGGGCTGATCAGCATTTTAAAAGATGCGACCAGTGAAAAAGAGCAACAGGAATGCCTGGAACTGCTGGCAAACTGCGCAAGCGAACTGGACCAGATCGTTCGCGAAACCAACCAAAAAGCCGAGCGACTGGAGCTGAAAGCAAGCTGACCCTTTAACGGAATGTTTCTTATCTTTATATCCACCTGTTTGCCTTAAATAGTTAGAACCTATGCGCCGATCCTTACTCCTGTTGTTTTTCCTGCCCCTAACCGGCGTGGCGCAGCAGCAAATCCCCTTATTAAAGACCCGGCTAAAGAACGTGCCGGAAAACGAAAAAGCAACCATCTATATCACGCTCAGCCAGGCTTATATGGAAGGGCAGCCAGACTCGGCAGTACACTATGCCAATGAAGGGATACGCCTGGCCGAAAAACGGAACGACCAACCTGCGCAGGCGGCGCTCCTGCTGCAACTAGGCCGCATTAATGAACTGTATCATCATGGTTTATTGGCCAAACGCTTTTATCAGGAAGCAATCGGGATTTACCGGGAGCTGCGGGATGCAGAAGGCACTGCGCGCTGCGATGATGCGCTGGGCCAGTTGGAAGGGGCCGAAAAGATGGTACCACTGGCGGCCGACGAACTGGATAAAGCGGCCAGGCTATACGCCGGCCAGCGTGACAGCAGCAGCACAGCAGAAGCCTGGGAAGAACTGGGTAAAGTTTATGCGGAGAACGGTAATTCGGAAAAAGCATTGCAATACTATCAAAAGGCCCTGGCATTCTATGAGCGCCGCAAGGAAACCTCTGCGGCTTATTTTGTGGTACTGGAAAACATAAGCAATCTTTACCAAAAGAAGGGGGACAGCGCAACGGCCATGCGCTACCTGGACCGGGCGGTACATAGCAGCCGGCAGCGGCCGGGTGAAACAGAGGTGAGACTACTAAACGAAGAAGGCGTGGTGCTGGAACAGGAAAAAGACCCGTTAAAAGCATTGGCAGTTTTTAAAGAAGCCCTTGCAGATGCCAAAAAATACCAGCAGCCCGAGCAGCAGGCAGAGGCGCTGATCCACATTGCTGAACTCCTGCGGCAGCAGGATTCAAGGGCCAGCCTGGCCGACCTGGAAACCGCGCTGGACATTGCGGGGAAATTACATGAACCACAACTGGAAGCAAAGATATATGCCGCGCTGGCCGGCGTATACCGGCAGGAAAAAAATTACAAAGAAGCCATGACTGCACTGGAAGAACAGCACCGCCTGGTGGACAGCCTGCTTAATGCAGACACCACCAGGGATATAGCTGCCATGGATAGCAGCTATGTGATAGAAAGTTCGAGGGAAAAGATCGGGGGCTTGCAGCGGGTGAACAAACAGGAAGGCCGGGAACTCTGGCTTAGTATCACACTCTTTATTTTAGCATTGATGGGTGCAGCAGGGCTTTGGTTTTACCTGCGTAAGGTAAGGCAGCTTAATGAAGAATTAAAAACTTCAAACCGCATCAAAGACACCCTTTTTTCGGTGATTGGCCATGACCTGAAAGGCCCTGCCGGAAGCGCAGCGCAGTTGTTTGGGCTGATGGAAACAGAGGATTTTACAGAAACGGAACTCCGCGGGATGATTGGCGAACTGCGCCTGCAGACCACTGCCTCGCTGGAACTATTGCAGGCCCTGTTTGAATGGGGTAAGGCCCAATTACAAGGTGTTAAAGTAAATGCGGCAGATTTCGACCCGGGGCCTGTTGTAGAACGGTGCATTCATCTCTTATCACAACAAGCTGCCCAGAAAAACATATTGGTCAATAATGAACTTTCACAGCATCTGCGCATTCATGTCGATGCCGATCATTTTGAATTGGTGATCCGCAACCTGGTATCCAACGCAATCAAATTCACTCATCCAGGCGGACATATTGAGGTGGGCTCACAAGCGACAGGAAATATGGAGATCATTTTTCACGTCCGCGACAATGGTATCGGCATCAATGAGGCGCAGCAAGAGGTTTTCCGGACCGGGCAAATGCAGGTTAGTTTTGGCACGGGGCGGGAAAAAGGGAGTGGCCTGGGCCTGCTCCTGGTTAGAGATTTTGTAAAGGCAAACCAAGGCCGTATCTGGCTGGAAAGCTACGAAGGCAACGGCACCACCTTTTTTGTCGCATTTCCGGCCGCCCTATCTTAAAATTTTTATAATAATGACTTCGCTTATTTTTAATAGTTATAAAAACAAAAACCGCCTTTAAATTTCTTCAAAGGCAGTTTATTAATTTTCCAAATTAAGTGGCGCTTTGCCATTCATCAACTGTAAGTATATCTGCCTGGCGCGGGAAAACTTTCGTGGTTAACACGCGATGCACTTCTTCATCGCCATCTGCGCAGCAATCTGCCAATACCGTTAAAATATAATCTTTATCTGATGCCTCGCGTACGGTGGATAATACTACACCACTTGTAGCAATGCCGGTAAGCACCAAGTGCTGAATGCCGTATGCCCTTAAAATCACTTCCAGGTCGCTGCCGGTAAACGCGCAAACACGGCGTTTAATTACAGTCACCTCATTCGCGAGTGGTGCTACATCAGGGTGGATCTTTATAAACGCCTCCGGATCTATACCGGCAAACAGTTCCTTATTGGCGGCAAAACCCTTATTGTTCATACTGATCTCTGGTGTTCCCTGCCTGAATCCAACTACTACGTAAATAATTGGGATTTTTTTTTCGCGCGCATTGGCGATAGCTTTTGCAACATTGCTGATAATCCCTGCTGAATCCGGAAGCATACCAACTATGGCAGCTTGCATGTCCATTACTAAAAGGGCGGTGTTTTGTGTCTGTTCCATTTTTACTTTGTTTTTATGATAAATGATGTGTTTTTTTTGTTTTTATACCTCTGCCGGTTGTGCCACCTTCTTTTCATCGGGTTTGGTTTTTATAAGAAATTTAGAAAACACCCCGGCTATCACCAGGGCTGCCACACCCTGGCAAAGCATGGCCGTTGGGGCGGTTATTTTTTGTGAGATCGCTCCAATAAGTACGCTTCCTAATGGCAACATTCCAAAATAAGCCATAGCAACAAAGCTCATTACCCTGCCCCGCATATTAGACGCAGCTTCCATTTGTATTATTGTGATACTGGCGGTCGTCGGCATTAACGACCCAAAGCCTATTAAAACCGCAAACGGCATAGCAAGCGGGAAATAACTAACGCGTGAAAAGAGTATCAATCCTGCGCCTAAAGTCAACATGCCAATTAATAGTATAATTTTAAGCCTGCCCACGTTTTTTACAGAAGCCATAAATAAACTACTCAAAATAGCGCCCAAACCGGTAAAACTGCTAATGTATCCGTAAGTAGCTGCGTTGCCTTTAAAAATAACTTTGGCAAACACCGGTATCATCGTGTCGTAGGGTAAAACCAGTAAACTCAAACAAATAAGTATCAGCATAATTACACCTATAGCAGGTGTTTTTTTCAAATAAACCAAGCCTTCGGCAAGCTCGTGAACAATCTTTTTCTTTACGGTTGGCGGGGTAAATTTGGGCAGCTTCATCAACAACAGCGAGGTAAGAACCGCTACAAAGCTCAACGCGTTTAATGAAAAGCAAATACCGGCGCCAAACGCCTGGAGAACAATGCCCGATAACGCGGGCCCTACCAGCCGGGCGATATTCACCATGGCAGAATTAAGCGCCATCGCGTTAGGTAAATCCTCCTTGTTATTTATCATCTCATGTATCATTGGTTGCCTTGCGGGCACATCAAAGGCGTTAATGATGCCAAGCACTACACTTAACGAGAGTATTTCCCAAACTACATAATGATGGGTCAAAATGAGTACAGCCAATACCATTGCCTGTATCATAGATGCAGTTTGCGTAACCAGCAATATTTTATGACGGCTGTATCGGTCAGAAATAACGCCACCGTAAAGAGAAAGTAAAAATGAAGGGAATTGCTGCGCAAACACGGCAAACCCAAGCATAAAAGCCGAATGAGTAAGCGAATAAATAACCCAGCTTACGGCGGTCCGTTGCATCCAGGTGCCAATCTGCGAAACAGATTGCCCCCCAAAAAACAAGGCGTAATTGTGGTTACTGAAAGCACGAAAGGTATGGTTTGTTTTATTGGTCTTCATTATATGATAGTATAACCTTTTCGACATTATTTGTCATTATGTCGAAAAGATTGTAAATTTTTTTACTTTTTTAATCCGTGCATAACCATGTGCGTTAAAGTATTAACCACAGGCCCTATATTTTCAAAATTATTTTCCATAAGTATTTCCCGCTTTAAGCCATGTAAGCTGCTTAGCAGTACAAATATCACCAGGTCCTGGTCTTTTTTATTCATAGTTCGTAACTCGCCGTTTTCCATACCAAAAATCAGGATCTGGTTAAGCAGGGCTCCTTCCTGTTTCATAATAAGGTTATGGTGAATAACCTTGGTTTTGTTAAAGTGAGATATGGCATCTGCATCCATACCGGCATCCAGCGTATTGTAAAACGCTCTTTTTTTGCGCAGTACTTTTAGTTTAGCAATGCAGAAAGCATTTATTTTTTGCTCAACAGTGGGTACCTGGTCTACCGCATGGGCAATAGCGGCAAGCATTTCCCCAATCTCCCTGTTCATTACGGCATCGAATATTTCATCTTTACTACTGTAGTAATAATACAATGAGCTCCGTCCCTTGCCAATGGCCTTGGCCACGTCGTCCATTGTCACTTTGTGAAGGCCATGTACATGGAACAGCCTTTTAGCCGCCTGGAGAATTTGCTCCTGAACAATATCTTCTTTCACAAGGTTGGTAACGGGCATCAAGTTTGGGGATTTCTTTTTACAAAGGTACAAAACAATTTAAACATTCAGACAAATTGTGTCGAAAAGTTTATTGCTAATTCGATGGGATTTTAATCCGTCAAACTCAGTTAAATAATTTTTGAGCAAAAATATTAAGCACTTCCACAAGTATCAGGATGATGATCACTAATTCAAGCCGGTAACTGTTTCGGTATTGCAACAGGTCCCTAAAAAGTTCGTAATTATCTTTTATAATATTTAATCCTTCCTGGATATTCCTAAACCTTTCTTTTAGGTCAAAGGTCCGTTTAAGGTCGTTATGAATTTTATTTAGATTTTCATCTTCCCATGTTTCAGGCGGGGAATCAAAAATGTAGAGGTTCTCAGCTATCCGGTTTTTTAATACAAGCGTTCTCCCTATGTATTTTTTCAGGTTTATCCCGGATAGGTCAAGACGCCCTTTTGTTTCCAGTATCTGCGTATGATAGTTTGTTTCCTCCATCAGTTTGGTTGTTTGCTCATGATAATAATCAAGCGCGACTGATTGTGAAACATTCAGCATTATTAAACGCAGCACTTCAATGTCTGCTCCTATGATCTCGATTGAATTGAAACCTATTTTATTTTTTACAGCATTGGTCTGTATCTTAAATTCTTCCTCCAAGCTTTGGTCAAATTTGTTTTTGCAATAAGCAGATATCAGCCTTAAAAATTCAGAGATCTTGACCGCATCATAGTTTAAAAAACAAACAACCCCATATTTAAAAACATAGATATACTGGCCTTCATCTATTATGTAAAATAATTCATCAGTATCATTAAAATATAAATCGGCCTTAAATGCAGATTTGAACATTTTTATATCAATACTGTCTGCTATCTGGTATGATAAAACTTGTTGTAACATATTTGCCTGCTTTTACCAAATATACAATCAATTCCGCATCGTTAAATTAAAAAGCCCCGCCAAATTTCTTTGAAAAGGCTTGTACGATTGGTATCGCTATCTGTCGCGCACTTAGTAAAAGGTTGTGCAATGACGAATATTTGTAGGAAAATCAGGTCCTCGGGGTTTCCCAGATACGACCTGCTCTATGGACAAATCTAACTCAGATTTGCAAAAGCACAATTTAAATAGACCTATACTGCAAAATCAATTACAACTTATCGTTTTTCCTTCAGCAGCACTTTTAGTAATATTATCCAAAATTTTGTGCACACGAACACCATCGTTAAAATTTGGAACAATGTTAGTATTGTTTTTAATATCATCTAATATAGCCCTGTAAGCATAGTACAATCCGTACACCGGCTGTTCAGGCACCGTTATGCCTTCTGCTAAAAATTCAGCTGGAATTTCAAGCGTTTGTAGTTTGCTTCCAGACGCTGCGTATTGTAGTTTAACGGATGTTAACTGGTAGTGCCCTAAGCCTCCGGTGATTACAATATCACCTTTGGTACCATTGATTTCCCAAAGAAAATTTGTCCCTGCTGACATGCCACTACGATAGTGTATATTAGCAACCGCTCCTCCTTCAAGAATGCCCGAAAGAGCGATCTGGTCATTGCTGAGCTGAGGGACTTTTTCTCCTGTTGTCAAAAGAGTAACTTCTTTCCTGCGGCGGGCGAGCGTAGCGCTGATGGTTTTGTAATCGCCAAGAATATCAACACATGCTGCGAGCGTATGTCCAAATGGAATCTCCATCATTGTTGCCCCGTTTGCCGGGTCTAATAAATAAAGGTCTCCTTCTGTCCGAACAGCAGCCCAGCCTCCGCCGGAACCTATAATGCTGGAAGATAGTACCTCTCCAAGCAATCCATCTGCAATTACCGTTTTGAGATAAACGGTCTCAGGCAATGAAAGCGCTTGCAAGCCGGTAAAAGTACATAAGCCTTTCGCTACAGCCATTTCTGCAAGTTCTTGCGCCTCCTCTGTGCCATTGCCCAATGGCCACTCGCAATAGATCATTTTGCCTGCCTCTATCGCTGCTTTCACCAGTTTGTAGTGATAAGGTACTTTTACTGCTATGACTACAAGGTCAACATCCGTACAGTTGACCAGATCGAACTCGTTATCAAACGCATGCTTTACCCCGAATTTTTCTGCTGCCTCCTGTGCAGTACTTAATTTCGTGGTGCTAATGGCAGTCAATTCAAATTCAGGTATCAGCTTTAATGCTGGTATGTGAGATTTGGAAGCCCAATTTGTTGTATTTGCTCCAATAATGCCCGTTCTTATTTTATCACTTTTCATACTCGTATTTTTATTTGTTTCAAAATTAGATAGAATTTACTTTCCCTTGCATAGGACTTTCCTTTGGAAAGCGAATATTATAGCACATAATAAGAGAGTACGGAGATTTCAAAAACAACAAATCCTGCAAATCATTGATTCACAGGCTTTGTTTGGTATAGCTATCTGTCGCCCACTTAGTAAAGACAAGCCTTAGCGGGTTTTTGTAATAATATTAAAATATTTTTAGACAATTACGAATATTTCGTATAATTACGATATATTCGTAATTTATGGCAACATACAACATGGCAACATACAATACACAGGTTCAAAAAAAGATAGCATTAACGGGTTTTAGAAATAGTATTGATGTCTTTAAAACTTTTTTTGGTATCCCCGGGATGGCGGGATTCGAACCTGCGGCCTCCACATCCTCAACCGGCACGATACCGGGTTACCCGGCACCACCTAAAAACAAAAAACCTCTTCAAATTTCTTTGAAGAGGTTTTTACGATTGGTATCGCTATTAGTCGGGATGGCAGGATTCGAACCTGCGGCCTCCACATCCTCAACCGGCGCGATACCGGGTTACCCGGCACCACCTAAAAACAAAAAACCCCTTCAAATTTCTTTGAAGAGGTTTTTACGATTGGTATCGCTATTAGTCGGGGTGGCAGGATTCGAACCTGCGGCCTCCACATTCTCAACCGGCGCGATACCGGGTTACCCGGCATCATATAAAAACAAAAAACCCCTTCAAATTTCTTTGAAGAGGTTTTTACGATTGGTATCGCTATTAGTCGGGATGGCAGGATTCGAACCTGCGGCCTCCACATCCCAAATGTGGCGCGATACCGGGCTACGCTACATCCCGAAAGGGTCTGCAAAGGTAAGCTTTAAAACCACTGCTGCAAATATTTTTTTCAAACTTTACGCATTAAATTATAACATCCTGAAATACATGGTTTGTTTTTTTATTTTTGGCAACTTTTTCATGAGATATTTGTTTTTCTTAGCATTTATGCAACAATTACATGACAATTAAGTAATGTTAAGCAACATTTATATGACATTGAAAAAGTTAATTAAACTTAGGTGTAACTTCACGGTCAATCCTAAAAAGCTTAAATAAGGTTTAAACCATAATAACAATTAAGATGAAAAGACTTACCCCCTTAGCGGTTTTATTTATCCTTCCCTGCATGCAATTATTTGCCCAGGAAGGAAAATTAAAAACGGTGCAAACTACCAGTGTATGGGCACCGGCAAATGTAAAGGTTGATGGCTCATTAAAAGAATGGGACGATACCTTCCAGGCTTATAATAAAACAACCAAAATATTT
>Ga0193702_1000080_pt1 | contig 38940 bp, 20 predicted proteins | sample U3a1metaG_FD_143060 | JGI IMG/M metagenome (GOLD analysis project Ga0193702, IMG submission 143060) | Soil microbial communities from a riparian zone of the East river system, Colorado, United States - U3a1 | ecosystem: Environmental > Terrestrial > Soil > Riparian zone | place: USA: East River... | reverse complement strand
AACCTGTGGCCGGTTTTGCGGTCTCATGCTAATCGTCGCGGGAAGCTGGAAAAGGGCGTTACTTGCCGAAAACACCCGACCTGACGTACAGTAGCGGCTTCACGTCAGTACAGGGGCTGCGATGGCGACGGTATGGCAGGGTAGGGAGCCTTGATGAGCCCGCTGGAGCTTGCGGCCAACGGCCTCATGGCGCTCGCCATCGTTCTCGCCGGCCGCAATAGTGTGCACAGCTGGTGGACCGGCATCATCGGCTGCTCGCTGTTCGCCTTGTTGTTCTACCAGACCAATTTGTACGCCGATGTCGTGCTGCAAGGACTTTTTGTGATCACCAACATCGTCGGCTGGTGGCAATGGCTGCGCGGCGATCGCGGCGAACCCTTGCCGATTTCGCATGCCAACTTCGCCAGCCTGCTGTGGACGGTGCCGCTCGGTATGGCCGCCACCGCCGCCTACGGTGCGTTATTGCATTTTTATACCAGCGCCTACGCGCCGTTCGCCGATTCCTCGGTGCTGGTGTTCAGCATCATCGCCCAGGTCTTGCTGATGCGGCGGCGCATCGAGAACTGGGCGTTCTGGCTGCTGGTGAATACCATCGGCGTGCCGCTGTATTTCAGCCGCGGGCTGTACCTGACCGCGCTGCTGTATGCGGCGTTCTGGATCAATGCCCTGGTGTCGTGGTGGTGGTGGCGCAGGCTGGCGCTGGCCCCGCAAGCAGCAAAGGCCGCAGGGTGACATAATAGCGCCGGTTATTGTTGACGAGGTTCCCCATGAAATGGATGGTCGCTTCCATCTTCCTGCTGTCTGTTTTGCACATTCACTTCCGCGGCAAGGTGCGCCTGCCGTTCATGCGCCAGTTGTTCGACCATTCGTCGTTCATGGCGCCGATCAACATCTGGCTGCACCTGTTCTCGCGGGTGCCGGCGACCGCCTATCATTCGGTGCGCGAATTCCCCGAACTGGCGCCGCTTGCGCAAAATTGGGAAGTGATCCGCGCCGAGGCCGAGAACCTGCTCGCGCTGCAGAAAATCAAGGCGGCGGAAATGAACGACGACGCCGGGTTCAATTCCTTCTTCAAGAACGGCTGGAAGCGCTTCTACCTCAAGTGGTACGACGCCAGCCATCCCTCGGCCGAGCGGCTGTGTCCGCAGACCTTCGCGCTGCTGAACCAGATCCCGACGGTCAAGGCCGCGATGTTCGCCGAGTTGCCGCCCGGCGCCAAGCTGAACCCGCACCGCGATCCGTATGCCGGCTCCTTGCGCTACCACCTCGGGCTGGCCACGCCGAACGACGACCGCTGCTTCATCGAAGTCGACGGCCAGCCCTACAGCTGGCGCGACGGCGAGGCCGTGATCTTCGACGAGAGCTATATCCACTGGGCCATCAACGGCAGCGAGAGCGACCGCATCATCCTGTTCTGCGACATCGAACGGCCGCTGCGTTTCGGCTGGATGCGCGGCGTCAACCTGTGGCTGGGCCGCACCCTGATGACGGCCGCCAGCTCGCCCAACGAGGCCGGCGACCAGACTGGCCTAGTCAGCAAATTGTTCAAGATATCGTTCGTGATGGGCCGCTACCGGCGCCGCTTCAAGGCCTGGAACGCGACGGTCTACAAGGCCACCAAGTTCGGCCTGATCATCTCCGCGGTCGCGCTGATCGTCTACATCTGAGGCGAGCCCGGCTTGCGGTTCGCGCCGCGCTGCGCTATCATCACGCTTCCTTAGGGGAGTAGCCGCCTGCGCATCACGCGCGGGGCATATGTCAACATACTTGGCGCACATCGCCATGGCATATGCGACAGTACGTTGGCAAGACCTATGGCATGGATGACTCTCACCGGGGCCGGGCAGGGTTATCGTGCCATCGGTATGTGCCCAGCCCCTGAAGTGTCTTATGCATTCCTTCCAGTTCCACCCGATCGCCGTCGCCCATGCGGAGCGCACGGCATGACGACCACCATCCTGCTGCTGCTCGGTTCGGCCGTCGTCATCTATCTCGCCTGCGAATATTTCGTGAACGGCGTCGAGTGGGTCGGCCATCAATTTGGCATTTCCAAGAACGCCACCGGCACCGTGCTGGCCGCCTTCGGCACCGCCTTGCCGGAGAGCGTGGTGACTTTCGTCGCCGTGGTCTTCGGCCATAGTCCGGCGCAGAAAGAGATCGGCATCGGCGCGGCCATCGGCGGCCCGTTGGTGCTGGGGACGATCGCCTACGCCGTGGTCGGCCTGACCTTCCTGCTCAGCCAGCGGCAGGCCGACGCCAGCTTCCTGCCGCGCCAGGCCGCGCACCGCCTGATCGAGGACCAGCGCTGGTTCATGTCGATCTTCGTGTTCAAGGCGGTGCTCGGGGTGGTGGCGTTCGCCATCAAGCCGTGGCTGGGCGCGCTGTTCCTGCTGGCCTACGCGGCCTACGTGCGCCAGGAGATGTCGGCCGCAGGCGACGCCGGCAGCGCGCACGAGCTCGAGCCGCTGAAGCTACGGCCGCGCGACCCGATGCCGGCACGCATCTGGCCGCTGCTGCAAACCGGCGCCGCGCTGGTCGTCATCTTCCTCAGTTCCCAGGTCTTCGTGCATCAGATCGATGCGATCGGACCGTGGCTGGGACTGTCGCCGCAACTGGTGGCCTTGCTGCTCAGTCCGATCGCGACCGAGTTGCCGGAGATACTGAATGCGGTGATCTGGGTGCGCCAGGGCAAGCAGACCCTGGCGCTGGCGAACATCAGCGGCGCGATGATGATCCAGGCCACGATTCCAAGCGCGCTGGGCCTGATGTTCACGCCGTGGATGCTGCAGCACGCGCTGGTCTGGGCCGCGGTCGTGACGATGCTGTCGATCGCCGGCCTCTACCTGTGCTTGCGCAGGAACGCGCTGACGCCGCGCGCGATGACCGGATTCGGCTTGCTGTACGGGGTGTTCGCGCTCGGCTTGTTCTTCATTCCGCTGCAGGGCTGACGGCTCGCTCCCGTGGCTACGCCGACGAGTGCATGCCGGTCAGGTTTCGCTCCATTGGCGTAGCAGGTTATGGTAGCAGCCGATCAGTTTGGCCCGTGCGCCTTCATCGGCCTCGGTGCGGTTCAGGGCCTGGATCGCATTGTCCATATCGAACAGCAGGCTGCGCTGACCATCGTCCTTGACCAGGCTCTGTACCCAAAAGAAGCACGCCAGCCGGGTGCCGCGGGTGATCGGCGTGACTTGATGCAAGCTGGTGGCGGGATAGACGATCATGTCGCCCGCCGCCAGTTTGACGGCATGCGCGCCGTAGGTATCTTCCACCTGCAATTCGCCGCCGTCGTAGTCGTGCGGATCGCTCAGGAACAAGGTGGCGGAAATATCCGTGCGCAGCTTGCTGCCATTGTGCGGATGCAGGCGCACGCTGCCGTCCACATGGGCGCCGAAGCGCATGCCTTCTCCATAGCGGTTGAACATGGGCGGGTAGACCACGTTGGGCAGTGCAGCGCTGATAAACAAGGGATTGCGCTCCAGCGCCGCCAGGATGATGCGCTGGCAGTGCAATGCGGCTTCGGAGCGTTCATCCATCTGCTGGTTGAACTTCACGGGCGCGCCCTGGTAGCCGGCCGTGGCCCGGCCATCGATCCAGGCGTCGCCGGCCTGGTCGAGCAGGGCGCGCACCGCTGCCAGCTGTTGGGCATCTAGAACGTGGGGAATGGAGACCAGCATGGTTGCCTCGTCACATGCGATAGTTGAAGGACAACATCGCCGCACGTCCCGTGCCAGGGACCGAGCGGCCGCCGTCGGATTGAATCAGCGCATCGTAATACATTTTGTCGGTCAGGTTGAAGAGGTTCAAGCGAATGTCGTAGCGACGCTGGGTATAGGCCACGGTCGCGTCCCAGCGGGTGTAGCCGCCGACCCGCACGGTGTTGGTCGTATTCGCGAAACGTTCGGACATATAGACCGGGCCGCCACCCACTTCCCAGTGTGCTGCGGGCTGATAGATGGTCCAGGCGGTCAAGGTATGCTTCGGCGTATTGCCGGGAACCTTGCCCAGCGTGCCGTCCAGCGCGGACGCGCCGACGATCTTCGCATCCAGGTAGGTGTAGTTGGCGGCAAGCTGCCATTTTTTCGCCACGCGGCCGCTGGCGCCGGCGCGGAAACCATCGACGCGCACGGTGCCGTCCAGTTCATAGATGCCGGTGCTGACCAGGCTGCGCGCGTTTTCCTTCCGGATCTGGAACAGGGCCGCATTCAAGGCCAGGTCGCCGTTTGCCAAGTCCCACTTGCCGCCCAGTTCGTAGGAGCGGTTCTTTTCCGGATCCAGGTTTTGCTGCCCGGTCGTACCGGTCAACTGTTCCAGCGACGGGTTGAACGAGGTGCCGTAAGACAGGTAATAGGAGTCTTCCCTGGTGGGTTGCCAAATGCCGCCCAAGCGCACGCTGGTAAAGCCGATCGTCTGCTGCGCGCTGGCCAATGCGGTACTCCCCGCCGTGTTCGACGAGTTGATCGAGTTGGTGATGCTGGCGGTATAACGGTCATAGCGCAGGCCGCCGGCCAGCTTGAATTCCGGCGTCAGGTCTACCGTGTCATTCGCATAGGCAGCGACGGTATTGGCTGAGCCGCCCGCGCGATTGCCGGTGCTGCGCGGCGCATTGGCCGGGGAATCGCCGTTGTTGGGCTGCACCAGCGGGACACAGGCAATATAGCCGGCGGTGGTTCCGGGCGCATTCAGCGCCTTGCCGTTGCAGCTGCCGTTGCGGTAGTAGTTCTGGTTGTCGTAGCCGTCGTGCCCCAGCTCCAGGCCGAACAGCAGTTGCTGGCGCAGGCCGTCGCCCTCGACCGTGGCGGACAATTCGGTCTGGTTGAAAACCGAGTAGTCGCGGATATCGCGGTCATGGCTTTGGATGCGCTCGTACAGGCTGGTGAGCGGCAGGGAACTGATCGCCGATGGGCTCAAGGCGCTGAATCCGCTGGCGGAAACCGTACCGATCGTATTCGGTGCGGTCTCGACGGCGCGGGTTTTGACATAGTTGTACTGCAACTGGTTGCGCAGGGTTGCCTGCGGGCTCAGCTTATGCGATACGGTTGCAGCGAGGGCCGCGACGTCGGAGTCGGTGTGGTCATCGTTGTAGCCATACGCGGTGTTGCGCTCGACGTTTGCCGGTGCGCCGTTCAGCGGGCTGACGCCGTAATCGGGCATGTCGCGGTTGTGTTGCAGCAAGGCGGACAAGGTAATTTCGGTCGGGGTGCCGATGCCGAATTTGACCGAAGGCGCGAGACCGACATCCTGCAGCCTGCTTTGATCGCGGGTGCTCGCATCGCCGCCCTGCGCCATCGCCGCCACGCGCACGGCGGAGCTGTCGGACAGCGGCCTGTCGATATCCAGCGTCGTGCGCAGCAAGCCGTTGGTGGTCACCGCGCCGCCGATTTCCGTAATCGTTTTCAAGACCGGCTTCCTGGTGACCTGGTTGATGACGCCGCCGGTCGATCCGCGGCCAAACAGCATCGAGGATGGGCCCATCAATACCTCGATGGAATCGAGCGCGAAGGTGTCGCGGTAGTATTGGCCGCGGTCGCGGAAACCGTCCAGGTAGATATCGGTGCGAGCGGAGAAACCGTTCAGGTTGATGTTATTGCCGATCTGGCCGCCTTCCGCGCCGCCAAGGGTAATGCCGGAAACGTTGCGCAAGGCATCGGCCATGGAGTTGGCGCCTTGCGATTGCATCAGTGCCTTATTGACCACCGTGATGGACTGGGCAACATCGTGCGGATCCGCCGCCAGTTTTTTCAGGGAGACGGCGCCTGGAAGAAATCCATCCTTTGCGCCTTGCACGATCACCTCCGGCAAGACCGCATCCTTGCCGGCGGCGCTTTGGGGGCTGGTCTGCTGTGCCAACAGGGGCAGGGGACTGGCGCAGAGTGTGAGGATGGCGGCGGCGATCGGCGTATAGCGGTTCATTATTCTTGTTTCCGTGGTGGGGAAGTGACTGGAAACGTAAGACTAATACAAATGAGAATGATTAGCAATTACAATATGCACGGAAAGGTCGGCCATCGTCATTTGCAACTCGGCGGGGAAATGGCTACCTGGTCTGCTTAGCGTGCTGCACGGCGCGCGTTGTTGAGTCAAGCAGTTTGACGGCGGAGCAGGTAGCCGTCACGGAAGTTCGACAAGCCGATCGGCCCGTGAGGGCCGATCGAGGCTCGGGCGCCGGAGCGCCGTTCAGGCGGTGCGTTGCGCGCCGCTCGCCGCTGCGGAGGCCTTGCCGGCACCCGCGTTCGCATCCTCGATGAAGCGTTTGCGCATCGGCAGCAGCACGAACTTGGCCGCGATTGCCGCGGCGATCGTGATCGCGGCGGAGAACATGAACGCGCGATCCCAGTTACCGCCGGCCGACAGCACCGATGCCAGCGGCACCAGCAGCGATGCCGTTCCCTTGGCGGTGTACAAGGTACCCGCATTGCCGGCCGCGAACTTGACACCGAAGGTATCGGCGCAGATGGCTGGGAAGATCGAGAAGATCTCGCCCCAGAACAGGAAGATCAGTGCCGCGAACGTCATGAAGGCGATCGGATCGTGACCAAAATGCATCAGGCCCAACATCGACAGGCCTTCGCCGAGGAACACGATGAACATCGTGTTTTCACGGCCCAGACGGTCCGACAGCAAGCCGCACAGCGGACGCGTGAAGCCATTCGCCAGGTTGTCGATCGACAGCGTCATGGTCAACAGCGGCAGCGTCAAACCCAACATGCTGATCGGCAGTTTGGCCAGGCCGTAGTCCTTCGCGATCGGGCCGATCTGCGCGGTCGCCATCAGGCCGCCGGCGGCGACCGCAACGAACATTACATAGATCAGCCAGAACATTGGCGTCTTCAGCATTTGGATGGTTGGATAGTCGACCTTGGTGGTCACCAGGCGCGGCGACGGCATCACGCCCGCCGGCGGCTGTGGCCGGACCATGAACATCGCGAGGATGAAAATGGCGATGCCCTGGAAGATGCCGAAGAACAGGAAGGCATGCTCATAACCCGAGGTCTGGATCATGTTCGCGATGGGGATCACGGTGACTGCGGCGCCGGCGCCGAAGCCTGCGGCGGTCAGGCCGGCAGCCAGGCCGCGCTTGTCCGGAAACCATTTGAGCGCGTTGCCGACGCAGGTGCCGTAAACACAGCCGGCACCGATACCGGCGACCACCGCAGCGGCATACAACATCGGCAGCGTGGTGGCGTAAGCGTCCATCACCCAACCCAGCGCCGCGAACACGGCACCGGCCGCGATCACGGGACGCGGGCCGAATTTGTCGACCAGCCAGCCTTCGACCGGCACCAGCCAGGTTTCGACCAGGATGAAAATGGAAAACGACAATTGGATCGCCGACAGACCCCAGTGCTGCTTGGCCTCCATCGGACTGACAAACAGGGTCCAGGCATATTGCAGATTTGCCACCAGGCCCATACAGAGAATGCCGAAAATAAGCTGCAACCAGCGGTTCGGCGCTTTGAGGGAAGAGCCCTCGCGTGCATTGATAACGTTACTACGATTGTTCATATGACTTGTCTCCAAACTACTTACATGGGAATAGCTGCCAAGGCATGCTGCGGGTGGCGAAGGGACTCGCTTCTTGTTGCTACGGTCGCCGTAAATACAAAGCAACCGAGTAGGTGTCTAACGATTTTCCTTGGAGCCAGCGCTTGAATCCTTGACCGCGGCTAAGTTTTTACAAACCCGTAACAACAATGGCGCGGACATCGAGCGGCAAGCTGAGCAGCGCGGCGCGATTGTACAAAATTCTTGCGCTGCGCGTGCGGCAGCGGACAGTTTCGAATTTTCAACGTGGCGTGAATCGTTATATACTGCGCTATACATCGCGTTCATTGTGGAGTTCACATGTTTCGACTTACCGCTGCGCTGGTCTTGTTCGGCCTTGTCAATACGGCGCATGCGGACGAAGTGCAGATTGCCGTCGCCGCCAATTTCGCCGCGCCGATGAAGGACATCGCTGCCCAGTTCGAACGCGACACCGGCCACAAGGTACTGACAAGCTACGGCGCCACCGGAAGGTTTTACGCCCAGATCAAGAATCGCGCGCCGTTCGACATCCTGCTTGCCGCGGACGACGACACGCCGGCCAGACTGGAGAAGGAGGGCGCCGCGGTACCGCATTCGCGCTTCACCTATGCGATCGGAAGACTGGTGCTGTGGAGCGCGCAAGCGGGCCTGGTCGACGACAAGGGCGAGGTCCTGAAGAAGGGCAACTTCGAGCACCTCGCGATCGCCAATCCGAAACTGGCGCCGTACGGCGCAGCGGCGATGGAAACGCTGCAACAGCTGAATCTGTTTAGCGCGCTGGAACCCAGGCTGGTGCAAGGCGAGAGCATCGCGCAGACGCATCAGTTCGTGATGTCGGGCGCCGCGCAGCTGGGCTTTGTCGCGATGTCGCAGGTATATGAAGGCGGCAAGCTGGCGTCCGGTTCGGCCTGGATCGTACCCGGCACGCTGTACAAGCCGATCCGCCAGGATGCGGTGGTGCTGGAAAACGGCAAGGGCAAGCCCGCCGTCGACGCCCTGATCGCCTACCTGAAGGGCGAGAAGGCGAAACGCGTGATCCGCTCCTACGGCTACGACCTCTAAGCCAACTTATATGCTCACTCCCGAGGACTGGGGCGCCATCTGGCTGACCCTGAAGTTGGCCACCATTGTCACCTTGCTCCTGCTGCTGCTGGGGACGCCGGTCGCGTGGTGGCTGGCGCAAACGCGCTCGCGCCTGAAAAGCGTGGCCGGCGCGGCGGTCGCGCTGCCGCTGGTACTGCCGCCCTCGGTGCTCGGGTTCTACCTGCTGGTGACGATGGGGCCGCACGGCCCGATCGGCCACCTGACGCAAGCACTGGGCATCGGCCTGCTGCCGTTCACGTTTCCCGGCCTGGTGATCGGCTCGGTGCTCTATTCGATGCCGTTCGTGGTGCAACCGCTGCAGAACGCGTTCGAGGCGATCGGCACGCGCCCGCTGGAAGTGGCGGCCACGCTGCGCGCCAGTCCGCTGGACACCTTCTTTTCGGTGGTGCTGCCGCTTGCCAAGCCCGGCTTCATCACCGCCGCCACGCTCGGCTTCGCGCATACGATCGGCGAATTCGGCGTGGTGCTCATGATCGGCGGGAATATCCCGGACAAGACGCGCGTGGTGTCGGTGCAGATCTACGGCCACGTGGAAGCGATCGAGTACGCGCAGGCGCACTGGCTTTCGGCCGGCATGCTGGTCGTCAGTTTCCTGACGCTGCTGCTGCTGTACACCTTCAACCCGACCCGGAAGCCAACGTGAGCCGGCCCCTCATACGCGCGCAGTTCAAGGTCGAGCGCAGCGGATTCACGATGCAGGCCGATCTCGACTTGCCGGGCCGCGGCGTCACCGCCTTGTTCGGTCATTCCGGTTCCGGCAAGACCACGATCTTGCGCGCCATCGCCGGCCTCGAGCGCCATGCGGGCGGCTACCTCGAGGTCAATGGCGAGATCTGGCAGGACGATGCCCGCAAACTGTTCGTGCCGGTGCATCGCCGCGCGCTGGGCTATGTGTTCCAGGAGGCGAGCCTGTTCCCGCACTTGTCGGTGCAGGGCAACCTCGACTTCGGCCGCACCCGCGCGCGCGCCGCGGACAGCGACAAGACGATGGCGCAGGCGCTGTCCCTGCTGGGAATCGAGCACTTGCTGGCGCGCCGCTCGACCGAGCTGTCCGGCGGCGAGCGCCAGCGCGTGGCGATCGCGCGCGCGCTGCTCACCAGGCCGCGCCTGCTGCTGCTGGATGAACCGCTCGCTTCGCTCGACGCCAAGCGCAAGGAGGAGGTGCTGCCTTACCTCGAACGCATCCACGAGGAACTCGACATCCCGATGCTGTACGTGAGCCATTCGACGGAAGAAGTGGCGCGCCTGGCCGACCATGTGGTCCTGCTCGATGCGGGCCAGGTGCGGGCCAGCGGTCCGGCCGCGGAAACGCTGGCGCGGCTCGACCTGTCGATGGCGCTGGCCGACGATGCCGGGGTGGCGGTCGATGGCGTGGTGGAAGACGTCGATACGCACTACGGCCTGCTGCAGCTGCGGGCGGCGGGCGGCACGATGCACATCGCGCACAAGGCGCTGGCGCCGGGCGCCAGGCTACGCATGCGCATCCTGGCGCGCGACGTCAGCCTGGCGCTGGCGCCGCAGACCGGCAGCTCGATCCTGAACCAGCTGCGCGCGACCGTGGTGGCGGAATGGCCGGCGGTCGACGCCGCGCATGTCATCATCAAGCTCGACGCCGGCGGCACGCAGCTGCTGGCGCGCATTACGCGGCGCTCGCGCGACCAGCTGGAGATCGCGATCGGCAAAACGGTCTGGGCCCAGGTCAAGGCGGCCGCACTGTTGTCGATGCGCTGAACCCATCATGGAGGTACATGAATGAAGACCAGGATCGCACTCAAACTGCGCTTGATGCGCGCCGATGACGTAGCCATCGGGCCCGGCAAGGCAGACCTGCTCGACGCCATCGTGCAGACAGGTTCGATCAGCGCGGCCGCGCGCGCGATGGAAATGTCGTACCGGCGCGCCTGGCTCCTGGTGGATGTGATGAACCGCAGTTTTCGCGTGCCGCTGGTGCGCGGCGCGGCCGGCGGCAAGCAGGGCGGCGGCGCCCAGGTGACGGAAGCGGGCCTGCGCGTGCTCGCGCAATATCGCAAGATGGAGGCGGCCGCGCTGGCCGCGGCCGAGCCGCATCTGCATGCCCTCGTCCGACAACTGCGAACGGCCCCTGACGAGTGAGCCGGCGCCATCGCTCACCCGCCCGACGGGAAGCCTCCGCGCTTACAGGTCCACGCTCATCGACAGCGCTGCCGTGCGCGGCGCGCCGATGTGCGCCACCATATTGCCCTTGTTGGTGCCGGTGATGGTGGCCGGGCCGATGGTCGACCAGTAGCGCGCGTCGGCGACGTTGTTGACCATCAGCCGCCAGGTTACCGCCTTCGACAGCACGGTGCTGGCGTAATTGAGGCCAAGGTTGAAGACGTCGGCCGCCGCCGCGAAGGTGGTGTTGGTATCGTTGGCCGGACGCTTGCCGATGTGCTGCCAATCAGCCGACAGCGCCAACCCGGGAATCGCCGCAAGCTGGTAGTCGAGCAAGATGTTCGAGCGCGCTTTCGGCATGCCCACATACTGCTTGCCGTCGGTGGCCGGATTGCCGGTGCCGTTCAGCTTCGGGTCGAGCAGCGTGATGCCGCCGTAGACCACCAGGTGCGGCGCGATCTCGCCGGCCGCTTGCGCCTCCATGCCGACGTTGACCTGTTGGCCCGAGATCTTGAAGACGTTATCCACCGGGTCGGTATTGGCGAACGGACGTTCGAGGCGGAACAGCGCCATCGACAAATCGAGCTTCGACAGCGCCACCTTCATGCCTGCCTCCACCTGTTTGCTGCGGTACGGCGCCAGCGACTGGTTGGCGTTGGCGCTGCCGGCCGGGCCGAGGTCTCCCTGCTGCAGGCTGCTCGCATACGTCAGATAGGTCGTGACGTCGGCGCGCGGCTTGAAGATCACGCTCGGCATCGGGCTCCAGCCGTGCGCGTCGTAGTGGGAGGTCAGTACGCCTTTTGCATTGTAGTTATCGGTCGTCATGCGATCATTGCTGGCGGCGAGCTTCAGCTGCCACTGCGGGCTGAAGCTCATCGTGTCGCCAAGATTGACGCCCTGCTGCCACGCGATCGACGAGCGGTACTGGTTGCCGATGTCAGGCAGTCCGGCGGCCGGCAACGGGAACACCAGCGGGTTGTCGATGCTGGCCGAGCCAAGCAGCACGCTCGATGCCGGCGCCGCGGTCACCAGCGCGTTGGTGATCGCCTTGAAGCCCGTGGTGCCGAAGGTCAGGTCGTGGCCGATGGCGCCGGTGACCAAGCGGCCGTTCAAGTAAGCGACATTGCTGTCGATGCCGAAGTGCGGCGCGAAACCGTTGGCCAGCGAGGCAGTGTAGGCGCCGCTGTTGTTGGTCAGGTTATTGACCGGCGTGTTGATGTTGCGGTCCACCGACTGATCGAGGGCGCCGATCACATAGCGCCAGTTGGCGCCGAGCTTGCCGGTCAGGCGCGCACTGCCGATCCTGTTGTGCAGGTCGACGCCCGCATATTCCTGGCCGAAGCCGACGCGGGTCGGATCGGGTGCGGCGGGCAGCGTCGTCGCCTGGCCGTAGGTGAACCAGCCCGGATAGCCTTTCTGCGTCAGGTCGTGCGCCTGGTAGTTCAGCTCGAGCGTGGCGTCGCGCGTCGGCCGGATGTCGAGCGCCACGCTGCCCAGCTTGCGATTGAGGTCGCTGTGGTCGACGAAGCCGCTGCCGTTGCTGGACAAGAGATTGATCCGGTAGCCCAGCATGCCGCTGGCGCCCACCTGGCCGCCCAGATCGACCTGGCTGGTGACGATGCTGCCGGTCTCGTAGCGCACGGAGGCGCGCGCGAGCGTCTGCGCGGTCGGGCGCTTGCTGACAAAGTTGAACATGCCGGCCGGGTTGGCCGGTCCGAACGCCGCCGCCGGCGAGCCGGTGAACACCTCCAACTGCTGCACCGCTTCCATCGCGTTGGCGCCGGTGACGAACATCGTCATGCCATCCATGCGCGTGTTCTGGTAGTTATTGCCCTGCATGCCGCGCGTGGCCGGACGCAGCACTTCGGAACCTTGCTGCTCCTGGAACTGCACCAGCGGCATGTAGTTCAGGGCCTGCCTCAGGCTTGAGATCTGCTGGTCTTCGATCAGCGAGGCTGGCAGCACCTCGATCGAATGCGGCGTATCGAGCAGGCTCGAGGAGCCGAGCGGGCCGAGCGCATACGGCGCAGCGACGCGGTAGCCGTCCGCCCGCGTGCCTGGATTGGCAGGGTCGACCCGCGCGCCGTTGACGACGACGACGGGCATGCCGCTGTCGGATTGGGCGTGCGCGATGGTGGCCGGCGAGAGCAAGGCAAGCAGCAGCAGGGAAGGGCGAGGGGTGCGGCGGGTAGAGAGCATCATTGGATCGGTTCCGGGTTATCGGGGATGGCGCGCACGAGTTTGTGCAGCGATGGTGGCAATTGGGCGATGTCGGCGCGGCTGGCCAGCGGCGGGTCGATCGGCGTCGGGCCGGCTGCGCGCAAGGCCACGCCTTCGGCACTGAAGAGCAGCTGCAGGAACTGTTCGGCGTGCTGGCGATTCGGCGCGCCCTCGACGATGCTCAGTCCCCACGTCACGCGGGTGGCGGGGATGCGGACGGTCGCCGAACGCGGGCCGTCGATGCCGGGCATGGTAACGCCGGCCGCGGCGTAAGGGTTGCGCGGGCTCGAGGCGCCCATGTTCACGGCATCGGGCAAGCTGGCGTAGCGGTAGGCGCCGGTTGTGTCGGCGGCCAGCGCGGCGCGCGCGCTGTGTTCGTAGGTGAGCTGGTAGTCGAAGGCCTTGCCGAGCGTGTCGCCCGGCTTGGCGATGACGTAGTGCGACAGCAGTTCGTTGTACAACTGCGGCGCCTGCGTCTGCAGCTGCGCCAGCTGGAATACCATGTCGGCGCGGTAGCCGCCCGGATCGAGGAAGGGATGCGAGCCGCCGATCGATACGCCGGCGCGCACCAGCTGCGCAGACCAGTCGGGCGCCGCTTTCGGCACCGCGCCGTTGGCTGCAGGCGCTGCGATGGTGGCCGCCTGTTTGCTCGACGTGGTGTAGGCGAGCACCATCGCGCCTTCGGCGAAACGGATGGCGTGGGTCGCCAGGCCGGCCGGCTTGAGCATGCGGTCGTTGACCTCGACATCCGCGCTGGCGAAGATATCGACGCTGCCGCGGTCCTTGAGCAATTGGCGCGCAAGCTTGACGCTGCCGCCCGACAGATCGACGACGCACACGCCGGTGCGCTGGGTGAACAAGGTCTCGACCGGGGTGAATGACGACGTCAGGCTGCCCGCGTGAGAAATGACCAGTTGGGGATGCCCTGGCGCGCAAGTCGCCGCGTTGGCGGCGCCAGCGACGCCCAACGCGAGGGACGCAAGGAAGCGAGTGATAGTGCGGTGTTTCATGCTGTGTCCTGTATTCTAAGTTATGCCTACATATGTTTTAACGAGCATATGTAAAAACGAAAACTATGCTCTTATTTAGCGTATCATCCGTCAAAAACCGAATCAACATGAACTGGTTTGCATATGCTTAAAATCGAGATACAGCCCAACTGGGTGCTGCGAGACGCCAAGGGGATGTCGACCGCGCTGCCGGCGGTATTGGCATTGCTGACTGCCGTGAGCAAACTTGGCAGCATCAGCAGGGCGGCGACCGACTGCGGCATGTCATATCGCCACGCGTGGGGCTTGCTGCGCGAGTTCAGCACGCAGTTCGGTGCGGAGCTGGTGTTGAAGGTACGAGGGCAGGGCACCGTTCTTTCGCCGCTGGCCGAGAAGCTGATCTGGGCCGACAAGCGCATCGCCGCGCGGCTGACCCCTATCCTTGATAGCCTGGCCTCCGAGTTGCAGCAAGAACTTGCCAGCGTGCTGCGCGAGCTGGCGCCGCAGCCGCTGCGCGTGACCGCATCGCACGGTTTCGCGATTGCCGCGCTGATGACGGCACTGGAAACGCAGGGGGTGACGGTCGACCTCAAATACCGCGGCAGCACCGAGGCGGTGGCGGCGCTGGCGCGCAGCGAGTGCGACCTGGCGGGATTTCACGTGCCGGTGGGCGCGCTCGGCGCCGCGGTCGCTGCCTCCTACACGCCCTGGCTCGATCCGAAGCAGCATGCCTTGATCCACCTTGCCTATCGCATGCAGGGCATTTTCGTGGCCAAGGGAAATCCCAAGGGCATCGCCGGCCTGGCCGACCTGGCGCGGCCGGGAGTCCGTTTCGTCAATCGGCAACTGGGGTCGGGAACACGGGTACTTCTGGATCTGTTACTGAGCGGTCAGGGCATCGCCAGCGCATCGATCGCCGGCTATGCCAGCGCCGAATTCACGCATGCCGCGGTGGCGGCTTTCGTCGGCAGCGGCATGGCCGATGTCGGCTTCGGCGTGGAAACCGCGGCGCGCCATTTCAACCTCGATTTCATCCCCGTCATTCGCGAACAATATCTTGTCGCTTGCCACAGCAAGGCGCTGGGCACGCCGATGATCGCGACCACGCTGGACATCATGCAGAGCGCCGCGTTCAAGGCAACCCTGGAGGACCTGCCGGGATACGACGGCACCTTATGCGGCACGCCGATGAAGATGGAAGACGCGCTCAGCTGAAGGGGCCTGCGTCGCCAACCAGGGCTTGCAGGGCGCATTTGACGGCGGCGATGACCGGTGTCCAGTCGGCATCGGCGCCCTGGCGAAACAGTCGCATGACGCTCGGGTACCATGGCGTGTCGTCGCGCTCGGCCATCCAGCGCCAGTCGGTCTTGTAGTCGGGTAGCATCATCCAGCAGCGTTTGGCCAGCGCGCCGGCCAGATGGGCAACGGCGGTGTCGACCGTGATCACCAGGTCCAGCTGCGTCACGATCGCGGCGGTGTCGGCAAAGTCGGCGATGTGCGGCGCCAGGTCGGTCAACGCGAGCGCGGCGGGAGGCTGCGCGGCCTGCTCTTGGCCGGCGCCTTTCTGCAGGCTGAAGAAGCGCACGCCGGCCACCTCGCCAAGCGGCGCGAGCGCGTCCAGCGACGGCAGCGAACGTTCGCCGTCGTTCTCGAAACGCGGATTGCCCTTCCACACCAAGCCGACGCGCAGGCCGGGCTCCATCGCGGCGAATGCCTGTGTCCAGCGATGCAGGCGGTCGGCCGGCGCTTCGAGATAGGGCAGCGTGGCGGGGATGCTGTCGAGGCGCGTGTCGAACAGCCGCGGCATGCCCATCGGCGCGACCCGGTAGTGCCAGTCGATGGCGGGCATGGGCTGGTCGAAGGCGATCGCCTCGTCCACGCCCGCGGCGCTGCCGAGCAAAGGCTGGAGGGCAGGGTGGCACAGCAGCGACACGCGCGCCGCGCCGCGCTCCTTGGCCAGCCTGGCGAAGCGGCAGAACTGGATCATGTCGCCGTGACCGGCTTCGAATTCGATCAGCAGGGTCTTGCCGTGCAGCGGCTCGCCTTGCCAGCGCGGCAGGACGCCAAACGCCTCGTCCGGCAGGCAGGCCTCGCGCGCTTCGAGGCGGCGCCAGCCTTCGTCGTAGCGGCCCTGGCGCAGCAGCAGATAGGCGAGATTGAACGGGGCCTTGCGATACGCCGGATCCAGGGTCATGGCCGTGCGATAGCAGTGCTCCGCCTCGGATTCGCGTTTCGTGCAAGCGAGCAGCACGCCCAGGTTGGACCAGGCAGCGGGCCGCGTCGGGTCGGTGCGCAGCGCTTCGCGATAGACCGACTCCGCCGCATCGAAGCGTCTGCAGGCGGCTAGCATCGCGCCCAGATTGAGTTGGACTTGCACCTGCCATGGCTGGCGCGCGATCGCGTTGCGGTAGGCTTGTTCGGCCTCGTGCCAGCGGCCCGCGCGATCGAGCAGATAGCCGAGATTGGCGTGTACCACGGCGGCGTCCGGATCCAGTAGCAGGGCGCGGCGAAATGTGGCTTCCGCGGCCGCGGCGTGGCCATCGGTCATTTGGCGGGTGCCTTCGTGGAACAGGGATTCGACCGGATCGGGTAGCGTCATGCGCGAATCTTATCAGTGGGCATGCACGATGCGGAGTGAAATCTGCGAAGGCAATTTAAAAATAGCTGCGTCAATATCGAGAGCCATACAAAAATGACTAGGGCTCGGTCGACTTCCTGTCGCCGCATAGGACTGGTCTTACATACGGCCGCGAAAACGCGGTGTTCACATGACTTCCGCCTTGCGGCTGTCTATGAAGCAAGGGCGTGCTTACACCTCCTCGCCGACCATTTAATTCCAATGCGAAAGTTGCTACTAAATGTAAACGGCCGTGCGCAAGCCAACAGTTCGCCAGGGGTCGAATGTTAGATTGGCGACGCGCGTTCATCGCGTATCCGTTTTGCAACCCAGTCTTCGTTGAAGGCTTTTTTTGAGAGGTTTGTAATATGCAAAAATCGAAAGGCATGTTTGCCGCGATCGCCCTGGCTTCGGCCGCCCTTGGTTCCCAGGTAGCCTATGCTGCGGACATCAGCAATCCCGCCGCAACCGTCGCGCTGGTCGATAACTCAGCGTTCTTTGGCGCACTTTTCACGGGGAACAATGCAGGCAACACCTTCGCCGACAAGTACAGCTTCACGACGGCGTCGCCAGGCGCGTTGACCGCCGATGTACTGTCAACCGGGGGGAACGCGAAGACCGGTCTCGACATTACCGGCTTCGGCCTTTTTAACGCGAGCGGTGAGTTGTTGGGCGGCACCCAGTTGTCCACCGGCGCCACTGACAACTGGACGCTGAGCTCGGCCAACCTGGCTGCCGGCGACTACTATGTCCTGGTGAGTGGCAGCATGGCCGGCCAAAGCGCAGGCAAGTACCTCGCCGACATTTCGTTGGCCCCGGTGCCTGAACCGGAAACCTACGCGATGCTGCTGGGCGGCTTGGGCATGCTCGGCTTTACGGCGCGCCGCCGCAAACGTGCTGGCCGACAGGCAAGCGCATAAGCTTTCCCACATGGGGCTGGGCTCTCATCCCAGTCCCATGATGCCGAGTTCATGCAGGGACAGTGCTTACCGCTGATCAGATTGTCGTATATGGCACCATTACCAGCGCCAGATTGCGGCGGGAAAAGGGCCGATGCATTCCAAGGCGTTCGCTCATCCACGATATGAAGTCGGACCAAGTAAGGGAAGGGAGTGGTTTTGCCTATTCGATATTCCGCGACGGCGGATGACTGCCGTCCGTTGAAGCAAATCTGCCGCTTTGATCTTTGAAATCACTTAGAGCGAAGCCTTGGACCCGTGCCATCCCAAATTGGCATTTTCACTTCACAATTTTGTGAAGTAAATTTGCCACTTCCCGAAGCTCTGAAACGAATCTGCCACTTGCCGTAAGCCGCTGGTCGCCAGACTAGGTAACCCCCCAGCATGCTGACTGCAGACGTTTTGGTACCTGAGCCCCCGCCCGACGAACGCCGCTCAGGTGCCGACAAACATCGCGCGATTGAATAGACTACCACCAGTCGTCACAATCAAGGACGGCCGTCCGATGATGCAAAAGCGTGACTCTTCCCCACTCCAGCGTTCCCCTCTGCGATCCCACCAACGGCCCGTCATAAGTCACACATTTGCTTCATAAGCAGATGAAGCAAATGTGTGACTTCTCGATGAGAGGTGTCGCCAGCAGTATGACGGCCTTTCGCAACGCCAGTATACACAGCTACTTTTACATCAGCTGAGCCCGCACACAGAGCGGCAGCGGAACAGCGGCCGACCGCTCCGTATGCGCGTTAGGTACGGGCCTTCGCCGCTGCCGCGCGATCGCCAGCAACGGCTCCGGACATTTTTATTAGGAAATTCGGGAGATGTTTTCTTCGATTCCCATTGGCTCTTCCCATCTGTTAAATCCCGACCGCTCGGGGTGGGCGCCCGGACAAGTTTCGTGCGGGAGCCGCGCCTTGCGACTCGCCACGCACCCGCACAGCCCGCAGACCCGGTTGCGGTTCTCGTCCGCCCCGGCTAGCTTGTAGGCGAGCAATGTGGGCGCTGCCCTCAAATGGGGGCAGGCTAAGCAGGCGTCGTAACGTTTCGAATAGGTCGCTTGGTCGACGAGGGCGAAGCCGGATTTCGTCCACGCCCAGAATGATTCGGCCGCCTTGGCGACCAGCTCGAGCGACGTTTTTTCGACCGGTGCCGGCTCGGGCGGGACCGCCCACTCCTTCGCTTGGCCGAGAAGAAAGTCGCGCAGCGGCGGCGATTCCCGGCACAGGATCAAGTTGCGTGCATATTCAGGGTCATCGACCGCTCTGGCGAAAACCTCAGACGTTACCGGCCGCCCGAGGCCGATCAGCTCGCCGAAGCGGGCGCAATCCTCCGCCGTCGAATCCAGGCCGGCGCTCGTCATTTCCATTTGGTTCATCTCATACCTCCTCATCAATTAATCAGTCGTCCCGTTTTCGCTTCCTGGTCGATATCTTGGCCGAATTCTGGTTGTGGTCGGACGACGATCCGGTCGAACCGGCAAGGTTCTGCACGGTCAGCGTCCGGCCGTCGACCTCCGCTTTGAACTTTAGGGCGTAATCGTAGAGGCTTCCACCCCTGCTGGTCGGGACCGAGTCGAACGACACGCTTTCGCCGAGCGCGCCGCCGCGAGTCTTCATCCGTTTGGCCGAAGGTTCGGGGGGCTCCACATTCCAGTCGCCGATCACGGCATGGAGCTCATGCGCCGCCGCTTGGCCACGCCAATAGCTAGCGCGGGTATCGGCCCCGGTCGAGGGGCCCAGGTTATGGTATCCGCCGATGCTCAAGGTGGATATTTTGCCGCTGACATTGGCCCGGACGTCGGCCCCGACAATGAAACGATCGTTGCCGCTGTGGGTTTTCGTGAATTGTGCATTCGGGTCAAGTTCCTTGACCGTCTTGGTCGCGGTGGTCGATGGCCGCACGATCTGGAAATAGTTTTCGACCGTGAGGCCGTAGGTGAGGATAGCCACCTTTTCCCTGCGAGACCCGGCATTGACGAGTTTGCCGCTCCAGCCGCTACCGGCGCGTCTTTTGATCGTCGCCATGAACGTCGTAAAATCGGCGTTGGTGACGCTTCCCATGATCTCGGTGAGGAAGACGACGGTTCCGTGCTTGTCGAGCGACGATGCGTTTTGCAGCTGCACGGCGAGCTCGGAAAGGAACTTCGACCTGCGCAGGCCCGCCGCGGTCTTGTTCTCCACGTTCCAGTGGTGAATTGTGATGCGGCCGTCGGAATCGGCGAAGGTGGCGGGGTTGCTACGGACGAACTGGTAGAGGTTGAGCGTATCGACCGCGCCGGACGGATCCGGGCTCATCCATCGCATCAGCCATGGGGCGTAGTGGCGCGCTCCGTAGCAATAGAGCTGCGAGGCGGAGTCGCGCTCCTTGCCGGAATAAAGGCGCCGCTGCAGCGCCTCGTCCTCGGGCGTGCGTGCCCACGTCATCGCGCCCGCGCCGTAGGGGAGATATTCGCGGCGGGTGACGGCTTCGCCGGCGGCGTTCAGCTCGGCGCGGACCGAGCCGACTATGTCGGTGAGCGGGAACAGCATCTCGGCGCATGCTGCTCCGTCCGGCTTACCCAATATCCAGCTGACCCAGCGCGCCGGCTCCAGGCCGCCGGCGTCGATCCCGGCGGCGTGCCATTCGGCGATCACGGGCGCCTGTGCGTCGCCGCTGCGGATCCGGGTGATCTCCAGCCCCCCGAGATAGGTCACTTCCTCGGTCTCATGCGGCCTCGTGGCCGATGCGGCGAAGGACTGGGTCAGCTTACGCACCCGCCCACCGGCGCCGTCATAGACATGATATTCGTGCCGGAACGAGCCGTCGTCCGCGGGCGCCGTAGTCACCCCCGCGATCTGGTTCAAATAGCTCCAGGCGATGGTCGCGAGCCCGTCCAGGCTGGTTTGGTTGCCGTTCAAATCGTAGGTGCATGGTCCGGTCGCCACGCCGGGGCCGGAGCACGTCTCAAGCCGATTGGAATCGGGCGCGATCGCGAATGAGCGCGACCAATTGCCGGCGGCGCCGTCATGGCCCACCGTGATCGCATTCCCGCCGGCATCGTAAGTGAAGCACTCGGCATACGGCGTAGGCACCTGACCGGACGTGGCCTCGCGGCCGGCGGCTCTGACCAGCCGGTAGAGCAGATCGTAAGCAAAGGCCTGGGTCGGCTGAGTACCCGCCGCTGCCCCCGAAGGCAGCGCCGCAGCGTCCAGCGCGAACATCACATTGCCGACCGGATCGTGATAATAGGCGAGCGACTGACGCAGCGGATCGGCCGGCGCTGGCTCGGCAAGCGAGCTCGTCTCAATACCGATCAGGCGGAAGGTCTGCGGATGATAGCTCAGGACCGTTCGGGCCGTTCCCGGAACAATGATCTGCCGGGGGCGCGCATGGGCATCGTAGGCGATCGGGAGGATCGCGGTCGGCGCCGCGCCGGCGGCGGCGGGCGTGAAGCCGATCGCATCGACCAGGCCGCGCAGGTTGATCGCGCAGGTCGTAACGTTGCCGTCGGGATCGGTTGCCGAGGTCATCCGCCCGAGCGCGTCGTAAACGGCCCGGCCGCCATAGCCGGCGGTTTCGAGCGGCGCCTGGATCGCCCCGGGCAAAGCGAGACCGGGCAGCCCATCGGGGCCCGCCAGTGCCGCCAGCGCAGTGGCCAGCGCCTGCTCGTCGCCGTCGCTGATCGCCGCCCAGTCGGGCAGCGCCACGGCGTCCGCCCGCACCCAGCGGCGATAGGTCATCGGCTGCTCGTGGAAGAACCAGAAGGGGGTAAGCACGAGGCCAGCGCTGTCGAGCATCGCAACGGGTCGGCCGCGCAAATTCCACGTCTCTGGCGCGGGAAAATAAGGCTGCCAGGCCGCGGTCGCCGATGCGCGGCGCGCGCTGTCGCCGTAGAGCAGACGGAATATCCGGACGGAAGCGCCGGCGCTCGGCGCCAGGTGCCGGGACGCGATCCGCTGCAGTGCGTCGTAAGCGGTCGCGAGCGCGTTGCCGTTGCCGTCGCGTTCGAAGATCGTGTTGCCGGCAGCGTTATGCAGCTGCCATCGCGGACCGGCGTCGGCGCTGAGCTCGTGGACGGCGATGTCGGTGAGCGAATAATCGATCCGGGCATTGGCAGCGCCGGCGGCGCCGAGGCGATCGTCGACGATGCGAAGCGCGTTGCCGCGGATATCGAGGGCGAAGTCGATCGTCACCGGCGTCCCGCGTTGTTGAACGCCACTGAGGTACGCGCTCATCTTTGCTTCATCGGCGGCGAAAGGCGCCGGCAGGATCAAAGTCCAGCCCACTTGCCCGGGCTGGAAGCCAGTCGTGAGCGCGCCGCGGAAGTCGAGATAGCCGCCGCGCGCCAGCCCGGCGAGCAGGGCTTGCGCGGCGCCAACGTCGTAGCCGAGCGTCTGGAGGCCGACGGCGGTGACGACGCCGTCATTCTGGCGGACGTTGCGGACCGCCCGGCCTAGCGGGTCGAGCAGCGTACGTACCGGCGAGCCATCGCCGAGTGCGGCCAGGGAAACCGCCGCCTTCTCATACGGGTCCGCATGAGGATCGCCGACGATCACTCGATAATAAGCCGACTCCATCAGGGCGTCGTTCTCGTCATAAGCGGCGATCGCCCATGCCGACGCCGAGCCGGTGCCGTCGCTAGCGATCGCGCCATACCTGATCTTGCGCAGGGTCTGCTGCGGCGTCTCCACTTGCACCAAGCGGTCGAGCGCATCGTAATAGAGTGTCGCGCTGACGCCCCGGACGGCGGCCTCGAGCGGGTCAAAGGCCGGGTGGGCGGTGAAGAACGGCTCGAACCGACGCACCGCGTCGCCCTTGGCGTTGTAGCGAAGGGCGCCGCTGGTCAGCCAGTTGTCGGTGGCGTCGGCGAGGCCGAGCGTGCTGGCGCCGTCGGGCGCCAGCGTCGGCTGCGGCTCGTCCGAGCGCGTCTTGGTCTGAAGGCCCCGCCCTATGCCGTCGCAATAGAGAATGTCGGCCGCGATCGGCGCTACTCCGAGAGGGGGATAGTCAGCGGCGGACAGCCGCAAGGCGGCGACCGGGGCGCCAGACGGAACCGCGCCAAGAATCGCCGCGACTTGGTCGCGGACCGCGGCGAATCTCGGCGCGAGCTGGAAATCACCGTCCCGGGCGGCAGTGCGGAAGCGCTCGCAGAGCGCCCCCTCGCGGGTGATATAGCCGCGCGCGTCGAGATCGGCCCACAGCGCCCCGGCGTCGACGTCGAGCGCCGCGAAGGCGGCCGGCGGCACCGTCCCCGTCCAGGCGAGCATATCGTAGGCAAACAGGGTGGCGGCGCCCTGAAGATAGGCCGCCGGCGCGGCGAGAATGGCCGCGAGCGATACTGGTCCGGATGGCGGGCGATAGTCGGACAGCGGTGCGAATCCGGCCGCCTGCCCGCCTTCGGAGCCGTGCGCGGTGGTCACCGCGACCAGGCCGAGCGGGTCGAAACCGGCCTCGAACAAGGCATCGTTGGGATCGCGGATGCGGGCCGGCTGTAGCGCCTGATAGTCGATCGCCTCGATGATCGTCCTGTTGCCGAGGGCGTCCTCCAGGGAAACGACGAACAAGGCATACGGGTCGTCGCTGCAGGTCGTCACGTTCCCGAACGGATCGGTGCTCGTTGCCGGCCGATAGAAGCCGGCGGCGAGCGTAAAGCCGAGGGTGTTGCCGGGATTCCACCAGAAGCCGGCGGCATCGCCGTCGTCATAGCCGACATAGCCGCCACCGTCGGGCGCCACGCTCGCCAGCATCGCGTCGAGGTCGGTCGTGTCGAGGACCGGCGCGAAGGTCGCGACGAGCTGCGCGCGATCGAACTCGGCCTCCTCGACGCTGTGCAGCAGCAACTGGGGAGCGAGCGCGGCGCGGCCGGCATCGGGTTGGTATCGGTAACGGCGCCAGCCGACGCGCGACGCTGGCGTCCCGGCGGCGAGCTGGGCCGCCAGCTCGTCATAGCCGATATATCCACCCGCCGGCACGACCAGACCGAGCAGCTGCTCGTCGATCTCCTCGCTAATCGCGCCGAGCAGCCTGAACGGATCTGTGACGTTGAGATAGGCGGTCCGGCGTTGAAGCGCGGACAGGGCGGATTGAGCCGGAATGCCGCTGTCGCCGCCGCGCCGTGGATAAGCGAGCGAGCAGCTGCGGCCGACATTGCCGAAGCCATCGACGTGAATGGTGAAGTCGTGGGTGACGCGCGGATCGGCCGGGTTGCGCTCGTAATTGTAGTGGAGAGATTCGAGGTGGCGGGAAAAGAAGACCGAGGCCTGGCCGGCGACGGAGGGCTGCAGCTGGGCGGTCAGATAGCGCCGCGCCTCGACTGAATAGGGCAGCTGGGCGGACGCGCTCCCGTCCTCGCCGTACAGCTCTTCGCGCAGCATCAGCCCGCGTTGGGCGTATCCCGCTTGGCGCACCGAATCGGCGTCGCGCTCGACGAAGGCGAGGGCCGACGGCGGCATGGCGTAGGCCGCCGCATCGCCGGCGAAATATTCGCGTCGGAGCTGCTCCTCGAGTGGCGCATCGTGAGGCGATGCGCCGGTATGGCACCACCGCCGCATGACGCGGGGCGGGACGGCATAAGCGCTGTCGGCGATGTCGGCCGGGGGATCGGAGAAAGCCTCGCTGTCACGCTCCTCGGCATAAGCGAAGCCGACGAAGGCGAGTTCGTCGGGGTCGTAATAGCCGTGGCGGTAGGCGAACCGGCTGGTCGAAAAGGCGCGGGACAGGGCGTCGTGGTGGGTAATGCGCGAGACGACATGGACCGGGAAGGGCGGAACGGTCAGCCAAGCCGTCCCGGCCGCTCGGTCGGCCAGATAGGCATGCACGGAGCTGGCATACGCGAGCTCGGTGGTCAGCCCCATATTGTTGGAGATTCCAGTGAGCAGATAGGGCTTGGCACCGTTGTTGAACGGATAATAGAAATGGCGCAGCAGGGGCCACTTCTGGGTCACCACCAGGCAGTTCATCCCCACCCCCAGCAGGTCGGCAAAGTCGATCCCGGTGAGCTGGTCGGCCGGCCCCGGAAGCGGGAGATCGACGCCCTCGGCGAAGCCGTTGCCGCTGCGGTTGCGGTAGATGCGGATCGAATCGCGGCGAAGATAAGCGAGGTCGGCGGTGCCCGAGCCATCGAGATCGGCAAGGAACAAGCGGGCGGGATCGAACTCGGCCTCGAAATACGGGGCGTTGTCGAGCTCGACGGCACTGCCGAAGTGGCCGTAGCCCAGATTGGGCCAGAAGGTGACGGAGCCGTTGCGGATTCGGACATAATGCTGCTGGCCCGAACCGCAGATATCGGCGAACCGGCGCGCTTCTCCGGGGCGCTCGGGCGAGGAGGGCGGCATGCCGTTAGGCGGCGCCAGCGCTGTCGGGCCATAGCCCTCGCTGCCCAGGCACGGCGAATATTCGACCCCGGCCGCCGTCAACAGGACCAGGTCCGGGAGGCCGGTGCCGGTGACGTTGACGAGCTCGCGGCGCGGGTTCGCATAATCGTTCGGGAAGCTGGCGAAAACGTGCATCGGCCCGGCTGCGCCGCTGGCATCGATTTCGGCATAACCGGCCCCAACCGGGTCGCTCGAAAACCACTGCGGGCGCCCGCTTCCGATCATGTCGGCGAGCGCGAAGTGGCCTTCGGCCCATCCGGAACCGAGCGGGACCTTGGCCATCGGCTTCGGGCCGGCATAGCGCACCTCCGCGGTGGCCGGATCGACGCCCGCCGGCTCCCAGAAGCGAACGCCGTCGGCGCGGGCGTGCAGCAGGCCGGGAATGCCGATGCCGTAGAGATCGACCCAGCGGAAATCGTCCTCCGCCAGGATCGGCGCCAATCGTTCCAGGGCCACGGGCCGGTAGGCGCCGCGGGCGAGCTCGAAATCGGAATACCTGAACTCGAGCGGCGGCAGCGGCTGGACCGCGGCGGTGTCCGGCGCGGCCGGATCGACGCGGAATCCGACCTCCTCGACGCGGGTGAGCAAAGCGAGGTAGGGGCTTTCGTCATAATGAAGGCGAAGCGCGCGCGTCAGCACCGGGCTGGCGCCGAGCTCGGCGGGAAAATCGTAGAAGATCAGGATCGAGCGGCACAAGCGGGCGGTGCGGATCTCGAAACCCGCACCATAATAAGAAAAGCGATCCTTCCGGGCCGGCCATGCGCGCACCGGCCGATCGGGCATCGGCCCCGTCTCGTCATATTCGCCGTAGTCGAAGACGAGATGGAAGTGCCAGGCGAGGGCGGCGACTGCCTTCGGATCGAGGGTGAGCAGGATGGACGGCGCGATCGCTTCCTGGTTGCAGTAGCGGACACGCGCCAGATAGCGATTGGCTTCGACCGTCCGCCCCTGCTCCGACAACGCGCCGCCTAGTCCTTCGCCATCCTCGGGCTTGTATTCGTAGAGGATATGGTTGCCGCGGGCGTCGAACGTCTCCTGTACGAGCCAGCGGAAAACGCGGCTGGCGTCGGCGGGATCGGCGATCCGCGCCGAGGCATCGACCCCGAACAAGGCGGTGACGTTGCTCCTGTCGACCACCCGCCAGAGCGACGCGTCGCCCGCCGACCAGCATTCGATCGCCGGGAATTGGCCTTCCTGGCGCGGGCGATAGGCGCGGACGGTGTAAGTGACGCCGCGCAATTCCTGCTGCGTGGCGGCGCCGGGGAGGGGAACCAGCTCGCCGAAGGCGGAGTGCGTGAAGATATCTGCGACATCGTAGCGCGGTGCGCGCTTCGACGTCTGCCGGGCGATCGCCGGGAGGCCGATGCCGAAGCCGGCACCGAACGGGCCGTTGCCGCCGCCTGACTGGTAGGAGAGCGCCAGCGCTGGCGCCGATCCGCGCGCCGCCGGACAGGGGATCGGGACGGTGAGCGAGGCGGCGCCGGTGAAGGCATCGGCGGCGAAGCTCTCGCCCATGCCGCGGATTGCCCCGCCCCCCTTGGGAGGGGCTGCCGCCGCCACCGTCAGCCGCGGCGGGCGCGAGTGGGATCCGGCCGCAGCCATGCGGCCCTTAGCCCGCGCATGCCGGCAGCGGCTTGCCCCACATGGCGGCGTCGATGACGCTGGCCATGCAGGAAGCCGACAGCGCGGCCCCGGCCACCGCCTCGTTGGTCTCCATCAGCAGTGCAAGCAAAGCGTCGAACTGCTGATGGCCCTCGATCAGTGTGGACATGGAACCGTCTCTGCCCTGCAGTGCCTGCTGCATGACGACGCCGACCCCGTCGTAGAGCGAGCGGCCTGGATGGTTCGCGTCCGCCGCCAGATGGCGATTGGCGACGCCAAAGGCGAGCGCGATCGCCATCGCCTCGCCGTAAAGCGGGCCGAGCCGCAGAAACTCGCCGGAGATCACCACCGTCGCCTGGCCGCCTTGGGTGTAGGCGAAGACGTTGGGCCGCTGGCCCTCCCAGTCGAGAATGATGGCGACATCGCGGAAGAAGCCGCCGTACAACGTGATGTAATAATCCGTGCGCTGAACGTTGGTCTCGTCGGAAAAGCCGCGCTTGGGGATGGCGGGGTCCGCCAGCAGCTTTTCCTGATCGGCCGTGAACAGCTGGGTCGCCTTTTCTGGAATAACGACGGGTGAGGGGCCATGGGCGCGGAAGCCGGGCTGGGACACCTCCGTGCCGGCGAGGGCGAGAGTGCGCCCGACCACGAACGGCTTGACTGCGAGCCCGGGCGCGGCCGCCTGATAGGCTGCGGTGCCTAGGGTCGGGGCGTCCGGTGCGGCGAGATGCGGCTTCATCTTGACAGTGTCCTGATACATTTGCAGGACATAATCGCCGCAGACGATGCCGTTGGCGTTGATCAGGTGGCCGTCGAGGCTGCCGTCCCACGCATCGTAGCTCGGGACGCTGGTCGCGATATGGTGAATGCCACCCCGATAATGACCGCTGGCCAGGCGGTGCAGGGCGACGCCGCCGCCCTCCTTGTCGACCAGGCTGTCGGCGCCGGGAACGAGCTGATCGGCCCGCTTCACCTGCCCCGAGGGCGTCAGGAACAGCTGGTTGGGCGAGGCGATCAGCGCCTGCCCGTCGCCATATTCAACATAGACCATGATCGTCCCCGGCGATCCCGAGCCGGCGGCTGGAGGCGAGCCGGCGCTGAACTCGACGGTTTGCGGCGTCCAACACAGGGAGCCGCCCGCAGCGGCCGCGGCGAGGACCTGGTCGCCGGCGACGTAATCGCCCAGCGCGCGCAGCCCGTCCGGACCGGCGACCGGTGTAGCGGAGGCAAAGCAGGTGCAGCAGCAATAGCAGGTCTGCCAATACCATGGCGCGCCCAGTTGCGCGCATGCCCGGTCGTTAATGTTCTCAATCGCGCCGGTGTCGCTGTTCGCGCATTGCCCGGACTGCACCGGATAAATGCTGTTCTTGGGGTCGCAATTGGGGATCGGATTGCCCTGCCAGTCCAGGCACCTGCAAATGGCGTTGTAAAACGAGGTGTACTGAAAATCGCTGCAGTGCTCGTTTGCGCAAAGCGCGTAGCCGGGGCCGAGGCTGTCGACGCATGTTGTCATTTTATTCTCTCTGTGAGGCGATCGGGACGCAAATGCGTTCCCGACGGCGTAGGCGATGAAGGGGGTTGCGCGGCATTCGCCGCGCCCCCCCGGCGTAAAAAGAACTCCGGATCGGGCCGGGTTTGCGTCAACTCTCGGTCACCGTAAAAGACGTCGAGCTTTTCGTCGGATCAAGCTGCGCCCCGTTGGCCGCGACGATCCCGCCGACGTTGAGGATGTACTTCCCCGCAGGGAGCGTCACCGACAGCAGCACCGAATCTTCCTGATCCGGAAGGTTGGCCGCGGCCTCGACGATTCCACTCGGCGAGAGCTGATAGTCGGCGAGGTTTGTTGCGCTAAAATCCAACGGCAGGCTGAACGTGACCGTCAGCCCCGCCGTGCTATAGGTTGCCGACGCCAGAGAAAATAACGAGGCCGGCGCCCCGCCCGCGCATGCGGGCAGCGGATCGCCGGAAATCGCCGCATCGATGGTGCTGGCCAAGCAGGAGGCCGCCAGGAAGCCGGGGGCCGCGTTGCCGTCCTTTGCAGCGAGCATCGACAGCAGCTTGCCCAACTGGGCCTGCCCTCCGGACTGGGCGGCCCCCAAGGTCTGGCCACCCATCAGCACCTGCGGCAAAATCCCGCTAATGCCGTCATAGAGGCAGTGGCCCAGATCGCACGTATCGGCCGCGAGGTGGCAGTTGGCGACGCCGACCGCGAGCGCAAGGACGATAGCCTCGCCATACAAAGGCGCCAGCCGCAGGAACTCTCCTGAGATCACCACCGTCGCCTGGCCGTATTGGCTGAAGGCGAACAGGTTCGGGCGCATATTCTCCCAGTCGAGGTAGATGCTCACATCAGGGAAGAACCCGCGGTAGAGCTTGATGTAATAGTCGGTTATCTGCACGTTGGTGACGTCGGAGAAGCCGCGCTTCGGAATGTCCGGATCCATCAAATAGATTTCCTGGTCCGGGGAGAACAGCGCCATCGCCCCGTCCGGTATGTAGGCCGCCGAGGCGGCGTGGACGCGGAAGTGCGGAACTGAAACCTCGGTCCCCTCCACCTCGGACGACTCACCGACGACGAACGGCTTGATGAGCAGATCCGGCGCCGCCGCTGTGTAGGCCTGGGTGCCGATGACGGGTGCGTCGGCGGCGGCCAAGTGCGGCTTCATCTTGGGCGTGTCTTGGAACAATTGCAGCAGATAGTCGCCACCGACGATTCCATTCGCGTTAATCAAATGGTCGTCGAGGCTGCCGTCCCATTCCTCATAGCTGGGGGTGCTGGTGGCGAGATGGTGGACGGCGCCTTTGTAATAGCCGCTCGAGACACGATGGATCGCCACGCGCTTGCCGTCCGCGTCGACCAGTTGATCGCTGCCTGGAACGAGCTGATTGGCTCGCTTTACCTTTCCGCCCGGCACAACGAACAGCTGATTGGTCGACGCGACAACCGACTGCCCGCCGCCGAATTCGACCAGGAGCATGATCGGCCCCGTCTCGTCACCGGTGGTCGGCGGCGTTCCCGAGCTGAACTGGACGGTTTGCGGGGTCCACGACCATGAGCCGCCGGCGCCGGCGGCGGCGAGCACCTGGTCTCCCACCAGATATCCGCCAATGGCGCGGAAACCGTCGGGGCCGGCGACCGGCGTGTTGGCGGAAAAGCAGGTGCAGCAGCAATAGCAGGTCTGCCAGAACCAGGGCAACCCAAGACCGGCGCAGGCTTGCGAGGAAATGTCCTGAACCGTGTTGGTGTTTGGGTTGAAGCATTGTCCCGAGGGAATGGGGTAGTTGCTGTCCTTTACGGAACAGTTGGGAATCGGATTGCCCTGCCAGTTCAGACACTGGCAAACCATGTGGAACGCCGTGGTTTCCTGATACTGATTGCAATGGACGGATGTGCAGCCGACGGCATCGGGGCCGAGCGTGTCGAGACATGAGCTCATTTCGAATTCCTTTCTAAGGATTTGAGACGGGTTGAACGGGCGGGAGTGAGTCGGGGGAGCGGAGCGCTGGCGCTGAAACCGCGCCGGCGCGTTTCCGCCGTAAATGCCTGGGCGAAGCGGCGCCTCATCCGGCGCCCCTCTTGCCCGACGCGGACGGAAGGACGTCGGCGCTGTAGGAAAGGAGGAATTCGACGCCGAGCAAAGCGGCGGGATCGAGCGCCTTGTTCTTGACCAGCGTAGGTGGCGCCTGGGCCGGCGTGATCGTCAGCGTCCACGGTGCGAGGAAGTCGGAGCCGGCCAGGCCGGTCGAGCCGGCATTGGCGACATAGGCCGCCGGTGAATCGGGCACGGTCGCGCCGGCGAGCCCGAAGCTGAGCGGATTGGCGTGGCTGCCGATCCTCAACGTCGCGAAGGCGTCGGTGGTCTTGATCGTCACGCCGTCGGCGACGATCAACCGCACCGCCGCCAGGTCGAGCTGGATCGCCTTGAAATAGGGGAACATCGAGGAATCGATCGTGAAGGTCAGGGTCTGCGTGGTCGGATACGCAGCCGTATTGAGGAAGGCGTACCAGGCACTCGAGAGCATGGTCTGGGCGTCGAAATAGAGCGCGCCATCGTAGCGGACCTGATTGTCCCGCAATGCGCCGATCACCTCGGTGCGGAAGGACGGCGTGCCGTCGAACGTGCTGCCGCCGTCCACCGCGGTATATCTCAGCTCGACGATCACGTCGGTGAGCTGCGACAGGTCGATGCGGTTGTTCTCCGGCGGAATGGCGATCGTCCAGCTCGATACCGCGCCGGTGCCCTCGAACGGCATGTAGCGCTCGCCGCCGAAGTTCAGCTCGAACATGCCGCTATCGTTGACGCCGCGTGAGATGGCGATTTCCTGGCTGGGCATCCAGTTCTGGCGCAGGCCGTCCATCGGAGGGATCGGCTTGTGTGGAAGCGGCGGCAGCGCGGCCTGGTCGTTCGCGATCAGGTTGCGGACGACCGTCTTGTCGGGCCGCATCACCACCGCGCTGCTGTTCTGGGTGAGGACGGCGTTGATGTTCTGATACGGCCCGACCAGCGCGGGGATGGTGATCGACACCGAGGCGATCTGGCGCTGATAATGACCGGGAAAATCGAGATCGAACATGGTCTCGGTGAGGCTGAAGCTGCTCGGCCGGCCCGACCGGAGGCTGAGAATGGTCATTGGATCGAGTTGCATCAGCGAGACGGTCTTCTCGATCTCGAGAAGGCGGCTGTTCTTGTCAAAGTAGGATTTCTTCATCTGCAGCAGCGAGAAGCTCAGCGTTTCGCCGGCGAGCAGGCCCTTGTGGAGATTATCCCAGTAGCTCAATCCGATGAACGTGTCGGTCGCGTTCAGCTCATATTGGTAAGCGAGCTCGGCCTTGCGCGCCGCGTCAACTGCCATTGAGTAGCTCTGGAAGTAGAGCGCGGCGATGCGGTCGATCATCCATTGGTAGAGGTCGGTGCCGCTGAACCGCGAGGTGAGGAAACCGGCGACCGCGTTCGACTGGTCGATCGAGCGCTGGTTCATCGCATAATCGAGCTGCGCCGCCGCCAGTTGGCTCTGCGTCGCCGCAATCTGATTGTCGAGGATGGCGGCGTCGCGCGTCGCCAGCGCCGCCTGGAACACCCAATCGTCGTCGCGGCGACCCTGCTCGCCCTTGGTCGCCGTCATCGCCGCCGCGAGGTTGAGGGTGTTGGCCGCGGCGTCCGCTATCTGCGCGCCGGCGCTGATGGCGTCACCCCATTTCATGCCGCCGTCGGCCAACCCGAAAATCGATGGGGAGACGTAGCCGGCGATGGCGATGCCATGGATCGGTCCGGAGAATGCCGAGAAAAACATCGCCGAGAATTGCAGGTCGGCGGTGGTTTTTTCCTCAGAGGTGAGGCCGGCGGCGGCCAGGCCGCTATAATAATCGGCTTGGAATTGGGCGCGGGCACGGCTGAGGGCGAGGCCGGCCAAAGCGGTGTTGAGCTCGTCGATCTGCTTTTGCTTGATGCCGGTAGTAAGGTTGAGGATCGCTGTTTCCTGGGTGGCGCGGAGCACGTCGAGCGCGGCCGCGTCGTTCTTTTCGAGCGCGGCGAGGAAGGTGGCGCCAAGCTCCGTCACTATCGCCGCTAGCTCGGTGGCCTGCTCGTGGAGCGCGGCGAAGCGGTAGTTCGACGAAATCTGCGCGCCCCCGGCCGATTCGATGCCGAGGATGCCGGCGCCGGACGCGGCCAGCCGCACCAGCGCCATCGGGTCGATCGGCGGTTCCCACAAAGCGAGCGGCGTCGGGACGCCGGCGATGTTCATGCCATTGCGAATCTTGCCAAGGCGGTCCGCGACCCGGTCCCAATAGGATTCGAGCTGGGCGTTTTCGGGCACGCAGAAATAGGCGTCGAGCGCGTTGAACGGCAGATTGTCCATCCGGAACGGCGAGCCTGACGGCGCCCCGAGCATGTCCTCCAGGTCGATAAGGAATTGCGGGATACCGCCGGGATTCCTGGCCTTGATCTGGTTGAAGCTCATCGCGCCGGCGACCGGGCAGGGGCCGAGATCCTCGGGGCGCGGACCGAGCAGGTCCTGCGCGTACATGTAGAGCAGGGTTGCGTTGGTGATCGATTCCCAGGTGAACTGGGTGAACAGCATGTCGCCCCACGCGATCAGCGTGTCGACATATTTCATCAGGATGGTTTTTTCGTAGGCGCCGATGCGCAACCGGGCGATCGCGTGAGGATCGAACGGATCGTCGTTGTAGGTGGCGATCTGGGCGGGATCGACGAGGATGTCCTTGAGCTGCTCCAGGGTGTGGTTGCGGAATGGGCGAAACTGCCAATAATGGCTGGCGGGAGTCGCCAGCTGGAAATTCTGGAGGACAGCGGCCACCTCGCCAACCATCAGGGCGTACTGGACGGGAGCGTCGACATGCGGGAACAAGGTCGCGGGCAGAGAGGATGGGCCCGTATAGGTTGCGGTCACCCTTGCGCCGGGGGCGTCGGCCTCCACGACCAATATGCCCGCCGTCAGCAACACTTGATAGGTAGCCTGGGAATCCGCGAATGCGATGTCAGCCGTGACGAAGGAATCGGGCTGGAGGAACGCCTCCGATACTGTCGGGTTGAGGATATATTCGAGCCAGTGCTTGGCGTCGGAGAATTGTTGATTCGATGCCAGCGAGGCGGCGACCAGCATCGGAGCGTGGAAGAAGAGCTCCCAATAATAAGGACCGTAAGGCCCGTCGAAGTCAATCTGGGCAGCGTCGGGCAGCGGCGGCGGCACGATCTTGCTGACGTTGAGCGTCGGGTCCGGCTGCAACCGGCTGAACGGCTGCCTCGGAGCCACTGGCGTGTTCTGGGTGTTGCGCGAGAGCAGCGCATCGACGCCACCGGCGAGCAGGATATAGCCGAGCTCGTGGGCGCTGGCGCGCGCGCTCACCCGCTGGACGGCGAAAGCGAGCTCGTTGACGTCGGTCCGGTAGGTCGAATCGTAAAAACGCTGCACGACCGAGCGGACGTCGGCGATCATGATATCGCGATGCGGTTTGCTTACGCTGGGGAAGAGGAACGAAAGGTCGGTCGAAGGTCTGAAAGTGAGCGAGACGAGGCCCTGGGCGTCGATGATGTTTTGCTGGACGAGGGCGGCGAACGCCGCTTGCGAAGCGACCGCATCGATCGGTGCCGCAACCGCCGTCGAGATGAACGAGGTCGCCTGGACGAACTTGGGAAGCGACAGCAGGACGGCGCGCACCTCGGCGGTCAGCGCCGGCTGCGCGCTTCCGCCGAACAGGAAGGAGAGGTCGGTCGCCTCGCTGAACTCGCCAAGCAGATTGCCGTTCGAATCGATGACGCTGTGGCCGATCAGGTCATTGAAAATACCCGTCGCCACGAACGCATTGATATCGTGGGTGATGAACGACGAGGCCTGGACGAAGCGCGGTATCGCATTGCCCTCGTAGCTCAGCATGGTGAGCGTGGGCAGATCGAGCAAGATGCGGCGAACCTGGTTGATCATCGCCGCCTTTTGCGCGGGTGGTGCGCCGGCGAAGAGAAACGACAGGTCGGTCCGCGCATCGAAGACGGGCTCGAGCTGGCCGACCGTCGCACCGACCGGCCCGAGCACGACGTTGTTGCCGAGCAGATCCGCGAAGATCGCGCCGAATCCGGTGGCGCTGACCGGAATGAAGAATTCCTGGAACACCGCCGGCGACGGCGGCGGGATCATCACGCTGGTCGCCGCGGTAAGCTGCGCGTAGGAGAGGTCGCGTGGGGCGATCAGGAAGGTCTCGTCTCCGGTCGAGAACAGGAACGTGCCCGGCTGGTTCTTGACCGCCACCACCCGTGACGCCTTGACGGATACGTTGGCCAGGATTGTGGGGTCGCCGGCGGCTGCGAGCAGCATCGTCCGCACCTGCGTGACATAGGGGTCGGTCTGGGCGCTGGACGTTCCGCCGAACAGGAAGGAGAGATCCGGGTCTGCGCCGAACCCCGGGGTTACGCCTCCACTGCCGTCGACGACCCCGTTGGCGACAAGATCGTTGAAGATGGTCGTCGCCGTGGTCGCGTCGATCGTCGCCGTCTGCAAGCTTGCGGCGGTGACCTGCTGCGGCGGGCGAACGGTTGCGACGTGCGGTGTGAAGTCGGCGAGATAGTCGGCGGCATAAGCGCAGTCGGAAGTCGCCAGCACCAGCGTGCCGGTTACCGTTTCGAGCTCCGGCTTGAACAGGGCCGGCGCGTTTTCCCTGAAGTCCCGTTCGAACAGGACCAGTTCGTTGGGACGGCGCAGGAAAGACAGGTTGAGCTCGCGATCGAGGACGATCGCCCGGATGACCGGAAAATAGGCGAGCGCCCCACTGATGAGCAGTTCGTTGTAGCTGTTGGTGAGATCGAAGATCTGCTGGGCGAAGGTGAGGTCGCTGGCATTGGCATTGGTCTGCACCGGCGGTAGGGTGGGCACGGCCATAGCGGTCGCGCCGCTGATGTTTTCCAGCAGCGGACCGTAAACCACCACCAGCTTCTGGTCGGCCGAGTCGCCGATGGGATTGACGACGGTCGCGGACACCTTGTTCCAGAACAGGTCGTTCATCTGGAAGAGGTCGGGGCGGGTGCTCCAGGGCCCGAGCGCCCCCTGCTGGTCGGCCGCGCTCGGCATGTAATAGACGACTTCGTCCGCGATCAGCGCCTGGGGCTGGATCCAGTTGCTGTTGAAGTCGGTGAAGCTATATTTGATCGTGGCCTTGTAGGCGATGCCTTGCGGGTCCGAAGCCGTGCCCCCTGCCTTCGACTCCTTCATGCACTTGAGCTCGACCCAGAATAGGAACAGGCGCTTGAAGGCGTAGACCGGGGTGACCAGCGCCGCAGGGATGGTGATTTGGATCGGTTGCCATGCCGACCACACTCCGGTGTCGAACGAAATTATCGAATAGGTGTAGGGGTCGGTCGAGGTGCGCGCGAAATAAAAGGTCGTGTCGATCGGGCCGCGCTGCAGGTCGTCGACCGTGCAGTGATAGGCGTCGACATATTCAAGCTTGGCGAGCTGGACCAGGCCGTCGACATAGGTGCGGTAGATCGAGTCGATGCTGGTGGCGGTGACCTCGCCCTGCAGCAGCTTGTTCTCGAGATCCTCGAAGAGCGGCGTCGCCGACTTGCGCAGCGTCGGATCGATATAGTTTTCCGGGTAGAGGAAGACCTTCCGATTGGCCTCCCATACGCGGTAGTTCATCAGCCATTCCCACCACATTTCCGGGATGTCCAGTAGCTGGATGGGCTCGAGCCGCAGACGGCAGCGCTGCAGATAGAGCTGGGCGGCGTTGAGCGCTTCGCGGATGTAGGAGATTTGCAGCACGCCGCTGACCTCGACGTCGAGCAGCAGATATTCCGAGAGCTTCCTCAGCGAGACGATTTCCGGAGATTGCGCGCGCAGGTTCACCAGGACGTAGGGTGCAAGCACGCTCCGCAAGCGCTCGGCGACGGCGCCGTCCAACTGTGCCGCGATCGCCGGCCATTGTGTGGCAGCAATCCGCCCCCTGGCCGTCGAAAGGGTCAAATCGGCGAGCGCGGTAAGCTCCGGCCAGGTGGAGGTAGGATCGGACAGGACTGAAATCAGGTTGGCCGGGAACGAGGGATCGCTGCCGAGACGGCCTAGCATCGCGGTCCGAGTCGTCACGGTCGCGGCGACTGAGACGCGGTTCGGCTCGGCAGCGAGCGGCGCCAGCAGGGTGGCGGTCTGCGCAGGGTCCCAGCCGGTGGCGGCGGCGAGGAGCTGGGTTGGCTCGGGCGACGGTGCAGGCGGATTGACGAACGCCATGAGGCGTCCGGCGGTGTCGCCAAACGAAGCGACCAACTTCTGGAAGGTCGAAAGCCAATAGATTGCGTCCAGGGTGGGCAGCAGGGTCGTTGGGAGGCCATAAGCGACCGGCTTCCCGGCGATGCTTTCGACCAGCGCCGCCGGCATCGCCAGCTGGTGCGCCAGCACCAGCCATCGCGACATCGCGGTCACATAGGACGTGACATAGGCCAAGTAGGGCGCGGACCCGCCGGTCGCCGCCGGCGGCGCGGTGAATGCGTCTTCCCAGACGAGCGGCTCGGGGGGCGGATCGGATGCCGCAGCAAGGGCGAGAGGGTGGACAGCGGCGATGAGGTCGATCGAGGCGCCGAACAGGGTCGCCAGCTGGCCGAACAGCGCCTGGTCGAGCGCCGCATCTCTGGCGTCCGCACAGCCGGCGTTTTTTAGGGCGGCGGCGAGGCTGGCGGTGGCTTGGCGGACGGCCGCCAGCCAGTCGAGCAAGGCGGCGACCTGAAAGAGCGGATCGACGGCGGGCGAGGCGCTGCCGCCCAGGCAATAGTCGATCTCGTCGATGGTCAGCCCGGCTCCCGGGAGCCAACTCGCATAAAGGAATATTCGCCGCAGATCGGCGAGCGAGAAGGTCGGGCTGAGCAGATTGGCGGCGGTGTAGCCGCCGCGCGTCATGAAGCGGAGATAGCCGTCGGCGGTCATGCCGGACGTGCCCATCAGCCTGGCATGACGGTTTAGCGCCGACAGGTTTTCGAGCGTGAGGTGGACTGGGGCGCCGGAGCCCCACAAAGCGGTGGCCAAGCTCGTCAGGGTGGCGATCGAAATGCCGATTCTGGCTGCAAGATAGGTGGCCAGCGTCTGTTCCGACGCCGCCGCTCCGGCCACGCTCCATATCAGCGGCGTGGTGGTGTACAGCGGGTTGAGCGGCGTCGTCGGATGATAAGGCGGCGCGCCGTTGAGCATGCTCGGGTCGTTGAACATGATGTCGAACGGCGCCGTCGAGACGCTGCCGTCACCGGCGCCATAGGGCTTAACGGGCCCGGCCAGAGTGAGGAAGGTCGGAAGATCGAACCCGCCTAGGGCGGCGAGGTCGACCGCCTCGGCCAAAGCAGCGAGCGACGCTGCAGACAGGTCGGCCGGGGGCAGCGATCCGGAGGTCGCCTGTACCAGTCCCGCCCCAGCCACCCGCAGCGCCCAATCGAGCGCGCCATAGTCCCAGCCCAGTTGCGACGCCAGGCGTAGGAACCGGCTCATCCGGTCGAGCGAATCTTTCGGGTTGGAGCCCCAACCGGTGATGCTCGGATCGGTGGTCGCGTTCCCCGGCAGATAGCCCAGCGCGTTGCCACCGAGGCCGGCATTGATGAAAAATCCGGCGCCGACCCTCGCCCCGATCTCCGCGGCGCTGAGCCCCTGATTTAGCAGTGTCAGCAGGCCCTCGACGTCGAGGCCCGCAGTACTCTCGAACGTCGCGGCGTCGCCGAGGCCCGGCAAGGCGGATGCCACCACGCCGTAAGAGGCCGCGAGCTTGGCGGGGTTGCCGGCCAGCGAAGTGGTGAGAAAGCCCACCTGCTGAGGCGACATCCCGAACGAAGCCCGGGCGATGTCTACAGGCGCCGCGGCGAAGATCCGATAGACATCGGAAAGCGCCACGCCGATCTGCGACAAAGCGAGGGGAATCCGCTCGGCCGGAAGGTTGAAGGGCAGGTTGAACGGATAGGTCACCAGCGACAGCGGTTCGAACAGGTCGTCGGTCGGCTGCAGATGCAGATAGGTGCGCGCCAATGCCCCGAGGCGTTCGTTGACGATCCGGAGCAGCGGGAACGTATCGTTGGTCATCGCGCAGGTGAGCGGGATGTCACCGATGTCGCTGCGCCGGGTGGCAAACAAGAACGGCCGCGGAAGCGGGACTGGGGGCGTCGTCGTCCCCGTCGAATTCGGTACCGTTACATAAGTGTCGATCACCCGCAGCAGGTCGACTAGATATGCGGCCGCACCGAAGATCGAGCGGCACTCCTCGCAACTGCAATAATTGAGCGAGCCGAATAATTCGTCGTAACTGGGGAATTGCTCGAAGGCCTCGCTGAGCTCCGGAGCGACATTGGCGACTCGAAGCGCGCCGAAATGCCGCGAGCGCGCGGTCGTCTGAATGTTCGCCCAGGCGTGCATCACCCCGGAGCGGATCTGGGTCGATCGATCGTATATGGTTTCTGCGAGCTTGCGGTTACCGCCCAGGTCTGGCGTCACCGCGTCGATGAATGTCCCAGGCGCAGTGCTTGCGATTTTTATTGCCGACGTAAAGTCATGTGCCTCTAGGACCGAGACTACGCCACCGTTCGGATGAATCTTGGCCAGTCGGTCGGCACTCGAGCCGGATTTCACTTGCGCCATGTGTCCCCCAGATCAACGAACATGTGTTAGTTATGCAAGGCGGCTATGCGTGAGTTGACTGAAACAATTCTGTGATGCAATTTACTGACAATATTGAGTGTTTTGGGGAGCGCTTGAATTGGCACCAAGATACTTGGTATTCTGTAAAAAAAACTATCGAATTATCACAATTATAAAAATAAATTTTTAGCAACAGATTTGATATACTAGGCGTTCTCAAAGACCAAGTGCAACACCTTCTCCTGTAAGGTGCCGCCATGGCGAGAATTTACAAACATCTGACTACCCAGGAGCGCGCCGTTGTCATGACCATGCGCGCCGACCTGTGC
>Ga0193702_1000079_pt1 | contig 39332 bp, 40 predicted proteins | sample U3a1metaG_FD_143060 | JGI IMG/M metagenome (GOLD analysis project Ga0193702, IMG submission 143060) | Soil microbial communities from a riparian zone of the East river system, Colorado, United States - U3a1 | ecosystem: Environmental > Terrestrial > Soil > Riparian zone | place: USA: East River... | reverse complement strand
CGGGTGGCGAGCCATCCCAAGCGCGGCATCGGCTTGCGCAATATGGTCGAGCGGATGGAAGCGATCGGCGGCCAGCTCACCATCACGTCCTCGCCGGCCGGCACCGCGGTGCAGGCCAGCGTGGCGCTGCCGGCATGAGCGCCATGGCCGACGGGCTGATCCGTATCTTGCTGGTCGACGACCACCCGCTGGTGCGCGACGGCTTGCGCGCGCGGCTGGAATCGGTGCCGCATTTCCGCGTGGTGGCCGAGGCCGGCGGCGCCGACGAAGCCTTGCGCCAGGCGGCGGCCTGCGCGATCGACCTGGTGCTCATGGATATCAATATGCGCGGCACCAACGGCATCGAGGCCACCGCCCTGCTGCACCAGCGCTTCCCGGCGATCGCGGTGCTGATCCTGTCGATGCACGACAAGCTCGAATACGTGACCCAGGCCATGCAGGCCGGCGCGCGCGGCTATGTGCTCAAGGACGCGCCCGGCAAGGATATCGTGCTGGCGATCGAGACCGTGATGTCGGGCGGGATCTACTACAGCGCGGCGCTGGCCAGGCAGCTGGCGCGGCCCTTGGCCCACGATACCCAATTGACAACGCGCGAGAGCGAAGTCTTGCAGCATATTGCCAACGGCCAGTCCAACAAGCAGATCGCGCGCGAACTGGCGCTGTCGGTGCGCACGGTCGAAACCCACCGCCTGAATATCAAGCGCAAGCTGGGCATCGAGGGGCAGGCCGAGCTGATCAAGTTCGCTGTGCAGCACGCGCGCTTCGAAGGGGGCGAGCGCTGAGCCCATGCCGGCGATGCGCAAAATGTAGCTACATAGCAACAAATATGTTGCCTTATGTCAATATGTGGACTAGTATCGGGCATATCCAGACTTTCGTCCCCCATCATGGCTGCGCCTGATTCCGCCCCGTTCCCCTTGGTAGAGATGCAGGCGATCGCCAACGCGCGGAACGACTGGCGCGCGCTCGGCCTGCGGGTCGACCCGGCCGGCGCCGATGCCACCGATGCGCTGTTCGCCGTGTTCCGCGATCCCGACTTGCTGGTGGCGATCGCTCCGCTCGACTGCGTGCTCTACCTGTCCACGCCCGCCATCCTGACGCCCGACCTGCTCGAACTGGTGCCGCCGCACCGCGTCGTGCTGGCGGTCGCCGCCGCCGCGCTGGCCGCGCCGGCCGCGCTCAAACAACTGGTCGACCTGCACGACGACGGCTACCGCATCATGCTCGACGGCGCGGCGCCGCCCGGCATCGCGGCGCCCGCCGGCCTGCAGCGCAGCAGCCGCGATTGCGCGGCCGGGGCGCCGGGCGGCGCGTCGCTGTCCGCGCTGTCCGGCCCGCACCTGGCGCGCCAAGTGGGCGACGCCGCGCGCTTCGCCGAGTGCGCGGCGGCCGGCTTCGAATGGTTCAGCGGCGCCTATCCCTTCCACCCGGCGCCCGGCGCCGAGCCGGACGACGGCAGCTCGCGCAAGCGCCTGCTGGCCATGCTCGGCCTGCTCGCGCGCGACGCCGATAACAGCGAGCTGGAGCACTTGCTGAAGCAGGATCCGGCGCTGTCCTACCACCTGCTCAAGCTGGTCAACTCGGCCGCCTTCGCGCTGAGCAATCCGATCACCAGCTTCGGCCAGGCCATCAACCTGTTGGGCCGGCGCCAGCTGCAGCGCTGGCTGCAACTGCTGCTGTACGCGCGCCACCAGCAGGACGGCCTGCCCAATCTGCTGCTGCCGCAAGCGGCCTTGCGCGCGGCGCAAATGGAAGCGCTGTGCAAGGTCAACGGCGGCGACCGCGACGCCCAGGACATCGCCTTCATGGTCGGCGTGTTCTCGCTGCTCGACGTGCTGTTCGCGCTGCCGATGGACGAGCTGGTCGGCGCGCTCAGGCTGCCGCCCGGCGCCGGCGCGGCCCTGCTCACGCGCAGCGGCCCGCTCGGCCTCATGCTGCGGCTGGTGGAAACCCCGCTGCCGTCCGCCCAGGCCCTGCAGGACGCGGGCATCACTTCCCTTCGATGGTGGCACAGTCAGTTGCATGCGCATCACTGGGCCATCCAGGTCAGCCGGAATTTATAAGCATGTTCGAAGTCCCCGATTCAAATTTCCTCGACAGCAGCGCCGCCGTGTGCGAAGCCGTCATCCGTTTGCGCGGCAGCATCCTCACCGACGAGCTGGGCCGCATCGCGCGCCGCTTGCTGGCCAGCCCCTACGGCCTGTTCGTGCCGGCCGACTACCAGCCGGGCGAGGAAGCGGCCGCCTCGGGCGAGCTGTTCCCCGACAGCCTCGAGCGCCTGACGCAGGAGCTGCGCGCGGACGGCCACTACTACGGCCGCTACGAGGTCTATGGCCGCGCCGATTACAGCGATGCCGACCGGCGCCACCTGGCGGCCTTGGCCGGCCTGACCGCCAGCCTGCTGCAGGTCCATTTGCTGGCGCAGCGCGCGACCCGTGCCTACGCCCAGGTCGAGGCGCAACTGGCGCACCAGTCGCAGATCCTGGACCAGATCCAGGAGTCGGTGCTGACCATGGACCAGACCGGCTACATCACCAGCTGGAACCGCGGCGCCGAGCTGCTGTTCGGCTACGGCGCAGTGGAAGCGATCGGCCGCCACATCCTTTTCCTGTACGAAGACGAAGACGCCGGCTTCCACGACAGCTTTGCCGAGCGCGGCGGACGGATGATGGAAGTCCGCCGGCGCAAGAAGTCGGGCGAGATTTTCTGGGCCAGCCTGTCGCTCAGTCCGCTGCGCGATGGCGAGGAACGGCCGACCGGCATGATCGCTTACCTGACCGACATCACCGAGCGCAAGGCGGCCGAGGCGCGCCTGCACCACCTGGCCTACTACGACGAGCTGACCGGCCTGCCCAACCGCACGTTGCTGACCAAGCTGGTCGACCAGGCGCTGATGGTGGCGCAGCGCAACGAGGCCGCGGGCTGCCTGCTGTTCATCGACCTCAACCGTTTCAAGCTGGTCAACGACACCCTGGGCCGACAGGTCGGCGACGAGCTGCTGCGCCAGGTCGCCCAGCGTTTCCGCGCCGCGCTGCGCGAAGAAGACATCGTGGCGCGCATGTCGGGCGACGAGTTCGCGGTCGGCTTGTTCGACATTCGCCAGCACTTCGAGGCGAGCACGGTGGCGCAGAAGCTGCAGGCCGCCTTGCTGCCGCCCTTCCTGATCGAGGGCCAGGACTTGCGGGTCGGCGCGAGCATCGGCATCAGCGTCTATCCGCAAGACGGTGCCGATGCCGAGACCTTGCTTCGGCTGGCCGACATCGCGATGGCGCGCGCCAAGCTGGGCCACGACAGCAACGACGACAGCGTGGCCTTCTACAGCCTCGACATGAACCACGGCATGCACGAACGCATGCGCATCGAATCGGGCCTGCGCCAGGCGCTGGGCAATAACGAGCTGCTGCTGCACTACCAGCCCAAATTCGAGATCGGCAGCGGGCGCGTGATCGGCGCCGAGGCGCTGGTGCGCTGGCTGCATCCGGAGCGCGGGCTGGTGCCGCCGGCCGACTTCATCCCGCTGGCCGAAGCGACCGGGCTGGTGGTGCAAGTCGGCGAGTGGGTGCTGGAAGCGGCGTGTGCGCAAGCGGCCGCGTGGCAGCGCGCGGGACTGCCGCCGTTCCGCCTCGCGGTCAACGTGTCGGCACGCGAATTCACGCCGGCCTTGCCGGGGCGGGTGATGGAGACGCTGGCGCGCCACGCGCTCGCACCGTGCTGGCTCGAGCTCGAGATCGCCGAGAGCACGCTGATGCACGGCATCGAGCGCGCGATTACGATCATGGACCAGATCACGGCGTTGGGCGTGACCCTGTCGCTGGACGATTTCGGGACCGGGTATTCCAGCCTGTCCTACCTGAAGCGCTTTCCGATCAACACGCTGAAGATCGACCGTTCGTTCACCATGGGACTGCCGCACGACGCCAACGATTGCGCGATCGCGAGCACGATCATCAGCATCGGCCGCCAGCTCAAGCACAAAGTGATTGCCGAGGGCGTGGAGACCGAAGAGCAGCTAGCCTTCCTGCGCAGCGCGGGCTGCGACGAGGTGCAGGGCTATTTGTATTCGCGTCCGCTGCCGGCCGTGGAGTTCGAGCGAGCGCTGCGCGCAAGCTGGTTGCGCGTGGCCTGAGTGGGTCGCCCGCGCTGTGAAGGGCAGGGTGAGTTATGTATAATGCGGGTCTGCAGGAAGCGTGGCCGAGCGGTTGAAGGCACCAGTCTTGAAAACTGGCGACGGGGGAACTCGTTCGTGAGTTCGAATCTCACCGCTTCCGCCAGCAGCTCAACATTAGGCTCCCCAACCGTGAACTGACCCCAATAACTTGGACACCAACTTTTTGGGGTTTTTTCATGGCTAAGTACGACGAGCAGTTCAAGCTCGCAGTTGTTCAGCAGTACCTCTCTGGTACGGCTGGTTATAAGGTGGTTGCCAACCTCCATGGACTTGCCTATTCAATGGTGAGGAAGTGGGTGAACCTGCATCGACAGCATGGGGTTGCAGGACTGGCCAAGAAGTCCAGTCACTACGACGCGAAGTTCCGACTCTCAGTTTTGCAACATATGTGGGACGGTGACCTGTCCTATGGCCAAGTCGCGGCCGTGTTCAATATTCGTAGTGCCGGATGCATCAGTCAGTGGGAGCGCTGCTATCATGTCGGCGGTATAGACGCCCTGATTCCCCGGTCTCCCGGGAAGCCCAACAAGATGCCCACGCCCGAAGATACAAAGCCGCAGTTGCCCCCTGATGGGGCAGAGCGCACCCGTGACGAATTGGTCGTCGAGGTGAACCATCTGCGCATGGAGGTGGCCTATCTAAAAAAGCTGCAAGCCTTAGTTCAATCACAGCAGCCACAGCGGGCGACAGCGCGCAAAAAGCGCAAGTAGTCATCGAACTAAGGCAGCACTTCCCCCTGGCCGGCCTGCTCAAGCTGGCCGGCTTGGCGCGCAGCACGTTTTACTATCAGCAGAAGGCAGCGCGGGCCTGCGACAAGCACCAGGCGCTGAAGAAGCAAATCGGTACCATCTTCGCCCGCCACAAAGGGAGGTATGCGATGCGCTCGGATTCGCCGACCATCAGCGAATCAGCGTGGTCCACCACGACACCGACAACCTGCACATGCACATCGCCATCAACAAGATCCATCGCACACGCTTTACGATCCACACTCCCTACCGCGATTACCACACGCTGGCCAAGGTATGCGAGCAGCTCGAGGTGGACTACCAGCTGCAAAAAGACAATCACGTGGCAAGGAGGTGCGGCGCCGAGAACCGGGCGGCCGACATGGAAGCGCACGCCGGCGTGGAGAGCCTGCTCGGGTGGATCAGGCGTGAATGCGGCGACCAGATACGCGCGGCGAAATCGTGGGACGAGTTGCACGAGGCACTGAGGGATCACGGTCTCGAACTTCGCAAACGGGCAAACGGGCTGGTATTCGCGGACGCCAGTGGAGTGATCGTCAAGGCGAGTGCCGTCGATCGCGGATTCTCGCAACCGAAAATGGAGGCACGACTTGGAGAGTTCGTAGCGCGCCCCGAAGGAAGGGAAGGGCGGACGCCGCGGAAAGCATATGCGAAGAAACCTGTTCGATGCGGCAGCAACACCGTGGAGCTGTACGCGAAGTATCAGCGCGAGCAGACAGAAAATTCTCAGGCCTCGGCGGTGGCTAATGCGAAGGCCCGGGACCACAAGAGCCGGCTGATTGAATCGGCCAAGTTGCGGGGACGCCTCAAGCGAACGACGATCAAGCTAATGGACGCACCGCGCATCGCCAAGAAGTGGATGTACAAAGCCACGGGAAAGACCTTAGTGGGCGAGATTGCAGCGATCAACAAGGCGTATTTGAAGGAGCGCCAGGCGAACTACGACAAGCATCGGCGCATGGCCTGGGCCGACTGGCTGCGTGTTCAGGCCACCGACGGCGACAAGGACGCACTTGACGCTTTGCGCGCGCGCGACGCATGCCGCGCGACGAAAGGAAACGCCTTTTCGGGCGACCTAAACCCGCTCGTTCGGCCCATGCTCCAAGGCCGGACGGAGTCACCAAGAAGGGTTCCATCATCTACAGCTGCGGCCCGACTGCCGTGCGTGATGACGGCCAAAGCCTCGCGGTGTCTCGAAGCGCGGATAAGGACGGCTTGCGCGCTGCGCTGGCGATCGCGCAGGAGCGGTTCGGATCACGAATCGCAGTGCGTGGATCGGACGCCTTCAGGGAACAGATCGCCCTTGTTGCAGCGGGCGAAAAGCGTGACATCACCTTTGATGACATCGCGCTGGAACTGCGACGCCGGGCTATCGTCCGCGAAAGTCATGTCCAAGCGCGTACCGAAGCGCATCGTCAGCGCAACTCTCCTGGCGTAATGGCGAAGCGTAGTGAGGCCGTTTGCACCGACAAGAGGCTCAGACCCGGGGTCGGACCGGCAACCGGCTCGGAAGGGCATGCCCGTTCAACGATTCTCGCGTCAGGCGACCCAAGCATGGCAGCTCCCTTTACCCGTGCCGGCATCGATGTCAGCCGTGATGACAAAGGCAAAAGCAGAGGACGCAGCAGGTGATGACCTCTTCTATTTTTTTCGAGGCCTATTACGATTTGTGTTTTGCGATGAGAGCGTGAAGAACTCAGCCATGCATCACCAAGGCGCTAATCTCCTTGGCCATCCATGTTGGCAAGCGCGAACGCGCAGATATGACTTCTTTCAATTCGGATGGCAGAAGCTTGGCGCGGAGCATCGGGATTGCTTCGCCGGCCTTGTCAGGGCCGAGCGAGGCAAGTGCAGGGCCTAGCCAGGCAAGTGCCCGCACCGCCTCTCCTGCAGCACGCCCCGGAAACATCAGTTGCCAGGTCGGCGCGTGCCTGATACCGCATACTCGACGACCTCAAAGGACGCACCGCTCGGTTCGACGATTCATGGCGAACTCCCGTCGCTAGTATCCACCCTCCCGGCGCGCGGGCAATCCGCGCACTTTTCGTCGCAATCTCCTGTCGCCGCGCGCTTCTGCTGCCGCGTCACACCCATTCCCTTCGGCAAACTGTAATTAGTCCAAGTGGGCTAACCAGTTGTCATGATGTTGTCTTTCTGAGTTGGTAATATGCAAATTCCCGATAAAAATGCCTATTGGCAATTAGTCATGCCGTATTCGCACGCGAGTTTGGCGCTCAACGTTCCAGCTAGGACAATTTTGCAACACTTATTATTTTTTTTCCGCATTAAATTATCTAAAGACTTCATCTTTTGATAGTGAAAAAGCGCAATTTTGTCGCGACGTTCCTGCTATTAGTGAAGAATTTGCATTTGCTTTAGTACATTTGTTAATGCATATTGCGCAACGGTCGCACCAGTTTCCACAAGTATATCAACGAAGAGGCTCAGGTTATGAACGGCAAGAATCGGGTTGGCAAGCAAGGTTTGCCCCGTCGCGCACTCGTCGCGATGGCATTGGCGGCAATCTATTTCGGCGCCTCGGCGCAACAGCTCGAGGAGGATCATCGCGAATTCGAAGCCACGCTGTACGCCCCGTACGCGGGCGACGCCCAGGGCAGCCGAAGCTTCACCCTCGATTTTTCCTATCCCTTCGTTGAAAGCGCCCAGGACATCACCTGGCGCCTCGAACTGCTCGACGCGCGAGGCAACACCGTGCAGCGCTGGCAGGGCATCGAACGCCTGACCGGCGCGCCACTCAAGGTCAATATCGACTGGGCAGCGCGCGGCGCCGATCCAAGCCTGGCCGATGGCGTCTACACGGCGCGCATGGTCGCCACGTCCAAGCCGACAACCGACACGGGCGGCGACACCAGCGCCGAGGGCGTCGACGCCGTCCTCGCGGCCGCCGACGACGCCGAAGAACAGAAATGGGATATCGTCGTCGGCGCGCCGGTGGTGGCCAACATGCCCAGCGCCGCGACGGTCGCCGCGCCCCTGCCCCAGCCGACCGCATCGACGCGCTTGCGCACCGCCGCGGTCGTGGCCACCACGCAGCCGGCCTACACCATCTACTTCGGCAACCTGCACAGCCAGACCAACCACAGCGACGGCGGCGGCGACCTGGCCAGCTGTTCGGGCGCCCAGAATCCCCAGACTGGCACGGCCGGCGGCCCGACCGAGGCTTACGCCTATGCGAAGAACAAGGGCCTGGACTTCCTGATGGCCTCGGAGCATAACCACATGTACGACGGCTCCGACGGCACCAACACCGGCGCCAGCGCCGTCAAGGCGCGCTCGCTGTACCAGTCGGGCTTGAAGGCGGCCGTCGATTTCAATGCGGCCAACCCGAACTTCCTCGGCGTCTACGGCCTGGAATGGGGCGTGATCAACAACGGCGGTCACATGAACATTTTCAACACGCCGGAATTGCTGGAATGGGAATACAACAGCAGCGGAGAGCTGATCGGCGACACGTTCACGACCAAGGGCGACTACGCCGGCCTGTACACGCTGATGGCCCAGCGCGGCTGGGTCGGCCAGTTCAATCACCCTGCCAGCAGCGGCCAGTTCGTCGTCAATGGCAAGCCGCTCGGCTATACGGCCGACGGCGACACCGCGATGGCCTTGTGCGAAGTGCTCAACACCTCGGCGTTCTCGATCAACACGACGGAAACGGAAACGGGCCGCAGCAGCTACGAGGGTGCCTGCCAGAAAGCGCTTGAGGCGGGCTACCACGTGGCTTTCTCGACCGACCAGGATAACCACTGCGCCAACTGGGGCGCGTCCTACACCAACCGCACCGGTATCCTGATCCCGAGCGGCACCGCGTTCACCAACGCCAGCTTCATCGACGCCATCAAGGCGCGCCGCGTGTTCGCGACCATGGACAAGGCCTCGCAACTGATCCTCACCAGCAAGGGCAACGGTGAGACGGTGGGCGAGACGCACATGATGGGCGAGCGCATCACCAATTACGGCTCGCTCTCGTTGACCGCGAACTATTCGAACAGCAATGGTAAGTCGGCCTCGACGGTGACTTTCTACGAAGGCGTGCCGGGCCGCAATGGCACCGTCACCGTGCTGGGGACGGGCGCATCGCAGGCCATCACCCCGGCCCTTGGCGACCATTTCTATTACGCCAAAGTGACGCAGAACGACGGCAATATCATGTGGTCGGCGCCGATCTGGGTGACCCAGGTGGCCGGCGCCGGCGATTTAATTGTCCCGGTTGTCAGCGCCAGTGTCTCCGGCAGCAGTGGCAACATCACGCTGTCGGCCACCGCCAGCGACGACAAGGGCGTGACCCTGGTCGAGTTCTATGTCGACGGCAACCTGATCACGGGCACTGACGTGACGCCATATACTGCAACGCTCGATTCGACCAAGCTGTCGAACGGCAGCCACAGCCTGGTAGCCTGGGCTTACGACGCGTCCAATAATATCGGCAAGTCGTCCCCGGTCGCCTTCACGACCAGCAATACGATCATCGACGTGGCCGCACCGGTCGTCTCCGCCAGCGTAACGGGGAGCGCGGGCAGTATCAAGCTCAACGCAACGGCTACCGACAACGTCGGCGTGACCAGGGTCGAGTTTTATGTCGACGGCAACCTGGTCGGCTCCAGCACGGCGGCGCCGTACACGCTGGCATACGACTCCACAAAGCTGATCAAAGGCAGCCACAGTCTCGTGACCAAGGCCTACGACGCGGCCAACAACATTGGCAGCTCCAGTGCCGTTGCGTTCACTATCGACAATACTGGTGGGGGGACGCCTGCGCCGAGTTCTGCCCACCTGGTGATCAGTCAGATTTATGGTGCTGGCGGTAATTCCGGCGCGGCGCGGACCAACGATTACATCGAAATTTTCAACCCGACCTCGGCGCCGGTATCTCTGAGCGGCCTGAGCGTGCAATATGCTTCGTCGGCGGGCACTTCGTGGACCAACAACACGGCGCTGCCAGCGAAGACGCTGCAACCTGGGCAATATTTCCTGGTGCAGGAATTTTCGAACGGCGCCGTCGGGGCCGCACTTCCGACTCCTGATGCGACGGGCACGATCAATTTGTCCGGGACAGCCGGCAAAGTGGCCCTGGTCAACGGCACGACTGCACTGCCAGCCGCAGCGACGCCAACAAGCACGAACGTAATCGACTGGGTGGCGTTCGGCACCGGCGCAACGCCTGCCGAGGGTGGTGCGCCGACGGCATCGCCGTCGCCGACGACGGCGGCCTTCCGTTCCAATGAATGCGTTGATACCAACAACAACGGCGCCGATTTCACGGTCAAGGCGGTGGAGCCGCGCAACATGTCGACGGCGCTCCATAGCTGCATCACCAATGTCACCGCCAGCTTCGGGGTGACCAGCGTGGGTCCTGTCTACAACCGTACAACTCAGAAGTTCAGCGTGACCTATACCTTGACCAACAAAACGGCGGCAGCCATCAGCGGCCCGGTCAACGTTGAGTTTGACGGCCTGACGTCGGGCGTCTCGATCGACAACGCCTCGGGAACCCACAACGATGCGCCGTACGTCACGTTCGGCAATGGCGCGTTCGCTGCGGGGCAGACCGTGACGGTAACGGTGATCTTCTCCAACCCAAGCAAAGGCCCGATCGGCTACACCGCTAACATCTACAGCGGCACTCTCTAAGGAAATCACATGTTCAACATTCAAAAACACCTGCGTCATGTCGTGCTGGCCCTGGGCCTGGCTGGGGCGAGCTTGGCGGCCGGCGCCGGCGTGCTGCCGACTTACCACATCGGCATCGCCAATACCGCCGCCTCGGACATCGCCGCCATCGACTTCGTGTTCGGCAGCATCGACGGCGCCGCCCCCGCGACGGCCTCGCTGTCTCACTTTGCCGGCACTCCGCTTTCCGAGCTCGATCGTACAGGCGCGGTCAGCGGAACCTCGGACGGTTTTGTCATCGGCAACGCCGGCACCTACAACGATCTGTTCCTTGAAGTCGACGGTCCGTTTGCGTTCGACCTGAATTTCTCGGAAGGCTTCCTCGGCTTCGCCAGCCCTTTTGACAGCAACAGCTTCTTCTCGATAACGCTGTACGACTCGCTCTCAAACGTCATTGGCGATCCGAACGGCGCGCTGCAGTTCTCGCTGTCGAAGACGGGCGTCGCCGTTACTTCGACCTCGTCGCTGCTGAGCTTGACCCAGGTGGCCGCTGTCGCCGTGCCGGAACCGGCCGACTGGATGCTGATGCTGACCGGCCTGGTCTTCGTGGTCTACATGACGCGCCTGAACGGCCGCACCAACGCGCGCCGCCTGGGCGCCGCGCAGGCGACGGTCGCGCGCGAGATAGCGGAAGCGTAAGCGGTGGGGGCGGCGGCGCCGGACCAGTCGCTCATCCTCAGCGGCGCGGAGCAGGAATACTTGCTGCGCGTGATCGAGGCCGCCGTGCAGGTGCGCGACCTGAGCCAGTTGCTTCTGTGGACCCAAGGGCAGTTGCAGTCCTTGTTGCCCCACGCGGTGATGGTCGCCATGCGCTTCGATGCCGGCGGCGCGCTGCAGCGCATCGAATGCCTGAACAGCAATGTGCTCGACGCCGCCGCGATAGCCCACCTGTGCGATCGGGACGCCGGCCTGGCTGTGCGTGCTGCGCGTCATTGGAGCGCGACTGGGCTGGGCCAGCCAGCCATGACGGGGCCCGCGCCGGCCTTGCGCCACGGCGCGCTGGCCGGTTTCCAGGCCGAGCTCGGCGCTCACGGTCACGGCAATTTGCTGCTGCACGGCAGCGGCGCGCTGGCCGGCGGCGCCAGCGTCTTCGCGCTGTTCGGCTTGCCCGGTGATCCGGGGCCGCGCCACGCGTATTTCCTCGTATTATTGCTGCCCTACCTGCACCTGGCCTTGCAGCGGCTTGGCAAGGCCGACGCCGGTGACGGTGCAACGCGACCGCTGGCGTCGATGGCGCGCGCGCTGAGCTTGCGCGAGCGCGAAATCCTCGCGTGGGTGTGCGAGGGCAAGTGCAATTTCGAGATAGGCTGCATCCTAAGGATCAGTGCGGTGACGGTGAAGAACCATCTGCAGCGCATCTATAAGACGCTGGGGGTGAGCAACCGGACGCATGCGTTGTCGCGCTGTCTCGCGTTGGGGCTGCTTGACGCGTTGCCTTCGTAGGACTACTTCCTGGCCGCCCTACGCACGTTAGTAGGAGTTCGCTTGATGGCGGCTGAGTAACCGCCCCGGTGGTGGGTTACTGTTGAGTGGGGACGCTTAGCGGCGCAGTGTCCTCTTGATCGCTACTGTGGAGTGGCTGGCGCTGGAGCCGCGACGTCGGTTGGCGAGGCGGCGGCGGCGATCACGGGACGGCTGTTGGCGGCGGCGCGGTAGGCTTCAGCCAGGCCATCGACCGGCGGGCGCGCCGCTACTGCGGCGGCGACCGCAGCCGGATCGGCGTCGGTGCTGCCTTGCAGCGTGGCCAGCGTCACGGGCGCCATCGCTGGCAGCTCAACAATGTCGCTACCGCAGGCCGCCAATAGTGTCTCCTGATCGATGACTGAGCGGATCCCGGTTGCTTGCATGACGCTGTGTTTGTTTTACATTGCAATAATCGCTGTTGTTCGGCAATTAAATCCGCCTGTTCCTTGGAACTTGCGTAAGCATTTGGCCTATACGCTCGTTAGTACAGTACTGTGCAGTCGAACGGAATATTATCTTTAAAAAAAGTCGACATTTCGGCTCTGCCAAAGGGTAGAAAGGGCAGCTTCGGGTCGAAAGCGGTCTTAGCCGAAGGACCGCAACCGGGTCGGAGTTGCCCGTCGCGAAAGGTGCCTGTCGGCTGCGGATTCGATCGGTGGCCGCAACGAACTTGACTATAGGACTGTCTGCGCCTCCACGAATGATCGAGTGTGACAAATTTTCGTCTTCTTATGCAGCATGGGTAGGAAGATGGGTATGACTCGATGAGCACAGTTTTTTCATAGGAGAGTCCTGCTGACACCGCTTCCGCTAATCGATCAGCAAATAGCAAATTGTCCGGAACACTTTCACCAAGTTGAATGCGGGAGGCGACAGCGGTCTTCGTCGACATGTGGTCCAGTGTCATGCCCAAGCTGCGCGCTTTCGTCGACCACGTCAAGGCATACGCGACGGCCGTCCTGGTGCGTAAAACGAAGCGGTTGATCCGGCTTGCACAATGCGCTGGCTATTGGCGCTTGCCGCGACTGCCCAGTGTCTCCGCGAGGCGCGCGACCAAGCCGTCGATTTCGGTCTCGGCGACCTGCGAATAGCCGAACACCAGCCCGTTCCAGCCATGTTCGCGCAGGCCGGTCGCGTGCGCGCTGAGTGCTCGCACGACGACGCCGCGCTCGAGCGCCGCGGCGGCGACCTCGATATCGGACGGGCCACCGGGCGCGAAACGCAAGGCCATATGAATGCCGGCGGAGGCGCCGTGGACCTGGCCAAGTTCACCCAGGTGGCGGCCCAAGGCGGCTATCGTCGCGTCGCGGCGGCCGCGATAGACGCGCCGCATGCGGCGCAAATGAACGCCGAACTGCCCGTCCCGCAAGAACGCGGCCAGCGCCAGCTGGTCGGCGGTACGCCCGTGCGGTGACATGCGCGCCAACACCGACTCCAGCGGCCCGACCAAGTTGCGCGGCACCACCATATAGCCGGTGCGCAGGGCAGGAAACATCGTCTTGCTGAAGGTGCCCACGTAGATCACGGGTGCATCCTCGACCAGGCCCTGCATGGCCGGCAAGGGCGGTCCGTCGTAACGGAACTCGCTGTCGTAATCGTCTTCGATGATCAGGGCGCCGATCCTGGCGGCCTGTTCCAGCAAGGCCAGCCGACGCGCCAGTCCGAGCACGCCGCCGGTCGGATACTGGTGAGAGGGCGTCGTGTAGATCAACGCGGGCCGATGGCGTTGCCAGTCCTGGCCGGATGGACGTAGGCCTTCTTCGTCGACCGCGATGCCGATGGTGCGCAGTTGGGCCGAACGGAAGGCCGCGAGCGCACCGACATAACCCGGATTTTCGATCCAGGCGGTAGCGCCGGCGTCGGCGAAGGTGCGGGCGCAGATTTCCAGGCTGGCCTGGGTGCCGCTGGTGACAAAGATTTGATCGACTTCGCAACGCACGCCGCGCGACGCCGCCAGGTAGCTGCGGATTTCCTCGCGCAGGGCCATGACGCCGGCGACGTCGGCATAGTTCAGCTGGGCCGGTCCCATGCTCCGCCAGGCTTGCTCGACCAGCCGCCGCCATCGCAGCGAGGGGAACAAATCCAGTGCCGGCACCCCTGGCGCAAAAGCCCCGGCCTCGACGCCGTGCCGCGGCAGCGTGCGCAGACCGTGCACCCTGCGCGCGATCGTCGCGCTGCGCGCCGCTCCCTTCGGGCGCGCAACTGCCGCTAGCGCGAGCGTCGTGACGACCGAGCCACGCGGCGTGGCACGGATCAGCCCTTCGGTCGCGAGCTGATCGTAGGCGTAGAGCACAGTGTTGCGCGCCACGCCCAATTCGTCGGCGAGGGCGCGCGTGGCCAGCAGCCGCGTGCCGGCGGCCAGTTGGCCGTCCACGATCGCAGCGCGCAGGCAGGCATGGATGGTGCGCTGGCGCGACCAGCCGGCCAGGTCCTGTGCGCGTTCAAAACTACTGAGCAGTACTTTGTAATCCATGGCTCAGTATATCTTGAGTGGTTCTAAAGTTTTCCACTGTCGTGGATCTTTTTATAAGGCAACCGGAAAGCTAGGATGGCGTTGTTTTCACATTTTCCGAGGTGCCCGCCATGAAATGCACATCCACCGCTGCTGCGCCATGCTCGTCGTTGCCAGTCCCTTCGCTGTCCACGCGCCGCACGACGGCCAGCACGAGTTCGACTCCAGCATGGGGGCAAGCGCCTGTGCGGGCGATCGTCTGCGGACTTCGCATGACTCTTTCGAAACTGCTCACAGCCCTCGCATTCGGCGCGGCCTTGGCGGCGCCATTCTGCGCCGCTGGCGCGCACGCTGCCGACGCCGCCCCTGCGGCGCGCGACGGCGCGCACGACTTCGACTTCGATCTCGGGGTCTGGAAGACGCACATCACCCGGCGCGTGCACCCGCTGACAGGATCGGGCGAGACGATCCGGCTCACGGGCACGGTCACCATCCGCAAGGTGTGGGACGGCCGTGGCCAGCTCGAGGAGATCGAGGCGGACGGTCCGAAGGGCCATTGGGAGGGGATGACCCTCTTCCTCTACAATCCCCAGGCCCACCAGTGGAGCATGAACTTCGCCAACAGTTCAAACGGAACGCTGGCGACGCCCATGGTCGGGAGCTTTGAGAACGGACGCGGCGAACTTTTCGCACAGGACACGCTGGACGGGCGGTCGATCCTGGTCCGCGCCGTCTGGTCGGACATCACCCCCACATCTCACACCTACCAGGAGTCCTATTCCGCCGACGGCGGCCGGACCTGGGAGGTGGCCTTCACTGCGATGAAGACGAAGGAATAGGGCAGCAACTTGCCCAAGCTGATCCCGCCCGGGCGCATGGGCGGGATCGCCGTCGCGTCAGATGCCGTTGACGCTGGCCGCTGCCTTCAGGATGACGTTGGCCACTTCGGCCGGGTGCGACACCATCGATACGTGGCTGGCACCGGGAATCATCGTGACTTGTGCCTTGATCCGCGCAGCTTCGCCCTGTTGGAACGCGGCCGGGATGATCTGGTCACCGGTGCCCACGACGAAGTACGATGGCTTGCTCTTCCAGGCCGCGTTGCTCACCTTGTCGTCCAGCACATGATTGAAAATCGGTCCCTGGGCGGTTGCCATCACCGTCGCTTCGGCGGTCGGCACATCGGCGGCGAAATTGTTCAGGAAGACGCTGGTGCTCAGCGTCAGATAACCGGCGCTGTCGGCCGTAATGCCGGCTTGCCATGCTGGAGTCGGATAGGGCTTGGTGAGATCGTTGATCGACTCGTTGTCGCCGGGCGCGAACGCATCGACGTAGACCAGGTCGACGACCTTGTCGCTGGTGCCGGCCTCGGTGATGACAACGCCGCCGTACGAGTGGCCGACGAGGATCACCTGCCCGCTTTGCGCCTCGATGGCGCGGCGGACGATGGCGGCGTCTTCGCTCAAGGAAGCGCGTTGTAATTGCACGGATACCACCTTCAAGCCGCGCTGCTGCAATAGCGGCGTCACTTTGGCCCAGCTTGAGCCATCGGCCCAGGCGCCATGCACCAGTACGGCCGTGGTTGGCGTCGGCGGGGCGGTGGCGGCGCTGCTGGAGCCACATCCTGCCAATACGGCTGAAGCGGCGATAACACTAACGGCAAGCACAGCCTGGCCCAGCGATTTGCGGAAATTGGATGTCATGTCATTCTCCTTATTTGGCAGCTTGTTCGATGGCGCTCACCAGACCGGCTACATCGGTCGGGAATGCATCGCGGACGAGGGTAGTAGCCGGCTTTTCTGCAGCCATCGTTTGAGCGCCGATCAGGGCGGGGGAAGCCAAAATTAAACTGTTCAATGCTTTCATGTCATACTCCTGGTAAGGGTTTTTCAGAGTGAAAACCACAGGACAAATGATAGGACGCAAGGACATGACTAGCCATAGCCAAGAGACCGAGTTTCATGATCGATCGTCCGGAAAAATTGCGAACTATGGCATGCTGGCCACCCGCGCCGACGTCCTGTCCCAAGTGCTGACCTTGATACGCTTGCGTGGCGAGTTGGTGTATTCAGCGCGTCTGCGGGCGCCATGGAGCATTGTTTTTCCCAAGGGGTCGGCGCATTTCTATTTTGTCGAGACCGGCGCCATGTGGGTAAAGACGCTGGGCGCCGAACCGATTGCCGTGGGCCAGGGCGACATGCTGCTGCTGCCGCATGGTACCGGCCACGTGATGTGCGATGACCCGGCCACGCCCCCGGCCGACATCGGCAGCCTTATCGGCGCACACTTCGACCGCGACAACTCGGTACTCGATTACGGCGGTGACGGCGCACCGGCCCGCATCGTCGGCGGCCTGTTCCATTTCGAAGGGGGATCGCTGTCCGCCATCATGACGGCCCTGCCCTTGGTGGTGCACCTCCCCAGCGTAGAGGGCGAGACGCCGGACTGGCTCTACGCACTGACCCATTTCCTGGTCAAGGAATCGCATGAGGCCGAACCCGGCTCGTCGCTGATGATTTCGCGGCTGATCGATTTGCTGGTGATACGCACGCTGCGCACCTGGGCCGCCAGCCAGACCCATCCGAGCAGCTGGGTCGGCGGGCTGGGCGACGAACGCATCGGCCGCGCACTGAGCGCCATCCATGCCGCGCCCTATCATCACTGGACGGTGGAAGGGCTGGCCGGGATCGCCGCCATGTCACGCTCGATTTTTGCCGAACGCTTCACGGCGCGGGTCGGCGAGGCGCCATTGCAGTACGTCAAACGCTTGAAGTTGACGCTGGCGGCGGACATGCTCTCCAGCGGCGGGTTGCGCGTCACTCAGGCGGCGGAACGCATCGGTTACGCGTCGGACGCGGCCTTCAGCCGTGCCTTCAAGGCACAGTTCGGCTACGCGCCGAGCGAAGCGGGGCAACGTCACGGCGCTGCCTTGAGCCCGACGGGTTCCTCAGTGTGACGGGACTAAAAAACGGCGAGACCGCCACTCGGGTGCGCGGCCTGATTGAAAGCATTCTTGCTTGGCCTAGGGCGAGCGGTTCCAGCGCTCCAATCCGCTTGAAGCTTGCTGTAACGTACTATTTATGAAAACTTGGCTTTCATTATTTGCCATGTACAACTAATGAAAAATTAAGAACCGGGTTTAAAGTATCGGTGCACACTCTGGGAGGTTAAAAAAAAGACATTTAAATCCACCACACCTTCATTCCGGAGTCCCAATGCGCGCCATGCAGAAGTCGTTTCAGCAGAAATTGATCGCAGCAATCTCGATCGCGGTCTTGATGCCGCTCGCGCAAGCGGGCGTGATCGATCATCCCGCATCGATCGTCGATCACGGAACGTATATCACCGATACTGTAAATCAGCTTGATTGGTACAAATTCAGCAATCCCGTCAATACGGTCGGCTGGTCGATGGATACCTGGATGGGCAATGCTTTGCCAGGCTGGTCCGTTGCGAGCGTGAATCAAGTCAAGGGCCTGGAAGCGCAATTCGGCTGGACCGCCGATACACTTGTCGCTTGGGGCGACAATTATGGCTTGACCGAAGCCATGGCCACCTACCTCGGGCATACCTATTCCTTCTACTCGGGCGATAATCTCGACGACGGCACATTCATGATCCAGGCAATGACGTCGGACGCCTATTATTTTTTCAATCCCGCCACCCAGGACACGGATGACCTACGATACCAAGTGACAACCTCCCAGTTCTTCACCGAAGCGGATGGTTCGGGGGCGACGCTTTATTTCGGCGACTATGTCAATAGCGAGTTTGCTTTCCGCAAGCCCGGCGAGGCGGACGACCCTACCGGCATCTGGCTGTCACGGGCCAGTGTCGAGGGGGGAGGCGGCGCCGGCGTGGACTGCGGCAGGCTCGCACCTTGCCCCGACAATCAAGTTGGCGAACCGCACTCGGTATGGCTGTCGCTGCTCGGGCTTGGCGGGCTTGTCGCCTTTCGACGCAGCCGGTTTTATCAGGCCGACCGTATTACTGAAAAACATATCCTCGTCTAGCGGAGCACCTGGTCGGACGAAACGATGCGCACGTCGTGCATCTGGTTCAAATAGGCTTCGAGATACCACTTGTGGCTCGCGCCGACAATGACCAGCGTACGGCTCCCCGGCAGATCGCCGATGGCTTCCCGGATGTTCGCGGCCATGCGCAGGTTGCGCGTCTCCCACCAGGCGACGTAGCCGCGGCCAAATTGTTGCGGGGAGCCTTCTTCGAGCGCCGCACCGAAGTCGCTGTCGTAGATGAGCCTGGCCATCGACGGATCGTTGAGGGCGCGATACAGCGCCATGACGCCTTCGGCATCGCCGAGCCGGGCATACAGGCCTTCGTCCGTCTGCTTGCGCTTCGCGTTCGCGGGATTGTCCCAAGCCTTCGCGATGGCTTCGCCGGCCGCTTTCGGGTCCGGGTCGGGCGCATCCGCCGTGTGGTCGTCCATGCCAAGCACACGCTCGAGCCCCAGCGCAGCCGCCAGCGGCGCAGCGATCAGCGCCTCCTCGCCGCGCCCGCTGCGCAGCTTGTCGAGCGTTGCGACCAGGGTGGCATCGAGGCCGTCGCCAGCGTGCCGCTCCGCGTCCGGCAGGCGCAGCCACTGCACCAGCGCGGAGACCGGTTCACCGCCGGCGAGGAACACGGCGGCAAGGCGGCGCCGCTGGGATGGCGTCGGGGCGGCGGGCCAGTTTGCCAGCAGCCGGGCGATCTCGGTGCTTGCGGCCGGCACGTCGAGACCGGTGGCGGCGCGCGCCGGCGCAGGATCCCACGCGCAATACATCTGCACCGTCTCCTTGTAGCGATGCGGGTACTGGCGCATGAAGGCGCACTGCGGACCGGACCGCTGCTCGATGGCGATGATCCGGGGCTTCCAGGCGAGCAGGCGCTCGTTCAATGCCCGAATGCCAGCGGGTTGGAACGTGGCCGGCAGCCGCGCCAGGTGGGCCGTGCCGAGGACCATCACTTCGTTCGGCGTGCCTTTCGCCGGGCCCTTCAGCGTGCTCGGATCGAAGATTCCCGCGGGCTCCTGGGCGCTCGCGCTCACGGCGCACAGCAAGGTGGCCATCAACAGGCCAGTGACTCGTTGCAGCATTCGATCGTTTCCTCTCATGACGGGTTGGCGAGCACGCCGGCGGACGTGTTGCCGCGTGGAGAGGCTACTGTAGGTGGATACGGCGGTTCAGGATGGGGTCATGCGACAGAATGCATGTTTCGCGGCATGGAATGCAGTGAGGCGGTAGGCAGGGAGTCCCGGCTTGAACAGTGACGTGACCCTGTACCGCAGCCGCCCGCGCGGCATCAAGCGCTCGCGCGGTAGCGCCAGCGCAGGCCGCCGGCGAAGGCAAGGCCGGCCAGCCACATCGCCCACTGCTGAGGCTCGGGCACCAGCGCCACCGCCTGGCTCCAAGTGTCGCCCGTATAAAAGCCCCGCGCCGCGTTCTCGCCGGTCCGCACCTGCAGCGACATCGTCTGCGCGGCGTCTCCCACCCCGGCCGATGACCGCAAGGAGCTCATCGTCTCCGTATAGTTTCCGTCGACCGACTGGCTGATCGTTGCCCGCAGGTGGGTCTCGGCGACGCCGCGATTGGCCGAACTGATGGTCGTGTCGACCTCGGCCAGCCAGCTCAAGATCAGCTCGGTGTGCGGCGACAGCGTGTAATAGGTCAGGAAATCGGCGAAGCCGTTCGCCGACACGTCGAGCCCGGCTTGCGCCCAGCTCATGGCCTCATCGTTGTGCACCGCGGCGAGGCTGGCGCCGCTCTGGCCATTGGCGACGAGGGTGCCGTCGTGATTCTGGGCGCCGCCATCGAGCAGGGCGGCTTGCACGCCGTCCTGCGTTTGCCAGACATAGGCTTCCAATAGCGTGCCGCGGTCGCCGAAAGTGATCGCCGGCGCGACGCCATCGCCAGGCGCCAGATCGACCAGCGAGTAAGTGAAATGGCTTAGCGAAGCCGACGCCCGCGCCTTGTCCTGCGCCATCGCGGGCGCGGCCGCCGCGAGTGTCAGTGCGATCCATGCCATCTGCTTTTTCATGTCGATTCCTTGGTCGAGTGAGCGCGCGAGGCGCGGGCTAAAACGAGCGCGCCGGCCAGCAGCATCGCCCAGGTCTGTGGCTCGCCGGCCTGGGCGCTCAAGGCGGCCGCCGCGAGGGCGCACGTAAGCAATGCCTTTCGACATGTCATCTGTGGTCTCCGATCTTTTTATTGAATCCGTCTGGGCGGACTGAACTTTGAAAAAATCATACGACCTCAAGGACGCGCTGTCGCGCCGCACGATTGCCGATTGATGTTTACGCAACGTGAATTTCGGAATGAATTCCTGGCAGAAAATTCGGTGCGCATCCTCCGATTCGGGCGACGCCAGCAGCACGTAGATCGCCGCGAGTTCGGCGCGCTGGACGGGGTTCGGCAATGTGTTAGCATCCTAGCCAGTTTGGCCTTCCATAACGACAAGGAGAACTCCATGCGGCATAGCACCACTGTACTTATCCTCGCCATCAGCAGTGCCTTTGCCGCGGGTCTTGCGGTATCGCCGACCGGGCACTTGCTGTCGGAGGCGCATGCCGAGGCCGCCGGCCTGGCGCCGATGATGATCGACCTCGCGTCGCTCAAGCATGCCGATCTGCCCACCACCAGCAATCCCGAAATGAATGCCAGGTCGCTGGTGACGACGGACAACGCCACGATCGCGATTCAATCCGGGAATGTGAAGAAGCACATCCACCTGAAAACCGATGAGATCCAATACATCATCGAGGGCAGCGGCTCGATGTGGCTGGGCGGCGAGCGCAGGGACTTCAAGCCGGGCACGCTGATCATTGTGCCGAAGGGCACGCCGCATGCGGGGACCATCGTGACCAGCGGCCCGGTGAAGGCCATCGCCATCAAGATTCCGCCGCAAGGAAAGGACGATGTCGTCCTCGTCGACTAGGGTTTGACAGTTTTCCATATATGGGCAAAAATCCCATATATGGAAAATTCAACGCTATCGGACGACGCCGGCATCGACCTGCGGATCGCCAGCCGCCTCAAGGGCCTGCGGGCCGAGCGCGGCTGGTCCTTGGATGAGCTGGCCAAGCGCAGCAATGTCAGCCGGGCCAGCCTGTCGCGGCTGGAAAACGCCGAGGTCAGCGCCACCGCCAGCGTGCTCGGCAAGCTGTGCGCGGCCTATGGCCTGACCATGTCGCGCCTGATGCGCATGGTCGAAGACGACTTCGCGCCACTCGTGCGGCGCGCCGACCAGGCGGTCTGGACCGACCCGGAGAACGGCTTCCGGCGCCGCTCGCTATCGCCGCCGGCGCAGACGCTGGCCGGCGAGGCGCTCGAATGCGAGCTGCTGCCCGGCACCCGCATCGACTACGACGCCACGCCGCGGCCCGGCCTCGAGCATCACCTGGTCCTGCTCGAGGGCGAGCTGGAATTGACCGTCGACGGCCGCAGCCATGCGCTGCAGGTGGGCGACTGCCTGCGCTACCAGTTGTACGGTCCCAGCAGCTTCGTCACGCCGCCGCAGCGCGGTGCCCGATACATCGTGTTTCTTGTGTGAGGCCGGCATGAGCGTCATCTCGATTCTGTGCGCCGACGATCTCGGCAAGCACGCCGCCGAACTGGGCGCGTTGATGCAGGCCTGCGTGCTGGACGGCGCGAGCATCGGCTACGTGCTGCCCTTCACCGCGCAGGACGGCGAGGCATTCTGGACCAGGACGGTGCTGCCCGCGCTGCGCAACGGCGGCCGTCTGCTGCTGGTGGCGCGGCGCGCAGGGCTGATCGTCGGCACCGTCCAGCTCGACTACGACACGCCGCCCAACCAGCCGCACCGCGCCGAGGTGCGCAAGCTGATGGTCCATCCCGCGCACCGGCGCCAGGGCATCGCGCAGGCGCTGATGGCGGAGGTCGAGCGCCGCGCCGCCGCGCTGGGCCGCAGCCTGCTCACGCTCGACACGCGCAGCGGCGACGCGGCGCAAGCGCTGTACGCGGCGCTGGGCTACCAGGTGGTGGGCGTGATCCCCGGCTACTGCCGCGACGCCCTGTCGAGCCGGCTCGACGCCACCACGATCATGTACAAGGCGACGTAGGTCGCGCCATGGCTTGCGGCGCACGGCTATTTTTTCCCACGGCGCCGCTTCTGCGCTCGCCTTTGCTCGATGCGCAGCTTGGTTTTCTCATCTTTCAGGTGTCGATTCCAGACTGCAGCCATGCGTGACGCCTCTGCATACAATCCCGGGCTCGATTTGATGCTCGCAAAGAGATCGCGAAAGACGGGCGACGGTTCGATTTTCTGTTCCTCGAGCATAAACCTTATCTGGCGCGCGCCGATGAAGGAAGCCACGCCACTGCAGAAGATCGTGATCTGGTACCACAACGCCTCGTACTGCTGGATCGTTTTCGACTGAATGCGGAACAGGATCCCGAAGGTCAGCACGAACAGCGAAATGAAAATGACGCTGAGTGCGATTCGAATGCGTATGGGCAGGACCCGGCCCGCGACTTTAATGCGTCCATAATCCTTGACGCAGAGGACGGAATAAAGCACAAACGGCGCGCCTAACAGGCCCAAGTCAAGGTTGTACCAGCTGTACGAATCCGGCGACAAGTAGTAAAGGACGGTGAGGGTGATGGCCATCATGGCACATACCGCTAAGTCGTCTCTCACCGTACCGTAGAACTTGTGCCAGAATGGGGTACTCCTTCCGCTTAACGCCATAGTGCAATCGCATAGATATAGCGCTGCGACGCACCACATGACCGATCCGAAGCAGATCGTGTAAGTCGTTAGCAACAGTCCGTCGGAGGGGATGCACATACCCCAGATTGTGCCGATCAATCCGACCGCAACGACAATATATTTGGTTAGATTGAAGGGCAGCAGGAGATCGCGCAGGGTGAGTCCCATAGGGCTGGTGTGTCCACCATTTCGAGACAGCGCCTCATTCAGTGTCGACCCCAGCATGTAGATGCTAGCCGTGATGGTCCCGGCCAGCGCGCCCAATACTGAGCCAAGATACAGTGTGACTGCGAGCTTGAGCGCGTTCGGGATATAGGAGTCGTGACGCCCAAACAGCCGTTGCCCGAAGGTGTGTGTATACCGGCTGTCGTACAGCATGTAGCAGCCCGCCAGCGCGCTGATCACCATGGAGAACATCAGCGTCACCAGTAAGCCCCAGGCCAATTGGCGGGCCGTTGCCCTGACATTTGGCGCGGCCAGCGCAATCAGGCCGATGGTGGCGCCGCAAACGATGCCGATCGTCACGCCGAGCACGAATCCTGAATAGGCGACGTGCGGCCAGGTATCAGCAGTAGCAGACGCCAGCGACATCGTGTTCAGCCGATGGGCTGGCGAAAATTCGGCCGATAATGCGCGGCAGAGAAGGCTGAGGCTTGACCAATATGTGCCGGCCGCAATTGCCGCGATCGGAAGGGCTAGCAGCAATAACCCCATGCGACGAAGTAGTTCTCTCACGTAGCGGGCCTATTTCTTCGGCGTGTCGATGCGGTAATCCCAGGCCGCGAGGGTGCGCGGCGCGGCGCCGGGCAGGGTGTAGCTCTGCTTCTCGCCGGATACGTTGACCACCACCTTCACCACGTTCGTTCCCATCTGCCGCCTGAAGGCGAACACCTTGTCGTTGGCCGCGTCGAGCACTTCGGCGGCGCCGCCGTACTGGCCGTTCCACAGCGCCGGATTGCGTTTCTTCAGCGTCAGCAGGCCGGCGTAGAAGCCGCTGTACGCGTAGCTCTTCCACTGGATCGGATCCTTCTCGAAGAACGCCAGCTTCTTCGACAGGCCCGCTTCCTGGCCGCCGTAGATCAGCGGCATGCCAGGCAGGGTGGCGGCCAGCACGGCCATCGCCTTGAACGCCGGGCCGTAGAGCTCGGTGTCGCTGCCGTCCCAGGAATCGACGTCGTGGTTGTTGGTGAAGCGCATGCGGTAGGCGTCGCGCGGGAAGGCCTTGGGCGGATTGTGCACCAGCTGCTTGAGGTCGCGCGCATCGGCCTTGCCCTTGGCGACGTTCTTGAACACCGCCAGCGAATCCCAGCCGTAGCTCATGTCGAAGGCGTGTTCGTGGTGCTCGGGCTTGTCGGCCTCGGCCAGCATGAACATCGGCTTGATCTGGTCGAGCTGGTCGCGCGCCTGGTTCCAGAACGCGGTCGGCACGCCGCCGGCCACGTCGCAGCGGAAGCCGTCGATATCGGTCTCGCGCACCCAGAACGCCATCGCGTCGGTCATGCCTTTCCACAGCGCCTGCTTGCCGTAGTCGAGGCCGATCACGTCGCTCCAGTGTTCGGTCTGGCCGCCCTCGGTATAGGTCACCGGATAGATCTCGTCCTTGTCGTTCTTGAGGTACCAGTCGCTGTGTTCGGTCGTCCAGGGATGGTCCCAGCCGGTGTGGTTGGCCACCCAGTCGAGGATCACATGCATGCCAAGCGCATGGGCCTGCTTGACCATGGCGCGGAAGTCGTCGATGGTGCCGAACTCCGGATTGACGGCGGTGTAGTCGCGCACCGCGTAGTAACTGCCCAGCGTGCCCTTGCGCTCCCTGGCGCCGATCGGCTGCACCGGCATGATCCACAGGATATCGACGCCCATCTTCTTCAGCCGCGGCAGATGCGCCGCGAAGGCCTTGATCGTGCCTTCCTGCGTGTACTGGCGCAGGTTGACTTCATAGATGTTGGCATTGCGCGACCAGCTCACGTGGTCCATCGTCGTGGCAGCGCGCGCTGCGAGCGGCGCAAAGGCCATGCACAGGCTGAAGCATACCGTAGTAAAGGTACAAGTGCGGACTATCATCTTTCTGTCTCCTTGTGACTGCCTGGTTTTGTTTTATTGTAAGTTAGCTACATTTATTTGGAAGCGGATTTCTCCGCCCGGTGTGGGACTGCGCCGACAGCCAGACGAGAGATTGCCGGACAGCCTGTGTGGGCTAGCGGACAGAACGCGGCGGCGGAAGAGCGCATAACGTCAATATGCGTGTATCGATGGGAGCAGCGTTTCATGACCAAGTCCGTGGCCGCGTTCGCCGTATTGGCAGCAAGCACGGTCGGCGCCTTTGCCCAGAGTCCCGTGACGACCTCGGCTTGGCTAGACGCGGGCAGGGGCTGGTGCCTGAGCTGTTACAGCGGCATCGCGACCGGCCCGTCCGCGGTGTTGAGCGGGTCCACCAGCAACTCGGCCATCTACATGCTGGAGGACGGCAACCTGGCCGGCTACTCGGCCAAGCGCGGCGACAACGGCGTCCAGGTCTACGCGCGCGATGCGCCGGCCAGTGCGCCGTATGGCATCGGCGGGCTGGTGGGCGACCCGAGCGCCAACCGCGCCTGGGGCGTGTCGCTCGGTCTCGAGCGCGGCGCGTGGACCTTGCGGGTCGCGCACCAGAACAAGAACGCGGTGCAGATCACGCCCTCCACGCCACTCGGCAATAATATGGACGCCAAGAACAGCATCGCCGCGGTCAACGTCAAGCTGGGACCGGCGATCGCCTACGCGGCCTACAGCGCCAACCGCGGCTGGGGCAGCTCGCCCTTGTGGAACCCGGACAACCCCTACAGCGCGAGCTTCGCCTCGACGCCGTCGACCGACAGCCGCGACGTGCTGGTCGGCCTCGCGGTGCCGCGCGGCGCCACCACGTACCTCGCTTCTTTCGTCCGCAAGAACGACCGCGACCTGGCCAACCGCGACGCCGACCAGCTGGCCTTTGGCGCGACCTACGCGATGTCGCGCCGCACCGATTTCTTTGCGGCCTACTCGCATACCAGGAACCGCAGCGCGCTGCACTCGCTGCCGGGCAGTGCGTTCGACGCCGGCGCCAACTGGTCGGCCATCAATATCGGGATGCGGCACGCCTTTTGAGTCGTATGTTCGGTACCGAACATACGTTTATTTCGCTTTGCAATACATTCGAGGCCGGACAGGAGCCTCGTGTTACCCTGTCCGTTCATACACCGCACGCCACAGTGGAAGCAGGTACCCTGAATGTCCGGTATGCAGGACCCGAATCAGAATCATCTCCTGGCAGCCCTGCTCGACGCCGAATTCGACCGTCTCGCCCCGCACCTTGAATTGATCCCCATGCGCCTTGGCGACGTACTCTACGAGTCCGGCGGCAAGCTTAGTCACGTGTATTTCCCGACCAGCTCGATCGTCTCGCTGCACTACTTGCTGGAGAACGGGGGCTCGTCCGAGATCGCCGGCGTCGGCAACGAGGGCGTGCTCGGCATTTCCCTGTTCATGGGCGGCAATACGACACCCAGCCGCGCCGTGGTGCAGACCGGCGGCCATGGTTACCGCCTGCCGTCGCCGATCCTGATGGAAGAATTCAACCGCGCCGGGCCGGTGATGCGGCTGCTGCTGCGCTACACCCAGGCCTTGCTGACCCAGATGTCGCAGACCGCGGTCTGCAACCGCCATCACTCGGTCGAACAGCAGCTGTGCCGCTTCCTGCTGCTGACGCTCGACCGCCTGCCGACCAACGAACTGAGCATGACCCAGGAGCTGATCGCCAATATGCTCGGCGTGCGGCGCGAAGGCGTGACCGAGGCGGCGGGGCGGCTGCAGGGTTACGGCTACATCAGTTACCGCCGCGGCCACATCACCGTGCTCGACCGCGCCGGCCTGGAAAACGACGTGTGCGAATGCTACGCCGTGGTTAAGAAAGAATTCGCGCGCCTGCTATCGGACGTGCGCCAGCGCCAACCCCTCACCGGTAACACCGCATGAACAATCTCAAGAACGCCTCGGTCGAACAACTGATGGCGATCGGCTTCGCGGCCACGCTGACGGTGCTGTTGCTGGTGGGCGGCATCGCCCTCAATTACGCGGTCGAATCGCCAGGCGCGGTCAACCTGATCAAGACCAGCATCATCTTGCTGCTGCTGTTCCTGGCGCTGCTGTTCGTGCGGGTGCAAGTCGCGATCCGCCTGCGCGCCGAACGCCAGGCGGCCTTGCTCGAAGCGCCGCTGCTCAAGTCCGGCGCCTTGCAGGATGCGATCTTCAACAGCGCCAACTTCTCCAGCATCGCCACCGATGCCGAGGGCGTGATCCAGATCTTCAACGTCGGCGCCGAACGCATGCTCGGCTACACCGCGGCCGAAGTCGTCGATCAACTGACGCCGGCCAATATCTCGGACAGCAAGGAACTGATCGCCCGCGCCGCCGCCCTGAGCAAGGAACTCGACACCGCGATCCGGCCCGGCTTCGAGGCGCTGGTGTTCAAGGCCATGCGCGGCATCGAAGACATTTACGAACTGACCTATATCCGCAAGGACGGCAGCCGGATTCCGGCGCTGGTGTCGGTCACCGCGCTGCGCGACGCGGCCGGCAAGGTCATCGGCTATTTGCTGATCGGCACCGACAACACCGCGCGCCAGCAGGTGGAAATCGAGCGCGCCTTGCTCGACCAGCGTCTGCGCGACCAGCAGTTCTACACGCGTTCCCTGATCGAGTCGAATATCGACGCGCTGATGACGACCGACCCGCGCGGCATCATCAGCGACGTCAACCAGCAGATGGAATTGCTGACCGGCCGCACCCGCGACGAGCTGATCGGCGCGCCATTCAAGAATTATTTCACCGAGCCCGAGCGGGCCGAGGAAGCCATCACGCGCGTGCTGCGCGAAGGCAAGGTCACCAACTACGAGCTGACCGCGCTGGCGCGCGAGGGCAAGGAAACCGTGGTCTCGTACAACGCGACCACCTTCCACGACCGCGACCGCAAGTTGCAGGGCGTGTTTGCGGCGGCGCGCGATGTCACCGAGCGCAAGCAGTTCGAGCATGCGCTGCAAGTGACCAACAGCGAGCTCGAAAGCGCGCGCGCGGCGGCCGAGAAGGCCAACCGCGCCAAGTCGGAATTCCTGTCGAGCATGAGCCACGAGTTGCGCACGCCGCTCAACGCGGTGCTCGGCTTCGCCCAGCTGATGTCGTCCGAAGTGCCGGCGCCGGCCGCCAACCAGCAGCGTTCGATCGACCAGATCCTCAAGGGGGGCTGGTATCTGCTGCGCCTGATTAACGAGATCCTCGACCTGGCCATGATCGAATCGGGCAAGGTCACCATGTCGCATGAATCGATCTCGCTGACCGAGGTGCTGCAGGATTGCCTCGGCATGATCGAACCGCAGGCGGCCAAGCGCGGGATCCGGCTGACTTTCCCCAAGTTCGACAAGGCCGTCTATATCCACGCCGACCGCACCCGCATCAAGCAGGTGATGATCAACCTGCTGTCGAACGCGATCAAGTACAACGGCAATGGCGGCGCGGTCATCGTGCAATGCGCGGCCGGGCGTGAAGGCCGGGTACGCATCAGCGTCAAGGATACCGGCGCCGGCCTTGGCCCGGCCCAGGTTGCGCAGCTGTTCCAGCCGTTTAACCGGCTGGGCCAGGAAGACGGCGTGGAGGAGGGCACCGGCATCGGCCTGGTGGTCACCAAGCAGCTGGTCGAGCTGATGGACGGTGCGATCGGGGTCGACAGCCAGGTCGGCGTCGGTACCGTGTTCTGGGTGGAATTCGCGGCGGCGGCGGTGCCCGCGCTTCTGCTCGACAAAGGGGGCGAGCTCGCACTCGAACGCCGCCCGCTCGCGCGGCGCGACGGCGCCGACCAGCCGACCCTGCTGTACGTCGAAGACAACCCGGCCAACCTGGCGCTGGTCGAGGAACTGATCGCACGCCGCGGCGACCTCAAACTGCTGACCGCGATCGACGGCCACCTCGGCATCGAACTGGCCCGCGCCTACCTGCCCGACGTGATCCTGATGGACATCAACCTGCCCGGCATCAGCGGCTACGGCGCCCTGCGCATCTTGAGCGAAGACCCGTCCACCGCCCACATCCCGGTGCTGGCGCTGTCGGCCAACGCGGTGCCGCGCGACATAGAAAAGGGCCTGGAGGCGGGGTTTTTCTGTTACCTGACCAAGCCGATCCGGGTGCGCGAATTCATGGATGCGCTCGACCTCGCCCTGCACAAAGCGGCCGAACATGAACAGGGAATACTCCATGCTTGAAACTAACGACATCCTGCATGCGCGCATCCTGATCGTGGACGACCAGGAAGCCAACGTCTTGCTGCTCGAGCAGATGCTGCACAACAGCGGCTACCGGAATGTGACCAGCACCCAGGACCCGCGTAGCGTGGGCGCGCTGTACCGCGCCCAGCGTTTCGACCTGGTCTTGCTCGACCTGCAGATGCCCGAGATGGACGGCTTCGAGGTGCTGGCCGAGCTCAAGGACATCGAGACCGACTACCTGCCGGTGCTGGTCATTACGGCCCAGCCCGGCCACAAGCTGCGCGCCCTGAGCGCCGGCGCCAAGGACTTCGTCAGCAAGCCCTTCGACTTGGTCGAGGTGCAGACGCGCATCCACAACATGCTCGAAGTGCGGCTGCTGTACCGCAAGTTGAACGAGCACAACGCGATACTCGAGCAAACCGTGCTGGCCCGCACGGCCGAGCTGCGCGCCAGCGAAGCGCGCTTCCAGCGCTTTGCCGAATTGTCGTCCGACTGGTACTGGGAGCAGGATGCGGACGGCAAGCTGACCCAATCGTCGGGGCCGGTCGGCGAGTTGCTGGGCGCCGGCCTGTTCGACGCCAACGTGGTCGAGCGCAAGCCCTTCCTCGACCTGATCTGCAAGCGCCGCGATGCGCAGGGCGTGATGCGCTACCTGCAAGTCAGCGGCGAGCCGACCTTCGACGTGGCCAGCCGCTTTACCGGTTACCGCGGCATCGGCATCGACGTGACCGCGGTCTACGAACTGGCGCGGGCCCAGCCGGCCTAAGCGAGACCATGCCGGGCGAGGGGCCGGGCGACGATTGGCGCTTGCTGCGGTCGGTGCGCCGCCTTGCGGCAAAACTCGGTAGGCTGTCCCCATTGTGAATCTTCTTTGGGAGGCCGTATGTCAGGCAACAGCACCCTCGATCCGGACAACTTTCCGGACGCACCCGACCGCGTGGTCGGCAAAGGCCACGGCACCGGCGCGCTCGGTCCCAGCGACACCTCCGACAGCGGCAGCGATGTCGCGGGCGGTCCCGGTCTCGGGCTCGACCAGGACGAATCGCTCGACCTCGGCAGCGGCACCACCTCCGACCTCGAAGCGAGCAGCGCGGGCGGCAGCGCCGGTCCCGACGTCGGTGATGCCGACCTCGACAGCGACACCGACGCCGGCGGCACCGGCGAACGCGCCACCGCCGGCCGCGACACCGTGGCGCGCGACGGCGCCGACATCGACGTCGACCATATCGAGACGATCCCCGACCTCCCGCTCAGCGACGCGGACATCGATTTCCTGGGCAGCCAGCCGCCGGGCCGCGAACGGCAGCGTCCGCGCGCCCGCTAGCGGGCCGGCTTAACGGGCCAGCAGGCGGCGGCCCAGCGTCCAGGCCGCGAACAGCGCGCCGCCGCCGAGCAGCGCGCTCACCAGCGGCTTGCTGCGCAGCGCGACCGCAGTGTAGGGACAATGCTCGGCCACCCTGGCCGCCATGCCCTGGCGTTCGCGCAGTTCGGCGCCGGGCGCGTGCAGCGCGTCGCGCCGCGTCGGCGAATTCGGCGTGCCCGACGGCCGCTGCTTGAAGATCGAACGCCGCATATAGCGATCGAACAGGCCCGGCATGTTGAAGCCGCCGGCCGACATCATCTTGGCCGCGCCGCCGACGAACACGTCGCGCTTCGGATCGAAAGTCGGCAGCTTCGCGTCGACGCCGGGCCCCGGCAATGCGAATCCGATTTCGCTGCGCGGCACCAGCATGGTCTCGCCGTACGCGGACTCGTATGCGGCGTATGTCGCCGAGGCGATCAAGCAGGAATTGACGACGGCGCACAAGCTCTCGCCGACGGCCGACCTCGAACTGTCGGGCATGGTCATCAAGAACGATGTCGACGCCGCGATCGGCACCGGACGCGCCAACATCGAGGTGCGCATGATCGTCAAGAAGGCCGGCAAGGTCAACTACGACCAGGTCAAGCAGGTCAGTCACCAGTGGGACTCGTCGTTTGCCGGGATGGTGGCGATCCCGCGCGCCATGCAGGAATATCCCCTGATGATACAAAAGCTGCTGGCGTCGCTGTATGCGGCCCCGGCCTTCCTCACGGCGATCAAGTAAGCGCCACTCATTTGGAGTCACCATGAAATTATTTAAGCTGGCAGCCTGCCTGCTGGCCGCCGCCTTGGCCGGTTGCGCCCATCCGCTGACGATCACCCCCAACCTGGCCAAGCTCGAGCGCGACGGCATGACGCCGCCACGCATCAAGGCCAAGGTCGGCTACTACATCGCCGACAACTTGCGTTCCCAGGAAGTGACCACGCCCGGCGGCGGCGGCGACAAGGCGACGTCGGCGCCCTACCGCGACGTCGAGGCCGGGCTGTACATCATGCTGGGCAATGTATTCGACGGCGTTACGCGGCTGAACTCGCCGTCCGACCGGGATGCGATCCGCAGCAATGGCATCAGCTACATCATCACGCCGGAAATCCTCGCCAGTTCCTCCTCGTCGAGCGTGCTGACCTGGCCGCCGACCGAGTTCCACATCGACCTGCTGTGCAAGATCACCGACCTCGACGGCAAGCTGCTCGACAGTCCGAAGGTGGTGGGGCACGGACAGGCAGAGTGGGCCGAGTTCAAGGGTGATTTCGCGCTGTCCGGCAAGCGCGCGGCGGAGGACGCCCTGGTGCAGATGCAGCGCAAGCTGCTGGCCGAGCGGCTCGCCCCGCAGGCCCCGCAAACGGCGGCGCAGTAGTTTTTCCCCGTCGTTCCCGCGTAAAACCGCAGCAGCGCGCTCTGGCCATGGATATGGCGTGCGCTCAGCTCCTCGCCGGTGTCGGTCTGGCCGATCACCAGCGCGGTGGCGTCGCTGCGGGCGATGCGTTCGACCTGCTCGAGCAGGAGGACAGGGGATCGTGGAACAGCAGCGCCTTGGCGCGGATCGACAGCGCCATGCCGGCGCTGTCGGGGAAGGTCAGTAATCCGTCATGATGCGCCTCTTTGTGTAGCTTCCCAGCCTACGCAAAGAGGACGCGTTTTAGAACGAATGTTTTCAGCCTGGCTTATGCGGACTCAGCTCGCCAGATGGCTCTTCAGGAAGTCCACCGTGCGCTGCCACGCCAGCTTGGCCGCCGCCTCGTCGTAGCGCGGGGTGGTGTCGTTGTTGAAGCCGTGCTCGGTGCCGGGATACACGTAATATTGATATTTCACGCCCGCCGCCTTAAGCGCCGCCTCGTAGGCCGGCCAGCCGGCGCGGATGCGCTCGTCCTTCTCGGCGTCGTGAATCAGCAGCGGCGTCTTGATCTTCGCCACTTCGGCGGCCGGCGGCTGACTACCGTAGAACGGCACCGCTGCAGCCAAGTCGGTGATCACGGTCGGCAGGTAATTGGCGATGCCGCCGCCGTAGCAGAAGCCGACCACGCCGACCTTGCCGTTGCTGTTCGGGTGCGTCTTGAGGATGCGCGCGGCGGCCACGAAGTCGGCGCGGGTCTTGGTCTGGTCAAGCTTGCCGAACAGGTCGCGCGCCTTGTCCTCGTCGCCCGGATAGCCGCCGAGCGGGAACAGGGCGTCCGGCGCGAAGGCCAGGAAGCCGTCCAGCGCGAGGCGGCGCGCGACGTCTTCGATGTGCGGGTTCAGGCCGCGGTTCTCGTGCACCACCAGCACCGCCGGCAGCTTGCCCTTGGCGGCGGCCGGCATCGCGAGGTAGCCGCGCAGCTTGCCGTAACCTTGCGGCGACGGGTACTCGACATAGACGGTCTTGATGCGCGGGTCGGTCGGCAGCACCTGCTGCGCCGCGAAGCTGGGCGCGAGCGCCGCCAGCAGGCTGGCGCCGGTCGCGCCGCCCACCGCGTAGCGCCCGGCGGAGCTCATGAAGTCGCGCCGGCTCAACTGGCCGTGTACGTATTGGTCGAAGAGTTTCAATACTTCGGGATCGAAATCGGCTGCTGTCAAACGTGTAGTCATCGCGTGCATCTCCTTGGGTTGAACGTCATCACAAATGGGGTGGATTATGCCGCCGCTAAGTGTACTACCACTTCCACTGAGCTGTATCAACTGCCTCAAATCGGACTGGTCTTGACAGTCCTGATGCTGGAGAGGATTCTAGGCCGATGGAAGAACGAGTGGTCATGCTGGAAAAGGATGTTGCCGCAATCAAGTCGGAGCTTGCGGCGATGCAGTCCGGCCATTGGATGCGTGGGCATGTCAAGACCCTCGACAATCGCGTCGCGCATATCGAATTCGAACTGGGGATCATCAAGGCCGACGTCGCCCAGCTGAAGGCCGACGTCGCTCAACTAAAGGTCGACGTCGTTCAACTGAAGGCCGACGTCGCTCAACTAAAGGCCGACGTCGTTCAACTAAAGGCCGATGTCGCTGAACTAAAGGCCGATGTCGCTCAGCTAAAGGCCGATGTCGCTGAACTAAAGGCCGATGTCGCTGAACTAAAGGCAGATGTTGCAGCCCTAAAATTGGGCCTTACTGCTTTGACGCTTCGTTTCGATTCCGAACTGCCGCATCTGGCAAGCAAGGCCGATCTGTATAAGCTCGAGGCGCGCATGAAGGCTTGGGGTATAGGACTGGCGCTCTCCGTGATCACGATAAACACCGGCGTCAATTTCGCGCTGTACAGCTCACTGAAATCGCACATGCTAGCGCGCTCCGAGCAGGGCGCGCGCGCCCCGCTTGCGCTTAGCGCCCCCGCGCGGCGCTAGCCTACTTCTTGCCCGGCTGGTAGATCTGATCGAACAGGCCGCCGTCGGCGAAGTGCGTCTTCTGTGCCTTGGCCCAGTCACCCGCCACCTCCTCGAGCGTGAACAGCTTGACCTTCGGGAACTGCCCGGCGTACTTCCTGGCGAATTTGTCGACCACCGGACGGTAGTAGTTCTTGGCGGCGATCTCCTGGCCTTCGTCGCTGTACAGGTATTGCACGTACGCCTCGGCCACCTTGCGGGTGCCGCGCTTGTCGACCACCTTGTCGACCACCGACACCGGCGGTTCGGCCAGGATGCTCACCGACGGCGCCACGATTTCAACCTTGTCCGGGCCGAGTTCCTTGATCGCCAGCAGGGCTTCGTTTTCCCACGCCAGCAGCACGTCGCCGATGCCGCGCTCGACGAAGGTGGTGGTGGCGCCGCGCGCGCCGGAGTCGAGCACCGGCACGTTCTTGTACAGCTTGCCGATGAATTCCTTCGCGCTCGCCTCGGTGCCGCCCGGCTGTTTCAGCGCATAGCCCCAGGCCGCGAGGTGGTTCCAGCGCGCGCCGCCCGAGGTCTTCGGGTTCGGCGTGATCACGGAAATGCCCGGCTTGACGAGGTCGCCCCAGTCCTTGATGTGCTTCGGGTTGCCCTTGCGGACCAGGAACACGATGGTCGAGGTGTAGGGCGAACTGTTATGCTGCAAGCGCTTTTGCCAGTCGTGCGCGAGCAGGCCGCGTTCGCTGATAGCATCGATATCATAGGCAAGCGCGAGCGTGACGACGTCCGCGTCGAGACCGTCGATCACGGCGCGCGCCTGCTTGCCCGAACCGCCGTGCGATTGCTTGACCGTGACGTTGTCGCCGGTCTTGGCCTTCCACTGCTTGGCGAAAGCCGCGTTGAAGTCCTGGTACAACTCGCGCGTCGGATCGTAGGACACATTGAGCAAGCTGATGTTGGCTGCCGAAGCGGCCTGGGCCACAAGCACGAGCGCAAGCAGGGACTGGCTTATTTTTTTGAGCAGCATTGTGGTTTTCTCTCGACAGTAGGTACGGGAAGTTGCAGGTTACGTCCCGGCCGTACGAAAGAAAACGAATTAAATCAGCTTTGGATATGCGATTTTTAGTGGGCTTTGGAGAGGATCAACAGCCAGCGGCGCATCAGCAGCACCTCGACATGGCCAGGCTCGACGCCGGTATCGCATTCGATCAGCGGGTTGACCGGGTAGTAGCGCTTGCGGAAGTCGCGGGTCACCAACACCTCGCGGCGGCCGAAGCGCATCAGGAAAGGGGTGGGAGCGTATTCCATGCCGAAAGTGCTGTTCAAGGTGGTCATGACAAAGTCCTTTGTGGGAGTTGCGTTGATCAAGAGATTGCAGAATATCACAACTACTGTACAAATCCACAGTTACTGTACGAATAACCAGTAAATTTTTATTGTGTGGCTTTTTCGCCAATGACATCGACGATGCGCAAATTTGTGGCAGCCCGCCTGTCGCCCGAGGGCGCCTTCGGCCTGCACCTGACCGCCGGTGTGCTGCTGCTGGTGCTGGCGGCCGCCGTGTTCGCCGGCCTCGCCGAGGATGTGGTCACGGCCGACCGCATCACCGTGCTCGACCTGCACATCGCGCAGTGGTTCCGCGCGCACGCCACGCCGGCCGTCACGCGCGCCATGCGGTTCATCACCAACTGGCACGACACGCTGGGCGTGAGCCTGATGGCGCTGCTGCTGGCGGCCTATTTCTACGTGAAGCGCGCGCGCCACTGGCTGCTGGCGGTGATCGTGAGCGTGCCCGGCGGGATGCTGTTGAACGTGCTGCTCAAGGATGTTTTCCAGCGTACGCGGCCGTCGTTGCACGATCCGTTGGTGACGCTGTCGACCTACAGCTTTCCGAGCGGGCACACGGCGGGCGCCACCGTGTTGTACGGCGTGCTGGCGTGCTACTTGGTGGTGCAGCGCAGTTGGCGCCTGCGCGCCGCGGCGGTCGCCGGCGCCTGTGCGATGGTGGCGCTGGTCGGGCTTAGCCGCATCTATCTGGGCGCGCACTTCCTGAGCGACGTGCTGGCGGCGATCGCCGAGGGCGTGACCTGGCTGGCGATCTGCATCACCGCGATCTCGACCCTGCGCCGGCGCCACGCGGCGCGGCCCGAGCAATGATCGCGGCGGCGGTGATCGTCAACGGCGGCGCCGGCAGCGGCCACGACCAGCAGGCCGCGCGCGATCTGCGCGCCAGCTTCGGCGCGGCCGGGATCGACGCCGAGCTCACGCTGGTCAGGAACGGCGAGGAGATGATCGCCGCGGCGCGCCAGGCGCTGGCCGGGCGCAAGCAGGTGGTGGTGGCGGGCGGCGGCGACGGCACCGTCAACGCCGTGGCCTCGGTGATGGCCGGCAGCGGCGTCGCGTTCGGCGTGCTGCCGATGGGCACGCTCAACCATTTCGCCAAGGATCTCGGCATCCCGCTCGCGCTCGACGCGGCCATCCGCAACGTGGCCCAGGGCCGCCGGCGGCAAGTCGATGTGGGCGAGGTCAACGGCCGCATCTTCCTCAACAACTCCAGCCTCGGCCTGTACCCGGACATGGTGCGCGACCGCGAGAAGCAGCAGCGCCGCCTCGGCCGCGGCAAGTGGCTGGCGGCCTGCTGGGCCAGCGTGGCGGCGCTGCGGCGCTATCCCTTCCTCAGCGTGCGGCTGTCGGTGGACGGCGAGCAGATCGCGCGCCGCACGCCTTTCGTTTTCATCGGCAACAATGAATACACGATGCAGGGCTTCAGCATCGGCGCGCGCGCGCGGCTCGACGCCGGCGTGCTCAGCCTGTACGTGGCGCAGCGTCCCGGCCGCCTCGGGCTGATCCGGCTGGCGTGGCGCGCGCTATGGGGCCGGCTGGCGCAGGAGCGCGATTTCGACGTGCTGCCGGCCCAAGCGATGGAGATCGACACCCGCCACAAGCGCATGCGTGTGGCCACCGATGGCGAAGTCACGGTAATGTTGACGCCATTGCGTTACCGCATCCGCAAGGGAGCGCTGACGGTCATCGTGCCGCGCTGAGGAGCAGCCATGCGTACACTCGTCCATTTGTCCGACCTGCATTTCGGCCGCGTCGATGCGCTGCTGCTCGATCCGCTGCGCGAGCTGGTGCGCCGCCTGGCGCCGGACCTGGTGGTGGTCTCGGGCGACCTGACCCAGCGCGCCAGGAGTGCGCAGTTCGAGGCGGCGCGCGCCTGGCTCGACACCTTGCCGGGGCCGCAGATCATCGTGCCGGGCAATCACGATATCTCGCTGTACAACGTGTTCCGGCGCTTCCTGCAGCCGCTCGAGCGCTACCGGCGCTACATCACCGACGATCTCGCGCCGGTCTACAAGGACGAGGAAATCGCGGTGCTGGGCGTGAATACGGCGCGCTCGCTGACCTTCAAGGACGGCCGGGTGAACCGCGCGCAGGTGGCCAGGATCCGCGCCGAGCTGCAAGCGCTGGGGCCCGAGGTGACGCGCATCGTGGTCACCCACCATCCGTTCGACCTGCCCGAGAACGTGGACGAGCGCCAGCTGGTGGACCGCGCGCCGATGGCGATGCGGGTGTTCGCCGAATGCGGCGTGGACTTGCTGCTGTCGGGCCATTTGCATACCAGCCACGCGGGCAGCACGGCCCAGCGCTACCGCATCAGCGAGTACGCGGCGCTGGTGGTGCAGGCCGGCACCGCGACGTCCACCCGCGCACGCGGCGAGGTCAATTCCTTCAACCTGATCCGGGTCGAGCCCGAGCGGGTGGAGGTCGACCGGTATGGCTGGGATGTGATCGGCAGGGCGTTCAGGCTGACCCGGACCGAGTCCTTCATCCGCAGCGGCAATGTGTGGGCCGAGCATACCGAGGGTTTGTACGCCGCCGGCATTTGATTTGATATCCGCGTGGGCACGGTGAACCGTACCCACCCTACCAAAAATGCCGACCGAGTCCGTAGGGTGGGTACGGGGGGCACCCGTGCCCACGCGGCATCTAAATCCAGTACTCGGTCAGGCGCGCGGCCCATTCCTTGATGCGGTCCGACCATGGCCGGTGGTCCCATTCCTCTTGCGTGATTTCTTTCGAATCGCGCAGGTCTTCGGTGAAGGCGCTCTCCATGTCGCGCCCGAACGGCGCATCGAGCACCACCACGTTCAGCTCGTAGTTATGGATGAAACTGCGGCGGTCGATATTCGCCGAGCCGATGGTCGACCAGGTGCCATCGATCACCGCGGTCTTGGCGTGCAACACCGCCACCTGCAGCTGGAAGATGCGGACCTTGTTCTCCAGCAGCTCATGGTAGAAGGCGCGGCCCGCATGGAACACCAGGCCATGGTCGGTCACGCCCGGCAGCACCAGTTTCACCTCCACCCCGCGCTTGGCGGCCGCGGACAGCGCGTCGACGATCTGCCGGTCCGGCACGAAATAGGCCGAGGTGATGTGCACGCTCTTCTTGGCTTCCTGGATCGCCAGCACCAGCGATTTGTAGATTTCGTAGCCGCCGTCGGGATCGGAGGCCAGCACCCGCACGATCTTGTCGCCGACCGGCGCCAGCGGCGGGAAATAGTCGCTCTGGACCAGTTCGCCGCCTTCCTGCCGCACCCAGTTGTTGACGAAGGACCACTGCATCGCCGCCACCGCCGGACCTTCGACCTTGATGTGGGTGTCGCGCCAGCCGACCTTCTTGCCGTCGTTGTTGTCCGGCCGCTGGCGCGAGCGGAAGAAGGAGCTGTTGGCATAGGTGCTGCTGATGTTGATGCCGCCCGTGAACGCGACCTTGCCGTCGACCACCATCAGCTTGCGGTGGTCGCGGTTATTCAGCTCCCAGCGGCCGGGCCTCTTGGCCGGGTTCACCGGATTGAAGGCAATCAGGTGGATGCCGGCCTGCTTCATGCGGTCGAAGAAGGCCTGCGGCGTGCCCAGCGTGCCGACGCTGTCGTACATGACGTTGACGGTCACGCCCTTCTTTTGCTTGTCGATCAGCAGGTCGGCGAACTGGAGGCCGATCGGGTCCTGGTCGAAGATGTAGGTCTCGAGGTTGATGGTGGCCTTGGCCGACTGGGCCGCCGCCATCATTTCCCGCATGGTGGCCGGGCCGTCGAACAGCAGGGTTACCTTGTTGCCCGCGATCAGGGGCACGCCGGTCGCGGCTTCTTCCAGCACC
>Ga0193702_1000078_pt1 | contig 39436 bp, 34 predicted proteins | sample U3a1metaG_FD_143060 | JGI IMG/M metagenome (GOLD analysis project Ga0193702, IMG submission 143060) | Soil microbial communities from a riparian zone of the East river system, Colorado, United States - U3a1 | ecosystem: Environmental > Terrestrial > Soil > Riparian zone | place: USA: East River... | reverse complement strand
TCTCGCCGGTGATCTCGGGCCTGATCTACGTGCTGCTGTTCGGCGCCCAGGGCTGGTTCGGTCCATGGCTGCAGGAGCACGACGTCAAGATCCTGTTCGCGGTGCCGGGCATCGTGCTGGCCACCGTGTTCGTCACCTTCCCGTTCGTGGCGCGCGAGCTGATCCCGCTGATGCAGTCGCAGGGCAGCGAAGAAGAGGAGGCCGCGCTGGTGCTGGGCGCCTCGGGCTGGAACACCTTCCGCCGCGTGACGCTGCCGAACATCAAATGGGGCCTGCTGTATGGCGTGATCCTGTGTAACGCCCGCGCGATGGGCGAGTTCGGCGCGGTGTCGGTGGTGTCGGGCCATATCCGCGGCGAGACCAACACCATGCCGCTGCAGGTCGAGATCCTCTACAACGAATACAACTTCGCCGCGGCGTTCGCCGTCGCCTCGCTGCTGGCGCTGCTGGCGCTGGTGACCCTGGCGATCAAATCTTTCATCGAGTGGCGTTTGCATCAGACCGATCCGGTCGAAGCCGATGCACGCAATCTGGAGCACTGATCATGACGATCGAAGTCAAGAATATCCAAAAGCGCTTCGGCGAATTCGTCGCCCTCGACGACGTGTCGCTGCAGTTCCCCGCCGGCGAATTGACCGCGCTGCTCGGGCCTTCCGGCTGCGGCAAGACCACCCTGCTGCGCATCATCGCGGGCCTCGAGCATCCGGATGCCGGCCAGGTGCTGCTGGACGCGGAAGACGCCTCGGCGCGCCACGTGCGCGAACGCCAGGTCGGCTTCGTGTTCCAGCACTACGCGCTGTTCAAGCACATGAGCGTATTCGAGAACGTGGCTTTCGGCCTGCGCGTCAAGCCGCGCAAGGAGCGCCCGTCGGAGCAGGAGATCCGCCACAAGGTGCAGCAGCTGCTCGAGCTGGTGCAGCTCGACTGGCTGGCCGACCGCTATCCGCCGCAGCTGTCGGGCGGCCAGCGCCAGCGTATCGCCCTGGCGCGCGCGCTGGCGGTGGAGCCGCGCGTGCTGCTGCTCGACGAGCCGTTCGGCGCGCTCGACGCCAAGGTGCGCAAGGAGCTGCGGCGCTGGCTGCGCCGCCTGCACGACGACCTGCACGTGACCAGCATCTTCGTCACCCACGACCAGGAAGAGGCGCTCGAAGTGGCCGACCAGGTGGTCTTGATGAACAAGGGGAAGGTCGAGCAGCTCGGCACCCCGGACGCGGTGTACAACCATCCGGCCTCGCCCTTCGTCTACGGCTTCCTCGGCAATGTGAACCTGTTCCACGGCCGCGTGCACGACGGCGTGCTGGCCAGCGGCGACGCCAGCTTCGCGGTACCGCAGCACGCCGGGGTCCAGGACGGCAAGGGCATCGCCTACGTGCGCCCGCACGACCTCGACATCGACCGCTACACGCCGGGCGCCGAGGGCATCGTGGTCAAGCTGCGCCGCGCGCATGCGATCGGCCCGCTGGCCCAGCTCGACCTCGAACGGGCCGACAACGCGGAGCTGATCGAAGCGGTGATGTCGAATGAGCGCTACAGCGGCCTGCAGCTAAGGGAAGGCGAGACCCTGGTGGTGCGTCCGAGGCGCCTGCACGTGTTCGTCGACCAGGGAGCGGCGATATGAACTTCCAACAACTGCGCTCGATCCGCGAGGCGGCGCGCCGCAACTACAACCTGACCGAGGTGGCCCACGCGCTGTTCACGTCCCAACCCGGCGTGAGCCGCCAGATCCGCGAGCTCGAAGATGAACTGGGGGTGGTGATCTTCGAACGCAACGGCAAGCGCCTGACCGGCCTGACCGATCCCGGCAAGGGCATCTTGAAGATCATCGACCGCCTGCTGGTCGAGGCCGAGAACCTGCAGCAGGCCAGCATGGAGTACGCGGGCCAGAGCAGCGGCACGCTGACCATCGCCGCCACCCACACCCAGGCGCGCTACGCCCTGCCCAAGGTGGTGCAGGCGTTCCGCAACGACTTCCCGGACGTGCGCATCGCGCTCCAGCAAAGCGCGCCGGACCACATCGCGGCGTGGGTCCTGTCGGGCAAGGCCGACGTCGGCATCGCCACCGAGGGCCTGTCGCAGTTCCCCGACCTGGTGTCTTTCCCGTGCTACCGCTGGAGCCATTTGATCGTGGTGCCGGACGGCCATCCGCTGCTGGCGCATTCGCCGATCCGGCTGGAAGACCTCGCGGCCCATCCGCTGATCACCTACGACGTCGGCTTCACCGGCCGCGGCCACATCGACGACGCGTTCGCCAAGGCCGGCGTGAAGACCGACATCGTGCTCACCGCGATGGACTCGGACGTCATCAAGCAGTACGTCACGCTCGGCCTCGGGGTCGGCATCGTGGCCTCGATGGCCTTCGACCACGGGCGCGACAAGGGCCTGCGCGCGGTCGAAGCCTCGCACCTGTTCGCGCCCAACGTGACGCGGCTGGCGGTGCGGCGCGGCGCCTATTTGCGCTCCTACGCCTACCACTTCATCGCGCAGTTCGCGCCCGGCTTCACGCGCGAGGAGATCGAGCGCGCGATGGACAGCGAGCCCGCCAAGGCCGCGTGACGCGGCGGCCCGCGCGCCTTACTGGCCCGGGTTGACGATGCGCGCGTGGATCGCGTTGATGGCATCGACCACGGCGGGCGTGAGCGTGACGGCGGCGGCGTCGATGTTTTCCTGCAGCTGCGCCAAGGTCGTCGCGCCGATGATGGTCGAGGCCACGAACCAGCGCGAGTAGCACCAGGCCAGCGCCATCCGGGCCGGCGTCATGCCGTTGGCGCGCGCCAGTTCGGCATACTCCTTGACCGCCGCCAGCACCGAGGGACGCAGGTAGCGCGGGCTCCAGGTCGGCGGGAACAGCGTCAGGCGGCCCGGCGCTTGCGGGTTGTCGAGGTATTTGGCGCTGAGCTGGCCGAACGCCAGCGGGCTGTAGGCCAGCAGCGACACGTTCTCGCGGAAGCAGGTCTCGTCGAGCAGGCTGGTCTCGAAGCTGCGCGCGGTCAGGTTGTACAGGTTCTGGATGGTGGCCACGCGCGGCAGGCCTTTTTGTTCGGACTGGCGCGTGAATTCGCATACGCCCCATGCGCTCTCGTTGGACAGGCCGATCTGGCCGATCTTCCCCTCGTCGATCAGCGCGCCCAATGCGGCCAAGGTCTCTTCGATCGCCACGCAGGGCCGCTCGTTCTCCGGATTGAAGACGCTGGCGCCGAAGATCGGCACGTTGCGGCTCGGCCAGTGCAACTGGTATAAATCGATATGGTCGGTCTGCAGGCGGCGCAGGCTGTCCTCCACCGCGGTGCGGAGGTTGGCGGCGTCGAAGTTTTGCTTGCCGCCGCGGACCCAGCCGATGTTCGGGTTCGGCCCCGCCGCTTTGGTGGCCAGCACCACGTCCTTGCGCTTGCCGGTTTTCTTGAGCCAGCTGCCGATGAAGCGCTCGGTCGAGCCCTGGGTTTCGGCGCGCGGCATCACCGGGTACATCTCGGCGGTGTCGATGAAGTTGATGCCGCGCTCGACAGCATAATCGAGCTGGCTGTGGGCGTCGGCCTCGCTGTTTTGTTCGCCGAAGGTCATGGTGCCCAGGCAGATATTGGATACGGTAAGCTCGGTGGCGCCGAGGCGGTTCATTTTCATGGTCTTATGCTTTCAGGGCTTGGGCGCAGTCGCGCACCAGGGAAGGGCCGGCGTAAATCAGGCCGCTGTATAACTGCACCAGCGAGGCGCCGGCGTCGATTTTTTGTTTGGCGTCGGCGCCGCGCATGATGCCGCCCACGCCGATGATGGGCAGGGCGTCGCCCAGTTCGCGTTTGAGCGCGCGGATCACGATGTTCGACAGGTCGAACACCGGCGCGCCGGACAGGCCGCCCGCTTCCGAGCCGTAGCGCAGGCCGCCGACGTCGCGCCGGTTGAGCGTGGTGTTGGTGGCGATCACGCCGTCGACCTTGTGGCGCAGCAGCGCGTCGGCGATGGTCTTGATTTGTTCGGCGTCGATGTCGGGCGCGATCTTCAGCGTCAGCGGCACGTAGCGCTTGTGCTGGTCGGCCAGCCGCGCCTGCGCCAGCTTCAGCTGCGACAGCAGCGCGTCGAGTTCCGAGGCGTCCTGCAGCTGGCGCAGGTTCTTGGTGTTGGGCGAAGAGATGTTGACCGTGACGTAGCTGGCGTAGGGATAGACCTTGTGCAGACAGTGCAGGTAGTCCTCGGCCGCGCGCTCGATCGGGGTGTCGGCGTTCTTGCCGATGTTCAGGCCCAGCACGCCCTCCTTGTTCTGGTAGTACTTCGACGCCTGCACGTTGGCCACGAAGGCGTCCACCCCGCCGTTGTTGAAGCCCATGCGGTTGATGATGCCCTGCACCGCCGGCAGGCGGAACATGCGCGGCCTGGGGTTGCCCGGCTGCGCGCGCGGCGTGACGGTGCCGATCTCGATCGAGCCGAAGCCCAGCGCGGCCAGGCCGTCGATGTAGGCGCCGTCCTTGTCGAGGCCCGCGGCCAGTCCGACCGGATTCGGGAAGGTGATGCCCATGACGGTGCGCGGATCGGCGGCCGGCCTGGCGAAGGCGCGGGTCAGGCCGAGCGCGGCGGCGCGGCGCAGGGCGGGCAAGGTCAGCTTGTGCGCCGTTTCGGCGTCGAGCGCGAACAGCAGGGGACGGGTCAGTACGTACAACAGCTTATCGGACATGGAACGCTCGGGGTGATACGGTGGCCAGCATTTTACCGCGCGCCGCGCCGGCGTGGCGCGGGCGGCTATTTCTCGAGCAGGTTCCAGGCGCCGTCGATGCGCGCTTCGAGCGGACGGAAGTTGATCTTGTAGGCCATCTTGGGGCTCTGCTCGATCCAGTAACCGAGATAGACGTAGGGCAGGCCCAGCTCGTGCGCTTGCGCGATCTGCCACATCACGTTGTAGGTGCCGAACGAGGCGCCCGCCACGTCGGGGTCGAAGAAGGTGTAGACCGAGGACAGGCCGTCGGCCAGCACGTCGATGATCGACACCATGCGCAGCGCGCCGTCGGGCTCGCGGAACTCGACCAGCCGGGTGTTGACCCGGCTCTGGAGCAGGAACTGCGCGTACTGGTCGCGGCTGTCCTGGTCCATGCCGCCGCCCACGTGGCGCGTGGTCTGGTAGCGCAGGTAGAGCGCGTAGTGCTCGTCGGAGAAGCTGAGGTTGGCCACCACCGCCTGCAGCGCGGCATGGCGCGCCCAGGCGCGGCGCTGGCCGCGGCTCGGCTTGAACTCGGCGCTGCGCACGCGCACCGGGATGCAGGCATGGCAGCCGTCGCAATAGGGCCGGTAGGTGAAGATGCCGCTGCGGCGGAAGCCGTTCTTGACCAGTTCGGAATAGACGTCGGCGTTGATCAGGTGCGAGGGCGTGGCGACCTGCGAGCGCGCCTGGCGCGCGTCGAGATAGCTACACGGGTAGGGCGCGGTCGTGTAGAACTGCAGCGTTGAGAAGGGCAGGTCGTTTAAGTGCGTCATGCAGATACCTTCGATGCGGCGCGGTTTTGTCCTATTGTAGCTAAACTTTGGCTTCCTTAGGGCGCACGCGTGACGGGCGGCGCGGGCGCCCAGTGCGCGATGCCCGGTTCGCGGATCGCGGCGCGCAAATGCTCGAGGAAGGCGGCGCGCGAAATCGGCGCCGCCCCGAGCGAGGCCAGGTGCGCGGTCTCCTGCTGGCAGTCGATCATCCGCACGCCGTGGCTGCGCAGGAAGGCCACCAGGAAGGCCAGCGCGATCTTCGAGCCGTCGGTCACCCGCGCGAACATCGACTCGCCGTAGAACATGCGGCCGATGCAGACGCCGTACGCGCCGCCCACCAGTTCGCCGTCGAGCCACAGTTCGGACGAGTGCGCGTAGCCCATCGCGTGCAGGCCGCTATAGCCGGCAATGATGTCTTCCGAAATCCAGGTGCCGGGGCCGTCGCGGCGCGGCGCGGCGCAGGCCCGCATCACGTCCTCGAAGGCGCTGTCGAAGCGCACCTGCCAGCGTCCGCCGCCCTGCATGCTGCGCTCGACCCGGCGCAGGGTCTTGCGCAGGCTGTCGCTGATGCGGAACTGGTCGGTCTTGAGCACCATGCGCGGGTCGGTGCTCCACCACAGGATAGGCTGGCCTTCGGAAAACCAGGGGAAGATGCCGTGCTGGTAGGCGCTCAGCAGACGCGCGGGCGAAAGGTCGGCGCCGGCCGCCAGCAGGCCGGGCGCGTCGATCGTCAGGGCCTCGGACACGTCGGGGAAAGGCGTATGCGTTTCAAGCCAGGGAATCATGGATCAGCTGGGGTCGCTCGGGAGGCGCATCGGGCGCACGATGTCGTGGCTGTGGAAACCGTATTGACCGCCCTCCCGCAATTTGACGCGGTCGGCGAAGAACAGTTCCAGGGTGGTGCGGATGGTGGGGAAGGCCAGCTCGTCCCACGGGATCTCGTGCTGGGCGAACAGGCGCACCTCCAGGCTCTCGATGCCGGCCGCGAAGTCGAGGTCGCGCAGGCGGGCCAGGTAGAACAGATGGACCTGGTGCACCTGGGCCACGTTCAGCAGCGTGAACAAGTTGCCGAGCTCGATATTGGCGCCGGCTTCTTCCTCGGTTTCGCGGAGCGCCGCCTGGCCGGTGGTCTCGCTGTTTTCCATAAAGCCGGCCGGCAAGGTCCAGTAGCCGTAGCGCGGCTCGATCGCGCGCTTGCACAGCAGCACCTGGAGCGGGCCGTCGCCTTCCCAGACCGGAATGGAGCCGACGACAAGTTTGGGATTTTGATAATGGATCGCCGCGCAGTGGGCGCACACATAGCGTGGCCGGTTGTCGCCTTCGGGGATGGCCAGGGCGACCGGATGGGCGCACTCGGAACAGAATTTCATAAATCGGCGGAGAAATGGTATTTCGCTTACTGTACACCGATTGGCAGGCCTGTGCCGCTACGGGAATGCGGGAAAAGCCGGCCCGCGTCGTGATTTTGCTGCCGCTATCGCACATCTTGGATGGATTAATATTGCCTAAACCCATAAAGCGCCGTATAATGATTACATCAGACGCGGGGTGGAGCAGTCTGGCAGCTCGTCGGGCTCATAACCCGAAGGTCACAGGTTCAAATCCTGTCCCCGCAACCAGATTCGAAGCCGTTGATTTCCTTTGGGAATCAACGGCTTTTTCGTTGTCGGGCTTGTCGCTCAGGTGAACAATTCGGCGGCGCCGGCGTCCAATGAACAGGTGCCGGCGTGCCGGTGCGCGGGCGGACGACGACGGGAGCGGCGCGATGATGAGCACGGTGGACGATATTAACGCGGCATGGGGATGGGTCGGCTTGGCGGCCGTCGAAGTGCTTGGGGAAAATGATTTCGGCAACCTCATCATCCGCGACGAATACGGCAAGTACTGGCGCCTGTGCCCGCAAGACCTCGATTGCCAGCCGGTCGCTTCCGATCGCGCCGAGCTCGCCGCGCTGTCCTACAACCAGGCTTTCCTGCGCGACTGGTACATGACCGACCACGTGCACCTCGCGCAAAACACCCTCGGGCCGCTGCCGAACGGCCGTAAATACTGCCTCAAGGTGCCGCGCGCGCTGGGCGGCAAATATGGGCGCGAGAACCTCGCCACGGCCCCGCTGATCGAACTGATCCGGTTTAGCGGGGACGCGGCGCTGCTGCTCGCTTAAGCCGGTTTCAGGGCCGCCATCGCCTGGCCGATGAAGGCGACCATGTCCGGCGTGACCCAGGTGCCGGTCAGCAGGCCCGGTTCCCTGGCGTGGGCCGCGCGGATCTTCATGTGGGTCTCGGGCTTGTCGCCGGCGTGGGAGCGGAACAGCTCCAGCCAGGTCGATGCCAGCTGACGCACCGCCGGGTCGGTGGGCGCCGCACCGGCCGTCATCTGGGCCCGCACCGCCGCAATCAGCGGCGGCCATTCCTGGGCCCGCTTGCCGATGTTGGCGCGCATGAACGCGAATTCATCCGGCGACAGGTAGCGCTGGTAGATCGCCAGTCTGGACTCGGAGGTCGCGCTGACCACGTAGTCGATCATCGGCCTGGTGATGCCGGTCCTTTGCCGGACCGAGGGCTCCTGCTCGTGCATGACGTTGAGGCGTGCGAAGAAGTCGGGATTGCCGGCCGTATCGCGTTCGATCTTGCTCATCCATTGCTGGCCCAGTTGCCGGGCCTGCGGATCGGACGGCGGCGCGCCGCCCTCCATCAGGGCGCGTACGCGCGCCACCAGCTGCGGCCATTCGGATTCGCCCGTCGCTTCTTGCTGGAACAGGGGCAGGCCTGCCAGTTCGTCCTTCGTAAAATATTTGTCGTACATGGTCATCAACTCCAGGGTGCTTAGCCAGGTGGACAAGTCGGGTTCTTCGCCGGCCGCGATCTGGCGCTGCAAGGCGGCCAGTTGTTCGCGCAGCAGGGCAGCCTGGTCGATCTGCCGGGTCAGCGCTGCGATCTGCTGTCCGACGATGGCCTGGAGCTGCGAACCCGGGCTTGCAAGGAAGGCTGCGATGCCGGCCAGCGCCACCCCGAAGCGACGCAAGGCCTGGATCTGGTGCAGGCGGGCGATGTCGTCGCTGTTGTAGAGGCGGTAGCCGGAATCGGAGCGCGCCGAAGGCGTGAGCAGGCCGATGCTGTCGTAGTGATGCAGCGCGCGCACCGTCAGGCCGGACCGCTTTGCCAGTTCCCCCACTTTTAACATCATCGCTTCGCTCCTTTCTTCATGCGTGCGTCCAGCTTGGAGCCTGACGCCGCGTGAGGGTCAAGCACTAGGCCTCGCTTTTTTTCGCGAGGCTGTTCCAGAGGTAGGCCGCCGCCATGGTGCGGTGCGGCTTGTAGCGCGCCAGCAGGGCTTCGGTGCGCGCCATGTCGGGCTTGGCGTCTTCGCCCAGCAGCTGCTGGAAGGCGGCGCGGATCGCCACGTCGCCGTGCAGCGAGCAGTCGGGATAGCCGTAACCGCGCAGCAGCGCGTAGTTGACGGTCCACGGGCCGATGCCCTTCACCGCGAGCAGCGCGGCCGAGACGGCGGCCGCGTCGTCCTGGCGGTCCAGCGCGAGTTGGCCGCTGTCGACCAGGCGCGCCAGGCGCAGCAGGGTGTCGGCCTTCGATTGCGAGAACTTGCGGCCGGTGAGATCGACGGCGTCCAGCTTCGCCACGTCGCGCGCTTCCGGATAGCACCACAAGCCGCTGCGATGTCGGCGTCCGGCCTGCTGGATGAAGGTGCGGCGCAGGGCGATCGCGAAACTCAGGTTGATTTGCTGGCCGATGATGGCCCAGGTCAGCGCTTCGAAGATGGTGGCCGACTGCACGATGCGCAGGCCGGGCTGCCGGCGCGTCAGCGCGCCAAGCAGCGCATCCTTTTTCGCGAACGCGAGGAAGGGCGCGGGATCGATGCGCAGGCCGAGGATGTTGAGCAGGGCCTCGTCCACCTGCTGCGCCGCGCGCGGCGTGAGCGCGCCCTCGGCGTCGATGCTGCAGTGCGCCTCGTCGGCCGCGAGCGCGACGTCGAGCACGATCGGCACGCCGTCCAGCAGCACCCCCTTGCGGATGCGGCCGGGCGCGACCTGCTCGGCGACGCCCTCGGCATCGCGGCCGTGGAAAGCGAGGACGTCGGCGGCGCGGTAGCCGGTCGGCAGGGCGATCGAAAACTGCTGCAAGCGGCGCCTTATTTGCAGCTGGTGGGCGCCGGCGCCACGGCGCGGGCCCCGAAGTTGGGACGGAAACCGGTGACCAGCGCGGTGCCGGCGATGACGATCGCCGAGCCGGCGATGGTGTACCAGCCGATCACCTCGTGCAGGAACAGCGCGCCCCACAGGATGCCGAACAGCGGATTGAGGAAGGTGACCGTCAGCGCCGACGTCGGTCCCACATCCTGGATCAGGCGGAAGTACAGGATGTAGGCGATCCCGCTGCACATCACGCCGAGCGCCAGCGCCGCGGCCATGATGCCGATGGTCGGCTCGCCCGGCGATGGGAAGAAGGGCAGCGCGGGGATCACCAGCAGGGCCGAGGCCCACATGCTGCCGTGCGCGTTGGCGAACGGCTCGACGCTCTTGGCGGTCTTGGTGTAGCTGCTGGCCACGCTGTAGCTGAAGGCCGCGGCCAGCGCCGCGATCAGCGCGATGCCGGCGCCGGGCTGGGAGCTGACATGGTCGAAGCCGACCAGCAGCGCCACGCCGACCGTGCCGAGTACCAGCCCCAGGCCGGTGCGCGCACCGATCGCCTGGCGCGACCACACGGCGCCGATCAGCGCGCCCCACATCGGCGCGGTGGCGTTCAGCACCGACAGCACCGACGCCGACAGCGTGCGCGCGGCGAACGCGAACAGCAGGAAGGGCAGGGCCGAGTTGAAGAAGCCGAGGATCAGGTAATGCTTCCAGTGCGCGCGCAGGTCGAGCCGCTTCTTGAGCAGCAGGCCGACCGCAAGCAGGAAGATGGCGGCGAACGCGACCCGGTATTCGATCAGCACGGCCGGCCCCAGTACCGGCGCGGCGATGCGCATGAACAGGAAGGAGCTGCCCCAGATGGCGGCCAGCAGGACGAGACGCAGGAAGTTCGCGGTGTTCATGGTGTCACTCCGATTGCCAAAGCGGCAGTCTGGCGCGACATCGCACCCCACGCCACCCGGTTCTTGCTTTTGAATTCGCGCCTTAGTGGCGCGCGCACAGATCCTCGGTCGGCGGCGTCAGCGCGGCGGCGTGCTGCACCTGCAGCTCGTCCGGCACGCCGTTCTTCACCGCGGTCAGCTGGGCCATGATCGAGATCGCGATCTCGGCCGGCGTCTTGCTGCCGATGTACAGGCCGATCGGGCCGTGCAGGCGCGCCAGCTGTTCGTCGTTCAGGTCGAATTCCTTGAGCCGCTCGCGGCGCTTGGCGTTGTTCACGCGCGAGCCGATCGCGCCGACGTAGAAGGCGTCCGACTTGAGCGCTTCCATCAGCGCCAGGTCGTCCAGCTTGGGATCGTGGGTCAGCGCCACGACCGCGCTGCGGTGGTCGAGCTTGGCGTCGATCACCAGGTCGTCCGGCATCACGTGCACCAGCTGGACGCCCGGCAGCTGCCAGCCGGCGCGGTATTCCTCGCGCGGATCGCAGACGGTGACGTAGTAGTCCATCGCGCTGGCGATCTGCGCCAGGAAGCGCGAGAGCTGGCCGGCGCCGATGATGAACAGGCGCCAGCGCGGGCCATGCACGGTCGACAGCACGCCGCCGGCGATGTGCTGGACCGCGCCCGGCGCCGCCGGCTGCAGGGTGACCGCACCGGTCGCCAGCTCGAGCCGGCGCTCCAGCAGTTCGTGGCGCTCAAGGCGCTCGAGCAGTTCGGCGACGGCGCTGGCGGCCGACAGCGGCTCGATCGCCAGTTCGATGGTGCCGCCGCAGGGCAGGCCGAAGCGGTGCGCCTCGTCGGCGCTGATGCCGTAGCTGACGATCTCGGGCACGCTGCGGCTGATGCCGTGCCGGCGCACGTGTTCGATCAGGTCGTCCTCGATGCAGCCGCCCGAGACCGAGCCGACCACGCTGCCGTCGTCGCAGATGGCCAGCGTGGCGCCGATCGGGCGCGGGCTCGAGCCCCAGGTCTTGATTACCGTGACCAGCTGGCAGCGATGGCCGGCGGCGATCCAGCCGGCGGCGGTCTTCAATACTTCAAGGTCTATGCTGTCCATGATCGAATATACTGTGCGCTGACGGATTCAGCGCGGAGTGGAATATGGGTAATGATACAAAAAAAGACGAAGGCGCGCCGAAGTTCGGCCGTTTGCTGTTGGTGCTGGTCGCCGCGGTGGCTTTCTGCGGCCTGCTGACCTACGTGATGGGCGAGATCTTCCCCAACTTTCCGAACTTCTGATCAGGGTTTCTTGCCGCGGCAGATGACCTGCAGCGCGTCATCCTCGACGCTGTCGGGGACGATGTCCTCGGGGTCGAATTTCTCGTACTTGAAGCTCTCCGCGACGGCGCCCTTGCCCATCGCCTCGCCGTAGTACACCTTGGTCAGCAGGGTGGTGGTGCGTTCGGCGCAGGCATACAGGTGCAGGGCCTTGGCCGACAGGTAGGAGGTGCCGTCGGGCGTGGCCTGCGGCGCCGCGTACGACACCAGCGACCACACTTTGTAGCCCTTGTCGGTCTTGATCGTGCTGGCCTTGTCGATGTACGAATCGGCGCCGGCCAGCGAGCCGACCTTGGCCCACTGCGCCGCATTCGCCAGCAGCGGCGCCGACAACAGCAGCAGGATCAGCTTTCTCATGGCAGCAGCGGCTTCTTGGCGGCTTGTTTCGACTTGACCTCGGCCACCGATTTCTCGATCGCGGCGAGGCGGTAGGCGGTGGCCGGATGGTTCGCCACGTAGCCGTTGAGGACCGTGGCCGGATAGGTCGCCGCCAGGCGCTTCCAGAACGGCGCGGCGCCGTCGATATTGTAGCCGGCGCGCGCCAGCAGGTAGATCGCCAGGCTGTCGGCCGCCGCGTCGAGCTCCTGCGGCATGGCCTTGATGCCGCCGCTGCCGATCAGCATGGAGGTATCGGGATGGACCGCGACCAGGTTGTCGATGATGCTGCTGATCGCGCTGGCGTTGCGCTGCGCCGCGGCGTGGCCCAGGATGTCGTGCGCCATGCCCTTGGCCATCAGGTAAGCCAGTTCGTCGTCGGTCTGGGCGAACTGCATCATGCCGCGCGTGACCATGATGCGCGTGCCGTCGGCGTAGGCGTTGACGTTGTCGGCGTTACCCAGTTCGACCGCGAAGCCGCAGGCGCGGGTGACCGGAATCGTCAACTGGCGGGCGGCGCCATCGCGTTCCACCGCCATCGCGAGGTTGGCCTGGGTGCTGACCAGCGGCCCGAACACGCTGCCGGCCATGGTCGACGCATTCGGCCCGGTCGGCAGCGGCTTGCCGCCGGCGGAGATCAGGCCGTCGCCGCGGTGCAGGCCGGCGCGCGCGGCGCCGCTGCCGGCCAGCACGCCGGTCACTTGCAAGCGGTCGCCCATGCCGAACACGACGTGGGCCGCCTCGTTGAATTCGCCCGGATAGGAATAGCGGTTCTTGGCGGTGAAGCCGAGCAGGTTGCGGGCCTGGGCCTTGCACAGCTCCGCGTTGTTGATCAGGAGCGGGGCGGCGACGCGGTACAGGCGATCCTGCTGCGCCGCCATCCTGGTCAGCGCGTCGGCCGCGGCGGCCATGCGCGGGGTCGGCGCCGGCGCTTCGGCGACGGCCGGCGGCGGGACGCCGGGAACGGGCGCCTGCTGCAGCGGTCCTTTGGTGGCACAGGCCGACAACAGCAACGCTAACGAGAGTCCCAGCAGGGCCGGGCGCATACGAGGGAGGCGGCTCATATCATTCCTTTGTTGGTTTTATTGTTTTCCGGTGCTGCCGAAACCGCCGGCACCGCGCTCGCTTTCATCGAATTGGTCGACGATGTTGAAGCCGACCTGCAGCACCGGCACGATAATCAGCTGCGCCAGGCGCTCCATCGGATTCAGGGTGAAAGCGTGCTGCCCCCGGTTCCAGGTCGATACCATCAGCTGGCCCTGATAATCGGAGTCGATCAAGCCTACCAGATTCCCGAGGACAATGCCGTTCTTGTGGCCCATGCCGCTGCGCGGCAGGATCATGGCGGCGTAAGCGGGGTCGCCCACGTGGATCGCCAGGCCGGTCGGAATCAGCACCGTGGCGCCGGCTTCGATCACGATCGGCTGGTCGATGCAGGCGCGCAGGTCGAGGCCCGCGCTGCCCGGCGTGGCGTAGGCCGGCAGGTAGTCCTTCATGCGCGGGTCGATGATCTTGAGGTCGATGTTCTTCATGGTTGTATGGAGCCTAGGTGAGCAGGGAGCGCTTCTCGATGCGCTTGGCGATTTCGGAGACCAGCTGGCGCGCCAGCGTGAGCTTGTCGGCGCGCGCCAGCACGGTGTGGCCGTCTTCGTCGAACAGGATCACGGTGTTGTCGTCCTGGCCGAAGGTGTGGTGGCCGATGTTCCCGACCAGTAGCGGGATGCCTTTCTTCTCGCGCTTGGCGGCGCCGTATGCGACCAGGTTCTCGGATTCGGCGGCGAAGCCCACGCAGTAGGGCCAGCCGGAGATCGAGGTGGTCGCGGCGACCGAGGCCAGGATGTCGGCGTTCTGCTCGAACTGCAGGCTGGGGGTGGCGCCGTCGTCCTGCTTCTTCATCTTCTGGCCGCTGGCGTTGGCGACCCGCCAGTCGGCCACCGCGGCCACGCCGACGAACACGTGCTGGCCTTCGACCGCGCCCATCACCGCATCGTGCATCTGGCGCGCGCTGGTGACGTCGATGCGGCGCACGCCGTGCGGGGTCGGCAGCGAGGTGGGGCCGGACACCAGCACCACCTCGGCGCCGGCTTCGCGCGCGGCGCGCGCGATCGCGTAACCCATCTTGCCGGACGAGAGGTTGGTGATGCCGCGCACCGGGTCGATCGCCTCGAAGGTGGGGCCGGCGGTGATCAGCACCCGCTTGCCGGCCAGCGCCTTGGGCTGGAACGAGGCCACCAGTTCTTCCACCAGTTGGTCCGCTTCGAGCATGCGGCCCAGGCCCACCTCGCCGCAGGCCTGGTCGCCGGCGGCCGGGCCGAACACGCAGATGCCGTCGGCGCGCAGCTGGGCGAGGTTGCGCTGGGTCGGCGGCTTTTCCCACATCTCGACGTTCATGGCGGGGGCGACGTGCAGCGGGACCTGGTGCGGGCGCGCCATGCACAGCGTCGACAGCAGGTCGTCGCACACGCCGTGCACCAGCTTGGACATGAAGTCGGCCGAGCAGGGCGCGATCAGGATCGCGTCGGCGCCGCGCGTGAGGTCGATGTGCGCCATGTTGTTGGCGATGCGCGCATCCCACTGGCCGCTATAGACCGGATTGCCGGAGAGGGCCTGCATGGTCACCGCGGTGATGAAGTGGGTGGCCGCCTCGGTCATCACGACCTGCACCGAAGCGCCTTCCTTGATCAGTGCCCGGCACAGCTCGGCCGCCTTGTAGCAGGCCACGCCGCCGCTCAGGCCGAGGACGATGTTCTTACCCTTCAGGTCCATGCTCATGCCGTTCTCCCTAATGCTTGTTCACGCGCCGCAGTTCGTCGAGGATGAACATGAAGGCGCCCAGCGTGATCGCGCTGTCGGCCACGTTGAAGGCCGGGAAATGGCCCCAGCTCGCAAGATGGAAATCGAGGAAGTCGATCACGTGGCCGTAGGCGACGCGGTCGATCACGTTGCCGATCGCGCCGCCCATGATCAGCGCCAGCGCCCAGCAGAACAGGCGCTGGCCCGCGTGGCGCCGCAGCAGGTAAATGATGAAGCCCACCGCCACGATGCCGATCGCGGTGAAGAAGTAGCGCTGCCAGCCGCTCTCGTTGGACAGGAAGCTGAACGCGGCCCCCTTGTTGTAGGCGAGGACCAGGTTGAAGAAGGAGGTGATCGTCTTCTCCTCGCCGTAGCTGAATAGTTTCTGGACCAGGATCTTGGACAGCTGGTCGCACAGGATCACGATGAAGGCAATGCCCAACCACGGCGTGAGGCCGGAGCGGGCTTGCGATGCGGAGGAGAAGGTCGGTTTTTTGGAGGCCATGGATATCTCAGGCGAAGGCGCGGGCTTCGCCCTTGCCGAACAGGTTGCTCACACAGCGCGCGCACAGGCCGGCGTGGTCGGCGTGGCTGCCGACGTCGGCCCGGTAGTGCCAGCAGCGCTCGCATTTCGGTGCGGCGGACGCGGCGACCGCGATCGCTTCCTCGCTCTCGGCCGCCACCTTGATGGCCCTGGCCTGCGAGGTGATGAACACGAACTTGAGGTCGTCCTCCAGGCTCGCCAGCAGCGCGTACTTGGCGTCGGCGGCCTTGATGGTCAGCTCGGCCTGCAGCGAGGAGCCGATCGCGCCCGAGGTGCGCAGCGCTTCGAGTTCCCTGGTGACGTCGGCGCGCACCGCGCGCAGCGCCGCGTACTTCTCGAGCAGGGCGGGGCCGTCGGCCACCGCCGGCAGCTGCCACCAGGTCTGGGTGAAGATGGTCTCGGCGCTGGCGGCGTAGGCTGCGGGGCCGGCGAACACCGCCCACGCTTCCTCGGCGGTGAACGACAGGGTCGGCGCCATCACCCGCAGCAGGCCGTGCGCGATGTGCCACAGCGCGGTCTGGGCCGAGCGCCGCGCGTGCGAAGCGGGCGCGGTGGTGTACAGGCGGTCCTTGAGGATGTCGAGGTAGAAGCCGCCCAGGTCTTCCGAGCAGTAGTTGGTCAGGCGCGCGATCACCGGATGGAATTCGAAGCGCTCGTAGTGCCGCACGATGTCGTCCTGCAGCGCCGCCATGGCGGCGATCGCGTAACGGTCGATCTCGAGCAGCTCGGCCGCCGGCACCGCGTGGCGGGCGTGGTCGAAGTCCGAGGTGTTCGCCAGCAGGAAGCGCAGGGTGTTGCGGATGCGGCGGTAGGACTCGGTCACGCGCTTGAGGATCTCGTCGGAGATCGACAGCTCGCCCGAGTAGTCGGTCGAGGCGACCCACAGGCGCAGGATGTCGGCGCCCAGGGTGTCGGAGATTTTTTGCGGCGCCAGCGTGTTCCCCAGCGACTTGGACATCTTCTTGCCCTCGGCGTCGACCGTGAAGCCGTGCGTGAGCAGCGCCTTGTAGGGCGGGCGTCCGTTCAGCATCGAGGACGTCAGCAGCGAGGAATGGAACCAGCCGCGGTGCTGGTCCGAGCCTTCCAGGTACAGGTCGGCCGGGAACTGCGATTGCGCCTTGTGCGAGCCGCGCAGCACGGTCTGGTGGGTGGTGCCGGAGTCGAACCAGACGTCCAGCGTGTCGCGGTTCTTTTCGTAGCGGGCGGCGTCGGCGCCGAGCAGCTCGGCCGGGTCGAGCGCCTGCCAGGCGTCGATGCCTTGTCGTTCGATCAGCTTGGCCACTTGTTCCAGCAGCTCCGGGGTGCGCGGATGCAGCTCGCCGCTCTCCTTGTGGACGAAGAAGGCCATCGGCACGCCCCACTGGCGCTGGCGCGACAGGGTCCAGTCCGGACGGTTGGCGATCATGCCTTGCAGGCGCGCCTGGCCCCAGTCCGGGAAGAATTGGGTGGCGGCGATGCCGGCCAGCGCGGTCTCGCGCAGGGTCGCCCCGCCGTCCTTCGGCGTGAGGTCCATCCCGGCGAACCACTGCGAGGTGGCGCGGTAGATGATCGGCGTCTTGTGGCGCCAGCAGTGCATATAGCTGTGGTCGAACATCTTCAGTTCGAACAGCGCGCCCGCTTCGGTCAGCGCGGCGCAGATCGGCTTCGAGGCTTCCCAGATGGTCAGGCCGCCGAACAGCGGCAGGGTCGACACGAATTGACCGTCGCCCAGCACCGGCTTGAGGATGTCGTCGTCCTTCATGCCGTGCGCCTTGCAGGAGATGAAGTCGTCGATGCCGTAGGCCGGCGCCGAATGGACCACGCCGGTGCCGCTCTCGGTGGTCACGTAGTCGGCCAGGTACATCGGCGACAGGCGGTCGTAGAAGGCGTCGCGCGCGTGCAGCGGATGCTTGAAGCGGATGCCGCCCAGCGCTGCGCCGAGGCAGGTCGCGATGACCGTGCCTTCGAGCTTGTAGCGCTGCAGGCAGGCCAGGGCCAGGTCGGCCGCGAGGATCAGCAGCAGCGGCTTGCCGTCGCGCGCCGTTTGCACCAGCGCGTAGCTCACTTCCGGATGGACGTTCAGGGCCTGGTTGGACGGGATGGTCCAGGGCGTGGTGGTCCAGATCACGACGAAGCCGTCGCCGGCCGGCAGCGCGGGCAGGCCGAAGGCGGCGGCCACCTTGGCCGGCTCGGCGAACGGGAAGCCGACGTCGATCGCCGGGTCGCGCTTGTCCTGGTATTCGACTTCGGCTTCGGCCAGCGCCGAGCCGCAATCGAAGCACCAGTTGACCGGCTTCAGGCCGCGGTAGACGTAGCCCTTCTCGAGCATGGTGCCGAGCGCGCGCAGCTCGTCGGCCTCGTTCCCGAACGCCATCGTGAGGTAGGGGTTGTCCCATTCGCCGAGCACGCCGAGGCGGATGAAGTCCTTCTTCTGGCGCTCGACCTGCTCGAGCGCGTAGGCGCGCGCCTTGGTCAGCACCTCGGCGGTCGGCAGGTTCTTGCCGTACTGTTTTTCGATCTGGATTTCGATCGGCATGCCGTGGCAATCCCAGCCCGGCACATAGGGCGCGTCGAAGCCGGCCATGGTGCGCGCCTTGACGATCATGTCCTTGAGGATCTTGTTGACCGCGTGGCCGAGGTGGATGTCGCCGTTCGCGTACGGCGGGCCGTCGTGCAGCACGAAGCGCGGGCGGCCGGCCGAGGCCTTGCGCACGCGTTCGTAAATCTTCTTGTCCTGCCATTGCTTGACCCAGCCCGGCTCGCGCTTGGCGAGGTCGCCGCGCATCGGGAACGGGGTGTCGGTCATGTTGACCGGGTATTTGCTGTCGGCTTTCTTGGGCGCTGCAGGTTTGCTGGTATCGGACATATTCTTCTTCAAAGAGGTGTATCTGGGGTTCGGGCGATGGCGCGCGGCGGCGCGGCCGGGGACGTGGCCGGCCTCAAATTCGGTCGGTCGCGGTGAGCGCCCCGGTGCGCCGCGCGAAGTAGTCGCGCGCCTGGTCCGCGTCGCGCGTGATGGCCGCGCTCAGGCTGGCGAGGTCGCCGTATTTTTCTTCGTCGCGGATTTTTTCGAGGAACTCGACGCGCACCAGTGTGCCGTAGCAGGATCGGGCGAAGTCGAACAGGTGCACTTCGAGCAGCATGCGGCCGCTATCGTCGACCGTTGGGCGCACGCCGAGGCTGGCCACGGCCGGCAGCGGGGCGGGGCCGAGGCCGTGCACCTGCACCACGAAGATGCCGGCCAGCGCCGGGCGGTGCGCGATCCGCAGGTTGAGGGTCGGGAAGCCCAGCGTGCGGCCCAGCTTGCGGCCGTGGATCACATGGCCCGAGATCGCGTAGCCGTGGCCGAGCAGTTGCTTGGCCTGGGCGAAGTCGCCGGCCGCCAGCGCCGCGCGCACCGCGGACGAGGAGATGCGCTGGGCGCCATGCATCACGGTCGGCAAGGTCTCGACCTGGAAGCCGAGGCGGCGTCCGGCGTCGACCAGCATCGCCACATTGCCGGCGCGCTTGGCGCCGTAGCAGAAGTCGTCGCCCACCATCAGCCATTTGACGTGCAGGCCCTGGACCAGCACGCGCTCGGTGAATTCGTCCGGCGTCATGGCGGCGAAATGGGCGTTGAAGTGTTCGACGATCACGCGGTCGATGCCGGCGCGCTCCAGCGATTCGAGCTTGTCGCGCAGGTTGGCGATGCGGCTGGGCGCCTTCGCCGGGTCGCCGGCGCGCTGGGCGAAGAATTCGCGCGGATGCGGCTCGAAGGTCATCACGGCCGCCTCCAGCCCGAGTGCGGACGCGGCGCCGCCCACGCGCGCCAACAATGCCTGGTGGCCGCGGTGGACACCGTCAAAGTTGCCGATCGTAAGTGCGCAGGGTGCACGCGCCCTGTCGTTGGGAAGTCCGCGAAATACCTTCATGGGTGGTGAGTCGAAATACCGGTACGAAATAGTAGATTATACGGCCTGAAAGCAAAAAAGCGCTGCCTGCGGGTGCAGGCAGCGCTTTTGGCGCCAGGGCAGGGAAACGATCAGGCCATCGGATGGTTGATCGCCATGATCCAGTAGCGCGCCAGCTCGGCCGCGCCTTCGTTGCCGCCGACCGATTTCAGGGTCGCAATGGCTTGCTGCTTCTTGCCGGCCGCCGCATAGGCCTGGCCCAGGTGCAGCTTGGCGTCTTCCGGATTTTTCAGGCCGCCGGATTTGATCGCCGTTTCCATCATCTTCAGGCCCTTGTCGGCCTGGCCGGCTTGCACCAGGCCGTAGCCGAGCGCCACCAGGCCGTCGTTGTCCTTGGCCTTGTCGAGCGCGGCTTCGGTCACGGCGAGGTTCTTGTTGTCGTCGGCCAGGGTCTTCTCGGCCAGGTCCTTCAGGCGCTGGTGGCGCGCCGCTTCCGCGCCCACGCCCAGCACGCCCGACTTGTAGCCCTTGTCGATCACCTTGACCGCCTCGGCCGGGGCTTTCGCCTGCAGCACCAGCTGGATCATCTCGACGTATTCGCTCGGCTTCTTGATCAGGTTGTTGGCCAGCTTCAGACGGTAGACGTCGACCGCCAGGCGGTTCGAGAAGTTCGGCTTGCCCGACACGCGGTTCAGCAGGTCGGTCCAGTAGCTGGTCTTCGGATAATTGGCGGCCAGCTTTTCGATGGTCGCCACATAGCCGGCCTTGTCGCCGCTGCGGTTCTGCAAGTTGGCCATCATTTGCAGCTGCTCTTCGGACGGCGTGCGCCCGGCTTTTTCGTCGCTGCGCAAGTCGACCGAGAGGGCCTTCTGCGCTTCGGCGTAATTACCCATCGAGTAATAGTTCTGGATCAGGTAAGCGCGCAGCTTCGGATCGTCGTGGTCCTTGAGCGCGCGGTTGATCGCGGCATTGGCCTTGCCGAAGTCGTGGGCGCGCATGTACAGGCCGATCAGGCCTTCGGAGAACTTGGCGCTTTCCTGCGGCGACAATTTGCCCGAGGCGATCAGCGTCTCGAAGGCCTTGGCGGCGGCTTCGTTGTCGCCGGCGGCCGAGGCGGCGGCGGCGCGCACGCGTTCGATCAGGTAGGTCTCGTTGGCGGTCTTGCCGCCGACACTGTCCGCCTCGCGCAATTTGGCGAGGGCTTCTTTGTTCTTACCCTGCTTCATCAGCGCTTGCGCTGCCTGCAGCGGGTTACCGATTTCCGCGCGCACGGTTTCAGCTGCGTAGGCGGAGGACAGGCCGAGAACCGGGGTGGCTGCGGTGAAGCCGAGTGCGGCCATGACGAGGCCGAAGTGTGCGAGACGGAACTTGCTCATTATGGAGAATTCTTTCTTTCAAAAAGAGACACGGCAGGGAGTACCTGCCGTGTTCGTCACACTAAAGTGCTTACTGGAACTGCTCGTTACCGACCATGCCGATCTTGGTCACGCCAAGACGCTGGGCCGATGCCATCACGCCAGCCACATACTTGTACGACACCAGCTTGTTCGGCCGCAAATGCACTTCCGGCTGGTCAGCCTGGGATGCCACGGCCGACAGCTTGGCTTCCAGCGTCGCGCGGTCCGGAATCTGCTGGTTGTCCCACAGGATGGTGCCGTCGAAGTCCACATCGATGGTGATGACGACAGGTTCCGTGGTCGGTGGCGGTGGATTGCCGACCGGCATATTCAGATTGACCGAGTGATTCTGCTTCGGAATCGTGATAATCAACATGATGATCAAGACCAACATCACGTCGATCAGAGGTGTCATGTTCATTTCCATCATGGGTTCCGGATCAGCGTTTTTCGCTCCCGCACCCGAACCGACATTCATACTCATGGTGTTTCCTTTTCAAATGTTGGGATTGCCAACACGGCGCCGGGCGTTGCTGCTACCCGGCGGCCGCGAGCAGGGCGCTTAACCCTTGTCAGGCGGTTCCGTAATGAATCCGACCTTCTGAACCCCAGCACGCTGCGCCGTGTAGATCACCTTGCCGATGAACTCGTAGCGCGTTTCCTGGTCGCCGCGCACGTGTACTTCAGGCTGAGGCAGTTTCACCGACTCTTTTTTCAGGAACTCGAACAACTCGTTCGTGTCCGCAAGCTTCTTCTGGTTCCAGTACATATCGCCGTCTTTGTTGACCACGATATTCACGTCTTCCGGCTTGGTCTTGGCAGCCTGGTTGGTCTCGATCGGCAGCTGAATCTTTTGCAGCTTCAAGACCACCGGGCTGGTAATCAGGAAGATAATCAGCAGAACCAACATGATGTCGACGAGCGGCGTCGTGTTGATTTCTGACATGACGGTATCTTCATCTCCGCTATCGGAGCCGACACTCATCGACATGATTTATCCAATCTTCTTAGCGCCGGCGGCACGGCCAGCTTCCGAGGTCGACATCGCGCCCGAGATCAGCACCGAGTGCACGTCGGCCGAGAACGAACGCACATCTTCCATGGCCGACTTGTTGCGACGCACCAGCCAGTTGTAACCGAGCACCGCAGGCACCGCGACGAACAGACCGAAAGCGGTCATGATCAGCGCTTCACCGACTGGACCTGCGACCTTGTCGATCGACGCGTTACCGGTCATGCCGATGTTGGTCAGCGCGCCGTAGATACCCCACACCGTACCGAACAGACCGATAAACGGTGCGGTCGAACCGACGGTGGCCAGGAACGACAGGCCGTCTTGCAGACGCGACTGGACTTTTTCAACCGCGCGGGCGATCGACATCGTGACCCAGGTCGACAGGTCGATCTGCTCGAGCAGGGCGCCGTCGTGGTGCTGGGTCGCCTTGGTGCCGGTCTCGGCGATGAAGCGGAATGGGCTGCCTTCTTTCAGCGAGGCCGAACCGGCGGCGATCGAGGAAGCTTTCCAGAACTTGGCCGAGGTCTCTTTCGACTGCTTGAAAATCTTCATCTGGTCGATCAGCTTGGTGATGATGATGTACCACGAACCCATCGACATCAGCGACAGGATCACCAGCGTCGCGCGCGGCACGAAACCACCGGCCCAGACCGCTTCGATACCGAACGGGTTCGAGACCTCTTCCTTGCCGGCTGGAGCGGCGGCGGCTGGAGCAGCAGCGGCGTCGGCCGCTGGTGCGCTGGCCGCTGGCGCCGCGGTCGCTGCCGCGGAGGCGGGAGCGTCGGCGAAAGCTGGTGCCGAGACCAGCGCTGCTGCTGCCGTAACCGAGAACAGGACAGCCGCCAGGACAGCGGACAAACGGGTATTCTTAAACATGCTTCCTCCAAATTTATAAAATAATCAGTTCGCTGAACATAATGACAACGAAAATCACAGTATGAGACGGTGCTACTGCCTCGGCTTTATTCCAGCGTCCAGACGTATTGCATTTGCATCCACGCTTGTTCCGGCTTGCCGTCGTTCATGCCTGGCTTGAACCGGCACTTACTGATGCCGTTCTGCGCAGCCTTGTCCAGATCCCTGAAGCCGCTCGACTTGACGATCTTGGAGTCGGCAACCCGGCCGTCGACCCCGATCAGGAAGGAGAGGGTCACGGTACCGGTTTCTTCATTGCGCAGCGAAGCTTTCGGCCACTCCGGTTTTGCGCAAGTATTGAAGTCTGCCACTGCGGGAATGCGCACTGGGTTCGGGTTCGCAGCCGCTGTGACGGGAGCTTGCGGACGCGCCAGTTCGTTGCTTGCCGGTTTCACGCTGGTCGTGTTGGCGATCGCGTTCTGGACCGGCGGCGGCTGCTGCACATTCACCTCGACTGGCGGGATGAATGGCGGCGGTGGGGCCTTCATTTCCGGCGGTGGCGGTGGTGGCGGCACGTCCTTCGGTGGTGGGGGCTTCACCTCTTCAATAATCTTGGTCTCCACTGCCTCGGCCATCTTAGTGACCATGCGCTTGCCGAGACCGGTAACGATCCCATAGGCGACGAGCACGTGCAAGATGATGACAATGGTGATGCCAGTGAAATTCTTCCCGGGCTGCTTCTCATGCGAAAAATTCATGCCTGCTTTCTCCAATACCAACTCTTTTGTTGCTACCAAACCCACAAAACACGACAACACCTAGAGCCGCATCCGGGACATCGGCGAATTATACCTACGAATTCTTTTTTGCACATCAAATTTAATGCCCAAAAAACGGCCAGATTTACGGGCAAACCAAGGGGGTGCGTGCTCTTCCATATGGGTGCGCCCTGCATTATTCTGGTGCGGAAAACTAGGCAAAAACGCAATGCATTTTGGGTGGGGCCTCGATTTGTGGAAGATGAGGCGCTACGTCCGATTCGACGAAATTATGCTTGCCCGTTTTTGACGATGGGAAAATATCGTCAGGCCCATGGGGCGTGTTGACGCCAACTATAGCCAGTTTTGAGGGGAGGGGGCGTACTGTTGAAATGGCCGCACGGCATAACCAAGAGTTATGCCGTGCGCCAGCTTTGCTATATCCGACGGCGCGGCAGCGGGGAGACGGCTCAGCCGCCGCGGTTGCGCTTTTCGCGCTTGCACTCGATGCTGCTGCTCACGTTGCCGGTCGGGTCCACGGTTTCGAGCCGGACGTCGAAGCCCCACAGCCGCGCCACGTGCTTGAGCACTTCCTGCGCCTGCTGGTTCAGCGGACGCCGCTGGAACTGGGTGTGGCGCAGGGTCAGCGCGCGGTCGTCGCGGGTATTGACCTGCCAGACCTGGATATTGGGCTCGCGGTTGCCCAGGTTATATTGCTCGGCCAGCTGCTGGCGCACGTAGCGGTAGCCGCGCTCGTCGTGGATCGCGGAGATGGTCAGCTTGTCGTTCCGGTCGTCGTCGAGCACGGCGAAGAAATGGAAGTCGCGGATCAGCTTGGGCGAGAGGTATTGCGCGATGAAGCTCTCGTCCTTGAAATTGCGCATCGCGAAATCGAGGGTGGTGCGCCAGTCGCTGCCGGCCATGTCGGGGAACCAGTCGCGGTCTTCCTCGGTCGGGTCTTCGCAGATGCGACGGATGTCGCTCATCATCGCGAACCCGAGTGCGTACGGATTGATCCCGTTGTAATGGGGGCTGGTGGCGGACGGCTGGTAGACCACGTTGGTATGGCTCTGCAAGAACTCCATCATGAAGCCGTCGCCCACGATGCCCTCTTTATAGAGCTCCTGCAAAATCGTGTAGTGCCAGAAGGTGGCCCAGCCCTCGTTCATGACCTGGGTCTGGCGTTGCGGATAGAAGTACTGGGAGATCTTGCGCGTGATGCGCACCATCTCGCGCTGCCAGGGTTCGAGCAGCGGCGCGTATTTCTCGATGAAGTAGAGCAGGTTTTCCTCGGGCTCCGGCGGAAACCGCGGCGGCGGCGCGTCGGCCGCCTCCTCGTCGCGCCGCGGCACCGTGCGCCACAGCGCATTGACCTGGGACTGGGCGTATTCCTCGCGCTCCTTCTGGCGCGCGTTCTCCTGCGCCATCGACAGCTTGGCCGGGCGCTTGTAGCGGTCCACCCCGTAGTTCGACAGCGCGTGGCAGGAGTCGAGCAGCAGCTCGACCGCGTCGATGCCGTAGCGCTGCTCGCACTCGGCGATGTAATTCTTGGCGAACACCATGTAGTCGACGATCGCGTCGGCGTCGGTCCAGGTGCGGAACAGGTAATTGCCCTTGAAGAAGGAATTGTGGCCGTAGGCCGCGTGGGCGATCACCAGCGCCTGCATGGTCAGGCTGTTCTCCTCCATCAGGTAGGCGATGCAGGGATTCGAGTTGATCACGATCTCGTAGGCCAGCCCCATCTGGCCGCGCTTGTAGCTCTTTTCGGTGGACAGGAAGTGCTTGCCGAACGACCAGTGGTTGTACGAGACCGGCATCCCGACCGAGGTGTAGGCGTCCATCATTTGCTCGGCGGTGATGATCTCGAGCTGGTTCGGATAGGTGTCGAGGCCGAACTTCCTGGCGACGCGGCGGATTTCTTCGTGCGCGTGCTCGATCAGGTCGAAGGTCCATTCCGACTGCTCGGGCAGGGCGCGCGGGTTGTTGGGGTCTCTTGGCATGGAGTGAGTTCCAAAATCATTTCGGTTGTTTCTTGAACAGTTCGCGGAACACGGGATAGATGTCGGCCGGCGTCACGATCTTCTGCATCGCGAAGTTCTGGTGGTGGTCGCCCACCTCGGCGTACTGTTCCCACAGGTTTTGCGGCGGCCCGTCGGTGATCTCGACATAGGTGTAGTACTGGACCGTCGGCATGATGGTGTTGATCAAGAGCTGCTTGCACAGCACCGAATCGTTGTCCCAGTTGTCGCCGTCCGAGGCCTGGGCCACGTAGCTGTTCCACTCGCCGCTGGCGTAGCGCTCGCCGATAATTTTCTGCAGCAGGTTCAGGGCCGAGGACACCACGGTGCCGCCCGATTCGCGCGAGTGGAAAAATTCGTCCTCGTCCACTTCGGCCGCGGCCGTGTGGTGGCGGATGAACACCACGTCGATCTTGTCGTAGGCGCGCTTGAGGAACAGGTAGAGCAGGATGAAGAAGCGCTTGGCGGTGTCCTTGCGGCTTTCGTCCATCGAGCCCGAGACGTCCATGATGCAAAACATCACGGCCTGGGTCATCGGCTTCGGCACCTTGATGCGGTTACTGTAGCGCAGGTCGAAGGGATCGATGAAGGGGATCGCGATCAGCTTGGTGTGCAAGTGGTGGATCAGGTGCTTGAGCTCGACCACGCGCGGGGCGTCCAGCGCCACGCCTTCTTCCAGCAGCTCGACCAGTTCGCGTTCGGCGCGGATCAGTGCGCGGCGCGAATTGCCGCCCACCGCGATGCGCCGCCCCAGCGCGCCGCGCAGGGAACGCAGCACGTGGATGTTGGACGGCGTGCCCGACATATTGTAGCCGGCGCGCTGGTTCTTGAATTCGGTGGTCTGGGTCAGCTGGGTCTTGACCATGTTCGGCAGTTCCAGGTCCTCGAAGAAGTAATTCATGAATTCTTCGCGCGAGAGTTCGAAGATGAAGTCGTCTTCGGTGGTCTGGTCGCTATTGCCGGCCTTGCCGCGGCCCGCGCCGCCGCCGCCCTTGGGCCGGTTGAACTGGTCGCCCTTCTGGTATTCCTTGTTGCCGGGGTTGACGGTTTCCCACACGCCGCCGTGGGCATGGCCGAAGTGGGGTTCGTTGACGTCCTTGACGGGAATCGAGACCTTCTCGCCGTTCTCGATATCGGTAATCGAACGCCCCTTGATCGCGCGCCCCACGGCGTCCTTGATCTGGCTCTTGTAACGCCGTAGGAAGCGCTCGCGGTTGATCGCTGACTTGTTCTTGCCTTGCAAGCGTCGGTCGATGAGGTAAGTCAAAACGGGCCTCCTGCTGAAATTCGCGGCGGGCCGGGCGGAAATGACGCCTGGCCCTTACTATCTTAATACTTTGGCGTAGGGTGGGTATGGCAACGCCATGCCCACGCGTGACGCCTGCATCAAGCTAGCCTCGCCGCGGGCTGCACACCCGTCACGCGTGGGCACGGCCCGCCGCGGGCTGCGCACCCGTCACGCGTGGGCACGGCCCGCCGCGGGCTGCACACCCGTCACGCGTGGGCACGGCCTAAGCCGTACCCACCCTACGACGACTTCCTCACACGCAAATACCATTCGCAAAGGAGGCGGACCTGTTTCGCAGTGTAGCCCTTTTCCACCATCCGGGCGACGAAGTCGGCGTGCTTGTTGGCGTCTTCGGCGCTGGCCTTGGCGTTGAACGAAATGACTGGCAGCAATTCCTCGGTATTCGAGAACATTTTTTTCTCGATCACGGTGCGGAATTTCTCGTAACTGGTCCAGGCCGGATTCTTGCCGCCATTGGTGGCGCGCGCGCGCAGGCCGAAGTTGACGATCTCGTTGCGGAAGTCTTTGGGGTTCGAAATCCCGGCCGGCTTTTCGATCTTCTCGAGCTCGTTGTTGAGCGAGTCGCGGTCGAAGCTCTCGCCGGTGTCGGGATCGCGGAACTCCTGGTCCTGGATCCAGAAATCGGCAAACGTCACGTAGCGGTCGAAGATATTCTGGCCGTACTCGGAATAGCTTTCGAGATACGCGGTCTGGATTTCCTTGCCGATGAAATCGACATAGCGCTGCGCCAGGTGCTCCTTGATGTAGGAGAAGTAGCGCTGCTCGGTCTCGGGCGGGAACTGCTCGCGTTCGATCTGCTGCTCGAGCACATACAGCAGGTGCACCGGATTGGCCGCCACCTCGGTGGTGTCGAAGTTGAATACCTTGGACAGGATCTTGAAGGCGAAGCGCGTGGACAGCCCGTTCATGCCCTCGTCGACCCCGGCGTAATCGACGTACTCGTGCATCGACTTCGCCTTGGGATCGGTGTCCTTGAGGTTTTCGCCGTCGTAGACCAGCATTTTCGAGAAGACGCTGGAGTTCTCGGGATCTTTCAGGCGCGACAGGATCGCGAACTGGGCCATCATCTTCATGGTGCCCGGCGCACAGGGCGCCTTGTCGAGCGAAGAGTTGCGGATCAGCTTGTCGTAGATCTTGATCTCGTCGGTCACGCGCAGGCAGTACGGCACCTTCACGATATAGATACGGTCGAGGAACGCCTCGTTGTTGCGGTTGTTGCGGAAGGTCTTCCATTCCGATTCGTTGGAGTGGGCCAGGATGATGCCGTCGAAGGGGATCGCGCCGAAGCCCTCGGTGCCCTTGTAGTTGCCCTCCTGGGTCGCGGTCAGCAGCGGGTGCAGCACCTTGATCGGGGCCTTGAACATCTCGACGAATTCCATCAGGCCCTGGTTGGCCAGGCACAGGCCGCCCGAGTAGCTGTAGGCGTCCGGATCGTCCTGGGCGTAATCCTCGAGCCTGCGGATGTCGACCTTGCCGACCAGCGAAGAAATATCCTGGTTGTTCTCGTCGCCCGGCTCGGTCTTCGAGATCGCGACCTGCTTGAGCACCGAGGGGTAGCGCTTGACCACGCGGAACTTGTTGATGTCGCCGTTGAACTCGTGCAGGCGCTTGACCGCCCACGGGCTGGGGATGGTGCGCAGGTAGCGCCGCGGAATGCCGTAGTCTTCCTCGAGCAGGATGCCGTCCTCGTCCTCGTTGAACAGGCCGAGCGGCGATTCATTCACCGGCGAGCCCTTCAGGCAGTAGAACGGCACTTGCTCCATCAGCGCCTTGAGCTTCTCGGCGATCGACGATTTGCCGCCGCCCACCGGGCCCAGCAAATAGAGGATTTGCTTGCGTTCTTCCAGGCCCTGGGCCGCGTGGCGGAAATAGGAAACCACCTGTTCGATCACTTCTTCGGTGCCATAAAACTCGCGGAACGCCGGGTAGACCTTGATGACCTTGTTGGCGAAGATGCGCGACAACCGCGTGTCGTTACGCGTATCGACGAGGGTGGGTTCGCCAATGGCTGCGAGCATGCGTTCCGGGGCGCTGGCGTAGGTCAGGCGGTCCTTCTTGCACAGGGCCAGATACTCCGAGAGCGAATATTCCTCTTCACGGGTACGCTCGTAGCGAGCTGCGTAGTTGTCAAAAATGGTCATATGAATGTCCTTTAGTGTGCTCACACTGGTCTCTGGCATGGCGTTGGCATCTGCCTGCGGCCTCGGTTATCGGCGTACTCCTTTTTTGAATCGTTACGCGGGTTTTCCGTTCAATATTTCTGAAACAAAAAACTGGTAATGATGTTTTCTTTTTATCCCGGTTTTTCCGGGTAATTTGCGCTTGCTGAGAACGTCTTCTTACGCCTATGAAATTTATTATGTGCCTAATAGTTCCGGAAGTCAAAGCAATGTAGTGTGAGCGAATGTAACTGGTATAAGTATATGAATTTAAACGATAAACACCGCGTTTATCGGTGTGCGTCCTGTCGCATTCATGCATCTCGATGACGCTTTCTCAAGCCTGCGCCGCAGTCCTTTTGGGGCCGTGCGCGCGAAGTGCACCGAGTCCATAAATGGATAAGCGATAGTGCACGAACTCGGCCAGCCGTGGCGCACAAATTCGCGTGCGTGTCACATACTTTCCGCAGCGTACTGAGAGCGCGGCGCGCATGCGCTACACTGCGGGTTCGGGGTGGTCCCGCGGACGATCTGTCATGGAGAAAATTATGCTCAACGCGCAGTTGCGCCTCATTGTGCAGCGCATGCCGAAGGCCGAGTTGCACATCCACATCGAAGGCTCGCTCGAGCCCGAGCTGATCTTTGCTCTAGCGCAAAGAAACGGTGTTTCCCTGCCTTATAGCTCGGTCGACGCGTTGCGCCGCGCCTACGCGTTCACGGATTTGCAGTCCTTTCTCGACATTTACTACGCCGGCGCCAGCGTGCTGCTGACCGAGCAGGACTTCTACGACATGACCGCGGCCTACCTGGCGCGCGCCGCGGCCGACAATGTGCGGCATGCCGAGATCTTCTTCGACCCCCAGACCCACACCGCGCGCGGCGTGCCGTTCGCGGCCGTGATCGACGGCATCTGCCGCGCCTGCCAGGACAGCCCGGTCAGCGCCAGCCTGATCCTGTGCTTCCTGCGCCACTTGAGCGAGGCCGATGCCCAGGCCACGCTGGCCGCGGCGCTGCCGCACCGCGCCAAGTTCATCGGCGTCGGACTCGATTCGTCCGAGCGCGGCCATCCGCCCGAGAAGTTCCAGCAAGTCTTCCTCGACGCGCGCGAGGCCGGCCTGCACCGCGTCGCGCATGCGGGCGAGGAGGGCCCGCCGGCCTACATCGCCACCGCGCTCGACCTGCTGGGCGCCGAGCGCATCGACCACGGCGTGCGCTGCCTCGAGGACCCGGCCCTGAGCGCGCGCCTGGCGCGCGAGCAAGTGCCGCTGACCGTGTGCCCGCTGTCGAACGTCAAGCTGCGCGTGTTCGACACCATGCGCGACCATAACCTGCTGACCCTGCTCGACGCCGGCATCATGGCCACCATCAATTCGGACGACCCGGCTTACTTCGGCGGCTACATCAACGATAACTTCGTGGCCGCCTTCGAAGCGCTGCCGCTCGGCCTGTCGCACGCGCAGCGGCTGGCGCGCAACAGCTTCGGCGCCGCCTTCCTCGAGGCCGGCGTCAAGCAGCGCTTCCTCGATGAAGTCGACCAATTTTTCGCGAACGTCTAGATGCTCAAACTCTCCCTCCGCATGACCGCGCGCGACTGGCGCGCCGGCGAACTCCGTTTCCTGCTGATCGCGCTGGTCGTCGCCGTCTCGGCGCTGTCCGCGGTCGGCTTCTTCGTCGACCGCATGCGCACCGGCCTCGATCGCGACGCCCACCAGCTGCTGGGCGCCGACCTGCTGATCAACGCCGACTTGCCGATCCGGCCCGAGTGGCGCGCCGAGGCGCAGCGCCGCGGCCTGCTGCTGGCCGACACCGTCACCTTTCCCAGCATGGCGCAGGCCGGCGAGGGCGAGCAGTCGCTCGCGCAACTGGCCTCGGTCAAGGCGGTGTCGGTCGGCTACCCGCTGCGCGGCCAGCTGAAGCTCACCACCAGCGCCGAGCAGGCCGGCCAGGCGATCGGCGTGGCGACCGAGGCCACGCCGGCGCCCGGCACCGTCTGGGTCGACGTGAATGTGCTGAGCGGCCTGAAAACCACGGTCGGCAGCATCATCAAGCTGGGCGACCAGCGCTTCACGATCACGCAACTGATTGCGTCCGAGCCGGACCGCGGCGCCTCGTTCGCCAACCTCGCGCCGCGCGTGATGCTGCCGCTGTCCGACCTGGCCGCGACCGGCCTGGTCGACAACGGCTCGCGCGTGACCTACCGCATGCAGGTCGCGGCGCCCTCGCACAACGACACCCGCCAGGTGGCCGACTTCGAACAGTGGGTCAAGGCCCGCATCGCGGCCGACAACGTCAAGGGCGTGCGCATCGAATCGCTCGAATCGGGACGGCCCGAAATGCGCTCCACGCTGGACCGCGCCGACCGCTTCCTGTCGCTGGTCGGCCTGCTGTCGGCGATGCTGGCGGCGGTGGCGGTGGCGATGGCCGCGCGCCGCTTCATGCTGCGCCATCTCGACGCCTGCGCGATGCTGCGCTGCCTCGGCCTGACCCAGAACCAGGTCACGGCGATGTACCTCATCGAGTTCGCGCTGGTCGGGCTGGCGGGCAGCGTGCTTGGTGTGCTGGTCGGCTTCGGCGGCCATCTGGTGCTGCTCGAACTGGTCGGCAAGCTGCTCAGCGTCGACTTGCCGCCGGTGTCGCCGCTGCCGGCCCTGCAGGGCATCGCGACCGGCATGCTGCTGCTGGTCGGCTTCGCGCTGCCGCCCGTGCTCCAGCTGCGTAATGTGCCGCACAACCGGGTGATCCGGCGCGAGCAGTCGGCGCCCAAGCCGATGGTGCTCGTCACTTACGGCCTCGGCGTGCTGGTGTTCATCGGCCTGCTGTTGTGGCAGGCCGGCGACTTGCAGCTGGCGCTGATCATGGCGCTCGGCTTCCTGGCCGGCCTCGGCGTGTTCGCGCTGGTCGGCTGGCTGGCGCTGGCGTCGCTCAAGTCGCTGCGCGGCAGCAGCACGTCCCTGTCCTGGCGCTTCGCGATCACCTCGCTGCAGCGGCGGCCCGCCGCCACCGTGGTGCAGGTGGTGTCGCTGGCGCTGGGCCTCATGGCCCTGCTGCTGCTGACCGTGGTGCGCGGCGACTTGATGGACGCCTGGCGCAGCGCCACGCCGCCGGATGCGCCGAACCGCTTCATCATCAACATCATGCCGGACCAGAAGGCCGAGGTCGAGCGGCGGCTGGCTGCGGCCCAGGTCAGGGACGTGCTGCTGTACCCGATGATCCGCGGCCGCCTGACCGCGGTGAACGGCAACCCGATCACGCGCGCCACCTACCGGACCGATGACGCGCGCCGCCTGGCCGACCGCGAATTCAACCTCTCGACCATGAAGGCCATGCCGGCCACCAACCAGATCGTCGCCGGCCAGTGGTATGCCGACCGGCCGGGCCAGGCCGAGGCCTCGGTCGAGCAGGGCATCGCCAGGACGCTCAAGCTGAAGCTGGGCGACGTGATGCGCTTCGATATCGCCGGCCAGGACGTGGAGGCGCGCATCACCAGCCTGCGCAAGCTCGAATGGGGGTCGATGCGCGCCAACTTCTTCGTGATCATCAATCCGGCGGCGATGGCGGCCACGCCGCAGACCTTCATGACGGCGTTCCACCTGCCGCGCGAAAGCGGTGCGCTGGCCAACGCCCTGACGCGCGATTTCCCGAACCTGACCGTGATCGACGTCAGCGGCATCATCCGCCAGCTGCAGGACGTGCTGGACCAGGTGGTGACGGCGGTCGAGTTCCTGTTCGCGTTCACGCTGGCCTCGGGCGTGCTGGTGCTGTACGCGGCGCTGATGGGATCGCAGGACGAGCGCACCCGCGAGTCCGGCCTGCTGCGCGCGCTGGGCGCGACGCGCAAGCAGCTGTCGCAGGCGCAGTGGATCGAGTTCGCGCTGGTGGGCGGGTTGGCCGGCCTGCTGGCGGCGACCGGCGCCGCGGCGCTGGGCTGGGCGCTGGCGACCTACCAGTTCAAGTTCGCCTGGACCTTCAGCCCCGGCGTGTGGCTGGCCGGCCTCGCCGTGGGCGCGGTGTGCGCGATCGTCGGGGGCTCGCTGGGACTGCGCAACGTGCTGCGCCAGCCGCCGCTGCAAACCCTGCGCGAGGCCTAGCTGCGCTATCATGGCGGGCATGACTGAAGAATCCACCACCCTCTACGAAGTGATCGGCGGCGAAGGCCGCGTACGCGAAATGGTCGACCGGTTCTACGACCTGATGGAACTGGAGCCGGAGTTCGCCGGCATCCGCGCCCTGCATCCGCCCAGCACCGACGGCTCGCGCGACAAGTTGTTCATGTTCCTGAGCGGCTGGATGGGCGGGCCGAACCTCTACATCGAACGGAACGGCCACCCGCGCCTGCGCGCGCGCCACCTGCCGTTCGGGATCGGCAGCGGTGAGCGCGACCAGTGGCTGCGCGCGATGGCGTGGGCGATGGAAGACGTCGGCATCGACCAGGCGCTACGCCTGCGCCTGATGGAGTCGTTCTACCAGACCGCCGACTGGATGCGCAACAAGGCCGACTGACCCGATGAGCCAGACCGAATTCCTGATCCTCGCCGCCGCTGCCGCCATCGCAATCGGCCTGCAACTGGCGGCGCTGCTGCGCGCGCGCGGCGGCGATGCGGCGCACTTCGAGCGCATCGAACGCGAGCTGCGGCGCGAACTGCAGGCCAGCGCCCAAGCCACGCGCCAGGAGGTCGGCGCCATCCTCGCCCAGAACCACGCGGCCACCGCGCAGCAGCTCGACAGCATGCGCCAGCAGATCCATTTGCAAAGCATCAGCGGGCGCGAGGAGCAGTCGCAGACACTCAAGCGCTTCGCCGACACGCTGAACCAGACCCTGTCCACGCTGACCGAATCGAACGCCCAGCGCATGCTCGAAGTGCGCGCCACGCTGGAGGCCAGGATCAAGGACCTGCAGGCCGACAACGGGCTGCGCCTCGAGGAGATGCGCAAGACGGTCGACGAGAAGCTGCACGCCACGCTCGAATCGCGGCTGACCGAATCGTTCCGCCAGGTCTCCGAGCGGCTCGAAAAAGTCCATCAGGGCCTGGGCGAGATGCAGCAGCTGGCGATCGGCGTGGGCGACCTGAAACGTGTGCTCACCAACGTCAAGACCCGCGGCACCTGGGGCGAGGTGCAGCTCGAGATGCTGCTCGAGCAGGTGCTGACGGTCGACCAGTACGCGAAGAACATCGAGACCATCCCCGGCAGCGGCGCGCGGGTCGAATTTGCGATCAAGCTGCCGGGCAGCGTGGAGGGCGGCGCGCCGGTCTGGATGCCGATCGACGCCAAGTTCCCGAAAGAGCAGTACGAGCGGCTGGTCGACGCCGCCGAGCGCGCCGACGCCGAGGCGGTGCTGCAGGCCGGCCGCGAACTCGAACGCGCGGTGCGGCTGGAAGCGAAGACCATCTGCGAGAAGTACCTGGCGCCGCCGCACACCACCGACTTTGCGATCCTGTTCCTGCCGACCGAGGGCCTGTACGCGGAAGTGATGCGGCGCCCCGGCCTGGCCGACGACCTGCAGCGCGAACTGCGCGTCAGCATCGCCGGGCCATCGACGCTGTCGGCCATCCTCAACAGCCTGCAAATGGGCTTTCGCACGCTGGCGCTCGAGAAGCGCTCGTCCGAGGTGTGGCAGGTGCTGGGCGCGGTGAAGACCGAGTTCGGCAAGTTCGGCGATGTGCTGAGCCAGACCAGGCTGACGCTGGAGAAGGCCGCGCGCAACATCGAGAGCGCCGAAGTGCGCAGCCGCCAGATGGCGCGCAAGCTGAAATCGGTCGAAGCGCTGCCGAACGAAGCGGCGCAGCTGATGCTGGGGCCCGATCTCGATCTGCCGGATACCGAAGGTCCGGGCGGATAACAGTCACAGAGAGAACCAGCGGGAGCCGGCGAGGCTAGTCGCTGACGATTGACGCAGCATCCGCGTGGGCACGGTGAATCCGTACCCACCCTACCAGCCTGTAGGGTGGGTACGGATTCACCGTGCCCACGCGGATCAGACCAGCCCGTAGGGTGGGTACGGATTTACCGTGCCCACGCGGATCAGACCAGCCCTTCGAACAGCAGCACGTCGACCTGGTCGCCCACGGCGACATTGCCCTGCTCGTCGTGCAGCACCACCATGCAGTTCGCTTCCGACATCGAGCGCAGGATGCCCGATCCTTGCGAGCCGGTGATCGCTACCTGCTGCACGCCGCCGGCATCGAGCGACAAAATGCCGCGCTGGTATTCGGTGCGGCCCGGCTTCTTGCGGATCGCGCCGGCCGACTTCACCTTCAGCATCGGCAGCGGCGCGTCGGCGCCCATCATGTGCAGCAGCGCGGCGCGCGCGAAGAAGTAGAACGACACCATCACCGCCACCGGATTGCCCGGCAGCCCAAACAGGAAGGCGCTCTTGCCGTTCGAGGCGATGCGCCCGAACGCCAGCGGGCGCCCCGGCCGCATGCCGATCTTCCAGAACGTGACGTCGCCCAGGCGCGCCATGATCTGCCTGGTGTAATCGGCCGCGCCAACCGACACCCCGCCGGAGGTGACGATCGCGTCGGCGTTTTCGCAGGCGGTGCGCAGCGCGTCTTCCAGCGCTTGCGGCTCGTCGCGCACCACGCCCATGTCGATGATGTCGCAGCCGAGCCGGGTCAGCATGCCATGCAGCGTGTAGCGGTTGCTGTCGTAGACGCAGCCGGCGTCCAGCGGCTCGCCGATCGAGCGCAATTCGTCGCCGGTCGAGAAAAACGCGACCCGCAAGCGGCGCTGCACCGGCACCTCGGCGATGCCGAGCGATGCCAGCAGCCCGAGGTCGGCCGGGCGGATGATCTTGCCCTTCTTGAGCGCGGCGCTGCCGGCCTTCAGGTCTTCGCCGGCGAAGCGGCGGTTGTCGCCGGTGCGGATCGTGCCGGGGTCCAGCGTGATGCCGGTCTCGCTCGCCGCCGCCACGAATTCCTGCGGCACCACGCTGTCGCAGCCGGCCGGCATCACGCCGCCGGTCATGATGCGCACGCATTCGCCGGCAACCGGCGTCACGTCCGACGGCCGGCCGGCGTAGATCGTGGCCACCACTTTCAGCGTGGTCGGCGCGTCGGTGCGCAGGTCGGCGCCGCGCAGCGCGTAACCGTCCATCGCCGAGTTGTCGTGCGCCGGCACGTTGATCGGCGAGACGATGTCGCCGGCCAGCACGCGGTCCAGCGCCGAGCGCAGCGCGACTTTTTCGACCGCGCGGATCGGCGTGACGAAGTCGCGGATGATGCGCTGCGCATCGCGCACCGGCAGCGCATTGGGATCGTAACCGGACATGCAGCTGACCACGTCGGCCAGGCGCGGCGCGCGCGCGCTGTCGAGGCTATGCAGTTCGTCGAGGGTGTTGATGTTGCGGAAGGCGTCGGCATCCTCGAACCGGACTTCTGCCACCTTGAGGCCCGTGTACCAGCCGTCCATCCGCCGTCCGCCCTCGGCCAGGTAGGCCGACAGCACCGGCAGCAGGCTGGTTTTGACGAGGCAGAACACCGGGTGCGGCTGCTTGCGCATGCCGGCCTCCTGCGTCACCGCCAGCGCCACGTCGGCGCCTTCGGCTTGCAGCGCGTCCCACAGGCGCGCGGCCAGGTCGAGCGGCAGGAAGGGCGAATCGCAGGGGGCGGTCAGCAGGTAGTCGGTGGCGCAGTGGCGCAGGCCCGCTTCGAGCCCTGCCAGCGGACCGGCGAACCCGGTGGTCTCGTCGACCCAGACCGGGACGCCGAAATCGGCGTAGGTCGGCAAGTTCTGGTTGGCGTTGATGGCGACCGCCGCGACCTGCGGCGCGAGGCGTTCAAGCACGTGGGCCGCCATCGGCTTGCCGCGGAACGGCTGCAGGCCCTTGTCGACATGGCCCATGCGCGTGCCGCGCCCGCCCGCCAAAATCAGCCCGCTGATCGATTCTTTTTTCTGCATGTGATTTAACCGCCGATGTAGGACATTTCGACTTTTTTCGCGCCGCGCTCGATACCGGCGGTGTTGATGGTGCGCGTTTCGGAATAGCGGTCGGCGCGCTTGCGCCACAGCTGCGCCACCGCGCTCGAGATCTCGGCGTCGCTGCGGCCTTCGCGCAGCAGCGCGCGCAGGTCGTGGCCGCGGGTGGCGAACAGGCAGGTGTACAGCTTGCCCTCGGTGGACAGGCGCACGCGCGAGCAGTCCTTGCAGAAGGCCTGCGTGACGCTCGAGATCAGGCCGATCTCGCCGCCGCCGTCGGCGTAGCGCCAGCGCGCCGCGGTCTCGCCGGCATAGTTGGCGCCGATCGGCTCGAGCGGCATCTCGGCGCCGATGCGGCGCACCACTTCGGCCGAGGGAATCACTTCGTCGAGGTTCCAGCCGTTCGAGGCGCCCACGTCCATGTATTCGATGAAGCGCAGGACGTAGGGGCTGCCTTTGAAGTGGCGTGCCATCGGCACGATCTGCTGGTCGTTCATGCCGCCCTTGACCACCATGTTGACCTTGATCGGACCCAGGCCCACGCGGTGCGCGGCGTCGATCCCCTTGAGCACATCGCCGACCGCGAAGTCGACGTCGTTCATGCGCTTGAAGGTGGCGTCGTCGAGCGAGTCGAGCGACACCGTCACGCGGTTCAGGCCCGCGTCCTTCAGCGCCTGCGCCTTCTTCGCCAGCAGCGAGCCGTTGGTGGTGAGCGTGATGTCGAGCGCGCGCCCGCTGGGGGTGCGCAGCGCGGCCAGCATGGCGATCAGGTGCTCGACGTTCTTGCGCAGCAGCGGTTCGCCGCCGGTCAGGCGCAGCTTCTCGACGCCGTGTTCGACGAACAGCCGCGCGACCCGCGTGATCTCCTCGAACGACAGCAGGGAGCTGTGCGGCAGGTAAGCGTAATCCTTGTCGAACACTTCCTTCGGCATGCAGTACACGCAGCGAAAATTGCAGCGGTCGGTGACCGAAATGCGCAGGTCGTGCAGGGGCCGGGCGAGCGCGTCGCGCACGCTGCCGGTGGGGGTGTCGAGAACGGAAGGGATTGCCAGCGACGAGCCGCGCTCGTCGCCCAGCATGATAATTTTTTCAGCCATGGTAATACGATAGCACGAGGCCGGCCGCCGCACAGGCGAAGATCAATTTGATGGTGCCAAGCTGGTAGCGGAACAGGGCGACGCAGGCGGCCGCGCTGATCGCCACCGAGGCCAGCTCCAAGCGTCCATTGGCAAGAAAGACATGTTGACCGAAGAATAGCGCGAGGCTGACGATCACGCCCACCACGGCGGCCGAGATGGCGGTCAGCGGGGCGGTCATGCGCACATTGTCGCGGGTCGATTCGACCAGCGGGCCGCCGGCCAGGATGAACACGAACGAGGGCAGGAAGGTGAACAAGGTGGCCACCGCGGCGCCGGCGACGCCCGCCAGCAGCAGGCTATCGGCGCCGAACAGGGCCTGGGTCCAGGCGCCGACGAAGCCGACGAAGGCGACGATCATGATCAGCGGACCGGGCGTGGTTTCGCCCAGCGCGAGGCCGTCGATCATCTGGGGACCGGTCAGCCAATGGTAGTGCTCGACGCCGCCCTGGTAGACGTAGGGCAGCACCGCGTAGGCGCCGCCGAAGGTCATCGGCGCGGCCTTGGTGAAGAACCAGCCCATCTGCGCCAGCGCGCCGGAGGCGCCGTAGCGCGCGGCCAGCAGCAGCCAGGCGGCCGCGCCCAAGCCGCAGCCGATGAGCGCAACCCGGCCCAGGCGCAGCCACGAGAAGCGCGCGTGGGCGGGCGTCGGCGTGTCGTCGTCGATCAGCGCCGCGCCGTAGGACTCCTTGCTGTCGGGGTGTTTGCCGCCGACCTGGAAATACGCCGGCCACACGCGTCCGCCGACCAGGCCGACCGCGGCGGCGCCCAGCACGATCAGCGGGAAGGGCAGGTGGGCGACCGCGATGGCGAGGAAGGCGGCGAGCGCGATCGCGATCAGCGCGCCATTTTTCAGGCTGCGCTTGCCGATGCGCCAGGCCGCGGCCAGCACGATCGCCACCACCGCCGGCTTGATGCCGTACATGACGCCGGCCACCACGGGCAGGCTGCCGTAGGCCAGGTAAATCCACGACAGCATGATCAGGATCAGCAGCGAGGGCAGCACGAACAGCACGCCGGCCATGATGCCGCCGCGTGTCTTGTGCATCAACCAGCCGATATAGACCGCGAGCTGGGTCGCTTCGGGGCCGGGCAGCAGCATGCAGTAGTTGAGCGCGTGCAGGAAGCGCTGCTCGGAAATCCAGCGGCGGCGCTCGACCAATTCGCTGTGCATCATGGCAATCTGGCCGGCCGGACCGCCGAAGCTGATGAAGCCGAGCTTGAGCCAGTACAGGAAGGCGGTGCCGAAGGTGACAGGGGCAGGGCGGGTGTCGCGCGATAATGCCATTCTAATTCCGTCATTCCCGCGCAGGCGGGCATCTATGCTGAGTATGGATTCCCGCCTGCGCGCACTAGTGTCCGGAATAATTTTATTGACATCGGGATCAGAAGAGGCATGGTTGCATTTCCGCCAAAGTCCTAGCCTCTTCGTTTCGTCGCCATCTTCGCGCACGAGCTTCTTTTGTCTCGATGC
>Ga0193702_1000077_pt1 | contig 39737 bp, 33 predicted proteins | sample U3a1metaG_FD_143060 | JGI IMG/M metagenome (GOLD analysis project Ga0193702, IMG submission 143060) | Soil microbial communities from a riparian zone of the East river system, Colorado, United States - U3a1 | ecosystem: Environmental > Terrestrial > Soil > Riparian zone | place: USA: East River... | reverse complement strand
CATAGGCTTAGCTCATACAAGGGGAAACTTTTCTGCCTTTTAATTGCAGAGAACTTTAACCATGATTAAAAGGCTGATTATCTACTTTTTTTTACTGACGCTATGCTCAGCAGCCATCGCCCAAAATCCTGGTGCATTACTTTTGAACCTCAATAAAACCAGTCAGGATACTAACCGTATCAATGTCCAGTTACAATTAAGCAAATACTATTTGGAGAAACCCGGTGAATTAAAAAAAGACCTGGACAGTTGCCTTTATTATATCAAATTAGCTAAAGCGCTTAGTAATACTATTCATGACGCTGATCACAGGTATCGTGGGTTATTAATGCAGGCAAAATTAGGTATAGAAGCACATGATTTTAACGGCGCAGCGAAACTATTTAAAGAAGCGGCCAGCTATTACCACTCTATTCATGAGCCATTAAAGGAAGCATCGGTTTGGGAAGTTTATGGGGGGAGTATTCCGAACAATGATACCCTTAGATTCCCCCTTAAATTAGAAGGCCTAACCAAAGCCCATGATATTTATTTGCAAAACAATTACAAACTTAAGGCTGCGATAGAATTAGAAAATATTGCAGATGCTAACCTTGACCAGAACCTTTTCGACAAAGCGGAGCAGGAGTTTATTTCAGTAATAAAGCAATATCACGATCTAAAATATCTGCATGTTTCTGAGGCGTACTATAGTGTTGCGAATACCTATTACAGGAAGGGCGATATGTCAAAAGAATTATTAACAAGAATTAATTGCGTCAATAGTTATGAAGCCGATCCAAATCGCAATATTTCCCGTGGTCCATACTACTATTTTACGCTGGGTGTTGCCTATTATAATAAACGGAAGTTCGAGGAGGCGCTCGGTTTTTATCAAAAGTCCGTTGAGCTGTCATCTAAATTAAATGATCAGTACATGTATTACCTTGGCGTTCATGAGATACTGAGCTGCTATGCGAATTTAAAGAAATACAAAATTGCATTTGCGTATTTGAAGCAAACATCGAAGAGATATCCGCTTAAGACGCCTATTCAGGAGAGCATGTTTCTATCTGCAGAGCTAAAACTATACAATCATCTGGGAAACAGTAATGGGGCCGAAAAAATAATTCCGCGGTTTAAAAAGATATTCCAGCAAATCTACAAAGGACTGCCCGAGCAAGCTAAGACATACTACTATGCCATGGATAATTTTGTGGCTACCTATGATCCTCTTCCGAAACACTATCTTATCACAAAACAATGGCTGAAATTTTCTGACGAAGTGAAGTTTTTAGAAACATTGCCAACAGATAAAATGTCCCCACTCACTAAAATAACCATTTATCAGCATAAGTTTAAACTTGACTCGGCGAATGGTGATTTTTTGGCGGCGTTAAAAGGATTTCAGCGGATTAAGATTATTAAAGATTCCCTGACAAATATTGCCACCAGTAAACAAATCAGTGAGCTTGAAGCTCAATATGAGTCGGTGAAAAAGGATAAGACAATTCAAGGTCTTAACAATCAATCAGCAATACAAAAAAGCAACCTGGAAAAGATCAATCTGCAAAGAAACATTACGCTTGCCGGTATTTGTTTTACCATTATTCTGACTGCCCTGCTATACCTTGCCTATCGCAGTAAACAGCGAAGCAACCTTAATCTTCAAACCAAGCAGAACGAAATTAACCGCCAGAACAAAGATTTATCCGCGTTGGTAAATGAAAAAGAAAAATTATTGTCTGATAAAGATGATTTAGTAAAACAACAGCGGGATCTGATTACTGAAAAAGAATGGCTGCTAAAAGAGGTACACCATCGCGTCAAGAATAACCTTCAGATTGTAATGAGCCTGCTTTATACACAAGCCGCTTATTTACAAAACACCGATGCAATCGATGCGATCAGGGATAGTCAGAACAGAGTGCAGGCGATTTCCATTATTCATCAGAAGCTTTATAGTAAGACAAACGTGGCGACTATTGTAATGACCGATTACGTTAGTGACCTGGTGAGGCATCTTTGTGCTTGTTACGATTGTAACCATAGAAGGATAAAGCTAAAAGAGGTTGTGGATCCAGTGAGCCTTGACATCTCACAGGCGGTGCCCATGGGTTTAATACTAAACGAGGCAATAACGAATGCCATTAAATATGCATTTGGGCCGGATGGCGGAGAGATTATTATTGAAGGCCATAAGTTAGGCACCGATACGGTTAAACTTACAATTGCCGACAATGGCAAAGGGCTGCACGACGATTTTAATTTGGCTGAAACGTCATCGTTAGGGATGGAAATGATGAAAGCACTTAGCAAGCAGCTTGGGGGCAGTTTTGAGATCAGTGGGAACCAGGGTGTAATCGTAACTGTACTGTTTAAGGTCGAAAGTCAATTAAAAATGATTTAGCGTTGGCACCGTTCGCTGGTATAATGATATGGGTATGCTTATCGGAAAAGTTATTAACCCGGCAGCCCTATTACATGCTGGTTATATTGTCAAAACATAGTTTGATGCATATACAAGCACATTTTTTTTACATCCCCATTAACTATTTCGCTGTTTCGAATAATCTGTTCAAGAGCAACCTCTACAACAACCAATTAGCAAGTAGTATAATATTGCTATTTGCAATACAGCGACTAACAGATCTTCCTTGTTAGAATTTAACTTCCCGTTTTCGTAAATGCTTGACAGCTTAAAGTTATGGACCTACCTCCGATAATTCAAAAATTAACTAATTTTAAGCGTTTGTAATAGCGTGATAGATCTGATCGAGTATTATCCTGCGATTGAAGGGGTATAATCGAACAAAACGTCGGTGATTTTAAGAATAATTTATTCCCACATGATTAGTTAATTGATAGCGCTATGAATAAAGGGCTTATTATCTATATTAATCTTTTGCTCTCAGCGTCAATCGCTGCAGCCCAGGCACCTGGTGCTCTGCTGTCGAAACTCAGTAAAACAGGCAATGATACTAACCGGGTAAATTTACTGCTTCAGTTAGGGCGCCATTACCTGAACAAATCCGGCGCAGACAAAAAGAATCTGGACAGCGCTTTTTATTACGTCCAATCTGGTGAAACACTCAGTAGCTCTATTAATGCAATTGATCACCAGTATCGCGCACTGGCGATGGATGCCGAAATTAGCATAAAAAGGCAGGATTTCGATAGGGCTGACAAGTTCTTTACAACGGTCACTGATCACTACCATTCAACAGGTGAACAGTTAAAAGAGGCCTCGGTATGGGATAAGTACGCCGATCTTATCCAATATGACGATGCTCCGCATCTTAAGATCAGAAGTAAATGCGTCAACAAATCCTATGAGATCTATAAATCGAGGCCTGATAAACTAAAAGCCTCACAAGCGCTTGGCAGGGTGGCAGATGTGGATCTCAATATGGGCCTTTACGATAAGGCCGAACGGGAATTACTTTCAGTTATTGCACAGTCCAAAGCGCTCCATTATCCGAAAACATATTATGCCTATTATTTGCTGGCTGAAACCTATTACAGGAAAAATGACGTCCAGAAAACCTTGGTGGCACGAATCGAATGTGTAAACAGCTATGAAAATTATCCTCTTCATACAATTGACGATGGAATGCTTTACTATTATGATCTGGCCAGGGCCTATTTTAAAAACAAATCGTATGAAAAGGCAATCCCATTTTTTCAAAAAAGCATGGCAATTTCTGTTACGCTGGCAGACAGGGGTTATTATTTCCTGTGCATAAACGGAATTGTTACCTGCTACACTGATCTGAAAAGATACAGGGAAGGCCTGGCCCACCTGCGGAAGTTTTCAAAAAGGTACCCGGTAAGAACAGTTAGCGAGGAAAGTATGATCTTGTCCGCAGAGTTGAAATTGGACAATTTACTTAATAATGTTTACGATGCAGAAAAGATTGTCCCGGATTATAAAAGGGTTTTTAAGAAATTATACCAGGACGTTAAAAAAGACTCTCAATTTTATACGTTTGATAATTACATTGAAAATTACGAACCACTCCTCAAACACTATATTCTAACCGGGCAATGGGACAAGTTGTCGGAGGAATTGAAAACATTAGAGACACTGCAAACAAAAAAAATGTTGGTGGTCACCAGGCTGACAATATACACGGACCGATTTAAACTGGATTCTGCCAGGGGGGATTTTCAGCTCGCGCTAAAAGAATTTCAGCGAATAAAGCTCACTCAGGACTCGCTTACAGACTTGGCAAACCAAAAGCAGGTTAATGAGCTTGAGGCTAAATATGAGTCGGTGAAGAAGGATCAGACCATTCAAAACCTCAACGGTCAATCTATCATTCAAAAAAGTGAACTTGAAAAGACAAATCTGCAAAGGAACATCACCTTTGCAGGTATCCTGGTCACTATTATACTTGCCGCTCTATTCTATTCCGCTTACCGCAATAAACAGCGGACCAATCTTCGGCTTCAGGCTAAACAGGATCAAATTAACCGCCAGAACAATGAGTTGTCTGCACTGGTGAAGGAAGAGGAAAAACTAATAAAGGACAAAGACGCCTTATTAAAACAGCAGGAGAGTTTAATAACTGAAAAAGAATGGCTGCTCAGAGAGGTCCACCATCGGGTAAAGAATAACCTTCAGATTATTATGAGTTTGCTCTATACGCAATCTGCTTATTTGCAAAACACCGATGCTATCGATGCGATAAGAGATAGCCAAAACAGGGTACAGGCCATCTCCATCATTCATCAAAAGCTTTACAATAAAAGCAACGTAGGAGCTATAATAATGACCGATTATGTTAGTGACCTGGTGAGGTATCTTTGCGCTTCTTATGATTGCAATAGCCGCAAAATTAGGTTTAAAGAAAGGGTAGAACCGGTAAATCTCGACATATCCCAGGCTGTACCAATGGGTTTGATATTAAACGAAGCAATAACCAATTCTATCAAATATGCCTTTGGGGCCGATGGCGGTGAAATTGTTATTGAAAGTCAGTTGATTGATCCGGAAACTATTTGGCTTCGTACTGCCGACAACGGCAAGGGTTTGTCGGCTGATTTTAATTTCGCTGAAACCTCGTCACTCGGCATGGAAATGATGAGAGCCCTTAGCAAACAACTCGGAAGTAGTTTTGAGATAAGCAATGACTCCGGTGTGGTAATAACCATGACGTTTAAGATCGAAAATACTTTGAAACCAGTCGGTGAAAAAAAAGTAACAATATAAGCTGCGCGTATTACATCATATTGTTCTTCACAACTATTTAGAAGCGCATCATTCACATCAACTTTATATTCTTTAAAGTATGGTGATTTTCTATTTTTAGGTTTCTGGACCCGCACCTATCGGACCTCTGGACCATTTTTACCCTGTTGAGTACCTGTAATTTTGCCTAAGCAATTTAATACAGGATTGCTTTAAAATTTCTCCAATGAAAAAGATTATTCTCAGCTCAATTATTTTAAGCATCGTATTTTCAATTACCGCGAAAGCACAGCATTCAATGGCACATAAGGTTACTAAAACACCACCGGCGGTCATATTTAAAAAGTTGTTGAACACACCCGGTATAAAAAATCAGCAGGTCCAAATGGTTTTGGTCACTTACGCACCCGGTGAGGTTTCCGGTGCCCACAGACATCCAATTGAAACCATTGCTTATGTATTGGAAGGCGAAGTGGAATCCACTTTTGATGGCAAGGTTCAGCGTTTTAAAAAGGGTGATGCTTTTTACGAAAGGCCTAATGGGCTCCATGCCGGAACAAAAAACCTTAGCTCAACTAAAGAGGCGAAACTTTTGGTTTATTTTATCGGGGATCCGGACAAACCATTCATTATCCCTGAAAAAAAATAATCCGGCATGTTGTAATAAATGTTCATTAATGATATAACAAGATTTTGGCAAATGGAACAGGGAATTCAAATCAACTTAAAATCCAAACCGGGCAGCTTTAAGGCAATAATATGGGCGGGTTTAATAGCAGGATTACTCGATGGCATTGCAACCTCGATAATGCTTTATATCAAGCTTGGTTTAAATCCCGGCCAGGTCATGCAATACGTAGCAAGCGCACTTTATGGCCCTTCGGCGTTTGCCGGGGGGATCCCGATGATACTGATTGGCACAGCGTTACATTTTATGATAGCCATTATAATTGCGGCCATTTATTCCTATACATATCCTAAAGTCAAAATGCTAAGCAGTTCCCCGGTTCTGTCAGGGTTAGCGCTTGGTTTAGTTACCTGGGCTTTTATGAATCTTATAATTGTTCCCTTTAGCAGGACTCAGCTTGCCCCGATTGAGGTAGGCGCTGCAGCAATCGGTATTACCTTGCATATGGTTTTGGTGGGATTACCTATTTCGCTCATTATCAAAAGGCACTTTGACAAGCAGCTTTAGTCATCAATCAGCTCTATTACAAAGCAGTGGCTACTAACTTGTTAATTTAACGTATTCGACATAAGCAAACGGTCACCTCACCCCAAACCCTTCTCCAACAGCGTTGATGCGAAGCGTAAGTTTGTATATCCACGCTGACCAGCGTTCCATTTTTATAAGTGGAACGCCCGGAACAAAGTGAAACATTCTGATTATCAAATATTTAGCCATTTATCAAAGATTGATTAAATGTAAATGACTTATAATCAGAATGTTCCACCAATCTTTAAATCAAACGCACGTTAATTTAACAAGGATTGCCACGGCTTTTGTCATTTCCTCTTCTGAAAGCGATGCAAATCCAAAGCGTAGACCGTTATCATTCGGATCACCGGGTTGCCGGAAGGACATTCCGATCATGCACAGCCCGGCATGAGAAGCATCCTGTAAAATCTTGTTTATCGGAAATTTTGCCCGGAATTTCAACCAAAGAGCCATCCCCCCCAAAGGTTTGGAAAATTCTATAGCATGGGATAGTTTCTGTGTTAACAAGTCACAAATAAAATCGCAGCGTTGGGCGTAAATTTTGTTGGATTTTTTTATATGCCTGTTAAGATCACCGTTTATTATCATTTGCGATAACATATATTCGGTAAAAGCATCCCCGCGCAAATCGATCAGGCGCCTGAGGTTTATCGCCTTTTTAACGATATCAGGTGCCGCTATAAGATAACCAACCCTAATAGATGGTGCTAGCAATTTTGTAAATGAACCGATGTATATAATATTACCATTATGCCGTGCGCACGCTAAAGGAAGTATCGGACTGTTGTTGTAATGATAGTCGTAATCATAATCGTCTTCAATTACATAAAACCCATATTGCTCAATCAGTTGTAACAGCTTAAGTCTCCTGGCGGCTGAAAGGGTTACCGTTGTAGGATGGTGATGATGAGGAACGATATAGAGCAATTTAATTTGAGTTGTTTTCAAAATCTGTTCCAACTGATCAATATCAGGTCCATCGTGATCAATCCCGATCTTAACCATATTTGCCCCGGTATTCTCGATTACCTCATTGGCATAAATATAATTTGGCTCTGTCACAACAACGTTGTCTCCCTTTGAGAGCAGTACCGAGGCAGCAATATATATGGCCATTTGAGCGCCACGGGTAATTACAATATCTTCCCTGGTTATGTTAAGACCTCTTGTTTCATTTAAAAAAACGCTGGCCGCGTCTTTAAGCAATCCAAGGCCTCCCTGGTCCCTCAGGCACATTAACTGCTTAATCCTTGCGCTGACCCCTTCATCGCGGTACACCTTACTTATATCCTTAAAAGGAGCTAGCTCCGGATCAGGAAATCCGTCATTAACAACGATATCAGAACTTTTAGTTAGCCTATGTTGAGGCTGATCAACGCATTGAGGAGTATTTACGCCAGAGCTGCCTATATCGGCTGGTACAAAATGGCTTGGTGGACGAAATGTTCTCGGTTTTAGTATAGGTAAGTCCGGAATAACCCGGTATCCTTTTCTGTCTATCGATTCAATCCATTCTTCCATCAGCAATTCTTCATAGGCATTAATAGCAGTTTTCCGGTTAACCGATAGCAACTCTGCCATTTGCCTGGTTCCAGGCAAGAATGCCCCGGGGGGAATCATACCTTCCTTTATCAGATTAATTAAACGGTTAGTTATCTGCTTGTAAACAGGAAAATGACTTTCTTTATCGGGCAGGATCAAATTATTAAAAGGTAACATAAGCTTAGTTTGTAAGGCTGCGAGCCTAACCCGCAGGAATAAGTTTGGCCATTATATATTAAACATGGTTTTCTCTGCTTTCTGATCGAAAAATCATTCTCAAAGTTTGGTCAGAGGTGAGATAGGCAAAGGCCCAGTTATAAAATGTTTTTATTTTGTTATTTCCGCTTACCAAAGACATCAGGTGGATGAGTAACCAGCTCAACAGACCAAGCAAACCACCAAAGTGCAACTTATGTTTAAATAAGTCAGCAACGGCTACCTTCCGGCCTATTATGGCCATTTCACCTCGGTCAAAATATTTGAAGGGTCTCATTTGTTGCTCACCGGCAGCACGGAGTAGATTTTTAGCGAGCGCTTTCCCCTGCTGAATAGCGGGTTGGGCAAGTTGCGGATGGCCTTCGGGATAATCGCTGTCGCTAAGCTGGATACCGATATCTCCAATTGCGTAGATATTTTCATATCCCAGAACTTGACCATATCCGTTGGTGATCATTCGTCTTCCCTTTCCAAGACTGGTTTCTGCTATTCCTTCAAACGTATTGGCAATTACGCCAGCTGACCAGATCAGCGTTTTAGATTCGATCACGTCGCCATCAGACAAATGCACCTTTTCATTTTCAAAAAGTACTACATGCGTATTTAATCTGATGTGTACGTCAAGTTCATCAAGGGCTTTGTAAGCGGCCTGATGAGTTTTTTCGCTCATCGGGGCCAATAAGTAGGGTGAACCGTCGATAATATAAATTTCGAAGGGGTAATCCTTTAACTCCGGATAATCCTGTACATATATGTAAGAACGCATTTCTGCCAGCATTCCTGCCACTTCCACACCAGTAGGCCCACCACCTGCGATTACAATGGTGAGCAGTCTTCTTCTTTTATCAGGGTCTTTTTCAATGGATGCTTTTTCGAGTATCTTGATCAGTGTATTGCGCATAAACAGTGCGTCATCAATTCCTTTTAGGGAAAGAGTGTTGGCGCGTATACTTTCATTGCCGAAAAAATTTGTCTTTGTCCCCGCTGCAAAAACAAGAATGTCATAATATAATTCCCCCTCGTCGCTCAAATAAATCTTATTTTGAGATGTGTCAACTCTGGTCAGCGCTGCCATTCTGAAAGCGATATTCTTGTTTTTAAAAAGCTTCCGGAACGGATAACTTATACTGGAAGGTGACAGAAAGCTCGTGGCAACCTGATACAGGAGCGGCGTAAAATAATTGTAATTGTTTTTGTCGATTAATGTTACATCATAATACTTGTTTTTAGAAAGAGAATTAATGAAGTTCAGCCCTGCAAAGCCTCCTCCGATGACGACAATATGTTTTCGTTTGATATCATTGACTTCCATACAAATAGTTTGTTTTATTATTCTCCAAAAGTTGATCGCAGGCTATCTAAGGCATACCCGGTGTAAAAACCTTTAAATGCACATAGGACGTTTACAAGTCATATGCCATTGATTAACTATCTTATTATAAAGCAATTAACTTGTTGTCTGGATGGCAAACACACCATATTTAGTCAGTTGTTCGAATGATGCACTAAATACAGAGAATTAAGGTATTAAATAAAGGCCGGTTGAACAGTTTTGCCGCCGTCGTAAATATTTATGTCGGAGCTTCAGTCAACCTTGCAAAGCTAATTTGGTTTTTAGCTGATCAATATTTTTAACCATCAATGTTTTATCCGAATCGTTGGTAGCAAGTTTCAGTGCCATCTGATAATTTAGAAGTGCTTTATGATCATCTAAATCGGTATATAGGTTTCCTAATAAAGAGTAATAAAATAGATTACCGGTAAGATTCAGTTTTTCAGCTGCTAAGATGGCGGTTTCTTTTCCATTGGTTTTAGAAAGCGCAAATGTCCTGTTTAACACAGCGACAGGAGAATACTCCAAAACAAGTAAATTGTTATAAAGCTGAAGGATATTTTCCCATTTTTCAGTCGAATCCTCCTTATGTGTATGCCAGTAAGCTATGGCTGCTTCAAAATGGTATTTGGAGGGGTGATTGCCCCTGGCAGCCTGCTTTAAAAAATAAGTGCCGGCATCTATTAGCTCCTGGTTCCAGAGTTCTTCGTTCTGGTCTTTATAGAGAATTGAATCGCCGGCTTCATCTATTCTTGCATCAAAGCGTGAAGAGTGGAAACACATTAAGGCAAGTAATGCATTAACTTCAGGCTTATTTGTCGACTTATTGCCCACCAGTAAATAGGTCAAACGCATGGCTTCATCACAAAGTTCCTTACGAAGGGTAACATTTTGGGAGGTTGAATAATAACCTTCAGAATAAAGCAAATACAACGTTTTTAATACGTTTTCCAGTCTTCCGCGAATGTCGGCACGGGATGGCTGTTCAATTTTTATATTGATTTCCTTTAGTTTTTCTTTAGCCCGGTTGATTCGCTTATAAACCACTTCCTTGTTGGTTAAAAAACCATCGGCAATTTCCTGTATACCGAACCCGCACAATACGTTTAGGGCCAGGGCGACCTGGGCATCACTGGAAATCGAAGGGTTACAAATAGTAAAAATCATTGCTAATTGGCTATCTGTAATGTTTTTTACCGATAAATCAATTTCAATTTCCTCGCTGTTAGGGGTATTGTTTTTTAATTCAGTTACAAGCTTTTGCTCGAAGACGGAATTTCGCTTCAGGTAGTTTTTTGTTTTGTTTTTTGCTACAGTATAGAGCCAGGCAGTTGGATTATCAGGTACCCCTCTTTTTCCCCAAAATTCCGTCGCTGACAAAAAGGTATCGCTAACAATATCTTCTGCTACTTCGATATGTTCGATACCAAACAAATAAATCAGTACGGATACTATTTTCTGATACTCGGTTCTAAATAATTTCGGGATAAGTTCTTGTTCTGCCATAAAGAAATGTCACTGCAAAAATGCCAGGGCGTTTTTATGTACCTTGCCAATTTTTTATTGCTATTTAAGTTCCCATACGAATCTCGACGGTCCCGCCCAGTTCAAGAATTGGGCAGCCCATGGCAATCTTTTCAGCCGCTTCGTAATCAGCCGCTTTGATGATGATCATACCGCCAATTGACTCTTTAATTTCAGCATATGGACCGTTTACAACGCTTTTACCCTGGCTTACAATTCGTCCCTGACCGTCCCATTGTTGTGGTGGCCTGGCTAGTATGCCTTGTTCAGCAAGGCGTCCAAACCATTCCTGCCAATGATCAAGATGCATTTTTAATTCTTCTGGCGTTGGCTGATTTTCCCGGGTGTTGAAATCCCTGCGGAAAAGAAATAGAAACTCTTTCATTTTTTGTTTTAATTATTGCCGGTATCCGGCTATTTAGAAGTTTAATCATCTCCTTTTAAAGCACAGTTGAAACCTTTTCACTGTTCAACGCTTTTCAAACAATAGGCGATTCGCGATTCTTTTTCCCTCAATCGCCATTTCCTCAATTGTCAGATTCGAAAGTACTGATTTATTTTGCAAGGTCACATCTGACTGGCTGGCATACTCGTCGTTATGTTTAATTAACAACCAGCCGTCTTCACCCATGCCGTGAGTTTTCACAAGTGCGAATTCACCTTTGAGTTTTTCACCATGCAGTTTGATTTTCAAAGAACCACTCTCTAGCTGATTCAGTAAATATTTTTCCTGTGCAAACTTACCTTCAATGGCAACAATTGGTTCGTATATCCCCCGATCCCAGACGATAACCGTTCCACCGCCGTATTCGTCTTGTGGAATAACACCTTCAAAATTCCTGTAATCAAATGGGTGATCCTCTACCATTATAGCCAGGTGTTTAACTTTAGGATCGGTAGATGGGCCCTTAGGAATAGCCCAGCTTTTTAATACGCCGTCCATTTCCAGTCGGAAATCATAGTGTAAATGAGAGGCATGGTGTTCCTGGATCACAAACATCAGGTGGTTTTTGTCCTGGCTCATTCCGCCGCTGGGCTCATCAGTTTTTGAAAAATCACGCTTTTCAGTATAAGGCTTCAGATTCATAAATAATTTGTTTTAAGATTGTTCAATGCTGTTGGTTTTCTTAACCGCCAACGCCTTTTCAGGCTTGCCGGAGTTGCCTATCGGGTGGCGGATATAAGTATTAAACCCTTTTTGCCGGTACTCAACGCTTTATTGCATACCTATATTTTTAAGCTGTTTTTGTAATATAGAAGTGTTATAAACAACATTTTCTTTTGCAAGTTGTATGCCATTTAATAAGATGCTGATCACAAGGATTATATGCGTAAAACGCAACTGTTTTGCTCACCTTATTTAGCCAGTTGGCTATGCTATCCGCGAAATGCCGAGCATTTTATCCATCAGGCGGCGTCCGGAAACCGCCCAGGCTATGGGTTCGATTCTTTTTAAAGGATGGCTCCATTTAACAACCATGAGTGAAGGCCTTTCCCAAACGGGGTAAAAATGCCAGTGCTTAGCGTAAATTGTCCATTGATCCGGGTATATTGTTAAAAGACCTTTGTCTCGTCAATAGGGACGCAAAAATTAACAAATCATGAAAAAATTAGAAAATCAAGCAAAAGGCGTACAGAATTTTTTAACTGATGAACACTTGAGCCCTGAGGTTAAGAGCTTTCTTAAGGGGATAAATACCGGGGGGCCGGGCCTTGAAACATTATCGCCTGTTGCTGCCAGAAAAGTATTGTTCGACGCCCAGGCAACCCCTGATGTCGATTATTCTGGAATCACAGAATCGGAAAAGTTCATCGAAGCTGATGGTTTCAATATTAAGTTGAACATTGTTCGTCCGGAAGGAGTGGATAGTATGTTACCCGTTTTCATATTCATTCATGGCGGCGGATGGGTTCTTGGTGATTATCCCACGCATAAACGCATGGTGCGGGATCTGGTTGTTGGAACAGGTGCGGCAGGTGTGTTTATTAATTATACACCTACTCCTGATGCGGTATATCCACGGGCAATCGACGAGATTTATGCAGCAACCAAATGGGTTGCAGTGAACGGTTCTGAGATCAATGTGGACGGGAAACGTCTTGCAGTAGTGGGAAACAGTGTTGGCGGTAATATGACGGCAGTAACCTGTTTAAGGGCCAAAGAGCGTAAAGGCCCGGAAATTAAGGTAGCAATAATGATGTGGCCGATTGTGGATGCCGATTTTACTACTGAATCGTATAAACAATTCGGTACTGATCGCTTTCTCACCACCCCGTTAATGTCATGGATGTATGACATGTATATTGCTGATCATAAAAAAAGGAAGGAGATTTATGCCTCACCGCTGCAGGCTAGTGTCGAACAGCTTAAAGGGCTGCCACCGACACTTATTCAGGTTGCTGAAAATGATATATTAAGAGATGAAGGAGAAGCGTATGGTCGTAAGCTCTTAGAAGCAGGAGTGAGGGCAACAACAGTGAGATATAATGGGGTGATCCATGACTTTGGCCTGTTAAACGGTTTAGCAACCATTCCACAAACAAAGGCTCTTTTTGCACAGGCTTCAACTCATCTCAAAATATTCCTTAAATAATTAATCTGGCCGCCTCCTCTAACCCTCGTCGGATTTGAGTCTTTTTAAAGATTAAATAAAGGAACATTGCAAAATCATCATCGGCGGGCCGTGATGCCGGATAACGGCATAACGGCCCGCCTGTATTGATTCGTTGCAAAACCTGAATCTTGTGCGTTTCCTAATAGAGGAACCAAAGTTTCCAATGCTGCCGGCGCCAGTTGTTCAAATTGCTGTGAAAGATGGCCTGAGTGCTTATAACGCACCCCTTAATTTGAAGCCTGAATTGCTTCAATATTTTTCTCCTTTATTTTTATATAAACATTCACGCAATGAATAATCAGGATCACACTCAGGATCAACATGATAATGATCGATATATATAGAAAAATAGCCCGGTTGGTAAGCAACTGGCTTTGTATACCAGTTACTCTGGCCAATGATGAATTTGCTAAAGCGGCGGCCTGATCTGGCGAAAATCCTTTGGACAGATAGAGCTGCCTGAAAGTATCCAGCCGCTCAGAGGTTTGTTCATCCACATTAGTAAGATGGCTCAGAAAGCCTTCTTTATAAAGTTGATTATAATAAAGCTGTAAATTGTAAAAACCTGCACTTGAATTCAATAATGCGGTAAAACGTGTATCGGCTGCAATTACCAGGCCAGCGGTACCAGTAGTTAGCGGCACGGATGTCAATATATACACCATGATCGGTACAAATAGAATCCCTGAAGCAGCTCCCTGGAAAAACATCGGAAACATCAGGTCCTCATACGACAGATCCGGAGTAAAGATGAAATACATCCAGAGATGGTATAACAGCATCATAAAGAAACCGGCAGTAAAAAATCTAAAAATAGTTCCCTTGTGCCTTACAAGCAATTGTGCCGTAATGATCATGAAAATAACCAGGCCGGCTACATTGGCGAGACCGAGCAGCGTGATCTGAATAGGGCTCCATTGCACTATATTGGCGGTATATCCGAATATTAGATTGATGCTTTCTTTCATGCCATAATATAAAGCCAATAACGATATGCCGGCCCAGAATTTTGGATATTTAAAAACACTCAGATCAACGCTCGGACGTTTTACCGTAAGTTCTCTATAGATGTAAAACGATGTTCCGGAAACAGCGATCAAGGCAGAGGTTTTGATCCTGTAATCAGTGAACCAGTAGTATTTTGACCCATAGATTATTGTGTAAGCAAGGGCAGCAGCAGCAATAGTAAAAAAACAGGCACCTATCCAATCGATCTGATATAAAGGATAGCGCCGTATACCTGACTTGCTGTTAAAGCCGGCCAAAACCAGGATCAATACAAAAACAAGATAAAGCACCAGGTAACTGTATATCTCCTTGAAATTGGTGCTCGTTTCCACATTGGCGGCTACAATGCCAATCAGTACACTGCTGCTCAATACCGTTCCATAAAATACAGATGAGCCTATGGGCTGCCTGGCTTCCATTTTGGGGATAAATGCAGGTATTAAGAGGAATGTGGTTCCAGCAATTGAACAAATTACCAAACCCTGAAAAAATCGGATAATAAAAAACGCTATAATATCTGTTACCAATAAACTACAAAGGCAAAGCAAAATGGAACATAGGAGAGCAACAATTAAAAAGCTTTTCATTTCAAAATACCTGAGGAACCGGAATAGCAACGGAAACATGGCCAGGATACCTACATAAGTTATTTGTATGGAAAAAGTAATATCCTCGGGCTGTGCACCAAGGAGGGATAATAAATAAACCTGGTTTAATGAAAATGCAGCAAACTGTATAAGCGCTGAAAGTAACATCAGGAAAATAACAATGCGAAGGCCTATGTTCCAATTAGCCAGCCAGGGCTTGAGGTAAGCTGGAGTATTCATAATTCTTACTTTTTAACGGACACAAAAACATTCATTCCGGCTCTTACAGGCTCAATATCTCTACTTGTAAACCTGATTTTTACGGGGATGCGCTGTACAATTTTAACAAAGTTACCAGTGGCATTATCAGGAGGCAATAAGGAGAACTTAGCCCCGGTTGAAGCTGAAATAGCATCTATTGCGCCATGGTATACTTTATCATCAATAGCATCTATTTTAATATCAACAAGTTGGCCAACATACATTCCATAAACCTGCGTCTCTTTAAAATTCGCAGTAACCCACTTATCCTTTTCATTTACAATTGACACTAACGGCTGTCCTGCCTGCACCTGCTGGCCCTCGAGGATAGTCTTGCGCCCCAGCCTTCCTGTATACGGCGCCCTGATAATTGTGTATCCTAAGTTAAGGCGGGCAAGCTCCAGTTCGGCAGTTTTTCTTTTCAAGTCGGCGCTTAACAAAGCTTTATGCGATTGCAGTTCTTTGATCTTTGCGTAGCTTGTCTTCAAATTGTTCTGTGCCGCGCTATAATCGCTTGCTGATACATCATAGTGTGATTGAACCAGGTCAAGATCGGAACCTGTTGCAGCTTCCTCTTTGATCAGATTTCTATACCGTTTGATGTCCTGGCTCTGCTGAATCAATCGTGCTTTTGCGCCATTTATTTGGTCTTTATTCACTAACGTGCTTACTTCAGCTGATTCAATGCCGGCGTTAAGCACATCAACCTGGGCGCGGGAATCTTCAACCGCTGCTTCAGCTTCCTGTACTTTGGCCTGATACTCCTTGTCATCTATCAAAACAAGTATGTCTCCTTGCTTTACCAGTTCGTGCTCTTCAAATTTTACAGCTTTGATGTAACCGCTTACACGGGCAGATACAGGATTAATGTAGGATTCCACTTGTGCATCGTTGGTTTCTATGTAATGTTTCTGCCTGATAAAGTAATTCGTGAAGTAAATTATGGCAATAATAATTACCGAAATGGCGACTATCAGCAGAAATAAGTTAGCCGGGTGCATTTTCCTGTTTGGCGTATTTTCCATGGTTTTAATGTTTTATGTGCTGATCAGTTTATAGTTTCCCTGAAGTATAAAGTAAGCTGTAGTAAATAAATTGAGCGCTGGTTTGAGCTTGCACCAGGTTATATCGTGTTTCCTGGTATAGGTTATCAGCATCCAGCAGATCAGTCAGCAGGGCTAGTTGGTTAAAATATTTTGCACTAACTATTTTGTAGTTGACCCTTGCCTGCTCAATGGATTTTTCGTTAACCTTGATCCTGTCTAATGCCTCCTGGTATTTGATCAGCAAACTGTTAGCCTGTAGCCTGGTATTATCGCTGATGGATTGTTTCTGCAGTTGCAATTCTTCAAGCCTGATCTTGCCGGCAGATACTTTGTTTTTATTTTGATAAAGTGACGATAAACTGTACTGTACCCTGAATCCTACAAATCCAATGGAATAAGCCTGATCCACCGGTGGATAAAAAATATTATTGGGATAGCTCAACAGGTAAGCCGAGTAAAGTGATAAGGAGGGTGAATAATTGCTCCTGATGCTTTTTATTTTTTCACTTTGCAATTTGACATTTTGATCTGCACGCCGGATTGCATAGGCATCCATAGTTGCGATACCTATTATTGGCAATAAACTTTCAACCGCCGGGCGCGCCATATTTGCTGAATCCGCAGGGATTATTTGGGTGGTATCCGGCAAATCGATCAATACATCCAGTTTTTGATTGCTGATCCTGGTATCATTCCTCACCTGTTCGAGGTTTAGCTTCACCGCCGACAAGTTAAGTTCTGCCCGTAATACGTCGCTGCGGGTTACCTTCTCATTTTTGTATAATGCATTAATATTTTTCAGGCGCGTTTCGGCCCGAACAATCTGCTCTTCTATAAACCGTGTCTGATTGCTCAGATTAACCATGTTCAGGTATTGTGCGGCCACCTGCAAACTGATGTTGCCGCTCTGATCCTGTAGATTGATACCGGCAAGGTCCTTTTTTAAACTCTGCTCAGATTCAAAGGACCGCTGACGCCCACCCGCATAGAGATTAAATGCTGAAGAAACGCTTGCGTCCGCGCTATTCGGGCTTGGCCTTTTGGGGATGCTTTTTGATTCGCTCAAAAAATCGCTGTATAAAGTGAGCTTGGTAAACCGCTGGTAATCGCCATTAAATGATATGACCGGCAGGGCGGCATTTTTGGCATCCTTAAAATCAGCAATACTCGCGTTTTCTTCACTTTTAGCGGCACGCACTTGTTTATTTTGTGCCTTTGAAAGCGAGATAGCGTCTTCTAACGAAAGTTGGCGTGGAGCGTCAGAAATACTTTTTTCCTGTCCGAAAGATTCCAGGTTGATAGAAAACACAAGGAATAATATAAGTTGAGAAAACTTACCGGCTGCTGATCTATATCGTTCTGCTTCCAAAATTATGGTCGATGTTTTCATAGGGACGTTTGCTTTATTTCTGCTTGCTTTGATACCGTTTGGAAATTCATCCTGAAGCATTGGGGCGCACGCTGAACTTGCTTACTAAAGAAACGGATGAAATAGGAGGGGTCTTCGTAACCAAGCTTATAGGCAATTTCCTTTACCGTTAAAGAGGTGTGAACTAAAAGACGTTTTGCTTCAAGAATGATCCTTTTTTTAATGATATCATGGGGTGTTAGCTGGCTGTACTTCGTTACACGTTTATTTAGTGCCTTGGCAGTTATATTTAGCATATTGGCATAAGAGGTAACATCGTGATGCCTTAAAAAATTATTTTCTACCAACCGGTTAAAATATCTTGCAAATCCCGCTTCATGCTGTACAATTACTTCGTGCCGATCCTGCTGGTGTTTCCAAAAACGAGTTGACTTGATAATTATTTGCTTTAATAGTACACGGACCATTTCTTCCAGCCTGATGTCGTCCTGAATTATTTCTTTCTTTATTTCCTCGAAAATAGAAGAAATGATTGCCGAACTTTTTATGTCCAGTTTTACCCCCGCTACATTGTAAACGGTGTTAATAAGCAATTCATCACAAGCAACCTCCTGGTCATGTAATGGGACGCAATAGAAATCATCGTTATAAAAAAGTATGCTGCCAAGACTATTATCGGCCAGCTGCAGAAACTGGCCTGCGTTTACAAAAAATATCATATCCTGCTTTACTTCAAATAAAGTGAAATCAATGCTGATGCAACTTCCTGCCTGAACATATACAACCTTAGTAAGGTCTTTGTATTGATCGATGGCCTGATATTCATTGTTTTCGCTCCATAAATCGAGGACGCCAAATGTTTTAAAGGAAAATTGTTTAATGTATTTCATTTGTTTACGCCATTGAAGGCCTGTTTTTATCTGTTAGAACCATAGGCTGTTATAGCTTCATTATTAGTAGTTGAAACCGAGAAAAAAAGGATCGGCTGGAACTTCAGGTTTGTTTTCATAGTTAGTTTAATCAACAGGGGCTTTTCATTTAACCACAGAAAGCATTTCATCTCATACTGTAAAATTGTCTCTGAATGGCTTAGAGTCAATTTGCGGTTGTCTGTTTAGTAAGATGAAACCCCCTGACGGACCTCAACAGTGCCACCCAAATCTAAAATTGGACAGGCCTGGGCTATGGCAACAGCCTCATCGTAATCTGCGGCATTGACGATCACAAGCCCACCAATGGATTGGGTTACTTCAGCATACGGTCCATCAGCAGCGCTTTTATCATGAGTGACAATTTTACCAGCAGGGTCGAAGCGCTGAATTGGCCTTGCTATCTTTTTCTTAATACTGGAAAAAAATACCTGCCAGCGGGTAAGGTGTTCCTGCATTGCTTCCAGTGTTGGTTGAATTTCTTTGGTTTTGTAGTCTCTCCGGAATACTAATAAATACTCGTTCATTTTTGTTAATTTTATTTATGTTGTCTTTTGTGGTATTTACCTTATTAGATGAGGTTGTTTATACCGCCATGCGAATCTCTACAATGCCGCCTAGTTCTAATACCGGACAGCCCCGTGCAATTTCTTTGGCTTCTTCGTAATCAGCAGCATAAACGGTTATTAGGTTATCTATCGATTTTTTACATTCTGCATATGGCCCCGCCAGAATATTTTTGCCCTGTTCCAATACTTTTCCCTTTTTATCCCAGCGTTTTAACTGACTTGCCAGGATATCATTGGCTCCGAGGCTTACCAGCCATTCCTGCCAGCTTTTTAGATATTTTTGCAGCTGTTCCGGTGTGAGCTGCCTTTGGTGATCTCTTTGAACCACTAATAAGAATTCGTTCATTGGCAATGATCTGTTATTGTTTTTATTTTTGCTACTTATGGATTTTTTAAAAAGTCTATTTACTATAGATATTTCCAGGGTTGCAACGAATGTGCCAATTATTTATTTGTCTGTAAATCAGTTGTATGTATAGAATTTGCAGGGGCGTTGTTCGCGTTATTTAGCGAAATAAGTGCTGTGCTCACGAAATACAGAGCCTTTATTATTATGGAGCGAAATTATCGTTAGCACAAGGGACACCAACCCGGCCTATTAATAAGAAAATAGCCTGAAACTGGTTTATTAAATCTCATGAAATACATCTGGCTACTGGCCGAAGTTCGCCGGCAATAAATCTAAACCTCGTCTGATACAATTAATAGGAGAGTTGTAACCAATTGCTGCGTTTTTTACAAAATCATTCCTTCATACTTGTCGTTACCATTTTGTACGCTGCTCACTGTTATAGAGCAAATTTCTCCGAAAACAATAAATAGCCGCGGCCGGACTTGGATTGTTTGAATTCATCATATCAGGCCTTACAACTGTGAAAAAAGGCCACATACTTTGTGCCATGAAAGGTAATATAAAATCATTTCAGGTGATCTAATGCTAACAGCATGCCCTAAGTCTCGGGGGAAAAAGTCCAGTAATGGACTCCGTTAGTCCATTGATGCCTGTTGCAGGTCAAAATACCTTTGCTTAAAGTTTAATCAGAATTAAAAAGAAAACAACATGAACACAAAATCTAATTTTTACCGCGGCATCAACAGCGTTTTGATCGCTATTTTATTCCTGTCAGGAACCCTGTTTCTTTCAGCAATTCCCGCATCTGCACAAGATCAACCAGTCAAAAATATCGTACTGGTGCATGGCGCATTTGTGGACGGCTCCGGCTGGAGGAGCGTTTTTGAGATACTTACAAAGAAAGGGTACAATGTGACCATAGCTCAAATTCCTTTGACGTCACTACAGGACGACGTTGATGCGACGAACCGGGTCCTCGATAAGCAGGATGGTCCGGTGATCCTGGTAGGGCATTCGTTGGCCGGCCTGGTAATAACTGAAGCCGGTATGCATCCAAAAGTAGTTAGGTTAGTATATGTAGCTGCTTTTCAACTTGATAAAGAGGAAAACGTACTTCAATGGCTTGCGGCTTTCCCGACTGCTCCTGAAAGTGGCGTTATGCCACCTGATGACAAAGGTTTTGTTTATTATGACAAGGCGAAATTCCACGCCGGATTTGGGGCGGATCTGAGCAAGGCGGATGCTGATTTTATGTATGCTTCGCAGATTCCGGTTTTGGGAAAAAGTTTTGCTGATAAGTTATCAGATGCTGCCTGGAGAACCAAACCCAGTTACGGTATAGTTGCGCAGGAAGATAAAACTATTAATCCGAACCTTGAACGCAAGTTGTACAAACGGGGAAATGATAAAATTACTGAAATTAAGAGTTCTCATGCAGTTTTCTTATCTCATCCAAATGAAGTGGCAAAAGTGATTATTGACGCCGCAGAGAACAGGTAATGCTCAACCTGGTATAAGTAATAACTCAGGCCGTTTATTTCGGTCTGAGTTAAATTACTTTAACCACCTGTTTATATAACTCACTTCGGTCATTCGCCAGGTTAGTATTCTAAGCCGGATGTACTGTAATAATCCAAGGTTATCACCTCCTTATATCTATAAAAGGAACCCCAATCCACTATTTTAATTTCCTTTTTTCTTCAGGGAGACTTGGAGGACTCTACGATTCCAGTTTTTCTTAGTCTTATTCTTGATATAAGTTGATGGTGTCAGGTTTTTCAAGGTCCGCAATCCACCTTTCAATGTAGGCAATCAAAGCACTTTGGTCAGGACTCGTTTTGTATTCTCCATACGCCCCAAAAACAATTAATCCAAGTGCGATACAATGCTGGATCTCCAATTGCTGTAGCAAACCGAGGGTGAACCCGGCAACAAAGTTGTCGCGTGCATCTTTTGCAATCTCGATACTATGATCAACGATCTTCCTCGTTAGCACAAATTGCTGATCATTTGAATATAAAATAGCATCGTTCACAGAATATATCAACAGGCGATCTATGCTCATCGTTCTGAAGATGGAAAAGTATTTTCTTTTTAGTTCGCCTGGTGTATAATTTTTAAACGTGGTGTCCGGATGCTCTCCGTTTAAAACCATCCATAATTTAACCGCTTCGTTTTCATCCAGACAAAATGTTACACGCCCGTGTTTTGAAAACTCACTTATAATATCAAGAATCTCGTCTACCTGGAATGATAGCCTCCTGGCGGGATCTCCAAGGTAAAAAATGAAATCAAGATCAGTTTTCTTTAAGGGCCTGATCACGTCCGAAAGCAGCCCGTCCCATAAGTCGGATGAGTTTGCCACGTCTGCCCAGTCATCAAATGCAATAGTGCGGCAATGCTGAAAAAGCTCCTTAAGGTCCGCTATAAGCTGATCACTTTTGATCTCGCGCCATTGGCTCTTATCGCCGTCTCCTTCGGCAACGTTTAAGTTGTAATTGTAGATTTCCATACCGTTGTATGAAGAGTCTAACGTTAGGCTGCGTATGCCCAGTTTATTTAAAAATTTAGGCAACGGTGCTTCATTAATTCCATAAGGGTTTTTTTGAATTCCCGTTGTCAGAGTTTCATTGTCACGCTTGCAACTTAGATAGATGTTTTCAGAATCGCTGAAATTCCGGATAGTTTCAATTAGGTCTGTTAATACAGGGAGTGAGTTTTTTACCTCAATGTTATAAATTTCCATGGTTCAATATTTTAGGATTAATGGTTTCATTTGAGCCAAGCTATGGCTCGGGTTAATTGTTTCTAAAGAATAATATTGTTTTGAGGTTCGAGTTCCGGGGGTAAATCCGTTTCACCAAGTAATTCCCTTAATTCAATCTCAATCGTCCGGCACATCTGTGAAATAGGGACATCGTTGGCCGTTCCTTCAAATGGGTTTTCTGTACTTTCTCCAACCTGTTCAAGGGATGTATACATCCATGATATCATAATGCTGAAAGGAACGACTAACAATACCATATAACCTTTCATGAAACCGTCGGTTAAATTATTCAGTTTTTCAAATTCCTCCAGCATCCCGAACGGAAGTAAAAAGCAAAACAGGTTGATAAACAGGTTGTTGATTATGGCATACTGGCGGGGATAAGGAGAATCCTTTAATTGTTCGCTTTTCCCCTGATGTAGTAAGAACTCTCTTAGCGTTCTTTCCATGTCAACAAACTGCAGTGCTACAATTTCCTGATTGTGGTACATTTCCTTTACGGTATTGCTTTGCAGCGCCATGATTTGAATGGTCTTGTTTTTTGTTGACAGGATCGATTTTAATTCACTCTCTGAAAGGTATTTCGCCAGTTCATCTTTTAGCAGGGCCTCCCTTTCAGGTATTCTATAATACAACTCCTGGTACTCCTCGTTATAACTTGTCCTGCTTGTTTCCCATACCCTTTCTTCTCTCATCTGGTAGCGAAGCGCCGTCAGCCATGCAATATGGCGGTAAATTAACTCCCTGGCTTTTTCAGGGTTTGTGAAGTAATCCCGGCTTATCAATCCCCATGATCTGCTGAGGTTTATAATTGTGGTCCAAACTTGCTCTGCTTCTGCCGTTCGCCTATAAGTTTGCGTATTTTTAAAACCGACAATAAAAGCAGTGGCTGTACCCAATAGCGCGACAATCGGCCAAGGAATATTCAACCATTTTAAATCAAAGGTTTTGTATAGAACTACCGGTGTAATTCCCATGATAAGAAGTACATATATGTTCCTTCTTGTCCATATTAGAAATTCATGTACAGTATAAGATTTTCCGACGTGCATATTGCTGCTGTTAACTATTTTTAGATTATGCCAGTACCGCAACGGAACTTTGCCTGGCAGGGTAATTTTAATAATGCTTATTAACGGAGATTAAAAGCATATTGCACATCAACTGCGTCGCACATCAGCTATATGATTCGAAATAATGTGCAGACTTGACTCTTCTGTTGCAATTTTATTTCTCCGGTACCAATTGCCTTAAAGACAATATATGGTTTTCGCTATGCCCGATTATTTTAGTCCTTTTCAAAAGGCTGTTCTATCATTCTTAAGGAATCATCCATGTATTCCCCGCCCTGAGTGGTGCTTTCATCAAAATTAGGGTCAGCCTCGTTTTCAATTTCTTCTGGCCCTGGTTCAACGTTTTTGTTTGCAGGGTACCAATGGGTCCAAAAATTAAAGTAAATCATTTCGCGTTGCTTTTTTGTTAATGATTTTGTCTATCGACGTTTGTTGGTTTTTGCAAAATGCTCATGGCATTGTTACGCATCCATGTTTGCAATGAATGTGCCATATGTGTAATTAACTGAAAGTCAGATTTTTGTTAGAAATTAAGAGGGCGTATTATACACTGTATATAGCCAATCGACATTGTGCTTCACGAAATACAGCGCATTTATTAGTATGGATTGTCGAAACTTTTAGATCGGGTAAGAGTCCTGTATCTTCTTCAGGCTGCCATTGCGTAATGAAATGTGAGGGATAACTAAAGCCCGGAGGCAATTGCACCCGGTCTTTAGCTCGAATTTAGCACTTGGATTTTGGAAAATAATCTGATTTTAAAATAGCAAGTTTTCTCAGTTTGGAATGCAGGGTGGTAGACGGTATATCTAACAGGTCAGCGGCACCACCGCTACCCGAAATCTTGCCGCCGCATCTTTTTAACATCTGTATAATATGCGCGCGCTCTACGTCTTCAAGCTTACCGTTAAAGAAAATCTCCTGTTCCGGCTTACTGCCGTTTTGGCCCTTAGGTAAATGTACTTCCCGTATAACACTTTCATCGGCAAGCAAAATACTTCTTTCAATCAGGTGCTCAAGTTCCCTGACATTTCCGGGCCAATGGTAACTTTTTAACTCCTGCATTACTTTATTTGATATAGTGGTTACTTTTTTACCCGTATTCTTACTGTAACGGGCCAGGAAGAAATTCGCCAGGATAGGGATATCTTCAGTTCGTTTTCTTAAGGAGGGTAGGTTAATCGGAAAAACGTTCAGCCGGTAATATAGATCTTGTCTGAAACGCCCTGCCTGAACCTCTGCTTCCAGATCGCGATTTGTAGCGGCAACAATACGTACATTAACCTTCAAAGTCGTTTTACCACCGATCCTTTCAAATTCCCGTTCCTGGATTACATGTAACAATTTCACCTGTAGTTCAATTGGAAGTTCACCTATTTCATCAAGAAAGATGGTGCTGTTATGTGCAAGCTCAAATTTGCCGATTCTACGGTCTATAGCTCCGGTAAAGGCACCTTTTTCATGCCCGAACAATTCACTTTCTATCAGGTTTGCCGGCAGGGCAGCGCAATTGACCTTCACCATCATCCTGTTTTTTCTTGGTGATGAGTTATGTATTGCCCGGGCTATTAATTCCTTACCCGTACCGGTTTCGCCTAACAGCAGTACAGTAGAGTTCGTTTCGGCTACCAGCGATAAAAGGTGATAGACCTTCTGCATTTCCGGGCCGTTGCCAATAATGTCTGAAAAGTTGTAAATGGTTTTAATTTGTTCCTTAAGGTGGTCATTTTCAATTTCCAGCATCTGTTTGTAAATGAGAACCTGGTCATTTGCCCTGATATTAGATATGGCTATCGAGATTTGAGCGCAAATGCCTTTAAGGATCGTCATATTTAAATCGTTGGTCAACAGCCAAAGGGTCCCAACGTTTACATTTCCCACGCGAAGAGCGGCGCCATAGGCATTTTTCATACCCGCCTTTTTCCACAATTGAATATAAGCGCCCTTATTTCCGTTTCTTTCTTCGTTTTCAATATTGAAAATTACTGGTTCCGGACTGGTAAGCACCCTGGCCGATAGGGGTTCATGAATAGTAATCTTTTTAGAGGATAGCTCTTTGAAGCTATTCTCTGCTCCGTAAAATATGCTTTTGTCATACATATAAGGGCTCAGGCCAACGGAATCTTCGTCAAGCATCCGGATCATCGCCAGTTTTATGTTCAATACATTTTGAAGAACATTAACGATGGCGATTTCCAGATCATCCTTCGTCCTTACGCTGGCTAAACTGTTACTAAATTCTAATAAGAACGATTTGTCCTTTTCTTTTTTTACTATTTCCTCATTTGCGGCGATATTGTTTGCAGCTGTTGACAGCTGGCTGGATATCCGTTCTATAATAAGCAGTGATTTGTCATCGAAAGTGCCCTGTTTGTCTGAAAATAAAATGATACTGTGTTTAGATTTCCCATCATCAGGCAGAACCTTGATAACCATTTCCCGCGCACCGGCCACATAATTCAGTTTGAGCCAGAGCGGAGCTCTGCTCAGATCGAGAGATTTAATGTCAAAGACCACCGGCCCATCGGAGAGCGCTGCCACATTATAAATATTATCATTTACCGGGTATCGGGTTGAAATAGCTTCTGCGTATTTGGAAAAGTCCTTTGATTTAGATTCTGGATCTATTAAAAATGCTTTATAGTTTTCTCCCGTCTCATCAATTACTGTTATCACATTATGAGTAAAGTCAACGATGTTTTTTAGGCCGGAATTGATTACGTTAACGAGGTCCATCCTGTTCCGTACTGTAACCATTTCATTGCTAAGCCCGAATAAGACTTTATTCACCTTGTCGTTATAATCTATTTCCTCATTAGTAAGAATGTTGGCGACCGCGTTTGACAAATGGGGGGCTATCCCTTTCATAATGTTTTTCAATTCGCTCGTAAAACTGCCCTGCTTATCTGAGTAAATGTTGATGAATCCAATCGTTACATCTTTATTTTTTAAAGGGGTAAACATCACCTCCCTTGCCCCGCATTCATAGTTCGCAGTTAAAAAGCGGGGAATGCCAGCATCATTTATAATCTCCTCCAATAAATAAGTAACAGGCCCGTCCGCTTGAACAACCTTTTGGATAAATGGCTCATTAGTGTCAAAACGCGATAGTATTAACTGGGAGTATTCAGGATGGTTTCTAATAGCCGAGGCCTTATGGTCGAGCAGAAAGGGCGAATAGTATTCCCGTTTCTGATCAATCAGCGTAACTATTGTGTAAGTAAAGTAGAAAAGGTTCTTTATTCTCGATGAGAAAAGCATGATCAGGTCATTCTTATCTCTGACCTTCGTGATGTCGTTGCTTAACGCAAGGAGTATGTTTTTTTCTCTTTCATAGACGTCGATCTGCTTCTGAAATGTTTCGAAAAAGCTATTATCAAGTGTCGATTGCACTTTGTGTTCATCTATAAGTTCTAAAAATTGTGGCTTTTCCATATCAAATTAATTAAGTGACCGGATAACTTTCAGTTTACCGAACTGTAGGCCGGTTGGATCGGTTGGCGGCTCTGTCTGGAGGGCAGTGGACAAATACCAGCCGCTGTAACTATTTAGTTCTCTACAGCAAATTGTTGTTGTTTTTTTCATTTACATGTATGACAATCAGCATGTAAGGATTGGACATTTCCATGAAAAAAAATATGATTATTTTTTATGACAATTTCAAAACTTAATTGTTGTTTATTAAAAAGGGGGAATCGTAATATTTTCTGTACCTGCTAAATGATCGGGATTATCTGGATCAAGCCGGCAAACGTCCATTTGCTTACAAAATCGGTCCACCTGGAGTATCTGGACATCAACCACTGGTACCCCTGCGGCGTTATTTCAAACTGTAATTTTGTAGGCATAAAATTAATAAATATTGTGAAAAATTCTACCGGTTTCGCTCAATTATTTTTACGCATGGCTCTTGCTGTGGGATTTATTCTGCCTGTGATGGACAGACTTGGCTTCCTCGGAAAACTTGGTACAGGCATGGTAAACTGGGGCGACTGGGAGCATTTTATTAATTACACCAATTCACTTGTGCCCTATTTAAGCAGGCCACTTGCTAATCTTTTTGGATACATAGCCACCATTGCTGAGGCTTTGTTCGGGGGGTGTCTGCTTGTAGGATACAAAATAAGGTACGCGGCGCTGGGTACGGCAATTTTGACATTTATTTTTGCTATTTGTATGGCTACATCATACGGGATCTCTGCGCCTTTCAAATATCCTGTTTTTGTATTCACCGGTGCGGCATTGACATTGTCAGGGCTTACCTCATTTAGATGGAGCATCGATTGTGGCTGGTAAAAAAATAAACCCCTGTGATGGGCATACAAACACAATAATTTAAATGGTGACAAAAATCAAAATGCATAAATAACAATGCGAACATATTTTCACTAAACAATTCAATCATAAGTGATTAATAGGTTCATTCACAATAAATTACCCAGACTTGAAGTCGACATCCTGTGCTTGATTTTGTTGATATATACTTTTTACCCTGTCGAAAAGCCGTGCGTAGCTATGTTCTTGTAATTGAGAAAACTAATATCCTGCCATACCCGTCTTTAATAGTGGAAAAAAATATCGTCAGGCGTGTCCAATTCCGGAAGGTTGATTGTCATAAGGTTTTAAAATAATAAATTAACAATTATGGAAAAGAGACTTAATGTACATGCTAAAGGTTCAGCTGCCTTAAAACCACTTTATGGAATAACCGGCTATTTGAAGAAATCCCCTGTTGAAGACAATATATTGGAGCTGATATTTTTTAGGGTATCCCAAATTAACAACTGTGCTTATTGTTTGGATATGCACTCCAAAGACGCGCGTGCAGCCGGTGAAACCGAACAGCGTTTATATGGCATCAGTGCGTGGCGTGAAACGCCTTATTATAACGAACGTGAGAAAGCAGCATTAGGATGGGCCGAGGCGGTCACAGCCTGCAATGTTCCAGACAGCATTTATCAGGCTACATTGGGACAGTTTTCAGAAGAGGAAATAATTGACCTCACACTCGCTATTACCACAATCAACACCTGGAACCGTATTAACCTCGCGTTTCCTAATGAGCCGGGTACTTACAAAGTGGGAATGTTTGGATAATCAATTATTAAACAACGTCTAAATAACACTGTTCAGGCGAGGGTTGCACCTATATATCGTAGGGACTTTACCGATAAAAAGGTGCAACCCTCGCCTGAACAGCTTCAGAATTCGATCAGGGACTGGCAAAATTGGTATGGCAGTATAGCCGCCCAGGACAAATTAGTAAGGCCGCTGCAAAGTTGGGATCCTGAAGGAATGGTAGTTGGTCCCCATAATATTACCAGCGGACCATACACTGAAATTAGTGAGTCCATCGGGGGGATAACATTCATCCAGGCGGTAAACTACGATGAAGCGTTGGAGATTGCCAGGGGGTGCCCGATCTTGAAATTCGGGGGAAACGTAGAAGTGCGGATGGAAGCTTTAGACGGAAGCAGATAGCTATTTAAGGTGCCTTTGCCGAGGCACCTTATTTGCCTTCTAAACAAAATGGTTTCTAAAGACCTATTAAATAGAATTGGGTAGAAGTTTTTTGAATAGAAAAGTGGGAAGCTGACGGAAGGGAAAGCGGTTCATTTGGTACGGTCTTTATTGTCGATTTGAACAGGGTACAAATCCATTATCTAAAATAATATGAAAATTGAGATCTGGTTTGATGTGGCATGTCCCTATTGCTATATCGGTCTTAATCATCTTGAAAATGCACTTAACCAATTTACAGGCGCCAAACCCGAAATTGTTCTGCGAAGCTTTGAGTTAGAGCCGGATGTTGCCAATAATAGTGGGGAGACACTACATTTATCGTTAATGCGAAAATATCGTCAATCTGCATTAAGGGCATGGCAGACGCTTGACACTGCCTCAAATGCGGGCAGGGCAGCAGGGCTTTTAATTGACTTTGACAAGGTCATTATCACCAACACCTTTAATGCACACAGGCTTATTCATTTTGCTGGAACTTTGGGCAGGGACCTGGAAATGAAAGATCGTCTTTTTAAGGCCTATTTCGCCGAGGGCAAGCATATTGGGAAAATCGCGGTGCTGGCGGAAATTGCTGCTGAACTCGGAATCGATGCGACGGCGGTTATGGATAGTGACCTTTATTCTGCAGAGGTAAGGAAAGATGAGCACGAATCTCATCATTTGGGTATTCGCAGTATTCCATTTTTTCTTTTTGATGGAAAGTATTCTGTTTCCGGCGCACAGGCGGCAGAAACGTTTCTCAGTCTTTTAACTAAACTGCTAGTAAAAACATAGGTGGCCTCTGCAAATACCGGCTATGATTTGAAGGACAGTGACGGCGGGAGCAGAGCCCTTTAAGTGGCAATTATTTATAAATAAGGTAATAGAGCCTGATCGCTACTAAGCAGATGGGTATCAGTTTCCCTTTGATGTGATTTACTCCTTCCTTTGAAGCTAATTTTTGTCTAGCACGAGATAAATACTTAAAAACAAATGCCGCCCTATTATTGATCTTGCCTTGGATTTCCATGATTGTAGATAAATTCTCTTGTTTATTTGGTAGTTATTACCATAATTAAAGCACGCCTCTTGTGCCTGCCTCAGGTGCTTTTACAGATATGGATTTCAGGTAGCTGCAGCCCTTCGACCTTTCGCGTTGCTGACCGGTTTTCACAGGGACACTGTGCCGGCGTAGGTTGTCCCGTGCATGAACGGGTGGAAAATGCACGCCCTTTTACAACATCCACGAAAAGCTGACACCCGTCATCTTCGTTCCGAAGGACTTACGCAAACCTGAAAAAATATACTTAATCAATTATGATTTTTTTGGCTGGTTGACAAACCAGTTTTCGAAATCTGTTTTGCTAATTCGTGCTTTGTCGCCCGGAAGAAGCAATAGCTCGCTCAATTCAGCACCATAATAACGTGCGTGCGCATCCACAACAACTTTTCGGGGATCATTATTCCTGGCCAGGTATTTCTCAACCAGGGTCGAAAGTCTTGTTTTATCCGGGCCGGCTATTTCAATTATTCCATTAATTGGCGCACCCAAAGTGACATCTTTCATGGCTTCAGCCACATCTGCGGAGGCAATCGGTTGAATATAGGCGGACGACAATCTCACGGTGTTGCCATCAGTTGCAGCTGCAGCTATTCCGCTCAGGAATTCAAAGAATTGTGTGGAGTGTACGATTGAATAAGGAATGCCCGAAGTTCTGATCAAATTCTCCTGTACTTGTTTTGCACGGAAATAGCCACTTTCCTGTAAACGATCAGTGCCCACAACTGAAAGGGCAACATGGTGCTTAATACCTTCAATTTTTTCAGCTGAAAACAAATTACGGGACGAGGTTTCAAAAAATTCCATAACTGCTTTGTCTTCAAACAATGGTGAATTCGCTACATCAACAACAACATCGACTCCATTGACCGCTTTTGCCAATCCTTCACCGGTGATCGTATTTACGCCACTCGCTGGTGACGCCGCATTAACTTCATGCCCAAGTTGGGTAAGCCTGGTTACAAGTTGTGATCCGATTAACCCACTTCCGCCTATTACTAAAATCTTCATAATTTCGATTTGTTTATGACCCTCATTTAGGTCGATTTTAAAATGATTTAATTTTTCACTCGGTAGTTTGCAATTGGTATGCCATATTGTAAATTTTTAATAATCAGTAATTTGTGAAATTTTTTAGCATGTTTTTTCACTGCATACGGTGGAAAATCCGCCAGGCGACACTATATGAAGTGCGGAGAGATTGTTAACCTGGGCTCTTTTTAATATGCCTGATTTTCTATCGATGATGAATACTAACTATAAAAATATTCCGGATTATGTACCCAAAAGTTAGCGTACAAGTTTGCCTTCTTGTTATCCAGCGAATCCAAAGTGAGATCCTAAATTCCCCTTTATAAAGTGAACAATGAAGTGCTTTCACTAAATATAGTGAAGATTGCGGTCGGGGGGGTATGTTAATTAATTGATTAGGAATTACTTGCATCAATGGCATCAAATTAGCAAGATATAGACAATTAACAAATTTTGATAAGTATTAAAAAAACAAAACCAATGAAAATCGTTATCATAGGTGGCACCGGACTCGTCGGTACCAAAGTAGCAGACAAACTTCGTAAGCTTGGTCACACAGTAATTGCAGGCTCTCCGTCTACAGGCATCAATTCCCTTACCGGAGAGGGAATTGACGAAGCAATGGTTGCAACCGATATTGTTATTGATCTTTCTAACTCGCCTTCTTTCGAGGATGGGCCTGTGATGGACTTTTTCCAAACCTCCGGTCACAACCTGATGACGGCAGAAAAAAAAGCCGGTGTCAAACACCACGTCGCACTTTCGATCGTGGGTGTTGATCAAATGCAGAATGTAGGCTACATGCGGGCAAAAAAAGTACAGGAAGATCTGGTCAGGCAATCAGGATTACCATACACGATCATCCATAGCACCCAGTTTATGGAATTCCTGCCTGCCCTTACCGGTGGTTCTATACAAGGAAATGAGGCACATGTTTCTGATGTCAAATTTCAACCGATCGCCGCTGAAGATGTGGCTTCATTTGTTACAGAATTTGCTTTGCAGAAGCCCGTTAACGGTATTCGACAGATCGGTGGTCCTGAGCGTCATACACTTAGTGAATTTGTCGCAATCTACCTCAAAGCAACCGGTGGTGCTCAAACTGTGGTAGCTAATCAAAACAACGAGTACTATGGCGGCCGCATCCCTAATGATGCATTGGTTCCGCATGGCGAGGCTAAATTGGGCGCTATCAATTTCGAACAATGGCTTTCATCGCAACATGTGAAATCATAAAAGCAAATTTATTTGAAGGCTGCCGCTATTTAAGCGAGGTACAACGCCTATGCCAGGTATGGCGGTATGCCTTCAATTAAGCTAATTATTAAGAATAGCGTCTCGGCTTCCTGATCAACAAGTTGATCGAACTGGATTCCGTGATCAGGAACTTAAAATTCGCTGCCGGGAGAAGGCTGTAATTGATGAAAATGAACTAATGAGTTTGTCTTAAGGCAGGGCACCCGCGGGATAATTTTTATAATTCACTCCAGACTCATCCGCTTTATCTTCTGCGACGAATGTCTCATCTAGCTCCCATACATATATTTATTGGATGTAATAAGTAGACTGGACTCAATTATATGAAATAACCAGTTGTTTATCAGTTATTTGCTTGGTGATTAGATCAATACATACTAAGGGAAGGCCAAGCCTGTAAATTTAGCCGCCGCCTGAAGTCAATAACTACGGTATTTCGTGGCTTAGTTACCCGATTAACGAAGTTTCGATAAACTCAATTCGGGGATTTGTAATAATCAATTGAATATCAAATAGATATTGGAATGGCATGATCTTTTCAAGCGATAGAGCCAAACACTATGGCTTTTTTAATCAATGCTAAATTTAAAACGATGAACAGCCCCGAAAAAAAGAACCGTAAACTCAATTTTAGCTTAACAAAAAGGGTAATCGAATTGCATGCTAAAGGTTATCATTTCGATTACCTCATATTGCAAAATGGCCAATTATTGTGTATTCAAAATAGCCTTGCGATCTCGCTACATGCCGTCCATATTAATGTAGTTGACCAGGTTTACGACCAGTTGAGCCGTACGTTCAAATACATACACACTATAGACTCCGGCAACGGTGAGATGGGCGTAATGGTCACGGAGACCATCGTTAATCACCCAGCCATTATTTAGACCATAAGGAACATGAAAGCCGCTGTAATACTTCTACTATGGATGCCCACCTTTGCAATTGCGCAGCAGATGCCTTTATACAAACCTTATAAAAAGACGGATACAACAAAAGCCAGCATAATTAATACTACACCTGTAAAGAAAAACTTTGGAAAGGCGGCTTGGTCCTGGGCGTTGGCAGAAGTTGTGCCATGGTCTTTTGACAGATATGTTTTCAATGCCGATTATGCAAGAATATCCTTTAGTACCATAAGGCATAATTACAATCCAAGTTCGTGGGCGTGGGATAATGATCCTTTTCAGACCAACCAGTTAGGACATCCTTTTCACGGTAGTATTTTTTATAATTCATTTAGGGCAAATGGATATAGCTTTTGGCAATCGGCAGTTGCCACAGCTGCGGGGAGCTATTTTTGGGAATCGACGGCCGAAAACCAGGCGCCAGCTCCTAATGATTTTATCAATACCACCTTTGGCGGTATTGTACTGGGCGAAATGACCCACCGTCTGGCAAATAAACTCGTTAACAACCATAGACACGGGTTTAAAAGGCAAATGAGCGAAATTGCTGCGACACTTATCAATCCCATGAACGGCTTTACCCGGCTTACCAATGGGCAATGGGGGCGGGTAACCGAAAGAACCAGGAGGCGGATTCTTCAAATATAAGTGTTGATTTTGATCTTGGGGCACGCAGTTTCAGAGTAACTCAAAATAACAAGTTGCCCGGCAAAAATAAGTTTGGATGGTATGGCCGTGTCAAATTATTATATGGAACTCCAGGCGAGAAGTTTACGGAACCGTTCAGCAATATCTCTATTACTATGGAGGTTGGGCAGGACGATAGCTCTAAAGTGAATATTGTAAGTGTTTATGGGTCATTAACAGGCTGGGAATTGGAATGGTCAAACCGAACACGATATTTGCTTATTCTTTCAGCTAACTATGATTATATCCATAATGAAGCTTTTTTTTATGGCGGACAAAGCGTAAAACTTAACCTTTTTACCGAATATGACCTGCCGGGTAAAGTAAAACTTAATACCTCATTCGGCGCAGGCCCTGTAATTCTGGCCGCCATCCCTAATCTTTATCCATATCATGGCAGAAATTATGACTACGGACCCGGCATTGCTTTTAATGGGGGTGGAAAGATAAGTATAGATAATTTGTCTTTTAGCGCAAATTATAAGGGGGGCTGGATGCACACTATTAATGGAAATCTGTCAAACTATTTCCTCCACACGGCATCAGGCGAACTCAGTTATGCAATTCTCAAAAATTTTTCAATTACCTCGGAAGCGGGATATTTCGCTTTATTAGGAAGATACAAGTATGATGATGATACAGATAAGCGATACCCTTATCTGAAATTTGCTGCAAGGTATACGGTTAACCTTTGATCGTTATAATTTGAATATTTTATGTTCGAAATATTCGCATGGGATAATATCAGTTTCGATTTTCAGTCAATTAAAGTCCCCACAATAGCCACTACCTGCTCATCATCCGGGATGGAACTAGGAGCATTAAAACCAATAATCTATAAATTTTTTAAAGGCTTCTTTATATTGACTGCTTACAGGTATCATAGACTTACCTATTTTTACCATTGTGGTGGTAATTGAATCTATCTTATCCAGCGAGACAATGAATGAGCGATGGATACGTATAAAGGATTGAGGTGGTAGCTTTTCCTCAATTTTTTTCATTGTAGTGAGTGATTTGATAAAGCCATCAACATTTGTTGCGTAGATCTTTACATAATCCTTAAAGCCTTCGATATAAAGTATGTTTTTAAGATAAACCTTTATCAGTTCATATTCTACCCTTAAAAAAATAAAATCATTATCTGTATAGTCTACCTTGCTGAGCACGTTATTATTACGCCCATGGTCAATTATTTTTTTAGCCTTATAAGCTGCATTAATAAAGTCTTTGTATTCAACAGGTTTTAGTAGGTAGTCAATAGCTTCAACCTTATACCCGTCGAGGGCATAACGCTCGTATCCCGAGGTAAAGATTATACGCGGGCTGTTAACCGTGTTTTTGCTGTTAATTATCCTTGCCAGTTCAATACCACTAAGCCCCGGCATATTAATGTCTAAAAAAACAAGATGCAGCCCATCATTTTCTAAAGCACCCAATGCGGCGGTTGGGTGATTGTAATGAGAAAGCAGATTTAAAAAAGGGGTCTGATTTACAAAATCACAAAGATGGGATAATGCCATCTCATCATCATCAACAACTAAGCAGTTAATAGACATATTATAAATTTAGTAAGGTATATTTTCATAGTTTGTTGAATCAGTGATTTCAATAAGCTTGTTCTAATCCCGGCAAAAAAACTCAAACAAAAGGAGAAATTTTATGAATTTATCCTAATTTATTTGAAATGTATAAGAATTTTACGGAAAAGACAATCAAATAGTTTTAAAAAATAACATTTGTAATGTTTTAATGGTTTTTTTGTTCATTTATAAGCAATATTATTAATCAAAGACATAAAACGTGTGTTTTGCTATAAATTATGAATAAAATAACTATTTTATTCATAAGGAATATAAAAGCTAAATGTACTACCCTTGTCAATCTCGCTTGTAACACTAATTTTACCTTCCTGAATCTCTATTAATACTTTGCACAGGTATAGGCCGAGCCCGGTTCCTACTTTCCCCCTGGCTGAATTTGTTTGGTAGTATTTTGAAAACAGATTAGCCTGTTGTTCCGGGCTTATACCTTCGCCTGTGTCGGTAACATCCACATGTAGTACATAATTACCCTTAACTGGTAACAGTGTGGCTTTTGCGGCTATGCCGCCAATTGTTGTATACTTTATGGCATTGCTTAACAAATTAAATAAAATTTGCTTCAGCCTTAATTCATCACCCAACACAATAACGCGTTTGTCGCCATCAAAGCGGTAGTTTATCGTAAGGCCCTTTTTAATGGCGCCATAGGTTAAGCTTTCTATTACTTCGCCAAACACAAAATCAGGATTAAAGGGGGCATTATTAATCTTAAATTTTGAACTTTCCATTTTTGCTGCATCCAGCGTATCATTTAATGTATGCAGCAGCATGTCTGATGAAAGTCTTATAGATTCCAGTACTTCCTTTTGCTGAGATGACAGGTTGGTTTTACCGAATTCATGTAAAAAGCCCCTGATTGCTGTAAGTGGGTTCCGTACCTCATGGCTCATATAAAGCAACAAATCCATTTTTTGCTGAGCCATTATAATCGACCGTTCATTTTCCATACGCAAAACAGCTTCCGACCGGTTAAGCTTAACGATAGACCCAATTAGCAATATCGCAAATATCAATATCATCAATATTGCCACCATGAAAAATTTATTTATCAGGAGCGCTGTTTCTTTATAACTTTTAAAAGTGGTGTATTTAAGCTCATATTCCATTTTATAATTGATTTCCCTCGCATCGTTTATAATATTTTTGAGTGAAGCGTTAATTTCAATGTTAATAGCTATCAATTTCTTTTGCGTACCTATAACTTTTGCGTTGGCCTGTTGCAACTGCTTTAATTTTTGCTCATATATATTTTTATCATTTACAATAATTTTTTGTGTAACTGAGTCAACGACTTTGCTGATACGGTTGTGATTGATTTCTACAGCATCATCATTGTCTGCGTGTTTATTAACAATGGCGTCTTTTATTCTACCAAAAAATGCTCTCTTTTTACTTGATTTAACTTTCCTTACAGTATCATTGTAATTTTTAAGGGTTGTTTTAGGTGCATGAAAGTATAAGTTGGTAACGGCGGAGGCCTGAATTTTTGCATTTACTTCAAGATTAGTGGACAGAAGAGAATCAAAGGCGTGTTTGATTATATATAATTTGCCCGACAACTGCAGCTTTTTTCGATACCATTCCCACATCCTGGCGCGTTGTTCAAAAGACAGCTCCGTAGTATCTGCTTTTTTTTTGATAACTGAATCTATTTCAGCAAAAGCCTCCAATAACCTCGCCTTATAGGTAGCTATGTGACGGGCAGGGTCCTTATCGTGCTGATCAAAAAAGGCTTGTTGGAAACTGTCTTCCGCCTGTCGGAGCAATAATAATGCGTGATCCGGTGCTGACTGATCAAGTTTAACGCTGTCCGATAGTTTTGAAAAATGCTTCAGCTTAAGGGAGATCGAATGATGCAGAAAAAGGGCTGATATAGCAATGATGATAGTAAATGCTACGAACGAAATAAGTATTTTTCTTGATAAAAGGGGAATCGTTACTTTCATTAAATAAGTAAGTTAGTATGCCTTAATTGGGATATTTAAGGTTTTTTGGGAGCAAAGTGAGAATTGTTGATTTTTGATATTATAGTAGTTAGTTGCTTTAGCTTTGACGTAGCTCTTATAGCTCAACGAGCTCATTCCGCAAATTTATAATTTCCCTGTCTCTATTTACAAGCTTTCTTTGAAATATGCTTAAATGCAAATTTAGAGATGTTTCTGTCTGTCCGTTTTTCATATTCAATAACTTATCTATGGTGCTTTTAAAAAGCTGGCTATTTGCGCCAGGTGGGATAGGGCAATATTAGTAACAGCGGTTTCGATTTTTGAAAGGGAAATTGCAGTAATATCCAAATTGTTAGCCATCCCTTTTTACATCCCCCGTTTTTTTGCGTAATGTTTTGATATTGTCACATACCGATTGGCGCATTGTTATTGTAATAAATTCTTCTGCAATCATTTGTTGAATATCTTGAGTAAAGAAAAAGTGTAGATGTTTAGCAAAGGTTAAAAAAATTTCTTTTTAATCCTTGTGTCTAAACGAGCATTATAACCAAACCAATAGTTAAACTTCACGTAACTTTTTTAAATATCCAAATGAGATCCTTGGTAGATAATCAGTGAATAAAGTTCCTGTTGATTCGTCGATGATCGGGTTGAATTAACTATTCATCGGTTGTAAATGGAAGTTGACCGATAAAAAATAACCGAACTGTAAACTGTTTAATCGAATTATATCGACATTTTAACTTGGGTAATAAAAATTAATGTTTAAGATAAATATTCGATGTAAATATATAGTATATCAATATGTTATGTGTTTTAAGGCGTTTCCGATTCATGTCGTTTTAACACTTATTTTTTTTGAAAATATTTTTCAATATTTTGCTTTAAAGGAAAAATGCTTCTCGCAAACCGTTATCCGCGGCTTTTTAGTTTCTGTCGTCTTTCTGGTGTCATGTGTCGAAACCATTATAAAGCCTGTGCTTCATTGCAGTTTCTTTGTAGTGTAAGAATTTTGTTACCGCGCAATAAATTTTCAGTGTAACAAAGCCATGTTATCGAAGCACTTAATTGTAATTTCTTAGGGCTTCGGACAGTTTCGGCAGTCTTTATTCTTGCTTGTCGCCTTGACGCTAACCTTGTCACTGTCTTCAAAAGTGATTTGATAAAATTTGATGGAATGCGAAGTGTTTGATGAAACAATAGATCAGCAGCAAACTGCTATAGCTATTAGCGCGTGATTAAAACTGATGGTATTAATAAAATAAATCTAACATGAAAAAACACCTACTCCTAAGCCTGGCATCAATGCTGTTCGTGTTAACTCTTGCTGCCCAGCAAAAGGTAAAAGACGGAACAGTATTAAACGGCAATTTGCCGAACAAGGATGCTTTACTTGAATTGGAAACCAACAACAAAGGCTTTCTGATAGCAAGGGTTGCATTGGCCCAAACTACGAATCCTGCGCCGTTAACGGCGCATGTCGCCGGTATGATGGTTTATAACACTGCGACAAATGGCGATGTTATCCCTGGTATTTACTATAACGATGGCACCAAATGGGTAATGGGTAAGGGTTCAAACGGAACGCTTATCATTGATGCGGAACCGGGCAAAACAGGTACTCCTGGTACACCCGGGCAGGCCGGCGGCCCGGGGGCTGGTACTACAATAGTGACCAATGATAGTGGTACATGGGTATATAACCCAACCACCAATACCTGGACAAATATAGATGGTCCTGCCGGTCCTCAAGGTCCTGCAGGAGCCACCGGTGCTCAAGGCCCAATAGGCTTGACAGGTCCGGCAGGCGCAACTGGCGCACAAGGTCCGATAGGTTTAACGGGTGCAACTGGAGCAGCAGGAACTAATGGAGCAGACGGAGCAACCGGTCCGGCAGGAGCAACAGGTGCAACTGGCGCGCAAGGCGCGATAGGTTTGACAGGTCCGGCAGGTGCTACGGGTGCTCAAGGCCCGATAGGTTTAACGGGTGCAACTGGAGCAGCAGGAACTAATGGAACAGACGGAGCAACAGGTCCGGCAGGAGCAACAGGCGCTACCGGTGCTCAAGGTCCAATAGGCTTAACAGGTCCGGCAGGCGCTACTGGCGCACAAGGTCCGATAGGTTTAACGGGTGCGACCGGTGCAGCTGGAACAAATG
>Ga0193702_1000076_pt1 | contig 40745 bp, 40 predicted proteins | sample U3a1metaG_FD_143060 | JGI IMG/M metagenome (GOLD analysis project Ga0193702, IMG submission 143060) | Soil microbial communities from a riparian zone of the East river system, Colorado, United States - U3a1 | ecosystem: Environmental > Terrestrial > Soil > Riparian zone | place: USA: East River... | reverse complement strand
CCGAGCAGGCGCGGGCCGCCCGGATGGACGCAGACGATCTCTTCATCGTCGGCCCACAGCAGCATCAGCGCTTCGACGTCGGCGCGGTTCAGGGCGTCGTAGAAGGCCGCCTCGACTTCCGCCGCGCTGCCGTTCAGTTGTTTGCGGCGCCCCATCGCGATGCTTAATGGTGCGCCAGCACGGTGCCCGGTTTCAGCCGGTACTCGGTGCCGCAGTAGGGGCACTTGGCCAGGCCGTCGTGGCCGAAGTCGAGGAACACGCGCGGGTGCGAGGACCACAGCGGCATGGCCGGGTTCGGACAGTGGGCGGGCAGGTCCTTGCCGTCCAGTTCGACCACGGGCGTTTTCTTGTCGTTCATGTATTCTCCGTCAGGCTAAAAATCATCCAAACCACGATTTTAGCGGATTCGGGCGTATTGCCGAAATGATCGGTAAAATAGCACTCTGTCCGATACTTACGTGCGCTTCATGCCAGACCGTTCCGACCTCGCCGCATCGTCCGCCCGCAGCAATTGTGGCAGGAAAGCCACATGAACGCGCCGGACCCGGCGCCGAGCCAGGAATGCCGTCCCGACGACCATGACGCCGCCGCCTGGCGCGAAGGCTTCAACGCCGGCCTGCCGACCCTGTTCGGCATCGGCGCCTGGGGCATGGTGGTCGGCATCGCGATGGTCAAGACCGGCCTCACGGTGCCGCAGGCGATCGGCATGACCTTGCTGGCGTACGCCGGCTCGGCCCAGCTGGCGTCGCTGCCGCTGATCGCCGCCCACGCCCCGGTGTGGGTGATCTTCGCCACCGCGCTGGTGGTCAACCTGCGCTTCGTGATCTTTTCCGTCTTGCTTGCGCCCCATTTCGCCCACTTGCCGTGGCAGCAGCGCTTCGGCCTCGGCTACATCTCGGGCGACATGACGGTCGCCATGTTCCTGCAGCGCTTTCCGAGCGAACAGCCGGTGCCCGGCAAGCTGTCCTACCTGAAGGGCCTGATGTATCCCAACTGGTTCGCCTGGCAGGCCGGTTCGATCGCCGGCGTGTTCCTCGGCAGCGCCGTGCCGCCCGAATGGGGCCTGGGCTTTGCCGGCACCCTCGCCATCATTTGCATCATGGTGCCGCTGGTGGCCAACAGCGCCGCGCTGTGCGGCGTGCTGGTGGCCGGCGCCACCGCGGTGCTGGCCAACGACCTGCCGTACAAGCTGGGCCTGCTGGCCGCGGTGCTGGTCGGCATGCTCGCCGCGATGGTGGTCGAGGAAACCCTGGAGAAGCGAAAGGTCAAGCATGTCTGATTGGGAAATCTGGGCCGTCATCGGCGCGCTGGCGGTCGCCACCGCCGCCACCCGCAGCTCGTTCTGGCTGGTCGGCCACCACATCACGATCCCCAAGCGGGTCCAGGAAATGCTGCGCTACGCGCCGGCCTGCGCGCTGGCCGCGATCATCGCGCCCGACATCCTGCTCAATGGGGCCGGGGAGTTGCAGGCCACGCTGTCGAACCCGAAACTGGTGGCCGGCGCGGCCGCCGCGGCGTTTTATGTGGTGCGCCGCAACATGCTGCAGACCATCGTGTTCGGCATGCTGATGTTCACCGCCTTGCGCCTCACCCACATCTTGTGACCCCGTCGTTCCCGCGCAGGCGGGAATTCATGCTGAGCGGGCGGCCCATAGGCGCTATAGATTCCCGCCTGCGCGGGAATGACGTGATGGCGGCGCGCGAATGACGTTTTGGTCTTGTGCATAAGGTAAAATAGCCATCTTTCACCAATCGACTTTTGAGTAGCCATGCACGCTGTTCTCAATTTCACCCGTTTGCAAGACCTGATCGATCGGGGGGCGCTGCGCGGCAAGCGCGTCTTCATCCGCGCCGACCTCAACGTGCCGCAAGACGACGCCGGCAACATCACCGAAGACACCCGCATCCGCGCCTCGGTGCCGGCGATCCGCGCCGCCGTCGAGGCCGGTGCCGCGGTGATGGTCACCTCGCACCTGGGCCGCCCGACCGAGGGCGAATTCAAGCCGGCAGACAGCCTCGCGCCGGTCGCCGTGCGCCTGGCCGAGCTGCTGGGCCAGCCGATCGAACTCAAGCGGGACTGGGTCGGCGGCGTCGACGTCCAGCCGGGCCAGGTCGTGCTGCTCGAGAACTGCCGCCTCAACAAGGGCGAAAAGAACAATGACGACGAGCTGGCCCGCAAGATGGCCAGGCTGTGCGACATCTACGTCAACGACGCCTTCGGCACCGCGCACCGCGCCGAGGCCACCACCCACGGCATCGCCAAGTACGCGCCGGTGGTCTGCGCCGGGCCCTTGCTGGCGGCCGAACTGGACGCGCTGGGCCAGGCCCTGGGCGCGCCCCGGCGGCCGCTGCTGGCCATCGTGGGCGGCTCCAAGGTCTCGAGCAAGCTCTCGATCCTGAAAACGCTGGCCGACAAGGTCGACCACCTGATCGTCGGCGGCGGCATCGCCAACACCTTCATGCGAGCGGCCGGCCTGAACATCGGCAAGTCGCTGGCCGAAGCCGAGCTGGTGGGCGAGGCCAAGGCCATCATCGACATGATGGCGGCGCGCGGCGCGCAGGTGCCGATTCCGGTCGACGTGGTGTGCGCCAAGGAATTCGCACCGAGCGCCGCGGCCACCGTCAAGGACGTCAAGGACGTCGCCGACGACGACCTGATCCTCGACATCGGCCCCCGCACCTCGGCGCAGGCCGGCACCATCGTCTGGAACGGTCCGGTCGGCGTGTTCGAATTCGACCAGTTTGGCGCGGGCACCCGCACGCTGGCGCTGGCGATCGCCCACTCCAAGGCGTTTTCGATCGCCGGCGGCGGCGATACGCTCGCGGCGATTGCAAAATACGACATTACCGATAAACTTGGCTATATCTCGACGGGTGGCGGCGCCTTCCTTGAGTTCCTCGAAGGGAAGACGCTGCCCGCTGTGGAAATCCTGTTGCAACGCAGTTCCTCCTAACCGCAGCGCAGCCTTCCCGCGGCGCTTCACCTTCAAGGATCCCTATGTATCGTGCCACCAAGATTGTCGCTACCATTGGTCCCGCCTCGTCCGATTTCGATGTCCTCGTGAGCATGATTCGCGCCGGCGTGGATGTCGTGCGCCTGAACTTCTCGCACGGCAAGGCGCAGGACCATATCGATCGCGCCAATCTGGTACGCCGCGCGGCAGCCGAGTGCGGGCGCGAGGTGGCGATCATGGCCGACATGCAGGGGCCGAAAATCCGGGTCGGCAAGTTCGAGGACGGCAAGGTGCTGCTCAAGAAGGACGACCAGTTCATCCTCGACGCCAAGTGGGGCGATGACGGCGAACTGGGCAACCTCGAGCGCGTCGGCCTCGACTACAAGGACTTGCCGCGCGACGTCAAGCCGGGCGACAAGCTGCTGCTCAACGACGGCCTGATCGTGCTGGTGGTCGAGCGCATCGCCGGCCACGAAATCCACACCACGGTCAAGGTCGGCGGCGAGCTGTCGAACAACAAGGGCATCAACCGCCAGGGCGGCGGCCTGACCGCGCCGGCCCTGACCGCCAAGGACATGGAAGACATCAAGACCGCGATGTCGTTCCAGGCCGACTACCTCGCGATCTCCTTCCCGAAAAACGCGACCGACATGGAAATGGCGCGCCAGCTGGCCAACATCGCCGGCGAGCCCTACCGCCACAAGCCGCTGCTGATCGCCAAGATCGAGCGCGCCGAAGCCATCCCCGCGCTGCAGGAAATCCTCGACGCCTCGGACGGCATCATGGTCGCGCGCGGCGACCTGGCGATCGAAGTGGGCACCGCCGCCGTGCCGGCGCTGCAAAAGCGCATGATCCGCATGGCGCGCGACTCGAACAAGCTGGCCATCACCGCGACCCAGATGATGGAGTCGATGATCGTCAACGCGGTGCCGACCCGGGCCGAAGTGTCGGACGTGGCGAATGCCGTGCTCGACGGCACCGACGCCGTGATGACCTCGGCCGAAACCGCTTCCGGCAAGTACCCGATCGAAACCGTCGAAATGATGGCCGCGATTTGCGTGGAGGCCGAGCAATCCGAATACAACAAGCTGGATGCCGATTTCCTGAACGTGCGCTTCACCCGCATCGACCAGTCGATCGCCTACGGCGCCCTGTTCACGGCCCACCATCTGCGCGTGAAGGCGATCGTGGCGCTGACCGAGTCCGGCTCGACCGCGCTGTGGATGAGCCGCCACAGCATCGACACGCCGATCTATGCGCTCACGCCGAGCGTCACCACCCAGCGCAAGGTCGCGCTGTACCGCAACGTGCGCGCCTACCACCTGTTGCAGGCGGGCGACAGCGCTGCCGTGCGCAAGCAGGCCGAGGACTTGATGGTGGCCCAGGGCATCGTCAAGAAGGGCGACATGATCGTCGTTTGCTGGGGCGAGCCGATGGGCCAGGTCGGCGGCACCAATGCACTGAAGATCGTGCGCGTCGGGGAATTCGACTAACCAACCGGTTTTTTATTTTGGAGGTGCAGCAGGGAATTCGCGGGGCATCGCCCCGTGCCTGCGAAACGGACTAGCCGTGCACGGCTAGTCTCCTTAGCGACCTAACCAGTTTCTTATTGTTTGGAGGTGCAGCAGGGAATTCGCGGGGCATCGCCCCGTGCCTGCGAAACGGACTAGCCGTGCACGGCTAGTCTCCTTAGCGACCTAACCAGTTTCTTATTGTTTGGAGTACTACCATGTCCCTCGTCTCTATGCGTCAACTGCTGGACCACGCCGCCGAACACGGCTATGGCCTGCCTGCGTTTAACGTCAACAACCTCGAACAGGTACAGGCGATCATGGCCGCCGCCGATGCGGTCGGCGCGCCGGTCATCATGCAGGCCTCGGCCGGCGCCCGCAAGTACGCCGGCGAGGCCTTCCTGCGCCACCTGATCGACGCCGCGGTCGAAGCCTATCCGCACATCCCGCTGGTGATGCACCAGGACCACGGCCAGTCGCCGGCCGTGTGCATGACCGCGATCCGCTCCGGCTTCACCTCGGTGATGATGGACGGTTCGCTCGAAGCGGACGGCAAGAGCGTCGCTTCCTACGACTACAACGTCGACGTCTCGCGCGAAGTGGTCAAGTTCGCGCACTCGATCGGCGTGACGGTGGAGGCCGAACTGGGTGTGCTCGGTTCGCTCGAAACCATGAAGGGCGACAAGGAAGACGGCCACGGCGCGGAAGGCACCATGACCCGCGAGCAGCTGCTGACCGACGTCGCGCAAGCCGCCGACTTCGTCGCGCGCACCCAATGCGACGCGCTGGCGATCGCGATCGGCACTTCGCACGGCGCCTACAAGTTCACCCGCAAGCCGACCGGCGACATCCTGGCCATCGACCGCATCAAGGAAATCCACGCGCGCATCCCGAACACCCACCTGGTGATGCACGGCTCCTCGTCGGTGCCGCAAGACCTGCTGGCCATCATCCGCGAGTTCGGCGGCGACATGAAGGAAACCTATGGCGTGCCGGTCGAAGAGATCCAGGAAGGCATCCGCCATGGCGTGCGCAAGATCAACATCGACACCGACATCCGCCTCGCGATGACGGCGGCGGTGCGCAAGTACCTGTTCGAGAACCCGTCCAAGTTCGACCCGCGCGACTTCCTCAAGCCGGCGCGCGAAGCGGCGACGCTGATCTGCAAGGCGCGTTTCCAGGCCTTCGGCTGCGAAGGCCAGGCCTCTAAGATCAAGCCGATCCCGCTCGACAAGATGGCCGAGCGCTACGCCAAGGGCGAGCTGTCCCAGATCGTCAAGTAAAATACGGCCTTCGTCACGATTTCGACCAGGCTGCGCGCAGCCTGACTCCCACTGCCGGCGGCCAGCCCGCCGGCAACGTTTTTCCGGTACTCCTCACTATGAACAGCCTCTACCAATCCACGATCGCCTCCCTGCCGCTGCTTGGCCGCGGCAAGGTGCGCGACAACTACGCCGTGGGCGACGACAAGATCCTGATCGTCACCACCGACCGCCTGTCGGCGTTCGACGTTGTCATGAACGAACCCATCCCCGGCAAGGGCATGGTCCTGAACCAGATGACCGATTTCTGGTTCGACAAACTCGGCCACATCGTGCCGAACCACCTGACCGGCGTGGCGCCGGAAAGCGTGGTCGCGCCCGAAGAAGCCGACCAGGTGCGCGGCCGCGCCGTGGTCGCCAAGCGGCTCGAGCCGATCATGGTCGAAGCGGTGGTGCGCGGCTATATCATCGGTTCCGGCTGGAAGGACTACCAGGACAGCGGTGCGATCTGCGGCATCGCCCTGCCGCCCGGCCTGCGCCAGGCCGACAAGCTGCCTGAGCCGATCTTCACGCCGGCCGCCAAGGCCGACCTCGGCGAGCACGACGAGAACATCAGCTTCGCCGACATGGAGCGCCGCATCGGCAGCGAACTGGCCGCCACCATCCGCGCCATCAGCATCGCGCTGTACAGCGCCGCCGCCGACTACGCCGCCACCCGCGGCATCATCATCGCCGACACCAAATTCGAGTTCGGCCTCGACGCCCACGGCGTGCTGCACCTGATGGACGAAGTGCTGACCGCCGATTCCTCGCGCTTCTGGCCGGCCGACTCCTACCAGCCGGGCATCTCGCCGCCCTCGTTCGACAAGCAGTTCGTGCGCGACTACCTGGAGACGCTGACCTGGAACAAGACCGCGCCGGCGCCGCACCTGCCGGCCGAGGTCGTCGCCAAGACCCAGGCCAAGTATTTCGAGGCGATCGAACGGCTCACCGGCAGCAAGCTCGAGGCCTGATATGGACCAACATGCGAAACCGCTGGTCGGCGTGGTCATGGGGTCTTCGTCCGACTGGGACGTGATGCGGCACGCCGTCGCCATGCTCGAGCAATTCGGCATCGCCCATGAAGCGCAGGTGATCTCCGCGCACCGCATGCCGGACGAGATGTTCGCCTACGCCGCCAGCGCCCGCGCGCGCGGCCTGCGCGCGATCATCGCCGGCGCCGGCGGCGCGGCCCACTTGCCGGGCATGATCGCCGCCAAGACCATCGTGCCGGTGCTGGGCGTGCCGGTGCCGTCCAAATACCTGCGCGGCGAAGACTCGCTGCTGTCGATCGTCCAGATGCCCAAGGGCGTGCCGGTCGCCACCTTCGCGATCGGCGAAGCGGGCGCCGCCAACGCCGCCCTGACCGCGGTGGCGATGTTGGCCGCGACCGACGACGCGCTCGCGCACAAGCTGGAAGCGTTTCGCGCCCAGCAGAGCGCGGCCGCCAAAGCCATGACCCTGCCTCCCGTATGAGCAATCAGCAGCAACTTCCTTTTCTGCCGCAAGCGCAGCCGCCGACCTGGCTGGGCGTGATGGGCGGCGGCCAGCTGGGCCGCATGTTCGCCCACGCCGCCCAAGCCATGGGCTACCAGGTGGCCGTGCTGGAACCGGCCGCCGATTGTCCGGCCGGCCAGGTGGCCGAGCATCTTTTGACGGCCGGCTATACCGACCCGGCGGCGCTGGCCGCGCTGGGCGCGCAGTGCGCCGCGGTCACCACCGAATTCGAAAACGTGCCGGCCGACAGCCTCGCGCTGCTGGCGCAACACAGCTTCGTCGCCCCTTCCGCCGCCTGCGTCTCGGTGGCCCAGGACCGCATCGCCGAGAAGCGTTTCTTCGTCGATTGCGCGGCCGCGTCCGGCGTGATGCCGGCGCCGCACCAGGTGATCGCGTCGGACGGCGATATCGCGGCGATTCCCGATGCGCTGCTGCCGGGCATCCTCAAGACCGTGCGCATGGGCTACGACGGCAAGGGCCAGGTGCGGGTGCGCACGCGCGCCGAGGTGCAAGCCGCCTTCGCGGCGATGGGCGGCGTCGCCTGCCTGCTCGAGAAAATGCTGCCGCTGGCCTACGAAGTGTCGGTATTGACGGCGCGCGGCGCGGACGGCGACTCGGTGGTCTATCCGATCGCCGAAAACGTGCACCGCGACGGCATCCTGTTGACCACCACCGTGCCGGGACCGAATGTCGACGCCGCCTGCGCGCGCAAGGCGCAGGACGCCGCGCGCACCCTGATCGATCGCCTCGGCTATGTCGGCGTGCTGTGCATCGAGTTTTTCGTGCTGGCCGACGGCAGCCTGGTGGTCAACGAAATGGCGCCGCGCCCGCACAACAGCGGCCACTACACGATGGATGCCTGCGTCACCAGCCAGTTCGCGCAGCAGGTGCGGGCGATGGCGCGCCTGCCGCTGGGCGAGGTGCGCCAGCATTCGCCGGCGGTGATGCTCAACATCCTGGGCGACCTGTGGTTCGACGGCGCCGATGATACCGCGCGCGAACCGGCGTGGGACCGCCTGCTGGCGTTGCCGGGCGCCTGCCTGCACCTGTACGGCAAGCAGGAAGCGCGGCGCGGCCGCAAGATGGGGCACGCGACCTTCCTCGCGCCCACCCTGGCCGAAGCGCAGGCGCGGTTGCGCGCCGCCTGCGCCATCCTGCACATCGCCTTGTGAGCATGCGCGCGCCGGCGATCGATGCCGCCCTGGTCGACGCGGCCGCGCGCGCGCTGGAGCAGGGCGCGCTGGTCGCCTTCCCGACCGAGACCGTGTACGGGCTGGGCGCCGACGCCGAGAACCCGGCCGCGGTGGCGGCCATCTACGCGGCCAAGGGCAGGCCGCAAGACCACCCGGTCATCGTCCACCTCGCGCCCGATGCCGACCTCGCGTACTGGGCCGCCGAGATCCCGCCCGAAGCGCGCCAGCTGGCCGCCGCGTTCTGGCCCGGTCCGCTGACCCTGATCCTCAAGCGCGCGGCCCACATTCCCGACGCGGTCTCCGGCGGCCAGGACACGGTCGGCCTGCGCTGTCCTTCGCACCCGGTCGCGATCGCCTTGCTGCAAGCCTTCAAAGGCGGCAAGGGCGGTCTCGCCGCGCCTTCGGCCAACAAATTCGGCAACGTCAGCCCGACCACCGCCCAGCACGTGCGCGACGAGTTCGGCGCCGACGGCACGCTGGCCGCGGTGCTCGATGGCGGCCAGAGCCAGGTCGGGATCGAATCGACCATCGTCGACTTGTCGCGCCTCGCCACCCACGGCCCGGTGCTGCTGCGGCCCGGCCGGATCGACGCCGAAGCGATCGCCGCCGTGATCGACCGCTTGCCGGCCGCGCCGGGCGAGCGCGCCGACCCCAGCGCGCCGCGCGCCTCCGGCACCCTCGAATCGCATTACGCGCCGCACACCCCGGTCGCGATGCAGGACCGCGCGACGCTGAAAACCACACTCGCGCAGCTCGCGCTTGCCGGCCGCAAGGTCGCCCTGATACATTATTCCGAACTGCCCGGCGCGCATGCCGCGGCGCGCCTGCCGGCCACGCCGGACGGTTTCGCCCACGCCCTGTATGCCGCGCTGCGCGCGATGGACCACAGCGGCGCGGACCTGATCCTGGTCGAAGCGCCGCCCCAGGGCGGCGCCTGGCTGGGCGTCAACGACCGCCTGCGGCGCGCCGCGCACGGCTCGACCGGCATCGTGCACGGCCTGCTGAACCGTGCTCCACCACCTTGAGGTAACACCATGCGTTCCATCCTTCCCGCCCTGCTGTTCCTGTTGCTGGCGGCGTGCGGGGGAGGGGCACGACGCCGGGCGGCAGTCCCGGCGGCGTGAGCGCGCCGCCGCCACCACCGCCCCCCGCGCGCGGCAGCGTGGTGGGCGGCGGCGCCAGCGTGGTGACGGTGCCGGTGGGCGGCGTCAACTTCAGCCGGCTCGATCCGCTCGCGTTCAAGGTCTTGCTCGAGAGCGCGCAGCCCGGCACCACCGCGATCACCGGCGAGCCGCAGTGTACGGTCGCCACCTACAGCGTGAAATACAACACCGTGGGCGGCGCCGGCGAGGCCACCGATGCCAGCGCCGCGATCATCGTGCCGTCCGGCGCCGGGCCGTCGTGCAGCGGCTCGCGCCCGGTGCTGCTGTATGCACACGGCACCAACACCGACAAGACCTACGACATGACCAGGCTGGCCGACAACACCGAGGCGCGGCTGGTGGCGGCGATGTACGCGGCCCAGGGCTTCATCGTGGTCGCGCCCAATTACGCCGGTTACGCCGGCTCGTCGCTGGGCTACTTCCCCTATCTCGATGCGGCCCAGCAATCGGCCGACATGATCGATGCGCTGCGCGCCGCGCGCGCCTCGTTCGCGGCCATCGGCGCGGCCGATTCGGGCAAGCTGCTCGTCACCGGCTACTCGCAGGGCGGCCATGTGGCGCTGGCCACGCTGCGCGCGATGCAGGCGCTGGGCACGGCCGAATTCAAGCCGGCCGCGGCGGCCGGGCTGTCCGGGCCGTACGCGCTGATCCAGTTCGGCGACAGCGTGTTCGGCGGCACGCCGCGCCAGGGCGTGACGGCCTTCCTGCCGCTGCTGATCGCCGGCGGCCAGCACGCCGGCGCCGGCATCTACGGCGCCGCCTCCGAGGTCTACGAAGCGCCGTACGCGGCCGGCATCGAGGCCGGCACCATCAAGAGCCTGCCGGTGGCGCTGTTTGCGCGCGATTCGCTGCCGCAGGCGGCCGGCTTCGGTCAATACTTCGGCGACGACCACCTGATCAAGAGCAGCTACCGCGCGGCCTACCTGGCCGACCTCGCGGCCCATCCCTGCGACCTGAACCCGGCCGCGCCGCTCGACTGCGCGCCGCAGCACGCGCTGCGTCGGCTGTTCCGCAAGAACGACCTGCGTACCTTCGCGCCGGCCGCGCCGCTGATGCTGTGCGGCGGTAACGCCGACCCCACCGTGCCCTACCAGAACACGGCGTCGGCGCTGGCCTACTTCCGCGCCAACGGCGCCGCCGGCGCGCTGACCGAAGTCGACCTCGACACGATTCCCGGCCCGGCCGACCCCTACCGCGCGCGCAAGCTCGACTTCCTGGCGGCCAAGGCGGCGCTGCGGGCCACCCAGAACGGCGGCGGCGCGGCCGACGCGGCGGTCGAAGCCAACTACCACGCCGGGCTGGTCGCCCCGTTTTGCCTGGCCGCGGCGCGCGATTTTTTCCAGGCGGTGCTGGCGCGCTGAAGCCTCCCTGTTCAGGCTGTCAGCTTGCTATAATCGCCAACGTTGCCAGCCCCTCCCGGCCGAGCTACGCCTGTTGCAAAACTGATGTAATGACAAGCTTTTTTCTATACAGGACGAAGGAAGACTGGCATATTAGTTGGGTTGCGAAAAGCACGGGCGTTCGTTTTGGCCACAAATAAAATTTCATCCTAGGAGACACAATGCGTCAAACCAATTTCGCGCTGGCATTGCTGACGGCTGCGGCCCTTGCGGCGTGCGGCGGCAACGGCAGCAAAGGCGGCGATCAAACGCTCAAGACCAAATTCAGTTCCCAAGTCACTTTCGGCGACAGCCTGGCCGACGTCGGCACCTACAAGGTGGGCGCGATCGCCGCGGCGGGCGGCGGTGAATTCACGATCAATGGCGACAACACGGCCAAGAGCCCTGTGTTGACGGGCAAGAACTGGACCGAGCTGATGGCCGCCCAGTTCAGCCTGCCGGTGCCGTGCGCCGCGCAGACCGGCCTGCAGGGCACCGCCTCGCTCGGCTTTTCGGTACCCGTCGTCAACCACACCGGCTGCTACGGCTATGCGCAGGGCGGTTCGCGCGTGACCAATCCGGTCGGCCCGCACAACGCGCTGACTGGCGACCCGCTGGGCTTGATGACGGTGCCGGTGGCGACCCAGGTCGCGAACCACCTGAGCGCGTCGGGCGGCAAATTCAAGGGCGACGAAGTGGTGTTCGTGATGGCCGGCGGTAACGACGTGCTGGCTTTGATGGGCGGGCTCGCCGCCGCGGCGACCGCGGCAGGCCAGGCGGCCGGCGCCGCCGCAGGCGCCGCAGCCGGTGCGCAGACCTTCGCCACCAGCCTGACCACCCAATTGGCCGCGGGCGCGACCAATCCGGCCACCGCCGCCCAGGCCATCGGCCTGGCGCTGGCGACCGAAAACGCCAATCCGGCGCACACCAGCACGTCGCTGGTGACCGCCGCCGTGGGCGCGGCCGCGATCCAGCCGGGGAACTCGGCCGTCGGCTCGCCGGCGGTGTATGGTCCGATGGTGGCCCAGGCCCAGGCCGACGCCACCGCCGCCGGCAACACCGCGGGCGCCACGGCCGGCGCCAAGGCCGGCGCCGACTACCTGACCGCCAACGGTCCGGCCAACGTCCCCGCGATGGCGACCGCCGGCACCGAACTGGCGAACCTGGTGAAGACCCAGATCATCGGCAAGGGCGCCAACTTCGTGGTGGTCAATAACCTGCCGGACGTCTCGATCTCGCCGTCGGCCAAGGCGCAAGCGACCAGCACCCAGGCGCTGATCAAGGCCATGGGCCAGGCCTTCAACGACGCCCTGAAAACCGGGCTGGGGAGCGACGCCAAGATCCTGTATGTCGACCTGTACACCCTGAGCGACGACCAGTCGGTCAATCCCGGACCGTACGGCCTGAGCAACACCACCACCCCGGCCTGCGGCACCAACGCGCTGGCCGGCAGCTCGCTGATCTGCAACGGCAGCAACCTGATCGCCGGCGACGTCAGCCACTACATGTTTGCCGACGACGTGCATCCGACGCCTTTCGAACATAGCCTGATCGCGAAGTATGTCGCGGAACAGATGATCATCAAAGGCTGGCTGTAAGGCCGCCCACATCCAATAAGAATCAGGAGAAAAAATGAAATTACGTTTGAATAGCGTCGTGAACATGCTGGCACTGGCGGCGGCGATGGTGGCCGCGTCGAGTGCTTCGGCCCAATCCGCGGGCCAATGGACTGCCAAGGTCGGCGCCGCCGAAATCACGCCGAAGGTCGACAGCGGCGACGTCTCGGCGCCGGCGCTGCCGGGCACCAAGGCCGACGTCGGCAGCAACACCCAGCCGGTCTTCATCATCGGCTACGGCCTGACCGACAACATCTCGGCCGAGCTGGACTTGGGCCTGCCGTACAAGCACAAGCTGTATGGCGCGGGCGCGATCGCGGGCACGGGCGAGCTGGGCACGGTGGAGGCCTTGCCGCCGACCGCCTTCATCCAGTACCGCTTCTTCGAGCCGAAGGCGATGTTGCGTCCCTACGTGGGCGTCGGCATCACCTATGCCTACTTCCAGAAGGCGACCGGTTCGGGCCAGCTGACCGCGGTGAGCAATATCGGCAGCAGCACGCCGACCACCTTCAAGCTCGACAACAAGGTCGCGGCCACGCTGCAGCTTGGCCTGGTGGTCAACATCAACGAGCGCTGGTTCGTCGACGGGGCCGTCACCAAGAGCTTCCTGAAGACCAAGGTCAATTTCTCGACCGGGCAGACGCAGGACATGACGCTCGACCCGCAATCGGTCAGCCTCGGCGTCGGCTACAAGTTCTAAGCCGACCTCCTCCTAAAAACCCGCCTCGGCGGGTTTTTTTATGGCGTCGACACTGCGAAGAATGTGTTCCAGGTGTATTCGGTCAACCGAGAAACCGGCGAGGTGCTTAACAAGCAGATCAAACGTGCCAAGTTCCTGGAGTATTTTGTCAACAAGCCTGCGTGCCTGATCGGGATGGAAGCGTGCGGAGGGTCGCAGCACTGGGCGCGCGCCTTGCAGGCAATGGGACACGAGGTCAGGATGATGGCGGGCAAGGCGGTCAAAGCTTTCGTCAGCGGCAACAAGAACGACGCCGCCGATGCGCGCGCGATCTGGCTTGCGGTACAACAGCCGGGCGTGCGGGCCGTGGCGGTGAAGAGCGAGACGCAGCAGGCGGTGCTGGCCCTGCACCGGATGCGACAACAGCTGGTGAAGTTTCGCACGATGCAGAGCAACGGTTTGCGCGGCCTGCTTGGCGAGTACGGCGAAGTGATGCCGGTTGGCCGGGCCGCGCTGAACCGTGGCATGAAGGACGCGCTGGCGCGGCTGGCCGAACGTTTGCCGACCCTGTTGATCGACACCCTGCGCGAGCAGTGGGACATGTTGGCCCGGCTCGACCAGCAGATCCTGCAGATCGAGCAGCGGCTGCTGGCATGGATGCGGCAAGACCGGGCCAGCAAAGCGATTGCCGAGATTCCTGGCGTCGGCTTGCTGACGGCGACGGCGGCGGTGGCGACCATGGGCGACGCGAACGCATTCAGGTCGGGGCGCGAGTTTGCCGCCTGGCTCGGCCTGGTGCCGGCGCAGACCGGCACCGGCGGCAAGGTCAGGCTGCTCGGGATCAGCAAGCGTGGTGACACCTACCTGCGCACGCTGCTCACCCATGGTGCAAGGTCAGTCCTGATGCATACCAAGGAGCCGGGGAAATGGTTGCAGGACATCGGCAAACGACGTCCTCCGAACGTGGTCGTGGTGGCGTTGGCCAACAAGATGGCAAGGACGATATGGGCGCTGCTGGCGCACGATCGGAAGTATGACAGAGAGCACGTCCCTTGGGCCCGAAACCCGCCAGGAGAATGAGGTGTAGGTCAGCGGATTTCATCGGGGCCGGCACGGGAAGAACCGCTGCCACAAGGCCGGATATAGAACTGCAGCCTATCCTGTCCGAATCATACAAAAACACCTTGGCAAACGGGAGGCGTCCATATAGTTGCAATCATGAACCTCATCACCGAAACACTGCGTGCGCAATTGCTGGCCAACGGTCAGCAGTCCCTCGACAACGATGACTTCGACCCACCGCCCGTCGTCAAATTGTTCACACTTGACGCGAGTGCGACCTGGCTGCTCACCGAGATCGACCCGGACGACCACGACCATGCCTTCGGGCTCTGCGACCTGGGGCAAGGCTTCCCGGAACTGGGCTATGTAAGTCTGGCCGAGTTGTAATCGGTGAGTGGCCGTCTTGGTCTTCCGATTGAGCGGGATATGCACTTCATTGCCACGAATGCAATCAGTGCCTATGCGCATGAAGCGCGCCGCGCGGAGCGTATCGTGACGTAGCCGTCATACGGGCGCTGCCGCCGGGCAGCGCCATGCCCTCGGTTGAACAGTGTTGAGCTCTGCGTTGGCATAGAGCAGGACCAAACGTAGTGTTCACTTCGCTTGCCCCCAAGCATCGTGGAACATTATTTCCCCGAGTTCGCGGCGTTGATCCCATCGTTCTAATTCCAGCATTGGAGCAAGATAGAATTGCTCCACTTGTCCAACGCACAGGATCGCTATTGGCGCGCTGCCCTCCGGCATGCCGCACAGTTCGCGCAAGCGTGTAGGATCAAACAGGGATACCCAGCCGACACCGATACCTTCGGCGCGCGCCGCCAGCCAGAAGTTCTGGATAGCGCAGGCGGCCGACGCCAGGTCCATTGCCGGCATGGTGCGACGACCGAAAATGAATTCCTCGCGCCGGTCGATCAGGCCCACGACCAACATTTCGGCGCATGAGAGCATGCCCTCAACCTTCAGTTTCATGAATTCATCGGCACGCTCGCCCAAGGCGTGCGCCGTCAAAATGCGCTCCTCATCGACGTGCTGGTGAAGCAGCTGGCGCAACGCCGGATCAGCGATCCGGATGAACCGCCATGGCTGCATCAAGCCGACACTCGGCCCCATATGCGCGGCGCCAATGAAGCGCATCAGTTGATCGGGCGCGATCGCGCCGCCGATGAAATGGCGCATGTCGCGCCGGCTGCGGATAGCCCGGTACACGGCGTCTACTTCAGGTGAAGAAAACGCGTTCGGGTTGGCGACCTCGCGCCGTTGCGGAGACGGCGGGTATGCCCCGAGCGCGCCGAGCACATCGAGCAAAGGCCGGGTTGCGTCGGCGATGCGGTCAAGGCTCGCCTCGCGCAGCCGAGTACTATCGACGGTGGTGTCGGTATGCAGGCCAGCCCAGCGCAACAGCGCGGCGCACGCATCCGGCGCATCGAGCACGCCGTGCAGATAGGTGCCGAGAATCTGGTCGTCCTCCGAGCGCGCGCCTTCGGCATGGCCATCGATGTAGAAGGCGGGTTTGGCCATCGCCGCGCCGGCCGAGCGACCCAGGTGGATTTCGTAGCCGCTTACGCTGGCGTCGGCGAAGGCGCACTGCGCCGTGACACGCACAAGGCGCTTGGTGCGCGTCAGTTCGGTGCGCACATCGAGCAGGCCGAGCGCTGCCGAGTCGCCGGCCGCACCCTCGATCCCATGTGGGTCGCTCACGCTGTGACCGAGCATCTGGAAGCCGCCGCAGATGCCGATCAGCTTGCCCCCGTAGCGCAAATGCCTGGCGATGCTGGCGGGCCAGCCCTGGGTTTGCAACCACTCCAGGTCGCCGCGGGTGTTCTTGCTGCCCGGAATAATCATGAGGTCGGCGTCAGGAATCGGCTGTCCTTGGCCGATGAACTGCAGGTCCACTTCCGGATGTGCGCGCAGCGGGTCGAAGTCGGTGTGGTTGCTCATGTGCGGCAACAGCGGCACGACGACGCGGAACGCGCCACGCTGTGTCTGCGCCGTTTCGACCGCGTCCTCGGCGTCAAGGTAGAGTCCATGCAGATACGGCAACACCGCAAGGACCGGCTTGCCGGTGCGCTGTTCCAGCCATTCCAGACCGGGCTCGAGCAGCGTGATGTCGCCGCGGAAACGGTTGATGACGAAGCCGACTATACGTTGCCGTTCGCTCTCCGACAAGCAGGCCAGTGTGCCGGTGATGTGCGCGAACACGCCGCCGCGATCGATGTCCGCCACCAGGATGACCGGGCAGTCGACCTCTTCGGCGAAGCCCATGTTCGCGATATCGCGGTCGCGCAAATTGATCTCGGCCGGGCTGCCCGCGCCCTCGACGATGATGGCATCGTAGCCCTCGCGCAGGCGGCGGTAGGACTCCAGCACGGCAGCCATCGCCACCGGCTTGTAGGCGTGATAGTCGCGCGCGTTCATGTCGGCCCGGACCTTGCCGTGGATGATGACCTGGGCGCCGGTATCGGACGAGGGCTTGAGCAGCACGGGGTTCATATCGGTGTGCGGCGCCAGCCCGGCCGCCAGCGCCTGCAGCGCCTGGGCGCGGCCGATTTCGCCGCCGTCGTCGGTGACCGCGCTGTTGAGCGCCATGTTCTGCGGCTTGAACGGAACCGCGCGCACGCCATCGCGCACCAGCAGCCGGCACAACGCCGCCACCACCGTGGTCTTGCCGGCGTCGGAGGTGGTGCCCTGCACCATCAGCGTGTGAAATGGGAAGCTCATGGCATCTGCATCGCATGCCAGCGCGCCACCATGGCGCCGATCTGCTGCAGGCCTTCGGTGATGACCGAGGGTCCAGGCGAGAGGATGTCCGGCGATTTGATCTCGAACACCATGTCGTTGCGCAGCGCGGGAATGGCGTCCCATCCGTCGCGCGCCTTGAGCGAGTCGGGCTGGAATTTCTTGCCACACCAGGAGCCGATGATGATATCCGGCGCGCGCCGCACCACCTCGGCCGGATCGGCGATGATGCGCTGTCTGGCGCTTTGATGGACCGACAGCTCGGGAAATGCATCGGTGCCGCCCGCCAGCTCTATCGCTTCGGCAGCCCAGCCGATGCCGCTCATCAGCGGCTCGTTCCATTCTTCGAAATAGATGATGGGGCGGCGCGTCCATTGCGCCGCCCGGGTGCGTGCGGCGTCGATCTGCGCTTGCAGTTCGGCCACCAGCTGCCGGCCTGCGTCCTCGCGCTGCACCAGCGCCGCCAGCACCGTCACCATGTGCAGGATGCCGGTGATGCTACGTTGGTTGAACAGATGGACTTCGACGCCGGCCTGCGCCAGGTCGCGGCAGATGTCGGCCTGCAAATTGCAAAAGCCCAGCGCCAGGTCCGGTTTGACCGCCAGGATGCGTTCGAGTTTGGAGGAGGAAAAACCGCTGATTTTTGGTTTTTCGTCGCGCGCCCGCGCCGGCCGCACGGTGAAGCCCGAAATGCCGGCGATGAACTCCTCGGCGCCCAGTGCGTACAGGGTCTCAACCGATTCGGTGGACAGGCAGGCGATGCGTTGATATAGGCTCATGGCAGGGTTTTCCTGTGTTGACGTGCGATTTCGAGTTTTTCGCACAGGACCCTGGCGCCGGCAACCATGCGCGGCGCAGCACGGTTCAGCAGATTGCCGTCAAGTGTAAACAGATTGTCGCGCCGCACTGCCGTGATGCTGGGGAGCGCCTTCCATATATTGACGCCGCGTTCGGGGTCGCTCCGTTCGCTGCTGCCGAAGATCGCTTCCGGGTTTTCCTGCAGCACGGCTTCGATGCTGACCACTGGCGCGGTGACCTTCATTTGCGCGAAAATATTTTCGCCCCCGCACAGGCGCATGGCATCGCTAACGATATGGGCGCCATTCAGTGTGTACAGCGGCTTGTCCCAAACCTGGTAGAACATGCGCACCGGCGGCCGACCGGCATACTGCGCCGCCAGGGCGCCGAGCTGTTGGCGCAGATCTGCGGCGGCCTGCTGTGCTTCGCGCTGCGTGCCCATCAATTGGCCCAGGCGCAGCAGGCTGTCGGCGATGTCGTCCAGCTTGTGAGGCTCGCTGTGGAACATCGGGATACCCAGCTTGCGCAATTGCTCGAGCTGGCGCTCCGAACTGCCGTGGCGCCAGACCACCAGCAGATCGGGCTTGAGGGCGATCACGCGCTCCAGGTCGACCTGACGGTTGTCGCCAATGTTGGCAATGCGCCTGGCCGCTTCGGGATAGTCGCTATAACTGACCACGCCCACGACGCGGTCGCCGCCGCCGGCGGCGAACAGCAGTTCGGTGACATGCGGCGCCAGCGAGATGACGCGCTGCGCCGGCTTTTGCAGCGTCACCGTCTGGCCATCGTCGTCGCGCACGCTGATATCGGCGCGCGCCGTGGCCGTGATCATGCATGCCGCGATCAGGAAAAATAGTCTCATTTGGATGTCCTTGTTGATAGGTCCCACTCGGCCAGCGCTATTGCAAGTCGCTGCCAGCCGCCCTCCTCCAGCGGCAATCCGAGCCGGATTCCGCGCGCCGCCTGCTCGAAATGTCGGACCCAGATGCCGCGTTCAGCCATGTGTTGCCAGAACAGCGCCGGCGACCTTTGCGGCCACCACTGGAACAATTCCGTGACGGCCGCTTCGATGCCGTGCGCACCCAGCAAGCGGTGCAGGCGCGCCCCTGCCTGCAATAGCTCGGCACGCGCGTCGGCCTGCCAGCGCCAGTCTCTCAGCGCCGCGATGGCGATGTGCTGTGCCGGTCCGCTGATGGTCCATGGCCCAAGCAGGTCCTGCAAGGCCTCCAGCAGCGCCGGAGCGGCGCCCACCATGCCGACGCGCACGCCGGCGAGCCCAAAGAATTTGCCGAGCGAGCGCAGCACGATGAGGCCAGGCCGGTCGCTCCAACCGGCCACGCTAAGCTCCGGCGTGGTATCCATGAAGGCTTCGTCGACTATGAGCCAGCCGCCGCGTGCGGCCAGTTGCGCGCCCCAGTCAAGCAGGCGTGCCGGCGCCACACGCGCTGCGGTCGGGTTGTTGGGATTGCACACCACCATCACCTCGCAACTGTCGAGCGCTTCCTCGAGCCCGTCGTAGCGGACCTGGCGCAGGCTATGTCCGTGCATGCCCCAATGGTACGCGTGCTCGGCGTAGGACGGCGCGGCGACGACCACGCGCGAAGCGGCGCGCAAGCGCGGCAGCGCCTGGATCGCGGCCTGGGTGCCGGCCACCGGCAGCATCAGCGGCGCGCCGTAAAATCGGGCGCCGGCCAGCGCCAGTTGCGGATCGGCTTCCGGCAGGCGATGCCAGGCGGCCGGCGCCAGCGCCGGCGCTGGATATCCGCGCGGATTGATTCCGGTCGACAGGTCGAGCCAGTCGGCGTGCGAGCGTCCGAAGCGCCGCGCCGCGTCGTGCAAGTTACCGCCGTGTTCAAGCATGCGCCGCTCCGATCAGGTAACAGGCGCCGGCGCAGGCCGCCAGCAATCCCAGCCACAGCCAGGTCACCGACAGCACCAGGCGCCATGCGCGACCGATGTCGTCGGCGCCGGCCGCACGCCCCTGTCCGAGCGGCGGACGTTGTTCGAGCACGCCCTCATAGGTGGCCGCGCCGCCGAGCGTGAGTCCGAGCGCCCCGGCGCCGCTGGCCATGACGGGACCGGCGTTGGGACTGGTCCAGCCAGGCGCTTGCGTTCTCCAACAGCGCCAGGCGCGGCGCCGGTCATCCGACAGCAGCACGTAGGAAGCCGCGGTCAGGCGCGCAGGGATGAAATTGAGGACGTCGTCGATCCGCGCCGCGGCCCAGCCAAATGCCTGGTAACGGGGCGTGCGGTAGCCCCACATCGCATCCAGCGTGTTCGCCAGGCGAAATGCCAAAACACCAGGTCCGCCCGCGATGGCGAACCAAAACAGCGCACCGAACACCGCGTCGTTGCCGTTTTCAAGGACCGATTCGGTGCTCGCCTTGGCCAGGTCGCCCGGTGTTGCCTGCTCCGTGTCGCGGCTGACAATGCGTGCCGTCAGGCGGCGTGCCAGCGCCAGGTCGCCGCCGCGCAGCGCTTGCGCGATTGGCAGATTGTGTTCTTCCAAGCTGCGCAGGCCCAGGCAAATATATAGCAACGCCGCGTGCCAGAACGGGTACGCCAGTTGCGCAGCCAAAGCCGTCAGCGGCGCCACTGCCAACGCCCACGCCAGGACACCACGTGCGAAGCGGTGGCGCCCGCAATTCAGCCAGCGCTCGATCGCTGCGGCCCAGCGGCCGAAACCGACCAGCGGATGCCAGCGGCGCGTCTCGCCCAACAACAGATCGAGCCCGACGCCTGTCGCCAGCAGCAGCACCATCATGGACGCGCTCAGGCCGGCCAGCATGGAGGCCCCTTGAGTACCAGCGGCAAGCCGGCCACCAACATAACCGCGTTTTCGCAATGCTGGGCGACGGCCTGGTTGAGACGCCCGGCTTCGTCGGCAAAGCGGCGCGATACGGCACCCACCGGCACGATGCCCATGCCGACTTCATTCGACACCAGGATCACATCGCCGTTTACCTCGGCGATTTCGCTCAGGAATGCTGAACGTTCGTCGTTGAAACGCGCCGGCAAGGCCAGCTCGCCGACTTCCGGATAGTCACCGCCGTCATCGAACATCAGGTTCGCCAGCCACAGCGTCAGGCAGTCGACCAGGATCAGGCGTTCCGGCGCACACCAGCGCCGCAAAGCGCCGGCCAACGCGCTCGGCTCTTCCACCGTGCTCCAGTGCGCCGGACGCCGCGCGCGATGATGGGCAATCCGTCCGCCCATCTCGGTATCGCCGGCGCGCGCCGTGGCCAGGTAGACGACCTCCTTTCCCGATGCGAGGGCAAGGCGCTCGGCGAACGCGCTCTTGCCGGAGCGGGCGCCACCAAGGACCACGGTGCGGCTCATGGGGCGACACCGCTGTCCAGCAAGGCGGCGGCCGCTGCCGGGCAAGACGGGAAGTAGGCGTGAAAGTAGGAAGCGGTGAGCGAACCGCTCCGATAGACCGCTTCACCGGCCGTGCCGGAGCCCGGCTTGAACGTGTGCGCGGCCGGCGCCAGCGTGGTATCGAAGCGCGAGTAGTGAAACGTGTGGCCGCGCAGTTCCCCCTGCGCCGTTTGCAGTCCTTGTGCGCCTAGGCCGGCAAGGCGCGCCTGCATCGATACGCAGCCTGATAGCAGTCCGGCCATCGGCCACGCGGTTCCGGCCTGGTCAATCAGGCTGTCCGCCAACGCCATCATGCCGCCACACTCTGCCAGAATCGGCATGCCGGCCGCATGGGCCGCGCGAATCGAGGCCTGCCAGCGGTGCGCACCTGACAGCGCGGATGTGTGCAGTTCCGGATAGCCACCCGGCAGGTAGACGGCGCTGGCGCCCGAAGGCACCGGCTCGTCGTCCAGCGGCGAAAAATAGCAGACCGTCGCCCCCAGTGCGCGCAGGCAATCGACGTTGGCAGGATAGACAAATGCAAATGCGGCGTCGCGCGCGATGGCGACCTTGGCGCCCGCCAGCAGGCTGTCGAGCCGCGCCGGCGGCGCCGGAATCGCCAGCCGCGTCAGCGGTAGACGGGCCCAGGCTGCCTCGTCGATTACGAGTTGTTCGGCCAGGGCGTCGAGCAGCGCGTCGAGCTCGCCCACTTCGGCCGGCAGCACCAGCCCGAGATGACGTTCGGGCAGCGCTTTCGCTTGGCGCGGCAGGCTGCCCAGCAGCGGCGTGTCGCCCAGGGAAGCGGCGACCATTGCGGCGTGGCCGGCGCTGCCGACGCGGTTGGCGATCACGCCGGCCAAATCGACCGGGCCGAACTCACGCAAGCCGTGCACGATGGCGCCTGCGGTCTGCGCCATTGCCGACGCGTCGATCACGGCCAGCACCGGCACGCCGAAGGCGCGGGCCAGGTCGGCCGATGATGGCGTGCCGTCGTACAGGCCCATGACGCCCTCGATCAGGATGACGTCCGCATCCTGCGCGGCCTGTGCCAACTGGCGCTGGCACAGTTCCAGGCCCACCATCCACAGATCGAGCGAATGGACCGGCGCCGCGCTGGCGCGCTCCAGCAGCATCGGGTCGATGAAGTCGGGCCCGGCCTTGAACACGCGCACGCGCTGGCCATGGGTGGCGAGCTTACGCGCCAGTGCCGCAGTGACGGTGGTTTTGCCCTGGCCCGACGCAATCGCCGACACCAGCAGAACACGCACCGCGATATGCGTGGGCGCTACCATTCGATTCCCGCCTGCGCCCCGATCCCCGCGGTGAATGCGTGCTTGATGGGAGTCATGTCCGTGACCGTGTCGGCGATCTCGATCAGCTCGGGCGGAGCGCCGCGGCCGGTGATGACGACGTGCTGCATGCGCGGCCGCGCATCGAGGTCGGCGATCACCGCATGCAGGTCAAGGTAATGGTACTTGAGCGCGATATTGAGTTCATCGAACAGCACCAGGCCGATGGCCGGATCGGACAGGAACTGCCTGGCCTTGACCCACGCCAGCCCGGCCTTTTCGATATCGCGTTCACGGTCCTGCGTTTCCCAGGTATAGCCTTCACCCATCGCATGAAAGCTGACCTCGTCGGGAAAACGCCGCAGGAATTTCTCTTCGCCGGTCGACATCGCGCCCTTGATGAACTGGACCACCCCCACCTTCATGCCATGCCCCATTGCCCGGATCACCATGCCGAAACCACTCGAGCTCTTGCCCTTGCCGTTGCCGGTATTGACGACGACGATGCCGATTTCCTTTTGCGCCGCTTTGATCTTTTCGTCGATGATGGCCTTCTTGCGTTCCATGCGCAGCTTGTGCCGTTCGTTGATTGCCTGCTGAATGTCTTCGCTCATGTGAATGCTCCTTCCGGTATGAAAATTTGACGGTTTCCGTGTTGAATCGCCTCGATCGGATGGCCGAGGTACTGGCTGAGCAGCGGCGCGTGCAAGACCTCGGCCACGCTGCCCGCCGTCCAGCGACCGTCGCCCATCAGCAGCAGCGCGTGGCTGGCGGCGTGCTGCGCCAGGTTCACGTCATGCCCGATCATCATCACGGTCTTGCCTTGTTCCCTGCACAGGCGCGCCAGCAAGCGCATCACGCTGACTTGATGGCCCAGGTCCAGCGCGTTGGCCGGCTCGTCGAGCAGGATCAGCGGGGTATCCTGCGCCAGCACGGCGGCGATCGCCACGCGCTGGCGTTCTCCGCCGGAGAGCGTGCGGATATCGCGTTCGGCCAATCCATCCACCTGCATGGCTTGCAGCGCCGCGCGGCAGTGGCGATGGTCGTCGCCGTCTTCCCAGTAGCGCGTGCCGCAATACGGATGGCGCGCCGCGAGCACGGTCTCGATGACCCGATAGCCGAAGGCGTCGCTGCGCGATTGCGTCAGCAAGGCGCGCTGTTGCGCCAGCGCCGGCAACGGCCATTGGTCCAGCGTGCGGCCCTGCAGCGCAACGTGGCCGGCCGACGGTAGACTCAGGCCGGCCAATGTGCGCAGTAAAGTGCTCTTGCCGGCCCCGTTGCGGCCGATCACATACCAGCTTTGGCCAGGCTCAGCTTGCCAGTTAAGTTTGTCGAGCAGCACCCGGCCGCCGACTGCGAGAGTAAGGTCGATTGCGCTGATCATGTCATGGGCGCCGCAGTTGATGCAGTTGAAACAGGAAGACCGGCGCCCCGAGCAGCGCGGTCACCACGCCCACCGGCAGCTGCTGGGGGGCGGCGACGGTACGGGCCAGCGTATCGGCAAGCACCAGGAAGGTGCCGCCGGCCAGCGTGGCGGCCGGCACCAGGAGCCGATGGTCCGGGCCAAGCGCAAAGCGGCAGGCGTGCGGCACGATCAGGCCGACGAAGCCGATGCTGCCCGCAGTGGTGACGGCACTGGCGGTCAGCAGCGCGGAACAGCAGTACAAGCCTTTGCGCAACGGACCGACGTGTATCCCCAGCGCCGCTGCGCCGTCCCCGTGCATGGCGATCACATTCAGCGCGCGCGCATTGCGTACCGCGAACAGCAGGGCCGCGCTGAGGGCCAGCCAGGGCAGCACGCGCAGGGGCGCGCCGGACAGGTCACCGATCATCCAGAAGATCATGCCGCGCAGCCGTCCTTCCGGGGCGATCGACAGCATCAGCGTCACCAGCGCCATGCAGCCGGACGACAGGATCACGCCGGTCAACAGCAGCGAGGTGGCACCGCCATCAGCGCCCAGGTCGCGCCGCGCCAGCGCATACAGCAACAGCGAGATCGCCGCCGCGCCGGCAAATGCGGCGCCGTCCACCATCCATGCCGCGCACATGAACAACAGCGCGGCGAGCGCGCCGACTGACGCGCCGGCCGAAATCCCGAGCACATACGGGTCCGCCAAGGGATTGCGCAACAGCGCCTGCATCAGCACCCCGGCCAGCGCCAATGCGGCGCCCGTCACGAACGCGACCAGGGCGCGCGTCAGGCGCAGGTCCACCAGGGTCGACGCCAGGGTCGTGCCCGTTCCCTGCAGCGCATCGAGTAGCGCGGCTGGCAAGTCCGACAGCGAAACCGGCACCGAACCGACGGTGCCGGCAAGGACAAGGCTGGCGCACGCCAGGGCGCATAGCGCCGCCACCAACACGGTCGCGCGCTGCTGCATTGTAGGAAAGAAGGAAAGCATGGCTTACTACAAGCCGTAACGGACGCCCGCGAAGAACTTGATGCCGGCAGTGGCATACGTTCGCGCCAGTTCATAGTGCTTGTTGTTGACGTTATCGACGCGCATCAAGGCCGACCAGTCGCGTGCGAATTCATAGCGCGCATTCAGGTTCAGCAGGCCGTAGCCGCCGAGGACATTCCGGTTGGCGGCGTCGTCGAAGCGCTTGCCCGACGCAATCAGCTCGACGCCGCCCTTGAACCGCCCGGCGCCATACTCGACGCCAGCGCGCGCATGCTGCCTGGCGCGCCGCGCCAGCAGCTTGCCGGTGGTGTCGTCGCGCGGATCTTGCCAATCGAGCGATGCGCTCAGGGCAAAATGGTTCCATTGCGTGCCGGCGGCGATCGAGGTGCCGCTGAGCGTACCTTTGTCGATGTTGTAGGAACAACCGAAAGGATGGGTCGCCACTTGGACCGGGCAAACCGCGGCCGTCACCAGCAAGTCGCTCACCCGGTTGTCGAAGTAGACCGCGCTGAGTTGTACACTGCCGTTATCGAAGTGGATGCCCGCTTCGGCGTTCCGGCCGCGCTCGGGTTTGTTGGACGGGATGCCAAAGCCGGGGTAATACAGCTCGTTGAACGTGGGCGCGCGAAAGCTGGTGCCGGCACTGGCACTCAGCCGCAGCGCCGGGCTGATGCGGTAGCCGGCCGCTACCGCGCCGGTGGCCTTCGATCCATACTGCGAGCTGTCGTCATTGCGCGCGCTGACACTGGCCAGGTAAGCGCCACGCTTGAGCTGATAGGACGCGGCGACCGAGTTGGTGCTCCGCTCGCCGGACAAGACGGGCGTCGAACTGGACACCACGTCTTCCACGCGCCGCTCGACCAACAACTGCAGCATGTCAGCGCCAACAGCGATATCGTTCTGCCAGCTTGTGCCAGTTTGGACGGTGTCGATCTGGCTCTTGTCGGAAGCCGCCGCGCTGCTGTCGCTGCCCGACCGGTCAGCCGCGCGCGTGAGCTGGAAGTGGCTCGACCATTGTGCGCTGATGCGGTCGTTGGCGAACAGCGCAACATTGTCCAGTGTTTGGCGGGTGCGCGCGTCGTACGTTAGGCCACTGTCATACTGCGCCTCGAGGAAGCTGTGCAGAAACAGCACGCCTACCTCATGCCCCGTCGCCACATCGAACACGAGCTGGCCGCTGGCGCTGTCACGGACATAGCCGTCATTATCCGGATTGTAGGAAAAATTGCCGGGTGTGGTCGCGGAAAAGCCGGCGGCGCGATCGCGCCCCGCGCCGAAAGAGTAGCTGAGACGGTCGGCCTTGCCCGATAGCGCCGCGTTGAAGGTACGCGCGGCGTCGCTGCCGATGCCGGCGAAGGCGCTGACGCTTGGCGATCCAATGCCGCGCTTGGTGAAGATCTGCACCACGCCGCCGATTGCATCAGCGCCATACATGGTGGAAAGCGGGCCGTAAATGATTTCGATATGATCGATGTTGGCCAGCGGCAGTGCGCTCCAATTGGCCATGCCCAGCGTCGATGAGCCAATCCGCACGCCGTCGACCAGCACGATGTTTTGTTTGCCGTCGGCGCCGCGGATCAACACCGACGCGCTGGTGCCGGGGCCGCCATTGCGCACAACTTCGATGCCGCGCTGCGCTTGCAGCAAGTCGATCACCGAGTGCTGGTTCGATCGCTCGATGTCGTCGGCGCTGATCAGCGTGTAGTCGGCCAAGACATCCGCAGCGTTCTGCTCACTGCGGGCAGCGGTGACGACGACCGTAGGGGGGGATGCTTGCTGGATGGCTTGGGCCATCGCGCAAGGCATGGCCATGGCTAGCACGAGCGAGCCGAGCGTCGCGCGCGTTGAAACGAGAGGGAGCATGATAATTTTTTCAGTAGCGTAAGCAACTGGCCGACTTCCCCGTTGACCAGATTGAACAGAAGCGCTGGGACTGAACATGACGAACGAAAGGCCGGACGCATGCGCACAGCGCAGGCAAACCCGAATCGTATCGCGGACATCCCCGTCCACACACTTCCACCTGTCTTGGCCGGTATCCGGGCTAGCAAGTCAGACTGGTCTCACCTTCCCATGCCGAGGCACAGTGGTTCTAAGAGACCGCCAGCCACTCGAAAGTGGCGCTTGTTTACCGTTGCGGGGGCAGCACACGTTGGCCATTCGAGCGGCATCGTGTTTCCCGTTTAACTGCACACATGGAACATGCGTGCGGGCACCAAAACGAGGCCATTATACGTCGTTTGCTGAGGTTGGCAGAATAATCAGCTCGCCGTAGCCGATTTGGTGGGGACGCTCGGCAGCGCAGCACGCCATCTGCAGCGGCGTCATGCCGAGATGGCACTGCGCCAATAAACGTATGGTGCCGGCATGGCAGACGATGATGGCGCACCGGTGCGCCATCGCGGTGAGGTCGGCGTGAAAGGCGGTGACGCGCTTAGCCATCTGCAACACACTTTCGCCGCCGCCGGGCCGGTAATGAACCGTGTCGCCCGCCCAGGCATCGATGTCGGCGCGTGCGATCCGGTCCCATGGCTGCATTTCCCAGCTGCCGAAATCGAGTTCTGCCAGCCGCGCATCGCAGGTCGGCACCGCGGCGCCGCCCAATGCCGTGGCAAGGTCCACGCAACGCCGCGATGGGCTCGAGAATACCGGAGTGCCGGACGGCAAGCAGACTGACAGTGCCGCACACACCCGCGCTGTTTCCTCGGGCGCCACCAGCAGCTCGGTGCGGCCGTAGCAGAGGCCCGGTCCGACCAGCGGTTGCGGGTGGCGCACCAGGTAGAGCCGCATGTCAGTGCCACGCGGGTTGGCAGCTACATCCGAGTACACCCAGGTAGATCGCCACTTCGCTCGCTTGCTGCACGGTACCCAAGCAGTCCCCGGTATAGCCGCCGATGCGCTGCATGAATTTCCAGGCCAGCCACGCGGTGGCCACGCCTCCAAGCAACGCGCCAGCCAGGATCGATGGCCAGGTCAGCCAGCCAGCGGCAGCGATCAGCAGTGCCGGAAGCAGCGCGCAGCCGGCGCCGATCGCCAGTTCCGTGGCCGTCATATGCTGAGCGAGCGGCTTTGCCTTGGCGTCTACCGTCCGCACATAATCGAGGCGCCATATCAGGGTACAGGCGGCAAGGCGCGACGCCGGGTGAGCGAGGAACAACGCCGCGACGGCCGTGCCGGGCGCAAGTTCGGCGAGTACCAGGCATTTCAAGCCGAGCAACAGGGCGATCCCAATCGCGCCATACGCGCCGACGCGCGAATCCTTCATGATTTCCAACACGCGCTCGGGGTGCGAAGCGCCGCCGAAACCGTCGCAGACATCGGCAAAACCGTCTTCGTGGAGCGCGCCGGTGGCATACACGCCGGCACCGGTCGCCAGCACCACCGCAACGGTCGAAGGCAGAACGTGGGCGGCAATCGCATACACGGCCGCGCTGATGGCGGCGACCACGATACCGACCAAGGGAAAGTAACGCGATGCATGGTGCAGCCAGTGCGGCTCGAATCCAACCCAGCGTGGGATCGGCAGGCGTGTGAAAAACTGCAGCGCAACGAAGAACAGGCGGGCCTGATAGGCAAAGACGGACAAGGGCATGGCGGACGGGCTATTCGAGTTTTTCGGCCACCCGTGCCGAGTCGAAGGTCGCCATCTCGCGCAGGAAATTTACGGCAGCGTGCAGCAGAGGCAAGGCCAGCGCACACGCGGTGCCTTCGCCCAGACGCAAACCGAGTTGGAGCAGCGGGCGCGCCGCGAGATGGTCGAGCATGCGCTTGTGGCCGTGCTCATCGGAGCAGTGGGAGAAAACGCAATAGTCGAGAATCGACGGTTGCAGACGGGCGGCGACAAGCAGCGCGCTGGTGACAATGAAGCCATCGATTAACAGAACCATGCGCCGTTCGGCGGCACGCAACATGGCACCGACCATCATCGCGATTTCGAATCCACCGAACGAGGCCAGAATGGATAGCGCATCGTCGACGCAGCCGTGGTGTGCCACAGCGCTCTCGATGACACGCTGCTTGTGGCGAACGCCGTCGGCAGACATGCCGGTGCCGGCACCGACACAGTCAGCGATTGGGATCCGGGTTAGTTTGTGCATCAGTGCCGCCGCGGCGGTGGTGTTGCCAATACCCATTTCGCCGAAGCCAACGACGTTGCCCGGGAGCTCGCTGGCGAGCGCCATGCCTTCGGCCAGCGCCTGCATGCACTGCTGCTGCGTCATTGCCGGTTCGGTGGCGAAATTGCGAGTGCCGTGGGCGATCTTGCGGTCGATCAGGCCGTCGCGCGGACCAAATGGGTGATTGACGCCGGCATCGATGACCAACAGCGCGCAGGAATTCTGACGGGCAAACACATTGATCGCGGCCCCGCGCGCAAGGAAATTCTCGACCATCTGCCACGTCACGCTTTGCGGATAGGCGGATACGCCCTCGGCGACGACGCCATGGTCGCCGGCAAATACCAGGATCGCCGGTTGTGTGAGCACCACGTTCGTCGTCTGTTGAATCAGCCCTAACTGCCTGGCGAGCAGCTCCAGCATGCCCAGGCTGCCGGGCGGCTTGGTTTTATTGTCGATCGCCGCGTCAAGTTGCATCGAAAGCGCGGCATTTACGGTTGCAGTGATATGGGGAATGTGCATGAGATTTCCGACAAATTTGGTCGGCGCTAAGATAGCACACTCAACTATCTAATCGAGATTTTGGGGGTGCCGCGCTGGAAGTGCCGGCGCCCGCAGCGTGCTTGCTTTTAGCGTCGAGCGGACCGGGTGAACAATATTGGCCTACGCCTTGTAAGGCATAGGCCATACCTGCAACATGCCAAGGTTTTATTTCTTGAGAATCGACACTATGTGAGTCTGACCGAGTTGCAATCGGTGCGTGGCCGTCTTGGTCTTCCGATTGAGCGGGATCTGCACTTCGTTGCCTACAAGGCAATTAGTGCCTATGCGCATGAAGCACGCCGCGCGGAGCGTATCCTGACATAGCCGTCATACGGGCGCTGCCGCCGGCAGCGCCCTTTACCAGCCTATTTTTCCTTCGGGGCCTGGATTGGCGTTCGTTTATGGTTTTCCTGCTTACTTGCGGCGGGCGCGCCTATTCTGAAAACCGTATCTACTGAAATCATGGTTTCCATACTTCCGTACTTACGTAATTGCCAATACGTTTTCCCACGGATTCGGTGGAATCCACTATGGCAATGTGACGCATAAGCACACTCCACCATTCAGGCTTTGACGCATTGATACGTTTGCGCAAAACTAATGTTCCGTTGAGCGTAACCACTTGCGCCCAGCGACCATGAAACCACTCATTACCGACGATCACCGCGTCCAATTGCTGGACAACGGCGCTGCCGCCGCGCGCGGTGAGAAGTGCGACCCGCTGCCGGTTGTCAAGCTGCTCACCCTGGACGCGCATGCGACCTGGCTCTTGACCGAACTCAGCCCCGACGACAACGACACCGCTTTCGGCCTGATCGACCTCGGTATCGGTGCGCCGGAACTCGGCGATGTGCGGTTATCCGTCCTGGAAAGCATTCGCGGACCACAGAATCTTGCCGTGATCCGCGATTTGCATTTCACGCCAAAGCGGCAGCTCTCCGAATACGCCAGGCTGGCCCAGGCTGACGGATCGATCAACGATTGATCGTCCCTGCTCGCCAGGCGCGACGCGGCATCGCTCAGCCAGCCAAACTGGCACTGCTGAGTGCGGCGCCGCACAGATTGAAACGCGCAAGCGGGCTATTTTGAGGAAACTCCACAGGCGCGCGGTTTGCGCCGGGTGCCGTGCGAATGCTCGGCCCGCTGTCGGTCATCTTATTGGGTGCGCCCAGCATGGGCGCACTCCTGCGGGTGCAAGTCCCGTCGCGAGCTGACCACAGTGAGCGAAGTGAAGCGCAACTGCAGGAGAGCAATCGAGTGTGGGAAGGAAGCGTGGATCGTAAATCATGAGCCGATGGACAAGAACTGCATAGAAGGCGCTGCCAATCAGGGCGAGCGGGCCCAATACCGCGAAGCTCTTGTGGTCAACGAGAAGTGGCGTAGATGCGGCGGTTGTGTGATGAAGGAGTGCGGCCCTTACCTGGGGACGCCCCGCCTTGTGCCTGAAAGGGCGACGGTGAGAGCCGGAGCGGGGTCTCAGCAGAGGTCATAGTAGTTGGTGGTAGCGCCGGGAAGGCTCGACCCCGCCGACGAAGGACCGAACGAGTAGGAGTGAATCGGATATGTCGATGCAGAAAGCACAGCGTCAGATGCCCGCTAACGCGGGGCGGGAGGCCGCAGGGCAAGGTGAAGCCATGCCCGATGCTTTCAGCGACGAAGCGTTCTGCCCGCGACATGCAACCGGAGACACGGGGTCAGCGCTGCTGCAAGCGGCGCTGACGGAAGAGAACCTGCGGCGAGCGATCAAACGTGTACGTGCCAACAAGGGAGCGGCTGGCGTGGATGGTCTGGATATCAACCAGACTTCACGACATCTGGCGACTGCGTGGCCGTTCATTCGAGGGCAATTGCTGGCGGGGACGTACCGGCCCAATCCGGTACGTCGGGTGACGATCCCGAAGCCCGACGGTGGCGAGCGCGAGCTTGGCATCCCGACGGTCACGGATCGTTTGATCCAGCAAGCACTGCTACAAGTGCTGCAACCGATACTTGATCCCACTTTCAGCGAGCATAGCTACGGCTTTCGCCCGGGTAGGCGTGCGCAGGATGCGGTCTTAGCCGCTCAGTCGTACGTCCAGTCTGGGATGCGGGTCGTGGTGGACGTCGATCTGTCGAAGTTCTTCGACCGGGTCAACCACGATCTCCTGATTGATCGCTTGAAGAAACGTGTGGACGACCCCGGAGTGATCTGGCTGGTCGGCGCCTACCTGAACAGCGGCATCATGGACCATGGGGTAGTGCAGTCGCGTGAAGAGGGGACGCCGCAAGGTGGTCCCCTCAGTCCATTGCTCGCAAACATGATGCTCGACGAAGTGGACAAGGAACTGGAACGGCGCGGCCATCGCTTTGCGCGCTACGCCGACGACGCGAATGTGTATGTTCGCAGTGTGAAGTCGGGCGAGCGGGTGATGGCGCTGCTGCGGCGCTGCTATGCCAAGTTGCACCTCGTGGTCAACGAAAGCAAAAGCGCTGTAGCCAGCGTCTTCGGTCGCAAGTTCCTCGGTTACAGTCTGTGGGTGGGGCGTGGGGGTGAAGTCAAACGTAAGGTGGCCAAGAAGCCACTGGAAACGTTTAAGCAACGCATTCGGGAGCTGACCTGCCGTTCGAGCGGACGCAGCATGGCGGAAGTGGTGCAACGACTTCGCTCTTACATGCTGGGATGGAAGGGGTACTTCCAGCTGGCGCAGACTCCCAAAATTTGGCGAAAACTAGATGAATGGCTGCGTCACAGGCTGCGGGCTATCCAGCTCAAGCACTGGAAGCGTGGAACAACCATGTATCGGGAATTGCTGAAGCCTGGCGCTGCGCCATCGGTTGCAAAGCAAGTGGCAGGCAACGGCCGTCGCTGGTGGCGCAATAGCGATAGACTGCTGAAAACAGTGATGACTATCGGCTACTTCGACCGACTAGGCGTACCTCGCCTGTCTTAACCTCAACTACTCGAACCGCCCGGTGCGGACCCGCATGCCGGGTGGTGTGGCAGGGGAGCAGCCCATTTAGGCTGCCCCCTATGCCGATCAGAAATATGGGGTCACGTCTGACATTCGTACATTTCGTCAGCGAAATGTACGAATGTCAGACGTGACCCCATGTTTTGGTTCGACACTTTTCCAAGCACTGGTCAACCGCTTCCCCCAGCATCTCAAGCATCGCGCGGCAAGAACCTCGGCACATCCCACCCTGATGGCAATGGGGTCACGTCTGACATTCGTACATTTCACCGACGAAATGTACGAATGTCAGACGTGACCCCAAGTTGCGGAAAAAGAAAACCCGCCGCGGCGGGTTGGTTGTTGCTTATTGGAAGGCCTGGATCCCGGTCTGCGCGCGCCCGAGGATCAGCGCGTGGATGTCGTGCGTGCCCTCGTAGGTGTTGACCACCTCGAGGTTCACCATGTGCCGGATCACGCCGAACTCGTCGGAGATGCCGTTCCCGCCCAGCATGTCGCGCGCCACGCGGGCGATGTCCAGCGACTTGCCGCAGGAATTGCGCTTCATCATCGAGGTGATCTCGACCGCCGCCGTCCCGTCGTCCTTCATGCGCCCCAGCTGCAAACAGCCCTGCAGCCCCAGCGTGATTTCGGTCTGCATGTCGGCCAGCTTCTTTTGCACCAGCTGGTTGGCCGCCAGCGGACGCCCGAATTGCTGGCGATCCAGCACGTACTGGCGCGCCGTGTGCCAGCACGCCTCGGCCGCTCCCAGCGCGCCCCAGGCGATGCCGTAGCGCGCCGAATTCAAGCAGGTGAACGGTCCCTTCAACCCGCGCACCTCGGGGAAGGCGTTCTCTTCCGGGCAGAACACATTGTCCATCACGATCTCGCCCGTCACCGAGGCGCGCAGGCCGAACTTGCCGTGGATCGGCGGCGCGCTCAGCCCCGCCATGCCCTTCTCCAGCACGAAGCCGCGGATCGCGCCTTCGTCGTCCTTGGCCCACACCACGAACACATCGGCCACCGGCGAATTGGTGATCCACATCTTGGACCCGGTCAGCGCATAACCGCCCGCCACCTTCCTGGCGCGCGTAATCATCGAACTCGGATCGGAACCGTGGTTCGGCTCGGTCAGGCCGAAGCAGCCTATCCATTCGCCGGTCGCCAGCTTCGGCAAATACTTCTGGCGCTGCGCCTCGGTGCCGAATTCGTAGATCGGCACCATCACCAGCGACGACTGCACGCTCATCATCGAGCGGTAGCCGGAATCGACCCGCTCGACCTCGCGCGCAATCAGCCCGTAGCTGACGTAGTTCAGCGCCGGCCCGCCGTACTGCTCGGGAATCGTCGGCCCCAACAGCCCCAGCTCGCCCATCTCGCGGAAAATCGCGATGTCCATGCGCTCGTGGCGGAAGGCCTCGAGGATGCGCGGCTGCAGCTTGTCCCGGCAGTAGGCCGCGGTCGCGTCGCGCACCATGCGCTCGTCGTCGCTCAGCTGATTGTTCAGCAGCAGCGGATCGTCCCAGTGGAATTGGGCTGTGCGGGGCGCTTCGGAACGGTTCATGGCAAATCCTGGTCTCGTGATAGGTATGAGGGTAAGTTGTATAGACTATTCGCGTATTTTACCGCGTTTAAGTGCTGCCGAATTTCCCGCTGTGGAAAATCAGCGAGGGCTGGGGATGCGCCGCGCAGCGTTCGACCTCGCCCACGAAGATCACGTGGTCGCCCTCCGGATAGCGGCTGCGGTTGTGGCATTCGAACCAGGCCGACACGCCCTTCAGGATCGGCTGGCCGGTGCGCGACAGCTCGTACTCGATGTCGCCGAAGGGATTGTCGGTGCGGCGCGAAAAGCGCTCGGCCAGCGGGGCCTGGTCGGCCGCCAGCACATTGATCACGTAATGCGAGTTGCCGCTGAAAATAGGCAGGCTGTTGGCGTAGTTGGCCAGGCTCCACAACACCAGCGGCGGGTCGAGCGACACCGAATTGAAGGAACTGGCCGTCAGGCCGCGGAAACTGCCGTCGGCCAGGCGTGTCGTAATGACCGTCACACCGGTGGCAAATTGCGACAGCGCGTGGCGGAAATGCAGCGCGTCGAATTCGCGCGCCGGAGCGCGGGGGGAGCTAGTGTTCATTGGTGCCCTGGTGATTTATGCCATTATGCCAAATTTGCCGCCGCAACGCCCCCCTGAATTGAGGATGCATAGGGCCGCGCTTTGCGTTACAGTTATCGACATGGAAAACACGAACGGTCGAGGTGTGTAATGACGAACCAGTCAGCGACGGAAGTGGCCGTCCTGGGCGGAGGCTGTTTCTGGTGCCTGGAGGCGGTCTATCTCGAGGTGCGCGGGGTCACCCGCGTCGAATCGGGCTACATGGGCGGGCAGGAAGCCCATCCCACGTACGAGCAGGTCTGCGCCGGCAGCACCGGCCATGCGGAAGTCGTGCGGCTCGAATTCGACCCGGCCGTCATCGCTTACCGCGACATCCTGGAAATCTTTTTCACGATCCACGATCCGACCACCCTGAACCGCCAGGGCAACGACGTCGGCACCCAGTACCGCTCGGTGATCTTCTTCGAGACGCCGGAGCAGGAAGCGACCGCGCGCCAGGTCACGGCCGAGATGGCGAACGTGTGGGACGCGCCCATCGTCACCCAGCTGCAGCCGGCCGAGGCCTGGCACAAGGCCGAGGATTATCACCAGGATTATTTTCGCCAGCACCCGCTGCAGGGCTACTGCGCCTTCGTGGTCGCGCCCAAGGTCGCCAAATTCAAGAAGACCTTCGCCGACCGGATGAAGTTGTGAGCGCAGCGCGGCGGCCGCGCCCGCTGGCGCCTCGCTAGCCGTACATGTAGCGCCGCGACCACGGCATCGCCGACGGATCGCGCCCCGCCTTGCCGCACACGATCTGGTACAGGCTGATCCAGTCCTGGTTGAACGCGTAGGCGCAACCGGCCAGGTAGACATGCCAGATGCGGAACCGGCGCGCATCCGTCAAGCCCTTGATGCGCTCGGCATTGGTCTCGAAATTATCGGTCCAGACCGCGCAGGTGCGGGCGTAATGGCGGCGCAGGTTTTCCACGTCGCGCGCCTCCAGCCCGGCTTCCTGCATCGCCCTGAGCACCGTCGAAATATGCGCCAGCTCGCCATGCGGGAACACATAGCGCTCGATGAACTCGCCGCCGCCGTAGGGCGATTCGCCGCTGTCGACGTCGGTGGTGGTGATCCCGTGGTTCATCACGATGCCCTCGGGCTCGAGCAAGCTGTTGACGCGCGCAAAATACTCGCTCAGGTGCTGCAGCCCCACATGCTCGAACATGCCGACGCTGGTGATGCGGTCGTAGCGGCCGTCGACGTCGCGGTAATCCTGCAGCCGGATCTCGACCAGGTGCTGCAGGCCGGCCTGCTCGACCCGCTCGCGCGCCAGCCGCGACTGGTTCTCGGACAGCGTGATGCCGACCACCCGCGCGCCGTATTTCTGCGCCGCGCGGATCGCCAGCGCGCCCCAGCCGCAGCCGATGTCGAGCAGGGTCTGGCCGGGCCGCAAGTCGATCTTGGCGAGGATGTGGTCGATCTTCTTGAGTTGGGCGCTGGCCAGGTCTTCGTCGCCGGTCTCGAAATAGGCGCAGGAATACACCATCGCCGGGTCCAGCCAGGCCGCGTAGAAGTCGTTGGAGACGTCGTAGTGGTAGCGGATCGCCTCGGCGTCCGACTCGCGGGTGTGGGTGAAGGAGCGCATCAGGCGGCCGAACTTGCCGCGCGGCGCCAGCGTGGTCTTGGCCAGCGCGTTGACCACGGCGATCATGTCGGCGGCGCGGCCGCTGACCTCGATCGCGCCTTCGACATAGGCCTTGCCGAGATTGTCGAGCGAGGGCGAGAGCAGGTAGCGCACCGCCGACGGATTCGGTACGCGGATCGTCACGCGCGGCGCCTCGCTGGAAAAGTCGAGGCGTTTGCCGTTCCATAATTCCACCCGCAGCGGAACCGACAATTTACTCTGCACGCCTGCGGTCCAGGCATTCAATCGAAGTTCGTTAAACACGCTCATCTCCGGCTGTCACAGCGCGAGGCGGGCGCGCCTGCGCGGCTTACGGTTGCAAACGTTGCCGTGTCCAACTGCCATCGCCCTGCAGTATGTACACGATGCGGTCGTGAAAACGCGACTGCCTGCCCTGCCAAAATTCAATCCGTTCCGGCACCAGCCGGAAGCCGCCCCAATACGCGGGGCGCGGCGGCTGTTCGCCATATTGCATGGCCACCTTCTCGTAGTTCTGCTCCAACGCAGCCCGGTCTGCGATCGGCGCGCTTTGGGCCGAGGCAATCGCGGCCAGCCGGCTTTTCAGCGGACGGCTGTGGAAATATTGATCGCTCTCATCGGCCGAGGTACGCTCCACTTTACCTTCGATACGGATCTGGCGTTCAAGTTCGTTCCAAAAGAATAGCAAAGCCGCATGCGGGCTGGCGCGCAATTGCTGACCCTTGTCGCTGTCGTAGTTGGTGTACCAGGTAAAACCGCGCCGGTCGAACTGCTTGACCAGCACGATGCGCGCGCTCGGCTTGCCGTCTGTATTGACGGTCGCCAGGCTCATCGCGTTCGGTTCCTTGACGCCGGCCTTCAGCGCTTCATCGAACCAGGCGGCGAATTGCACGAAGGGATCGGCCGCGACGGCACTCTCGTCGAGGCTGGCCTTGCCGTAGTCCTGGCGCAAGTCGGCCACCGCCTCGCCGGCCGGCAACAGGCCGCGCCGCTGCTGCATCGCGCGGCCCAGCTGCGCCATCTGGGCCGGGTTGAACAGGCGCTTGGCCATCGGCGCGATGTTGGCTTCCTCGCGCTCCATGTGGGCCGTGTAGCGCTGCACGAAGCGGCGCACCGCGTCGTCCGACAAGGCGCTGGCGCCGCCGGCGGCGATCGCGCCCAGCTGCGCCTGCAAGTCTTGCCACATCGCGTCCATCTCCGCGTGGTCTTGCAGGATGCCGGGCACCAGCGCGGCGAGCACGTCGGCGTCTTCGTCCCTGGCGACCGCTTGCAGCATCGGCACCAGGTCGTGCTCTTCGTCTTCGTGGTGGACGTGGGCGGCCTTGTCGAAGTATTTGAGGACCGCGGCCGCGGCCGCGCGCGCCTCCTGGTCGGCGCCGTGCGCGGGCAGGTGGGCGAGCAGTTTTTCCAGCGTCGCGAGTTGTTTGCGGATCCGGTCGTGGCAGTGTTTCAGCACCGCGATGGGCTGGTCGAAGCCAGGAGCGGGGTCGGGCAGGGCGTCAATCATGGCATGCTTTCTAGGTGGCTTAAGGACATTTTAGAGCAGTCCGCGCGGCAACGTCCGCTAAAATGGCGGGATGCATACCATCGACACCCATATTTTCCCGCCGAACGCCGAAGAAGTCGATTTCAGCCGCCGCTTCGGCGGCGTCAAGCGCTTGTACGGCGAGCGTGCGCTGGAACGCTTCCGCGCGGCGCACGTGTGCGTGATCGGCGTCGGCGGCGTCGGTTCCTGGATCGTCGAGGCCTTGGCGCGCAGCGCGATCGGCCACCTGACCCTGATCGATCTCGACAACGTGGCCGAATCGAATATCAACCGCCAGATCCAAGCCCTGACCGGCACCATCGGCCAGGCCAAGATCGCCGCGCTGGCCGAGCGCATCGCCCAGATCAATCCGTTTTGCCGGGTCACCCTGGTCGAGGATTTCATCGGCGCCGACAACCTCGACGCCATGATCGGCGCCCACGCCTTCGACTACGTGGTCGACGCGATCGACAGCGCCAAGGCCAAGGCCGCGCTGATCGCCTACTGCCGCGCCCGCAGCATTCCGCTGGTGACGATCGGCGGCGCCGGCGGCCAGATCGACCCGACCCGCATCGACGTGCGCGACCTGGCCCGGACCGAACAGGAACCCCTGCTCAAGCGCGTACGCAAGCTGCTGCGCAAGCACTACGGTTTTCCGCGCGGCGAGAAAAACAAATTCCACATCGACGCCGTATTCTCGATGGAGCCGCTGCGCTTCCCGGAAGACGAGGCCGGCTGCTCGCTGGACGCCGACGAGCGCAGCGGCGGCGTCACCGGCCTCAATTGCGCCGGTTTCGGTTCCAGCATGGTGGTCACCGCCAGCTTCGGCATGGTGGCCGCCGCGCACCTGCTGCGCAAACTGGCGGAGGGCGCCGCGAACGTGGCAGAATAAGGCGTTGATCCCTTTTCAATGAAAGATACTTACATGATTCGTCGTACCCTGTTTATTGGCCTGATGTGCGCGGCCGCCGCGGCGCTGGCGCAAACGCCGGCCCCGCAAACCGAGACCCCGGCCGCCGCGCCCGCGCCCGAAGTCTCGGTTTGCGGGGCCGCCGCGCCCGCGGCGGCGCCCGAAGTCGATCCGCTGGTCAAGATCGACACCGTGATCGGCACCGGCAAGGAAGCCGTGGTCGGCAGCACCGTGGTGGTCAATTACACCGGCTGGTTCTACAAGCCGCTGGCGACCCGGCAGCGCGGCCGCAAGTTCGATTCCTCGCTCGACCCAGGCCGCACGCCGCTCGACTTTCCGCTCGGTAAAGGCAAAGTCATCAAGGGCTGGGACCAGGGCGTGGCCGGCATGAAGGTCGGCGGCAAGCGCACGCTGATCATTCCGAGCGAGCTGGCGTACGGCAAGAAAAACATGGGCAACGGCGCGATCCCGCCCGATTCCGACTTGATCTTCGACGTGGAACTGCTCGATGTGAAGTAAGTCCAAGCACCATAACCAGCGGGGAGACACAGCATGAAAATCGCAAACGATGTCACTGAGTTGATCGGCAATACCCCGCTGGTGCGGATCCGCAAACTGGGCCAGGGCGCCGGTGCCGAGATCCTCGGCAAGCTCGAATTCTACAATCCGGCGCACAGCGTCAAGGACCGCATCGGCCTGGCCATGATCGAAGCGGCCGAGGCCGCCGGCCGCATCCGGCCCGACACCGTCATCGTCGAGCCCACCAGCGGCAACACCGGCATCGCGCTGGCGATGGTGTGCGCGGCGCGCGGCTACCGCTGCATGCTGGTCATGCCGGAAACCATGAGCATGGAGCGGCGCATGCTGCTGCGCGCCTACGGCGCCGAACTGGTGCTCACGCCGGGCGGCGAAGGCATGTTGGGCGCCATCAAGAAGGCCGAGCAGCTGGTGGCCGAGCATCCGACCTACTTCATGCCGCAGCAATTCAACAACCCGGCCAATCCCGAGGTGCACCGCCGCACCACCGCCGAGGAAATCTGGCGCGACACCGACGGCAAGGTCGACATCCTGGTGGCCGGGATCGGCACCGGCGGCACCATCACCGGCGTGGGCGAGATCATCAAGGCGCGCAAGCCGGGCTTCCAGGTCATCGCGGTCGAGCCCGACGCCTCGCCGATCCTGTCGCGCGGCACCAAGGGACCGCACCCGATCCAGGGCATCGGCGCCGGCTTCATTCCCGAGGTGCTCAACACCAAGATTTACGACGAGGTCATCTGCGTCAAGAACGACGACGCCTTCGAGACCGCCCGCGCGGCGGCGCGCGAGGAAGGCTTGCTGGTCGGGATTTCGTCAGGCGCCGCGCTGTGGGCCGCGCTCCAGGTCGCGCGCCGGCCCGAGAACGCCGGCAAGATGATCGTGACCATCATTCCCTCGTTCGGCGAGCGTTACCTCAGCACCGCCTTGTTCGCCAACCTGGCCGGCTAGGAGTGCTCGTGGTGATGGTGCTCGTGGTGGTCGTGATGATCGTCCTGCGCGGGCGCGGCGGCGTGCAGCGCGCAGCCGTGGCCGGTGGTGCCCTGTTCCACCTGCAGGGTGCAGTGGTGGATCGCGAAATCGGCCTGTAGCCGCGCCACGATATTGTCGATCGCCAGGTCGCCCGGGTAGCCGGCCGGCATCACCAGATGGGCGGTGAGCGCGGTTTCGGTCGTGCTCATGGCCCAGATGTGCAGGTCGTGGGTATCCGACACGCCGGGCTGGGCTTGCAGGAACTGCTCGACCCTGGCCGCATCCACGTTCGCCGGCACCGCCGCCAGCACCAGTTGCAGCGACTCGCGCAGCAGCGACCAGGTGCTGGCCAGGATCAGCAGCACGATCAGGATACTGACCAGCGGGTCGAGCCAGGTCCAGCCGGTGTAGACGATCGCCAGGCCCGACACCACCACCCCCAGCGAGATCGCGGCGTCGGCCGCCATGTGCTGATAGGCGGCGCGGATGTTGAGGTCGTCCTTGCTGCCGGCCAGGAACAGCCAGG
>Ga0193702_1000075_pt1 | contig 41048 bp, 39 predicted proteins | sample U3a1metaG_FD_143060 | JGI IMG/M metagenome (GOLD analysis project Ga0193702, IMG submission 143060) | Soil microbial communities from a riparian zone of the East river system, Colorado, United States - U3a1 | ecosystem: Environmental > Terrestrial > Soil > Riparian zone | place: USA: East River... | reverse complement strand
AGATAGCTCGACACCATGCGCAGCGGCTCCTGCAAGTCGTGGGACGCGACATAGGCCAGTTGTTCCAGCTCGGTATTCGAGTGCGTCAATTCTTGCGAGCGCTGCGCCAGCGCGGCTTCGGTACGCTTGCGTTCCCCGACTTCGATCTCCAGCTTGTCGTTGCTGTCCTTCAGCTCGCAGCTACGCTGCAGCAACAGCTCATTGGTATTCGCCAATTGCTTCTGGTAGCGGCGGGTATCGAGCACCCGTCCCACGGCGTTCGCAATATTGCTCACGTAGGCCAGATAGGGCGCCAGCAAGGCTTCGTCCGCCGCCTGCACGACCAACAGGCCGAACAGGTGCGAGGCGGTGCGCATCGGGAAATAGTGGGAGCCGGGCTGGTCGTTGCGTACCGAGGGATCGAGCGAGGCCGGCATATAGCCGGTGCGCATGCATTGCGCGCGCAACTCCTGCAACTTCAGGTCCGGCGACAGCGCGGGGGGGCACAGATGAATCTGCACCTGGCTCACGCCGGGGACCGTCATCAGCGCGCGGCGCGTGAATTCGCTGATCCGGGTTTCATCGGGCAGCGCGTCGAGCGTTTGCTGGAGGACCAGCACGCGCGCGAGCACCTCGGCCCGGGCGCTGTTCATGTCACTGGTCGTCGCGGTTTTCATATGTTGCGCCATGGCCGGGAACCGGCGCGACATAGAACGGGTTGCGCATGATCTGGCCGCTGACGATCATGAACGGATGCACATTGAGCAGTTCGAAAATCGTCGCGCCACTGAAGCGCCTGATGTCGTATTGGCACAGCACGGTGAAGCGGTCGGTCAACAACAACTCGTTGATGCCGGCTTCGTATTCGATCAGGCGCTCGGATCCCGGAATGCGATGCAGGGCCCAGCTCATTTCGCCGGTGCCGCGCACCCCTTCGCAAGTGGCCGCGCGGCAAGTGTATATCTCATGCAAGGTGTCGAGCATGGCCTGCGGGACGAAGCGCCCATTCGGACAATAGGTTTCGACCGCGGTGGCGGCGGTGAATTGGCCCTGCGCCGGCGCGGTCCCCGTGCACAGGCCCGCAGTCGCCAGGTCGAGCATCTCGGGCGCGGCGTCGGCCAGGTAGACCACCGCTTCGCCCTGCTGGATGCCGCTCGAGACAAATTCCGCCATGAAGCGCCTGCGCTCATCCTCGTCGCTGTACAAATAGCAGATATGGATGCCCTCGGGATACTGCTCGGGCGTGAAGCCTAGCGAGATGTGGCGCTGGGGCGAAGGAGCGTGTGTGGACATGACCGTGTCCCTTGTGCAGCGCGCTCACGACAGGGGATCGGGGGCGCAAAATCGAGCTGTCGATTCAGCATAGGCCCATTGGATGGCGAGTGTCAAGCGCGCGCGGGCGGCGCCGGCGTGGCGGCTGCGGCGCGCCCTAACGCTCGCGCAGGCCGCGCCGGTACTGGATCGCTTCGGCCACGTGCGGCGCCAGCACGCGCGGTGCTCCGGCCAGGTCGGCGACGCTGCGCGCTACCCGCAGCACGCGGTGGTAGGCGCGCGCCGACCAGTGAAAGCTCAGCATGCTGCTGCGCAGCAGACGCTCGCCGGCGAGGTCGAGTTGGCAGTGGCGGTCGATCTCGCGCGTGCTCAGGCGCTGGTTCGGTTTGCCCTGGCGTTCGAGTTGGCGTGCGGCGGCGTGCGCCACGCGCGCCGCGATGACGGCGCTCGGTTCGCCGTCGGCGACCGCGCTCATGGTGTGGGCCGGCATCGCGGCCACCTCGATCTGCATATCGATGCGGTCGAGTAGCGGACCGGAGATGCGCTCCTGGTAGCGCAGCACCGCCTCGCTGGTGCAATGGCACTTGCCGGACGGATGGCCGAGGTAGCCGCAGGGGCAGGGATTCATCGCCGCGATCAGCTGGAAGCGCGCCGGAAAATCGGCTTGCTGTGCGGCGCGCGAGATCGTGATGCGGCCCGACTCCATCGGCTCGCGCAAGACTTCGAGGACGCGGCGGTCGAACTCCGGCAACTCGTCGAGGAACAGCACGCCGCCATGCGCCAGCGAGACCTCGCCCGGGCGCGGGATGCTGCCGCCGCCCACCAGTGCGACGCCCGAGCTGGTGTGATGGGGGCTGCGATATGGGCGCGTCTTCCAGCCGGCCGCCTTGAAGCCGCCGGTCAGCGACTGCACGGCGGCCGCTTCCAGCGCCTCCTCGTCGCTCATGCGCGGCAGCAAGCCGACGAAGCGGGTGGCCAGCATGGTCTTGCCGGCGCCGGGCGGACCGACCAGCAGCACGCTGTGCGAGCCGGCCGCGGCCACCTCCAGCGCGCGCTTGACCATGATCTGGCCCTTGACGTCGCAGAAATCGGGATAGTCGGGTGCGGCCGCCGCGGCCTGGCCGCTGTGGCGCGCGAGCTGATCGCCGTCATCGGCCGCCGCGAAATGGGCGCATACCTGCAGCAGGCTGGTGGCCGGATAGATGGCCGCATCGGTGACCAGCGCGGCCTCGTCCGCGTTCGCCAGCGGCAGGATGAAGCCGCGGCGGTGCGGGCCGCGCTGCATCGCCAGCGTCATCGCCAGCGCGCCGCGGATCGGCCGCAGCTGGCCCGACAGCGACAGCTCGCCGGCGAATTCATAGCGATCGAGTTGGTGGCCGGGAAGCTGGCCCGACGCGGCCAGGATGCCGAGCGCGATCGGCAAATCGAAGCGGCCGGATTCCTTCGGCAGGTCGGCCGGCGCGAGGTTGACGGTGATGCGGCGTGCGGGGATCTCGAAGCCCGCATTTTGCAGCGCGGCGCGGACCCGGTCTTTCGATTCGCGCACTTCGGTGTCGGGCAGGCCGACGATCGTGAAGGACGGCAAGCCGTTCGCCAGATGCACTTCGACGCCGACGCCGAGCGCTTCCATGCCGGCCAGCGCGCGGCTGCGTAACACGGCAAGGCTCATGGCATGCGATGTGGGCGGGTTGAGGACCCGCCAGATCATAAGCGCACCGATGCGTGAGCGATTGCGATCGGCCAAACGCGCGCGCGGTTGCCGGACCGGCCGAGCTCGTTCTCCCCGATGGGGTCACATCTGACATTCGGACATTTCAATGAGAAAATGTCCGAATGTCAGATGTGACCCCACTTTGCCTGCAGGCGCTGATGGCGCTGCGGTCGCGACGACTTTCACTCTGGACGGGGCAATAAAAAGCCGCCATTCAGCAAGCTCAGGCGGCCTTTTCCCGGTGTGGGGTCAGGTCTGACATTCGGACATTGCAAATAAAAAATGTACGAATGTCAGACGTGACCCCAAGTCGTGGTTTAGTTGGCGAGGGGCCAGTTGAGCTCGGTCTTCCAGGCGGCCGGGTCGGGATTGTTGTCCGGACCGACCACGTAGTATTCCCACAGATAGGAACGGGTCTGGCGGCCGTTGGCGGCGACCCAGGCGCCGAGCTCGCCCCAGGCGGCGCCCAGGCCTTCCATGCCGCCGTGGTACACCGTGCGCGCGACGGCGGCGGCCGGCAGCTCGCCACCGGTCACCGTGCCCGCCGGCGCGACAGCCGTCGCCACCGGTACGCCGATCTCGAGGTCGAACACCGCCCCCGGCATCTTCAGGTGATGGCTGAAGCGCGGCCCGAACGGCTCGATGCCCTGCGCGGCAAGCACGGCCATCAGTTCATTCACCGCCGGCCCCATCACCTTGCGAATCTCGGACGCCGGCACCGTGAGGTGGATGACGGCGGTGCGCTGGGCGCTGGTGTGAACCAGTTGTGGTATGTCGATCATGCTGTGTCTCCCTCGATATTGTGTGGTCAGTTTTCAGTAGGCGCAGCCCGCGCAAGGTCGGGTTGCAGCTTATCCCGCCGCTAGTCGCGCGCGCCGTTCGCCCGTTTTTGCTCGATCGCGGCGTCCAGCTTGCGCAGCTCGCTTTCCCAGCCTTGCACGGCGCGGCCGGTCCACACCTCGTCGTGCATCGGATCGAACTCCAGCAGCATGTGGACGCGGTCGCCGGAGGCCGACAGCGAGACGCAGGTCGAGATATCGTACGGTGCCACGCCGGGAATGAAATCGGCGCGGTGCAGATAGGCGAGCCGGCGCATCGGCGCGACTTCGGTGTAGCTGATCGTCGCCTCGGTCGCCACCGGCATGCCATGCTGTTTCATGAACGCGACCTGCTCGGGCGCGGTCGCCGTCATCACGTACAGTAACTGGCCGCCCGCACGCAGGTCCAGCGAACGGACCGCCACCGAGAAGCCCTCGGGCCCCCACCACGATTCGATGCCGTCCCTGGTGGTCCACAAGGCCCACACGTCGTCGATCGACGCCTGGTAAGTTCGTTCAAGCGTCAGCTTGGTACGGGTCGTCATTATTTGTCTCCTTTCTGTGAGGTCTTGCGCGCAGAGGTCCTGCGATCGAGTTCAGCGCCGAAGCGGTCGAGCCGGTCTTCCCACAGGCCGCGGTAGCCGGCGACCCACGCTTCGATTTCCTGAAAAGGTTCCGGGCGCAGCGAGTAGATCCGCCGCTGCCCATCCGGCCGTACGCTGACGATGCCGGCATCCTGCAGAATCCCAAGATGCCGCGACACGCCCGATTGCCGGATGCCGACGCTGGCGACGATGTCGGCCACCGCACGTTCGCCCAGCCGCAAGGTTTCCGCGATGCGCATGCGGGCCGGATCCGCCAACACCGTCAACAAGACTGGGTACATTGCTGCCTTTCGATATATTCCATGTGGTGTATATTCATGGTTATGTATATTTGTGGCGGTGTCAAGGCCTTTCGGAGGCCGAGCCAGAGTCCGACCCCGGCCCCAGGCGCACGCGCCGGCGTCAGCCAGCGCCTCGGCTCAGGCTAGTTGCAATACATTTTCTTTTGCGGCTCGTCCTTCTTGGCGATCACGGTCTTTGGCCGCAACGGCGCAGCAGCGCAACGCAAGCATGGCTTATGGTGTTGTGGCAGGGGATGAAAGAGACCGACGGAATTTAGCCAAGAGGAAACTAATATTTCCTGTAGTTTGGCTTTGTTTGTTCAGGCTGCAACACTTTTTCGCGCCGGGCGACGCTTTTTTTGCAATTTGTGGCTAAGAATGCAATGCCGGCCGGGCGATCGGCGCCGGGCGCATTTCCCGGCTACAGCGGCTGTGGCGGGACCGCGGCGGCGCTGCTCTCGCGCAGGGTCGCCAGCACCGAGTCGCGCTTGTCGAGCAGGTGCTGGCGCAGGATCGCCGCCAGCCGTTTGCCGTCGTGCGCTTCCAGCGCCTCGATCATTTCGCCGTGCTCCTTGACCGCGCGGTCCCACTTCGATTCGCGGAAATTCGACTTGAAGCGCAGGGCCAGCAGGCGGCGGTTCACCGACAGGTAAATCTGGCGCAGCACCGAATTGCCGGCCGCTTCGTTGATCTTGTTGTGAATCGCCTGGTTGCGGCTGTAGTAGCCCGACAGATCGTTTTGCGTGCGGCATACCAGCATGGCGTAGTGCAGGGCCTTGATGTCGGCGATTTCCTCGGGCGTGATGCGCTCGGCCGCCAGCTCGCCCGACAGCGCTTCCAGGCCGCTCATCATTTCGAAGGTTTCCCAGATTTCGGTTTCGTCCATCTTGGACACGAAGGCGCCGCGATTCGGGACGATCTCGATCAGCCCTTCCGAGGCCAGCACCTTCATCGCCTCGCGCAGCGGGGTGCGCGAGATGCCGAGCCGTTCGCAGACTTCGCGTTCGTTCAGCTTGGAGCCCGGCTCCAGCACGCCCTCGATGATCAGCTTTTGCAGGTGTTCGATGACAGTATCGTGCAAACGCTGGCGTTCAAGGCGCGGGAAGACTGGGGCGGCGGTCTCCAGCGGGCCGCCGTTCTCAACTCTATTTTCCATTCCATATCCTGTTCGATTTACAGTCATTTTAATCGAATTGGCCTGCCGGAAAAATAAGCAGCGTTGCAAAAACCTCTTTACTTATTATATATCGGCTGCTAGAGTATTTTGTATTCAATATACAAAGATTTGCCACTAGGAGACCAAAGATGTTGACCCTCGACTTCCATCCCGCCGGCCGCCATTTCCTGCAGATCCCGGGCCCGAGCCCGGTGCCGGACCGCATCTTGCGCGCGATGAGCTATCCCACCATCGACCACCGCGGCCCCGAATTCGGCGCCCTCGGCCTGCAAGTCCTGGCCGGCATCAAGAAAATTTTCAAGACCGAGCAGCCGGTCGTGATCTATCCGTCCTCCGGCACCGGCGCCTGGGAAGCGGCGCTGGCCAACACCCTGAGCCCCGGCGATACGGTGCTGATGTATGAAACCGGCCATTTCGCCACGCTGTGGAAAAAGATGGCCGAAGCCCTCGGCCTGAAGCCCGAATTCCTTGGCTTACCCGGCATCGAAGGCTGGCGCCGCGGCGTGCAGGCCGACCTGATCGAAGAGCGCCTGCGCAAGGATCCCGGTCATCAGATCAAGGCCGTGTGCGTGGTGCACAACGAGACCTCGACCGGCGTGACCTCGAACATCGCGGCGGTGCGCAAGGCGATCGACGCGGCCGGCCATCCGGCGCTGCTGTTGGTCGACACGATTTCCGGCCTGGCGTCGGCCGACTACCGGCATGACGAGTGGGGCGTCGACGTCACCGTCTCGGGCTCGCAAAAAGGCTTGATGCTGCCGCCCGGGATCAGCTTCAACGCGATCTCGCAGAAAGCGCTGGAAGCGAGCAAAAGCGCCCGCCTGCCGCGCGCCTTCTGGGACTGGACCGACATCGTCGAGATGAACAAGAGCGGCTACTGGCCGTACACGCCGAACACCAACCTGCTGTACGGCCTGAACGAGGCGCTCGACATGATCCTCGGCGAGGGCCTGGAGAACACCTTCGCGCGCCACCAGCGGCTGGCCGCGGCATGCCGCGCGGCGGTCAATGCCTGGGGCCTGGAGATCCAGTGCGCCGACCCCGCGGTCTACTCGCCGGTGCTGACCGGGGTGATGACGCCGCCCGGGGTCGACGCCGACGCCGTCCGCAAGCTCATCTACGAAAACTTCGACATGTCGCTCGGTACCGGCCTCGGCAAGATGAAGGGCCGCATGTTCCGCATCGGCCACCTGGGCGAGGCCAACGACCTGAGCTTGATGGCCACGCTGTCCGGCTGCGAGATGGGCTTGAAGCTGGCCGGCGTGGCGCTGGCCGGCAGCGGCGTGCTGGCCGCGATGGACCATCTGGCGGCACAAACCAGACGGCCCGTGCTCAAGGCCGCATAACAAACCGGACCTCCCAGGCCCCGCAGAGGGCCGGAAGCGACTGGAAGGTGGTAGCAGCGATTCAGCTTGACGACGCCGTAAAACATAATGGAGACAACCATGAAATTCCTACGCTTTCGCGCGACGACAGTCGTGCTCATCATGTTATGCCTGATGTATTTCATCACCTATCTGGATCGGGTGAACGTCAGTACCGCCGCGGCCGGATTCGGCAAGGACTTCGGGCTGAACAAGACCCAGATCGGCCTGGTGTTTTCCGCGTTCGCCTATCCCTACCTGGTGTTCCAGATCATCGGCGGTTGGATCAGCGACCGCTTCGGCGCCAAACGCACGCTGATCTACTGCGGCTTGCTGTGGGCCCTTGCGACCATCCTCACCGGCCTGGCCGGCGGCCTGACCTCGCTGCTGTTGGCGCGCCTGCTGCTCGGCCTGGGCGAGGGCGCGACCTTCCCGGCCGCCACCTCGGCGATGGCGCGCTGGATCCCCAAGCAAAATCGCGGCTTCGCACAGGGCATCACCCATGCGTTCGCGCGCGTCGGCAACGCGGTGGCGCCGGCGGCGATCGTGTTCGTCATGGTGACCTACGGCTGGCGCGAATCGTTCTATATTTGCGGTGCGCTGAGCCTGTGCTGGGTGATCGGCTGGTCGCTGGTGTTCACCGAAGATCCGGCCCAGCATCCGCGCATGACGCCGGAAGAACTGGGCGCGATGCCGCCGCCGAAGAAAACCGCATTGCAGACCCCATGGAAGCGGCTGTTCAAGCGCATGATGCCGGTCACCATCGTCTATTTCTGCTACGGCTGGACGCTGTGGCTGTTCCTGAGCTGGATCCCGCAGTACTTCCTGCACAGCTACGACCTCGACATCAAGAAGTCCGCGATCTTCGCCTCCGCCGTGTTCTTCGCCGGCGTGGTCGGCGACACGCTGGGCGGCATCGTCAGCGACCGCATCCTGAAACGTACCGGCAACCTGAAAAAAGCCCGGAGCTACATGGTGGCGGTCTGCATGCTGCTGACCCTGTTGTCGCTGCTGCCCCTGATGTTCACGCATGAGGTCTCGGTGTCGATCCTGTCGTTGAGCGCCGGCTTCTTCTTCGCCGAGATGACGATCGGGCCGATGTGGGCGATCCCGATGGATATCGCGCCCGAGTTTTCGGGCACCGCCAGCGGCATGATGAATACCGGTTCCGCGCTGGCCGCGATTATTTCGCCGGTCGTGTCGGGCTACCTGATCGACCGTTTCGGCAGCTGGGAATTGCCCTTCGTCGGCAGCATGATCCTGATGGGCTGTGGCGTCGTGCTGGCGTTTCGCATGCAGCCGGACAGCAAGTTCGAGAGCGGCAACGCCGGCGTGGCCGCCATGGCGGCGGGCTGAGGGGGGAGCGCGGCATGCAGACCTTTCGTTCCAACGCCGCCCTGGCCACCCTGCTTGGCGCGGCCTACGTGGACCATGCGACGGTGACGGTGCCGCCCGCGCTGGAGCCTGCCGACGTCGAGAGCGCCTATGCGGTCCAGCAGCATTTGCTCAAATACTGCCAACTCGAGACCGGCGGCTGGAAAATCGGCGCCAAGTCGGAGACCGGCCCGATCCAGGGCGCGCCGCTGCCGCGGTCGCGCATCCATCGCCGCCATGCGGCCATCGCGCTGCGCGACTATCCGGTGCTGGGCGTCGAGCTGGAGATCGCCTTCGCGTTCGGCCGCGACTTCGTGCCGCAGGCCGCGCCGGTGCCCGAGCGCGAGGTGTGGGACAGCCTGAGCGGCTTCTGTGCGTCGATCGAGATTGTCTCGAGCCGGCTGGACGGCTGGCCGCAGGTGCCCAAGCTGGTCCAATTGGCGGACCTGCAGAATCATGGCGCGCTGATCGTCGGCGAGATGGCAAGCTACCGCCACGATTTCGCGTTCGCCGCGCCGCAGGTGGACCTGCGCATCGACGGCGTGCCGCTGGTCGGCGGCATCGGCAGCAACCCGGCCGGCGATCCGCGCCGCTTGCTGGGCTGGCTGGTCGAGCATTGCCGCAGCCATGGCCTGACGCTGCCGGCCGGCAGTATCGTCACCACCGGTTCCTACACGGGGATGGAGTTTCCCGCGCGGGCAGGGCGGGTGACCGGGGAAATCGCAGGATTGCCGCCGGTGAGCGTCGACCTGGCCTGACGCGGTGGCCCGGCCCCTTTTGTTCTTTTTTGATTGCAGGTGAGTTCATGCTGGCCAAGCCCATGTTTTTTGTCAGTCCCGGCGCAGGCGGCGGTTCGGCGCTGGCGCGCCAACTGACGCGCGAGTTGCGCGGCGAGGTGATGTTCGGCCAGGCCGACCGCGGCCGCTACGCGACCGATGCCTCGATCTACCAGATCATGCCGGTCGGCGTGGTGGTGCCGCGCGACCAGCAGGACTTGCTGCTGGCGCTGGAGATCGCGCGCAGCCACCAGGTGCCGATCCTGGCGCGCGGCGCCGGCACCAGCCAGTGCGGGCAAACCGTCGGCGCGGCGCTGGTGATCGACAACAGCAAATGGCTCAACAAGGTGGTCGACTTCGATCCCGCGGCGCGCAGCGTGACGGTCGAGCCGGGCATCGTGCTGGACCACCTGAATGCCTGGCTGAAACCGCACGGACTCTGGTTTCCGGTGGACGTCTCGACCGCGGCCCAATGCACGCTGGGCGGCATGGCCGGCAACAACTCCTGCGGCTCGCGCTCCATCGAGTACGGCAACATGGTGCACAACGTGCTGGCCATCGACGCGGTGTTGGCCGACGGCACCCAGGGCCGTTTCGGCCGGATCGACCAGATGCCGACCCATGGCCGCCTGCATGCCATCGTGGCGGGCCTGAAGGCGATTGCCTGGCTCGAGCGCGACGAGATCGTCGAGCGCACGCCCAAGGTGCTGCGCCGCGTCGGCGGCTACAACATCGATATCTTCGATTGCCAGAACCCGCGCGCCTACACCGACGACGGGGTGGCCAACCTGGCCCAGATCCTGGTCGGTTCCGAGGGGACGCTGGCCTACAGCCGCCAGATCACGCTGGCGCTGCAGCCGCTGCCGGTGCACAAGGTGCTGGGCGTGGTGAACTTCGCCAGCTTCTACCAGGCGATGGACCTGACGCAGCATATCGTCAAGCTGGGCCCGACCGCGGTGGAGCTGGTGGACCGCACGATGATCGAGCTGGCGATCGGCAATCCGGCGTTCCGGCCGGTGATCGAGCAGGCCCTGATCGGCCGGCCCGCCGCGATCCTGCTGGTCGAATTCGCGGGCGAGGAGTTGGCGCCGCAACTGGCCAAGCTGGAGCGGCTGGCCGAGCTGATGGGCGACCTGGGCCTGCCCGGCTCGGTGGTCAGGATGCCGGGCGCGGCCGAGCAGAAGGCCTTGTGGGAAGTGCGCAAGGCCGGGCTCAACATCATGATGAGCATGAAGGGCGACGGCAAGCCGGTGTCCTTCATCGAAGACTGCGCGGTGCCGCTCGAGCACCTGGCCGAGTACACCAGCCAGCTGACCGAAGTGTTCCACCAATACGGCACCGAGGGCACCTGGTATGCCCATGCCAGCGTCGGCACGCTGCACGTGCGGCCCATCCTCGACATGCGCCGGGAGGGCGCCAAGGACATGCGCGAGATCGCCGAAGCGGCCGCGCTGCTGGTGCGCAAATATAAGGGCGCGTACTCGGGCGAGCATGGCGACGGCCTGTGCCGCGGCGAGTGGGTGGCGTGGCAGTACGGTCCGCGCCTGAATGCGGCGTTCGCCGAGATCAAGCAGCTGTTCGATCCGGACAACCGCTTCAATCCCGACAAGATGGTGCGTGCGCCCAAGATGGACGAGCGCGCCAATTTCCGCTTCGCGCCCGGCTACCGCGAACTGGCGCTGACGCCGGCGCTCGACTGGTCGGCCTGGAACGTCACGCGCGATCCCTTGAGCGGCGCCGAGGGCGCGCCGGGCAGCGGCGGCGACCGCAGCGGCGGCTTGGCCAAGGCGGTCGAGATGTGCAATAACAACGGCCATTGCCGCAAGTTCGATGCCGGGACCATGTGCCCGAGCTATCGCGTCACGCGCGATGAACAGCACCTGACGCGCGGGCGCGCCAACACGCTGCGGCTGGCGCTGTCCGGGCAATTGGGGCCGGAAGGCTTGGCCAGCGTGGACGTCAAGCAGGCGCTCGACCTGTGCGTGTCGTGCAAGGGATGCAAGCGCGACTGCCCGACCGGGGTCGACATGGCCAGGATGAAGATCGAAGCGCGCGCCGCGTGGAACGGCAAGCATGGCCTGCGCCTGCGCGACCGACTGATCGCCTATATGCCGCGGTACGCGCCGTATGCCGCCAAGCTGGGCGGCGCGCTGGCGCTGGCCGAACGGCTTCCCGTGTTGGGACGCTGGGCCAAGGCGGCGCTGGGCTTCGCGCCGCAGCGCTCGCTGCCGCGTTTCAGGAAGCCTTTCCTGGCCGGCGCCGCTGCGGCCGCGCCGCCCGCCGCGGGCGGCAAGGAGGTGCTGCTGTTCGTCGACACCTTCAACAACTACATGGAGCCGGCCAACGCGGTCGCCGCGCAGCGCGTGCTGGAAGCGGCCGGCTACCAGGTCCACCTCAACCGCCAGCCTGGCCAGCGGCCCTTGTGCTGCGGCCGGACCTATCTGGCGGCCGGACTGGTGGCCGAGGCCAAGGCCGAGGCCAGGCGCAGCCTGGACGCCCTGATGCCGTTCGTGAAGCGGGGCGTGCCGGTGATCGGCCTCGAACCGTCCTGCCTGCTGACCCTGCGCGATGAATTCCTCGGCTACGGCTTTGGCGAGGAGGCCGAGCGATTGTCGCGCTCCGCCTGGCTGCTGGAGGAATTCCTGGTCCGCGAACGGCAGGCCGGGCGCCTCGCGCTCGACCTGGGGCCGCTGCCGGTCAGGCAAGTCCTGCTACACGGCCACTGCCATCAAAAGGCGTTCGACGCCTTCACGCCGGTGCAGGCGGTGCTGCGCTGGATCCCCGGGATCGAGCTGACGGTGGTGGAGTCCTCGTGCTGCGGCATGGCCGGCAGTTTCGGCTACGAGGCCGAACACCATGCGGCCTCGCTGGCGATGGCCGAGCTGTCCCTGCTGCCGGCGGTGCGCAAGGCCGGCCCAGGCGCCATCGTGGTGGCGGACGGGACCAGCTGCCGCCACCAGATCCACGATGGCGCGGCCACCGAGGCCCTGCATGTGGCGCGGGTGCTCGCGCTGGCGCTGGCGCCGCGCGCTCGCGCGGTCTAGGGCTGCGGGGCGCCCAGTTTCTGCTCCAGTTCGGCGAGGCGCAGCTCGAGCGCCTCGAGCTTGGCCCGGGTCTTGGCCAGCACCTGGTTCTGGATGTCGAATTCCTCCCGCGTGACCAGGTCCAGCTTGGAAAACCCCTGGCTCATCATCGCCTTCACGTTCTTTTCGATGTCTTTGGCGGGCGAACTGTCGATGGCTTGATTGATCTTGCCCTGCAGGTCGTTGAAAAAACTGTTCATATCCATCGCTCTTCCTTGGTGATTACGGTTTGAATGCACCGTCATGGTGCGATTCAAGCATTAATATGGTGCATCCGGCTGCCCGGACCGTGCGCCGCACAAACAATCATGAGGTTAAAAAAACAAAAGTGGGTTGCCTGCGCCGAAAAACAAGCGCCACCGGAAAAATCGGCGCTGGCATGCATTCTGCTAATGCTTGGATAAGCTAGAGATTGTAAGTCTGTCCCGGATTTTAAACCGCAACTGCAACGTTCGTTCAATCCAAAAGGGAAAAGCCATGAAAATCAAGACTACAAAATTGAGACTCGCCGCCGCGCTGACGCTTGCCATGGCCGCCCTGGGCACCGCCCAGGCAGAAGACAAGAAGCCCGACGACGAAGTCAGCTTCAACGCCGCCGTCACCAGCGACTACCGCTACCGCGGCCTGTCGCAGACGCGCTTGAAACCGGCCGTGCAGGGCGGCGCGGACTACACCAACAATCCGACCGGCCTTTACCTCGGCACCTGGCTGTCGACCATCAAGTGGACCAAGGATTTGGGCGGCGACGGCGACGTCGAATGGGATATCTATGGCGGCAAGCGCGGCGAGATCGTTCCCGGCGTCAGCTACGACGTGGGCGGCCTGTACTACTACTACCCGTCCAACGATCTGCACCCGAACGCCAACACCTTCGAACTGTACGGCCAGGTCGGCTTCGGCCCGGCCTACGCCAAGTATTCGGTTTCGACCACCAACCTGTTCGGCACCGCCGACAGCAAGCGCAGCGGCTACCTCGACCTGGGCGCCAACCTCGAAGCGGCCGAAGGCCTGGTGGTCAACCTGCATGTCGGCCACCAGAGCGTGAAGAACAACGGCGCCTTTGCCTACACCGACTACAAGGTCGGCGTGACCAAGGACTTCGGCATCTGCTCGGTGGCGCTGGCCGTCATCTATGCCGACACCAAGGCGTATGTCAGCCCGGAAGGCAAGAACCTGGGCAAAACCGCGGCAGTGCTTTCCGTCTCCAAAACTTTCTAACCGAGGCCTTGTATGAAACTGATTACCGCCATTATCAAACCCTTCAAGCTCGACGAGGTGCGTGAAGCACTCTCGGCGATCAATGTGCAAGGGATTACCGTGACCGAAGTGAAGGGTTTCGGTCGTCAGAAGGGCCACACCGAGCTGTATCGTGGCGCCGAGTATGTGGTCGACTTCCTGCCCAAGACCAAGATCGAAGCGGCCGTGGACGACGCCATCGTCGACCAAGCCATCGAAGCAATTGAAACCGCGGCCCGCACCGGCAAGATCGGCGACGGGAAAATTTTTGTCTACAACCTGGAGCAGGTCGTCCGTATTCGTACCGGTGAAACCGGTAACGAAGCACTTTAAGGGGAATACTGATGAGCAAAACTATAACAAAATGGCTGGCTGGCGTTGCCGTCGTCTATGCGATGAGCGTCGGCCTGAATGCAGCCGCGCAGGATGCCGCCAAGCCGGCGGCGTCCGCGCCGGCCGTCTCGGCGCCTGCCGCTGCCGCGCCCGCGGTATCCGCACCGGCGCCCGAGGCGGCACCAGCGGCGGCCGCTGCTGCGCCCGCCGCAGCGGCCCCGGCCGCCGCACCTGCGCCTACCGCGAACAAGGGCGACACCGCCTGGATGATGGTGGCCACCGTGCTGGTCATCATGATGACGATCCCCGGCCTGGCCCTGTTCTACGGCGGCCTGGTGCGCTCGAAAAACATGCTGTCGGTGCTGCTGCAAGTGTTCATGATCTTCTCGGTCATCATCGTGCTGTGGTGCTTGTACGGCTACTCGCTCGCCTTCACCGAAGGGAATGCCTTCTTCGGTAAATTCGACCGGGCGATGCTAAGCGGGATCTGGGATCCGGCCAAGGCGACCTTCAGCACCGCGGCGACCTTCAGCAAGGGCGTGGTCATTCCCGAGTTCGTCTACGTGGCGTTCCAGGGCACGTTCGCGGCGATTACCTGCGGCCTGATCGTCGGCGCCTTCGCCGAGCGCGCCAAGTTCACCGCCGTGCTGCTGTTCATCGTGCTGTGGTTCACCTTCGGCTACCTGCCGGTGGCCCACATGGTCTGGTTCTGGACCGGTCCCGACGCGATCACCAACGCCGCGACGCTGGCGACCGAAACTGCGAAAGCCGGCTGGCTGTGGCAAAAAGGCGCGCTCGACTTTGCGGGCGGCACCGTGGTGCACATCAACGCCGCGGTTGCCGGCCTGGTCGGCGCCGTGATGATCGGCAAGCGCGTCGGCTACGGCCGCGAATCGATGGCGCCGCACTCCCTGACCATGACCATGATCGGCGCATCGCTGCTGTGGGTGGGCTGGTTCGGCTTCAACGCCGGCTCGGCGCTGGAAGCGGGCGACGTCGCCGCGCTGGCCTTCATCAATACGCTGCTGGCCACTGCCTGCGCCACCGTGTCGTGGGTGTTCGGCGAATGGATCACCAAGGGCAAACCATCGATGCTGGGCGCCGCGTCCGGCGCGGTGGCCGGCCTGGTGGCGATCACCCCGGCCTGCGGCTACGTCGGTCCGATGGGCTCCTTGGTCATTGGCTTGCTCGCTGGTATCATCTGCCTGTGGGGTGTGAACGGCCTGAAACGCATGATCGGCGCGGACGACTCGCTCGACGTGTTCGGTGTGCACGGCGTCGGCGGTATCCTCGGCGCGCTGCTGACCGGCGTGTTCGCTGCGCCATCGCTGGGCGGTCAGGGCATTTTCGACTACACGACCAACAAGATGTCGACCGATGCGTATTCGATCGGTTCGCAGGTGTGGATCCAGGCGCAAGCCATCGGCACCACCATCGTCTGGTCGGCCGTGGTGTCGCTGGTCGCCTACAAGCTGGTGGACCTGGTGGTCGGTCTGCGCGTACCGGAAGAAGAAGAACGGGAAGGCCTCGATATCGCGAGCCACGGCGAGTCCGCTTACCACTCCTGATCTTTGCGCTGAGCGACAGCTCAGCTCCCCGGTCCGCGCGTGCGCGGGCCGTTCCAGGCGCCCTCGTGGCGCCTTTTTGCATTGACGGCCAGGCGCTGGGCCTTTAAAACAGCGGATGTGCCCCTATTTACGGTTTTCATAATTAGCAAGAAGCCTTAAGGACGTATTCCATGGTTCCCCACCTCGTCACGGCGCTGACCGGCCCGCTGCTCGACCTCGAAAAGAAAATCCTCGCAGCCACGCCCGCTATCGAGCGCTGGTTCCGGATGGAATGGCAGGAGCACACGCCGCCGTTCTACTGCTCGGTCGACCTGCGCAATGCCGGTTACAAGCTGGCGCCGGTCGACACCAATCTGTTCCCTGGCGGTTTTAACAATCTTGCTACCGAGATGTTGCCGTTGTCGGTACAGGCGGCCATGGCGGCGATCGATAAATACTGTCCGGACGCGCGCAACCTGCTGCTGATCCCGGAAGGCCACACGCGCAATCCCTACTACCTGCAAAACGTGGCGCGCCTGATGCAGATCTTCCGCCAGACCGGCCTCCACGTACGGCTGGGCTCGCTGTCGCCCGAGGTCACCGAACCGACCCCGCTCGCGCTGCCGGACGGGAATATGCTGGTGGTCGAGCCGCTGGTGCGCTCGGCCAACGGGCGCCGGGTCGGGCTCAAGGACTTCGATCCCTGCACCATCTTGCTGAATAACGACCTGTCGGCCGGCATCCCCTCGATCCTGGAAAACATCCACGAGCAGTCGCTGCTGCCGCCGCTGCACGCGGGCTGGGCGATCCGGCGCAAGAGCAACCATTTCGCCACCTACGACGAAGTGGCCAAGAAGTTCGGCAAGCTGATCGACGTCGACCCGTGGATGGTCAATCCCTTCCACGCCAAATGCGGCGAGATCAATTTCCAGGAAGAGCAGGGCTCGGAATGCCTAGCCGATAATGTGACCATGCTGCTGGCCAAGATCCGGAAAAAGTACAAGGAGTACGGCATCAAGGAGAAGCCGTTCGTGATCGTCAAGCCCGACGCCGGCACCTACGGCATGGGGATCATGACGGTCAAGGACGCCAGCGAAGTCAAGGACCTGAACCGCAAGCAGCGCAACAAGATGTCGGTCATCAAGGATGGCGTGGAAGTCACCGACGTCATCATCCAGGAGGGCGTGCCGACCTTCGAGAGCATCAAGGATGCGGTGGCCGAGCCGGTGGTCTACATGATCGACCGCTATGTGGTGGGCGGCTTCTACCGCGTGCACGCCGAGCGCGGGGTGGACCAGAATCTGAACGCGCCGGGCTCGCAGTTCGTGCCGCTGGCCTTCGCCCAGCAGCATGCGGTGCCGGACCTGAAAGCCAAGCCGGGCACCGCCGCACCGAACCGCTTCTACGTGTACGGCGTGGTGGCGCGGCTTGGTTTGCTGGCCGCTTCGCTCGAAATGGAACGCACGGATCCGAATCCCGAAGTGTACTAGCCTGTCGTTCCCGCGGAGGCGGGAACGACAACAGGCGGGGTCCGGCGTTTCCGGCTAAAATCAGGCATTGTCCCGAATGGAAACACCCATGAAAATCGCCTTCCTCGCCGATCCGCTGTCGACCTTCAAGACCTATAAGGATTCGACCTTCGCCATGATGCGCGAGGCGGCCAGGCGCGGCCACACGGTCTACGCGTTCGAACAAGGCGACATGGCGCTCGAACAGGGCGCGGTCAGCGCCGCGATCGCCCAGATCAACCTGACCGGCGACGCCGACGACTGGTTCCGCGCCACCTCCAAGGCCAACGCGCGGCTGTCCGATTTCGACGCCGTCATCCAGCGCAAGGACCCGCCGTTCGACATGGAATACGTCTACGGCACCTACCTGCTGGAACTGGCCGAGCGCCAGGGCGCGCGGGTGTTCAACAAGCCCTCGGCGATCCGCGACCACAACGAAAAGCTGGCGATCGCCCAGTTCAGCCAGTTCACCTCGCCGACCCTGGTGGCGTCCGACCCGATGCGCCTGCGCGCCTTCCACGCCAAGCACGGCGACGTGATCTTCAAGCCGCTCGACGGCATGGGCGGGGCCGGCATCTTCCGCATCAAGGACGACGGCATGAACCTGGGCTCGGTGATCGAGACCCTGAGCGCGCTCGGCACGCGGTCCATCATGGCCCAGAAATACATTCCCGCCATCGTCCACGGCGACAAGCGCATCCTGGTCATCGGCGGCAAGCCGGTGCCGTTCGCCCTCGCGCGCATCCCGCAGGCGGGCGAAGTGCGCGGCAACCTGGCGGCCGGCGGCGTCGGCGTGGCCCAGCCCCTGAGCCCGCGCGACCGCGAAATCGCCGAAACGCTGGGTCCGGTACTGGCGGCGCGTGGCCTGTTGCTGGTAGGATTAGATGTGATCGGCGATTTCCTGACCGAGGTGAACGTCACCAGCCCGACCTGCTTCCAGGAGATTACGGACCAGGCCGGATTCGACGTGGCCGCGATGTTCATCGACGCGGTCGAGCAGCAGGTAACGGACAACTGATATGGTAGGCATCTTGCTGATGACGCACTCGCCGCTGGGCCAGGCCTTCGTGGCGGCCGTGGCGCACGTGTTTCGCGGCCCGACCGAACAATTCGAGGCGATCGACGTCACCGCCGACCAGGACCTCGGCGAGGTGAATTGCCTGGCCGAGCAGGCCATCGCGCGCCTCGACCAGGGCGATGGCGTGCTGGTGATCACCGACATCAAGGGCGGCACGCCGGCCAATTGCTGCAATTCGCTGGCCGATGCGGGGCGGGTCGAAGTCATCGCCGGCATCAGCCTGCCGATGCTGCTGCGCGCGATCACCTACCGCCGCGACAGCCTCGACGTGGTGGTCGAGATGGCGCTGGCCGGCGCCCAGAGCGGCGCGGTGCGGGTCGATAACCGGATTCGCTTAAGTTGAAGTAGTGCAGTGAGCCAGTTGCGAGTGCCTGCGACTGATTCGGGTGAAGTTCTGTGTGTGATTGAGACGACAACAATATGATTCAACAAGAACTTGAGATTATCAATAAGCTGGGCCTGCATGCACGGGCCTCCGCAAAATTCACACAACTGGCCGCGAAATTCCAAAGCGAGGTTTGGCTCACCCGCAATGCGCGCCGGATCAACGCCAAGTCCATCATGGGCGTGATGATGCTGGCCGCCGGCAAGGGCGCCAAGGTCACGCTCGAAGCCGAGGGCGCCGACGAACAAGACGCCGTCGATGCGCTGACCGCGCTCATCAACGACAAGTTCGGCGAAGGCGAGTAATGCCGCTGGACCCCAGCCAGGACCGCTTCCACACAGGACCATCGATGGCTTCATTCACGCTGCACGGCATTCCGGTCTCACGCGGCATCGCGATCGGCCGTGCGCACCTGCTCACGCCGGCCGCGCTCGACGTCAAGCACTACCTGGTGGCCGAAGAACACCTGGAAGCCGAGGTCAAGCGCCTGCGGGACGCGATCGCCGAGGTGCACCGCGGCCTGCAAGCGCTGTGGACCGACTTGCCGAGGGACGCCCCGACCGAACTGGGCGCCTTCATCGACGTGCACGCGCTGATCCTGTCCGACCCGATGATCTCGGAAGCGCCGCTCGACATCATCCGCACCCGCCACTACAACGCCGAATGGGCGCTGGTGACCCAGATCGACGAGCTGTCGGCGCAGTTCGACGAGATCGAGGACGAGTACCTGCGCGAGCGCAAGGCCGACATCCAGCAGGTCGCCGAGCGCGTGCTGAAGGTCCTGATGGGCAGCGCCCAGCTGGTGCCGGCGCCGCTGTCGGACGACGAATACCAGCCGCAGATGATCGTGGTCGCGCACGACATCTCGCCGGCCGACATGCTGCAGTTCCGCGACCGCTCCTTCATCGGCTTCGTGACCGACGTCGGCGGCCAGAACTCGCACACCGCGATCGTCGCGCGCAGCCTCGACATCCCGGCGGCGGTCGGCATGTCGCAGGCCTCGCAACTGATCGAGCAGGACGACTGGGTCATCATCGACGGCGACGCCGGCGTGGTGATCGCCAGCCCGAGCCAGCTGGTGCTCGAGCAGTACCGCGCGCGCCAGGCCCTGATGCTCAAGGCGCGCAAGAAGCTGCAAAAGCTCAAGCGCACCCCGGCCGTCACGCGCGACGGCACCCATGTCACGCTGCTGGCCAACATCGAGCTGCCCGACGACTGCGGGCCGGCGCTGGAAGCGGGCGCCGAGGGCGTGGGCCTGTTCCGCTCCGAATTCCTGTTCATGGGCCGCGGCAGTCACGCACACCTGGTGCCGAGCGAGGACGAACAGTACGAGCAGTACAAGAAGGCGGTGCTGGCGATGAAGGGCCGCCAGGTCACCATCCGCACCCTCGACATCGGCGCCGACAAGCCGCTCGACCAGACCGAACACACCGCGCTCAATCCGGCGCTCGGGCTGCGCGCGATCCGCTACTGCCTGGCCGAGCCGCAGCTGTTCCTGACCCAGCTGCGCGCGATCCTGCGTGCCTCGGCGTTCGGCAAGGTGCGGGTGCTGATCCCGATGCTGGCGCACGCCTTCGAGATCGACCAGTCGCTGGCCATGATCGAGCAGGCCAAGGCCCAGCTGCGCGAGGCCGGCCAGAAGTACGACCCGTCGATCGAGGTCGGCGCGATGATCGAAATCCCGGCCGCCGCGCTGGCGCTGCCGATGTTCGTCAAGCGCATGGACTTCCTGTCGATCGGCACCAATGACCTGATCCAGTACACGCTGGCGATTGACCGCGTCGATTACGAGGTCGCGCACCTGTACAATCCGCTGCACCCGGCCGTGCTGCAACTGATCGCGATGACCATCATGGCCGGCAAGAAGGCCGGCATCGACGTCGCGGTGTGCGGCGAGATGGCGGGCGACATCAAACTCACCCGCCTGCTGCTGGGGATGGGGCTGCGCGAGTTCTCGATGCATCCGGCGCAGCTGCTGTCGGTCAAGCAGGAGATCCTCAATTGCGACCTCGGCGCCATCCTGCCGCACACGCGCAAGATCCTGCGCACCATGGAGCCGCATGCGATCGCCGAAGCGGTGGCGCAGTTGCAGGCGATGTGATCCGCCTTCTTTTTGAGTAGCTTGCAGTACCTTTGACAATCAACCTTGAGTCCCATGGCATCTATTGGAATAGTTTCGCCGCAAGCGATGCAGTTTGCCGAACCGCTGCGCTTGCAGAGCGGGGCCGCGCTGGCCGATTACACGCTGGTGTATGAAACCTACGGCACCCTGAACGCCGACAAATCGAACGCGGTGCTGGTTTGCCACGCGCTGAACGCCTCGCATCACGTGGCCGGCGTGTACGAAGGCGAACCGAAAAAAGTCGGCTGGTGGAACAATATGGTCGGTCCCGGCAAGCCGCTCGACACCGACCGCTTCTTCGTCATCGGCGTCAACAACATCGGCTCCTGCTTCGGCTCGACCGGCCCGATGCATACCAACCCGGCCACCGGCAAGCCCTACGGCGCGGCGTTCCCGGTGGTGACGGTGGAAGACTGGGTCGCGGCCCAGGCCCGGCTGGCCGACGCGCTGGGCATCGAGCAGTTCGCGGCGGTGATGGGCGGCTCGCTGGGCGGCATGCAGGCGCTGGCGTGGAGCATCATGTTCCCGGCGCGCCTGCGCCACTGCATGGTGATCGCCTCGACGCCCAAGCTGTCGGCCCAGAACATCGCCTTCAACGACGTCGCGCGCCAGGCCATCCTGTCCGACCCCGACTACCGCGGCGGCGACTTCTACGAACACGGCGTGGTGCCGAAGAACGGCCTGCGCGTGGCGCGCATGGTCGGCCACATCACCTATCTGTCGAACGACGACATGGCCGAGAAGTTCGGCCGCAAGCTGCGCAACGCGGCCGAGAATAACGACTACCAATTCGACTTCGGGATCGACTTCGAGATCGAATCGTATCTGCGCTACCAGGGCGACAAGTTCTCCGAATACTTCGATGCCAACACCTACCTCTTGATCACCAAGGCGCTCGACTACTTCGACCCGGCGCGGGCCTTCGGCGGCGACCTGACGCGCGCGCTGGCCGGCACCCAGGCCGAATTCTTCGTCGCCTCGTTCAGCACCGACTGGCGCTTTTCGCCGGAGCACAGCCGCGACATCGTGCAGGCGCTGGTGAGCAACCGGCGCAAGGTGTCGTACGCCGAGATCGATGCGCAGCACGGCCACGACGCCTTCCTGCTCGAAGACCCGCGCTACATGAACATGGTGCGCGCCTACTATCAACGGATCTGGGAGGAGCTGGCATGAATTTCCAGGACCTGAGCAGCCTGCGGCCGGACCTGGCCTTCATCGCCCATTGGGTGCCCAACAACGCGCACGTGCTGGACGTCGGCTGCGGCGACGGCGCCATGCTGCGCTACCTGCAAGGCGACAAGGCCTGCACCGGCTACGGCATCGAGATCGACGACGACGAGCTGCTGAAAAGCGCGCAGCGCGGCATCAACGTGATCCAGCAGGACATGGAGCAGGGCCTGGCCCTGTTCGGCGACAATTCCTTCGATACGGTGCTGTGCCTGTCCTCGCTGCAGATGATGAAGCACGTCGAACACCTGCTGCGCGACATCGTGCGGGTCGGCGCCGAGGCGATCGTCTCCTTCCCCAACTTCGCCTACTGGCCGCACCGCGTGGCGCTGGCGCGCGGCCGCATGCCGGTCTCGAAGTCGCTGCCTTACCAGTGGTACGACACGCCTAACGTGCGCTGCGCGACCATCTACGATTTCGAAGAGCTGGCCGCCGAGTGCGGGCTCGAGGTGCTGGAGCGCGTGGCGCTGGCCGACGGCAAGGTGGTGTCCTTCCTGCCCAATCTGCGCGGCAGCCTGGCGGTGTTCAGGCTGCGCAAAAAAGCCCGCTCGGCGCCCTAGCCATGGACCAAGCGGCGACCACCTGGCGCAGCCTGCTCAACGGGCGCATGCTGGCGATCCTGTTCCTCGGCTTCAGCTCGGGCCTGCCGCTGTTCACCATGCTGTACCTGATGCAGGCCTGGCTGGCCAAGTCGGGCGTCGACATCAAGGCGCTCGGCCTGTTCGCCCTGGTCGGCTTTCCCTACACCTTCAAGTTCCTGTGGGCGCCGCTGATGGACCGCTTCAGCGTCGGCAAGCTGGGACGGCGGCGCGGCTGGATGGCGCTGACCCAACTGGCGCTGTTCCTCGTCATCGGCGGCATCGGCATGCTCGATCCGCACACCCAGCTCGGGTGGATCCTGATCGCGTCGGGCGTGATGACGTTTTTATCGGCCAGCCAGGACGTGGTGATCGACGCCTTCCGGCGCGAGATTCTGGCCGACCACGAGCAGGGGCTGGGCGCGGCGGTGGTGGTCAACGCCTACAAGGCCGCGGGGCTGATCCCCAGCGCGCTGGGACTGGTACTGGCCGACAGGCTGCCGTGGCAAACCGTGTTCTGGATCGTCGGCGCCTTCATGCTGCCGGGCCTCGTGTGCACCTTGTTCGTGAAGGAGCCGCAGGTCTATGGCGCGCCGCCCAAGAGCCTGCGCGAGGCCGTGGTGCTGCCGTTCCGCGAATTCATCGCGCGCGACGGCTGGCGCCAGGCGCTGGCGATCGTCGCCTTCATGCTGCTGTATAAAATCGGCGACAGCATGGCCACCGCGCTGGCCACCAAGTTCTATCTCGATATCGGCTTCACTACCACCCAGATCGGGCTGGCCGCCAACGCCACCGGACTGTGGGCCAGCCTGGCCGGCGGCATCGTCGGCGGCGTGTGGATGGTCAAGATCGGCATCAATCGGGCGCTGTGGGTGTTCGGCGTGCTGCAGGCGGTGGCGATCCTCGGCTTTGCCTGGCTGGCGCAGGAGGGCCCGAATACCGTCCTGCTGTCGGCGGTGATCGGCTTCGAATCGTTCGCCAGCCTCGGGCTGGGCGCGGCCGCGCTGGTGGCCTTCATTTCGCGCGCGACCGACCCGCGCTACACCGCCACCCAGTACGCGCTGTTCTCCAGCCTGGCCGCCGTGCCGCGCACTTTCATCAATTCCTCGGTCGGTTTTATCGTCGCGCAGACCGGCTGGTTTGCGTTCTTTATCGTGTGCTTCCTCCTGGCTTTTCCTGCGATGATGATGTTGCCGAAAATCGCACCGTGGAACGCCAAATGAAGACGCTCAAACGACTCGCCGTGCTCGCCGCGCTCTGCGCGTGCGCCGGCGCCGCGCCTGCCCAGCAGCCGCAGGTCGAGGTGCAGGACGGGATCCAGGTCAAGCCGCTGCCGCGCTACCGCGTGCTGGCCTCCGAGGACCAGCTCGAGCAGCAGGCCAAGCTGCAGTACAGCGCGCTGCTCCAGCAGGCGCAGCAAAAGCAGGCGCTGGTACCCGACAACAATCCGCAAGTGATCCGCCTGCGCGCCATCGCGCGCCGCCTGATCCCGTACACGCCGCGCTGGAACCCGGCCGCCGCCAAATGGGACTGGCAGGTCAACCTGCTCGCCTCGCAGCAGGTCAACGCCTTCTGCATGCCGGGCGGGCGCATCGCCTTCTTCAGCGGGATCCTGACCACCCTCAAGCTGACCGACGACGAGGTGGCCGCCATCATGGGCCACGAGATCACCCACGCGCTGCGCGAGCACGGGCGCGGCCAGGCGGTCAAATCGACCGGCACCCAGATCGCGTCGCGGCTGGCCGGCGCCGGCATCGCGGCCTGGCTGGGGATCGATCCGCGCGTCACCGACACCATCGCCCAGAACGCCGCGCAACTGGCGACGCTCAAATTCTCGCGCGACGACGAGCGCGAGGCAGACCTGATCGGCCTCGACCTCGCGGCGCGCGCCGGCTTCGATCCGCGCGCCGGCATCGCGCTGTGGCAGAAGATGGACGCGCTCAACCAGCGGCAGCCGCTGGCGATTTTCTCGACCCACCCCGGCGGCCCGGAACGCATCACGCAGATCCAGCAACATATGAACGTGCTGCTGCCGCTGTACGCGCGCAGCAAGGGCACCACGCCGGACAAGCTGCCGGCCTACCGCAGCTTCGCGCTGCCGAAGTAGCCGATGGGGTGGCAAGCCGACGCCAATGCCTACGTGCCGCTGCCGATCCGCGACGGCGTGGCGCCCAGTTACCTGTGGCTGCCGGACGGCGCCTGGCCCGGCATGCTGGCCTTCCTGGCCGAGCGCTTTCCCGAAGTGCGCGAGGCTTCGTGGCGCGAGCGCATGGCGCGCGGCGACGTGGTGGACGGCAAGGGCGATCCGCTGCGGCCCGACAGTCCGGTGCGGCGCGGCAGCCGCATCTGGTACTACCGCGAGCTCGAGGCCGAGACCCCGATCCCGTTCGAGGAGCAGGTGCTGTTCCAGGACGAGCACCTGCTGGTGGCCGACAAGCCGCACTTCCTGCCGATGACGCCGAGCGGCCGCTTCGTGCGCGAGACGCTGCTGGTGCGGCTCAAGAAAAAGCTCGGCCTGCCCGAGCTCACGCCGATCCACCGGCTCGACCGCGAGACCGCCGGCGTGGTGATCTTCTCGCACCGCGCGGCCACGCGCGGCATCTACCAGTCGCTGTTCCAGAAGCGCGGCATGGAGAAGGTGTACGAGGCGCTGGCGGCGCCGCTGCCGAACCTGGCGTATCCGCACACGCACCGCAGCCGGATGGTGGACGGCACGCCGTTTTTCCGCATGCAGGAAGTGGCGGGCGAGCCGAACTCGGAAACCATCGTCGAGATGATCGAAGCGCGCGGCGACGCGGTGCTGTACCGGCTACGGCCGCACACCGGCCGCAAGCACCAGCTGCGGGTGCATATGGCCTCGCTGGGCGCGCCGATCCTGAACGATGCGTTCTACCCGGTCGCGCTGCCGTGCAAGGGCGACGACTTCACGCGCCCGCTGCAGCTGCTGGCGCGTTCGATCGCGTTCACCGATCCTTTGAGCGGCGAGCGGCGCGAATTTTCCAGCCGGCGGGAACTCGACGGTTCTTAGTCGGCGTGGTAGTCGATGATCAGCGGCGCGTGGTCGGAGAAGCGCTCGTCCTTGTAGATCGCGACCGCGTTGGCCTTGGCCGCGATGCCGGGCGTGGCGACGTGATAATCGATGCGCCACCCGACGTTCTTCGCATAGGCCTGGCCGCGGTTGCTCCACCAGGTGTACTGCTCCGGACGTTTGTCGATGCCGCGGTGGACGTCGACGAAACCGACCTCGTCGAACACGCGGGTCAGCCACGCGCGCTCTTCGGGCAGGAAGCCGGAATTCTTCTTGTTGCCCTTCCAGTTCTTCAGGTCGATCTCGTTGTGCGCGATGTTCCAGTCGCCGCAGATCACCACCTCGCGGCCCTCGGCCCTGAGCTCCAGCAGGTGCGGCAGGAACAGCTCCATGAAACGGAACTTGGCTGCCTGGCGTTCGGGCGACGAGGAGCCGGACGGACAGTACACCGAGATCACGGTGAGCATGCCGAAATCGCAGCGCACGTAGCGGCCCTCGGCGTCGAATTCCGGGCTGCCGAAACCGATGCGCACGGCGTCCGGCTTGAGGCGGCTGTAGATGCCGGTGCCCGAGTAGCCCTTCTTTTCGGCGTAGTGGAAGTGGCCGTGGTAGCCGCCCGGCGTGAGGAATTCCTCGGTCATGTCATCCGCCTGCGCCTTCAGTTCCTGCACGCAGACGAAGTCGGCGGTCTGGGCCGCCATCCAGGTGAAGAAGCCCTTCTTGTGGGCGGAGCGGATCCCGTTGAGGTTGGCAGAAATAATTTTTGGCATGGTTCCAGGGGGAAGAGGGCGGTAAAATACGCCACCAGAGTTCAAAGAGGATTACCGTGAGCAATTTGCGCCAACAGTTTATCGCGTTTTCGGTCTCGACGGGGGTGTTGCGCTTCGGCGAGTTCACCACCAAGGCCGGGCGCCAGTCGCCGTATTTTTTCAACGCGGGGCTGTTCCACGATGGCGCGACCCTGGCCCAGCTGGCGCAGTTTTATGCGCAGACGCTGCTCGATTCGGGGATCGAATTCGACATGCTGTTCGGGCCGGCCTACAAGGGCATCACGCTGGCCTCGGCGACCGCGGTGGCGCTGGCGGGCAAGGGGCGCAACACCTCGTTCGCCTTCAACCGCAAGGAAGCCAAGGACCACGGCGAGGGCGGCACCATCGTCGGCGCCAAGCTGCAGGGCAAGGTGGTGATCATCGACGACGTGATCTCGGCCGGCACCTCGGTGCGCGAATCGGTGGACATGATACGCGCGGCCGGCGCCGAGCCGTGCGCGGTGCTGATCGCGCTCGACCGCATGGAGCGTTCGGGCAAGGACGGCGCGCTGTCGGCCAATTCGGCGGTGCAGGAAGTGAGCCGCGAGTTCGGCATTCCGGTGGTCTCGATCGGCAATCTGGACGATTTGTTCAGCTACCTGTCGGGTGCGGGCGCCGATCCGCAGTTGGCGCAGTTCAAAGAAGCGGTGCAAGCGTACCGGACCCGTTACGGAGTGTGAGCGCGTGGGCACGGTGCCCGTACCCACCCTACGCATGCTGTAGGGTGGGCACGGTGCCCGTACCCACCCTACAGCATGCGTAGGGTGGGTATGGTTCACCATGCCCACGCGATCGCGACAGCATGCGTAGGGTGGGTATGGTTCACCATGCCCACGCGATCGCGACAGCATGCGTAGGGTGGGTATGGTTCACCATGCCCACGCGATCGCGACAGCATGCGTAGGGTGGGTTCACCATGCCCACGCGATCGCGGACCTTAACCCGCGAGTTTTTTCTTCAGCAGCTCGGTCAGCTGAGCCGGGTTGGCCTTGCCCTTCGACGCCTTCATCGCCTGGCCGATCAGCGAATTGATCGCCGCTTCCTTGCCGGCCCGGTACTGCTCGACCGACTTCTCGTTCGCCGCCAGCACCTCGTCGACGATCTTTTCCAGCGCACCGCTGTCCGAAATCTGGCGCAGGCCTTTCTGGTCGATGATGGCGTCGGCCACATTCTCGTCGTTCGACTTCGCTTCCCACATCGCCGCGAACACTTCCTTGGCGATCTTGTTGGAGATCGTGCCGTCGGCGATCCGCTTGAGCAGCAGCGCCAGTTGCGACGCTTCCACCGGCGCATCGGCGATGTCCACGTTTTCGCGGTTCAGCGTCGAGGCCACGTCGCCCATCAGCCAGTTGGCCGCGGCCTTCGCGTTTTCCTTGCCGGCTTTCGCCACCACCGCTTCGAAATACGCCGCCATTTCGTGCGACGAGGTCAGGATCAAACTGTCGTACTCGGGCAGCGCGTAGTCGCCGATGAAGCGCGTGCGCATCGCGTCCGGCAGCTCCGGCATGTCGGCCTTGATGCGCGCGATCCATTCGTCCGACACCACCAGCGGCGGCAAATCGGGATCGGGGAAGTAGCGGTAGTCCTGCGCGTCTTCCTTGGTGCGCATGGCGCGCGTTTCCTTCTTGTCCGGGTCCCACAGGCGGGTCGCCTGCTGCACCTTGCCGCCGTCTTCGATCAGCTCGATCTGGCGCCGCACTTCGTAATGCACGGCTTCTTCGATGAAGCGGAAGGAGTTCAGGTTCTTGATCTCGCAGCGGGTGCCGAATTCCTTCTGGCCGAGCGGACGCACCGAGACGTTGACGTCGCAGCGGAACGAGCCTTCCTGCATATTGCCGTCGCAGACGCCGAGCCAGACCACCAGCGAATGCAGGGCCTTGGCGTAGGCCACCGCCTCGGCCGCGCTGCGCATCTCGGGCTCGGACACGATCTCGAGCAGCGGCGTGCCGGCGCGATTGAGGTCGATGCCGGTCATGCCGGCGTAGTCTTCGTGCAGCGACTTGCCGGCGTCTTCCTCGAGGTGGGCGCGGGTCAGGTTGATGCTGCGGGTCTCGAATTTACCGTCCTTCTCGAAGCCGAAGTTGATCTGGCCGCCGATCACGATCGGGTCTTCGAACTGGCTGATCTGGTAGCCCTTCGGCAGGTCCGGATAGAAGTAGTTCTTGCGCGCGAAAATCGACTGCGGCGCGATCTTCGCATTCACCGCGAGGCCGAAGCGGATCGCGCGCTCGACCGCGCCCTTGTTCATCACCGGCAGCACGCCGGGGAGGGCCAGGTCGACCGGGCTCGCCTGCGTGTTCGGCTCGGCGCCGAACTGGATCGAGCTGCCGCTGAAGATTTTCGAATTGGTCGTGAGCTGCACGTGGTTCTCAAGACCGATGACGACTTCCCATTGCATGGTTATCTCTCTTTCAAATACTTTACGGTCGGCGTGGGCACGGCGTCGCCGTACCCACCCTACCTGTGACGATTCGCGTAGGGTGGGTACGGCGACGCCGTGCCCACGCGGTCATCAAATGCCGGCCGGCGCGCGGGTGTGCCAGTCGGTCACTTGCTGGTACTGGTGCGCGATGTTCAGCAGCTTGGCCTCGGCGAAGTAGTTGCCGATGATTTGCAGGCCCACCGGCCGCCTGGCGTTCTTCTCGCCCTGGCCGAAACCGGCCGGGATCGACATGCCGGGCAGGCCGGCGAGGCTGGTCGACAGCGTGAAGATGTCGGCCAGGTAGTTGGCCACCGGGTCGTTGGTCTTGTCGCCCAGGTCCCAGGCCACGGTCGGCGCGACCGGCCCCATGATCACGTCGCATTGCGCGCCGAGTACGGCCTGGAAGTCGTCGGCGATCAGGCGCCGGATCTTCTGCGCTTGCAGGTAGTAGGCGTCGTAGTAGCCGTGGCACAGCACATAGGTGCCGACCATGATGCGGCGCTGGACCTCGGGGCCGAAGCCTTCGGCGCGCGACTTCTTGTACATGTCGGACAGGTCCTTGTACTGGGCCGCGCGGTGGCCGTAGCGCACGCCGTCGAAGCGCGACAGGTTGGACGAAGCTTCGGCCGGCGCGATGATGTAGTAGACCGGGATCGACAGCGCCGTCTTGGGCAGCGAGATATCGACCAGTACCGCGCCCAGCTTGACGAACTGCTCGAGCGCGGCGCGCACCGCCTGTTCGACGTCGGCCGCCAGGCCTTCGCCGAAGTACTCCTTCGGCACGCCGATGCGCAGGCCGTTCAGCGGCTGCTGCAGGTCGCGCGTGAAGTCTTCGCGCAGATTGCCCTGCTCCGGCGTCAGGCTGGTCGAGTCGCGCTCGTCGAAGCCGACCATTTCGTTCAGCAGCAGCGCGCAGTCCTCGGCGGTCTGGGCGATCGGGCCGCCCTGGTCGAGCGAGGAGGCGAATGCGATCATGCCGAAGCGCGACACGCGGCCGTAGGTCGGCTTGATGCCGGTGACGCCGCAGAACGAGGCCGGCTGGCGGATCGAGCCGCCGGTGTCGGTCGCGGTGGCGGCCGGCGCCAGGCGCGCGGCGATCGCGGCGGCCGAGCCGCCCGAGGAGCCGCCCGGCACCGCCAGCTTGTCCCACGGGTTCTTCACCGCGCCGAAGGCCGAGTTCTCGTTCGACGAGCCCATCGCGAATTCGTCGCAATTGAGTTTGCCCAGCGTGACCATGCCGGCCGCGCCGAACTTGTCGACCACGGTGGCGTTGAACGGGCTGGTGTAATTGCCCAGCATTTTGGAACCGGCGGTCGAGCGCCAGCCTTGCGTGACGAAGATGTCCTTGTGCGCGATCGGGATGCCGGTCAGCACGCCGGCGCTGCCGGCCGCAAAGCGCGCATCGGCCGCCGCGGCCTGCGCCAGCGTCAGCGCCGGGTCGAGATGCAGGAAGGCGTTCAGGTCGCTGGCCTGGGCGCGCCGCAGGTAGTGTTGCGCCAGCTCGGTGGCCGAAATCTGTTTGGCGTGCAGGAGCCCGGACAGCTGTTTGATGGTGTTTGTATGCATGGCTCGGTCTGGGTTATTCGATGACTTTTGGTACCAGGTACAGGCCGTCCTGGGTCTTGGGCGCGACCGCCTGGTAATCCGCGCGCCGGTTTTCTTCGGTGACGGCGTCTTCGCGCAGCCGCAAGGGCAGCCTGTCCATGATCGCGGCCAGCGGCTGTGACAGCGGCGCAACGCCGCGGGTGTCGACCGCCTGCATCTGCTCGGCCAGGGCGAAAATGCCATTTAGCTCAGCGAGCGCGGTTTCGGCGTGGGCTTCGTCCATGTCGAGTTGGGCCAGGTGGGCGATGCGTTTTACGTCTGCAAGAGTGAGGGACATGGGAAAAGGCGCGGCGCGGGCCGGGTGGTTAGTGTTGAGGGCTGATGGTATTTATTTAATAACGGCGCGCTAAAGCGGATAAAAGGTTGGCAATGCTGTCGATCCGGCGCGGCGAATCGGCATGCAATTGAACGGTTTTTCAGCATTTAACGCTCAAATTATAAGGTAGAATGGCGGGCTAATGCGTTGTCGGCGCCGAAACCGGGCGGCCGCAGCATATAAAAGACCGCGCTGCAGTTTAAAAAAAGCGCGTGGCGAGAGTTCCCTATCAATGCTTAGGCGCACACGGTGCGCATCAGGACACACATGTTTGGTTTTTTACGCAGCTATTTTTCGAATGACCTGGCGATCGACCTGGGCACGGCGAATACCCTGATTTACGTCCGCGGCCTGGGCATCGTGCTCGACGAGCCCTCGGTGGTGGCGATCCGCCAGGAAGGCGGCCCGAACGGCAAGAAGACGATCCAGGCGGTCGGCAAGGAAGCCAAGCAGATGCTGGGCAAAGTCCCCGGCAATATCGAGGCGATCCGCCCGATGAAAGACGGCGTGATCGCCGACTTCACGGTCACCGAGCAGATGCTCAAGCAGTTCATCCGCATGGTGCACGACTCCAAATTCTTCCGGCCTTCGCCGCGCATCATCATCTGCGTGCCTTGCGGTTCGACCCAGGTCGAGCGCCGCGCGATCCGCGAATCGGCGCTCGGCGCCGGCGCCTCCCAGGTCTACCTGATCGAAGAGCCGATGGCGGCCGCGATCGGCGCCGGCCTGCCGGTGTCGGACGCCACCGGCTCGATGGTGGTCGACATCGGCGGCGGCACCACCGAAGTGGGCATCATCTCGCTCGGCGGCATGGTCTACAAAGGCTCGGTGCGCGTGGGCGGCGACAAATTCGACGAGGCGATCGTCAACTACATCCGCCGCAACTACGGCATGCTGATCGGCGAGCAGACCGCCGAGGCGATCAAGAAGGCCATCGGCTCGGCCTTCCCGGGGTCCGAAGTCAAGGAGATGGAAGTCAAGGGCCGCAACCTGTCCGAAGGCATCCCGCGCTCGTTCACCATCTCGTCCAACGAGATCCTCGAAGCGCTGACCGACCCGCTCAACAACATCGTCTCGGCCGTCAAGAACGCGCTCGAGCAAACCCCGCCGGAACTGGGCGCCGACATCGCCGAAAAAGGCATGATGCTGACCGGCGGCGGCGCGCTGCTGCGCGACCTCGATCGTTTGCTGATGGAAGAAACCGGCCTGCCGGTGCTGGTCGCCGAAGACCCGCTGACCTGCGTGGTGCGCGGCTCCGGCATGGCGCTCGAACGTATGGACAAGCTGGGATCGATCTTCTCGTACGAGTAAAGCAGCACGCGCGGCCGGCGCAGGCCGGGCGCGCGCGGTGACGTTGGCGCGGTGCGCCGTCATTATTGGAAGTCATGGAATACAGTCCACCGCCACTTTTCAAACAAGGCGCCCCAGCACGGGTCAAGGTGACGGTTTTCGCATGCATTTCGATCGCTCTGCTGATGATCGATTCGCGCCTGCACTCGCTGGCGACGGTGCGTCAGGTGGCGGGCACCGTGCTGTATCCGTTCCAGATGGTGGCCCTGGTGCCGCGCGACGCGGTGGCCAGCATGGGCAGCTATTTTTCCTCCCTCGGCGCGCTGCAAAAAGAAGTGCGCGACCTCAAGAGCCAGCAGGTCGCGTCGGCCCAGACCATGCAGCAAGCCCAACTCCAGATGGCCGAGAACGCCCAGTTGCGCAAGCTGATGGGCGCGCGCGAGCATGTGCCGGTCAAGTCGATGCTGAGCGAAATCCTGTACGACGCGCGCGATCCCTCGACCCGCAAGGTGGTGCTGGACCGCGGCCTGCGCGAAGGCGTGGCGCTCGGCCTGCCGGTGATCGACAATGCCGGCGTGGTCGGCCAGGTCACGCGCGTATTCCCGTTCACTTCCGAAGTCACGCTGCTGACCGATAAGGACCAGGCGATCCCGGTGCAGGTGCTGCGCAACGGCTTGCGCAGCGTGGCGTACGGACGCGGCCAGTCGGGCCAGCTCGACCTGCGCTTCATGGCGCCGAATGCCGACGTGGTGGTCGGCGACGTCCTGATCACCTCCGGCATGGACGGCGTCTATCCGGCCGGGCTGGCGGTGGCCAAGGTGGTGCAGGTCGAGAGCAGCGCGGCCGGCGCCTTCGGGCGCGTGGTGTGCCAGCCGCTGGCCGGCATCGACCGCCACCGCCAGCTGTTGATCCTGATGTCGGCGCCGGCGCTGCCGCCGCGGCCGGCCGATGAACCGCTGCGGGTGGCCGGCAAGAAGCAGGCCTTGCCGAAGATGGCGCCGATCGCCGCGCCGCCGCGCGAGGCCGCACCGGCCGCGCCGACCGCACCCGTCACCCCCGCCGCAGCTGCCGCGCCGCCCGCGGCTGCCGCTGTCAAGCCGAAGGAGGGCGCGCAATGAACCGTCCGCATTACATCCTGCTGCCGGTTAGCCCGCTGTTCATCGCGATCAGCCTGGCCGGCGCGTTCATGCTCAACCTGCTGCCCTGGGGCCGCTGGATCGGGGTGCCCGATTTCGTCGCGCTGGTGCTGGTGTTCTGGGGTATTCACCAGCCGCGCAAGGTCGGCATCGGCCTGGCGTTTTGCATGGGCCTGCTGATGGACGTGCACGACGCCACCCTGCTCGGCGAGAACGCGCTGGCCTACACCCTGCTGTCCTACCTCGCGATCATGATGCACCGCCGCGTGCTGTGGTTCCCGGTCATGACCCAGGCCCTGCACGTGTTCCCGCTGCTGCTGCTGACGCAGGCGATCGAGGTCACGGTGCGCTTCATCGTGTCCGGCAAATTCCCCGGCTGGCTGCTGTTCGTCGAAAGCGCGGTGTCGATCGCGCTGTGGCCGGTGATTACCTGGCTGCTGCTGGCGCCACAACGGCGCGCGGTCGACCGCGACCACACGCGTCCGATCTGACCGATATCCGCAATGACCGAAATTAAAGACAACGACCGGGAAATCCATCTTTTCCGCATGCGCCTGACGGCGGTCGTGCTGTTTGTGTTCATCTGCTTCGGCGCGCTGGTGGCGCGCTTCGTTTGGTTGCAGGTGGTCAAGCACAACCAGTACATGGCGCAGGCCGAGGACAACCGCATCGCGATCGTGCCGATCGTGCCGAACCGCGGCCTGATCGTCGACCGCAACGGCGTGGTCCTGGCCCGCAACTACTCGGCCTACACGCTCGAGATCACGACCACCAAGCTGGAGGCCAGCCTCGACTCGGTGATCGACGAACTGGCCAAGCTGGTCGAAATCGAGCCGAAGGACCGCAAGCGCTTCAAGCGCCTGATGGAAGAGTCGAAGAATTTTTCGAGTGTGCCGATCCGCAGCCGCCTGTCGGACGACGAGGTGGCGCGCTTCACCGCCCAGCGCTTCCGCTTTCCGGGCGTGGAGGTGCAGGCGCGCCTGTTCCGCCAGTATCCGCTGGGCGAGATCGCCTCGCACGTGATCGGCTACATCGGCCGCATCAACACCGCCGAGGCCAAGGCCTTCGAGGGCACCGACGACGCGGCCAACTACAACGGCACCGACCATATCGGCAAGGAAGGGCTGGAAAAGAGCTACGAGCGCCAGCTGCACGGCCATACCGGCTACGAGGAAGTGGAGCGCTCGGCCGGCGGGCGCGCGATCCGCACCCTGTCGCGTACCCCCGCCACGCCCGGCGATAACCTGGTCCTGTCGATCGACATCGAGCTGCAGAAGGTGATCGAGGAAGCGTTCGGCGAATGGCGCGGCGCGCTGGTGGCGATCGAGCCCGAGACCGGCGACGTGCTGGCCTATGTCTCGCGCCCCGGCTACGACCCCAACCTGTTCGTCGACGGCATCGACAGCCAGAGCTGGAACGAGCTCAATACCTCGCTCGACCGGCCGATGGTCAACCGCCCGCTGTCGGGCACCTATCCGCCCGGCTCGACCTTCAAGCCCTACATGGCGCTGGCCGCGCTGGAGCTGGGCAAGCGCACGCCGCAGCAGGGCTTCCAGGATCCCGGCTTCTTCATGCTGGGCGGGCATAAGTTCAACGATGACAAAGTGGGAGGCCACGGCTACGTCGACATGCACACTTCGATCGTCGCCTCCTGCGACACCTACTACTACCAGCTCGGCAATGAGATGGGCATTGACGCGATCTCCGGTTTCATGAAACCGTTCGGCTTTGGGCAGCCTACCGGCATCGACCTCGAACACGAGAAGACCGGCGTGCTGCCATCGCAGGAATGGAAGCGCGAGCGCTTCAAGAAGAACAAGGCGGCGCAGAAGTGGGTGGGCGGTGACACGGTCTCGGTCAGCATCGGCCAGGGCTTCAACAACTACACCATCCTGCAGATGGCGCACGCGATCGCCACGCTGGCCAATAACGGCGTGGTGATGAAGCCGCACCTGGTCAAGATCATGGAAGATGGCGGCACCCGCGCGCGCGCGCTGACGGTGGCCAAGGAGAGCGCGCGCATTCCGCTCAAGCAGGAGAACATCGACTTCATCAAGCGTGCGATGGTGGGTGTGACCACCGAGCAGGCCGGTACAGGTTACCGCGCCTTCCTGAACGCGGGCTACGTCGCGGCCGGCAAGACCGGCACCGCGCAGGTGATCGGCATCAAGAAGGGGGAGAAGTACAACGCCAATTCGATCGCCGCGAACTTGCGCGACAATGCGCTGTTCATCGCCTTCGCGCCGGCCGACAAACCGCGCATCGCGATTGCCGTCGTGGTGGAAAACGCTGGCATGGGCTCGGGCACGGCGGCACCTATCGTGCGCAAGGCGCTCGACTACTACCTGCTGGGCAAGCGTCCCGGCCAGAAGGAGCAGACCAAGGTGCCGAAGGAAGACTCCGAGCTGCGTCCGCTGGAAGAGACCAAGGCCGACGAGGGCATGGTCAACGAACACAAGCCGGGCGCCGAATCCCCGGGCAACAAGGAATAAGGCCATGCGCATCAACGAAAGACGCTCGCTGTGGCGCCGCATGCGGCCTTACTTCACCGTGTTCGACGGCCCGCTGGCGATGATCCTGTTCCTGCTGCTGGCGACCGGGCTGGTGACGCTGTACTCGGCCGGCATCGACTTTCCGGGCCGGGTCGAGAGCCAGGTCCGCAACATCATCGTGGCCTTCGTGATCATGTGGATCGCGGCCAACGTGCCGCCCCAGACCCTGCTGCGGCTGGCGGTGCCGCTCTACACGGTCGGCATTGCGCTGCTGGTGGCGGTGTTCCTGTTCGGGACCATCAAGAAGGGCGCGCGGCGCTGGCTGCACGTGGGGATCGACATCCAGCCGTCCGAGATCATGAAGATCGCCATGCCGCTGATGCTGGCCTGGTTTTTCCAGCAGCGCGCCGGCATGCTGCGCTGGCATTCCTTCTTGATCGCCGCGGTGCTGCTGGTGATCCCGCTCGGCCTGATCGCCAAGCAGCCCGACCTGGGCACCGCCCTGCTGGTGCTGGCCTCCGGCTTCTACGTGATCTTCCTGGCGGGCCTGTCGTGGAAGGCGCTGGCCGCGCTGGTGGCGGCCGGCGCCGCCAGCCTGCCGGTGGCGTGGTCGATGATGCACGACTACCAGCGCGAACGTATCATGACCCTGATCGATCCCACCTCCGACCCGCTGGGCAAGGGCTTCCACATCATCCAGTCGACCATCGCGATCGGCTCGGGCGGCGTGACCGGCAAGGGCTGGCTCAAAGGCACCCAGGCCTACCTCGAGTTCATCCCCGAGCGCACCACCGACTTCATTTTCTCGGTCTATTCGGAGGAGTTCGGGCTGATCGGGATCCTGTTCCTGCTGTTCCTCTACCTGCTGCTGATCGGGCGCGGGCTGATGATCGCGGCGAATGCCCCGAGCCTGTTCACGCGCCTGCTGGCCGGCGCGATCACCATGATTTTCTTCACTTACGCCTTCGTCAACATGGGCATGGTGAGCGGCATCCTGCCGGTGGTCGGCGTGCCGCTGCCGTTCATGAGTTACGGCGGTACCGCCCTGATCACGCTGGGCCTGGGCGCCGGCATTCTGATGAGCGTGCAGCGTCACCGCAAGCTGGTCCAAACCTGATGAAGGAGGGCGCCATGGCCGTACTGAGGTTTCTCCCGGCGGCCATGGCGCTGGCGCTGCTGGCCGCCTGCGGCAGCGTGACCCAGCAGCCGCATCGCACGATGTCGCCGATGCCCGGACCGGATTCGCCATCGGCCAGCCATCCGAAAATCGCTACCGACCTGCCGGCGCTGCCGCCCGCGGGATCGGGGCGCGGCGGCTACTACCAGGATGACGGGCCGGGCGAGAATCCGCCGCCCAACCTGGCCGCGGTGCCGGACGCCGAGGTCAAGGCCGAGCCGTATGCGAAAAGCGCGAACAAGCCGTATGTGGTGTTCGGCCAGACCTACACGCCGACGCTGAACGACGAGCCGTTCGTGCAGCGCGGCGTGGCCAGTTGGTACGGCAAAAAATTCCATGGCCAGCGCACCTCGTCCGGGGAACTGTACGACATGTACAAGATGACGGCCGCGCATCCGACCCTGCCGATTCCTTCCTACGCGCGGATCACCAACCTCGGCAACGGCAACAGCGTGGTGGTGCGGATCAACGACCGCGGACCCTTCCACTCGAACCGCATCGTCGACGTGTCGTACACCGCGGCGCTCAAGCTTGGGCTGCTGGGCAAGGGCAGTCACGAGGTCGAACTCGAACGCATCCTGCCGGGCGACGCCGGCAAGATCGCCAGCGTGCGCCGCAATGCGCCGCAGCCGGAAGCGGCGCCCGCGCCGGCGCGGCCGAGCGTCGAGCCGCGCATCGCCGCGCTGATGCTGGAAGACCGCGCGGACGATGAAGGCGAGGGCGTGCCGGCCGCGGCGCCGCTGGAACAGCCGGAGGCGCCGAAAGGCGGCTACTACCTGCAACTGGGTTCCTTCAGCCGCGCCGACAAGGCGGCCGAAGTGCGCAAGCGCCTGATGCAGTATGGCGGCGCGCTGGCGACGCTGGAAGTGGTGCAGTCGGGTGCGGTGCACCGCCTGTTCAGCGGCCCGTTCGCCACGCGCGCGCAAGCCAGCCAGGCGGCGCAGGCACTGCCGGTGTCGCTCAGCATCAAGCCGATCGTGGTCAAGCGCTGACGCGGATCCGCGTGGGCACGATAAACCCGTACCCACCCTACAACTTCGGGATCGCGGCGCATCGGTAAATCCGCGTGGGCACGATAAACCCGTACCCACCCTACAACTTCGGGATCGCGGCGCATCGGTAAATCCGCGTGGGCACGATAAACCCGTACCCACCCTACAACTTCGGCATCGCCGCGCATCGGTAAATCCGCGTGGGCACGATAAACCCGTACCCACCCTACAACTTCGGGATCGCGGCGCATCGGTAGGGTGGGTACGGTTCACCGTGCCCACGCGGTTGCACTATTTGCAGTCGCGTTCTTCCTGCATCGGGAAACTCAGCTTGATCTCGTCGAGCTGCGCCTTGATGCCGGTGTCGATATTGCGGAACTGGTAGGCCAGCTTGTTGGTCGGCGCGCCGCGCCCGGTGATGCGGGCGCTATGCACGCCCTGTTTGTTGAGCGCGGCCAGCAGCGTCTGCGCCGCCGCCTCCGACTTGAACACGCCCAGCGAAATCCCCCACTTCATCGGCGAGTTGTCCGACATGATGAAGTAGTTGGTCACCCCGAGGTTCTTGAGTTCCGCCGCCTTCTTGTCGGCCGCGTCCTTGCTGCCCAGCGGCGGAATGTAGACGATATGGCTGGTGAGGTCCTGCGACGCGACGTTCTGGCGGGTCTGGCGCTCGCCCAGCGCGAGCTCTTCGAGTTTGACCTCGAAGCGGCGCGCCTCGGCCGCCGAGAAGCTGCCGATTTCGACGCAGGCGACCGGCGCCGCCGCCGGCTTGGCCGCGTCGAGCGCCGTGAGCGCCGCGGCATTCGCCTTGTCCGCCGTGACCAGCGCCAGCTTGTCGGGATTGAGCTGGTTCTTGATGCGCGCCGGCTCGCGCTCGTTGCCCTTGAACGTACCGAGGTAGCCCTGGCCATAAGCGAGCAGGGCGCCGTTGATGCACAGCAGGGACCAAAAGATAAACTTCAGCACAGGCTATCCCGTTATGGTGGCGGTGGCGTGCAGGCCGACCAGGACGATATTATCGGTCATCCGGTGCGGCACGGACAGCGAGGGCGCGATGTAGCGCGCGGCCCCGCCGGATATGATGCAGCGCTCGGCGCGATGCAGCGCGCAGGCGCGTTCGATCGCGCCGGCCTGCGCCGCCAGGCAGCCCGACCGGATCGCGTCGTCGGTGTTGTCGGCGAATCCCGCCGGCGGCGCGCTACCGGTAGCCACCCGCGGCAGCTGCGCGGTATGGCGCGCCAGCGAACTGGCCATCAGGCCCAGTCCCGGCAGGATCATCCCGCCCAAAAATTCGCCGCCGGCGCTGACCGCGTCGATGGTGGTGGCGGTGCCGCAGGTGGCCACCACCAGCGCCTTGCCCGGTTCCAGCGCGCGCGCGCCGAGCGCCGCGGCGAAGCGGTCGCTGCCCAGCTGCGCCGGGTTGCGGTAGCGGTTGCGCATGCCGGCCAGTTCGGGCGCCGAGACGAACCAGCTGATCGCGGTGGTCGGCAGCATCAGCTGCAGCTGGTCGCGAATCTTGACGCCGGCCACGTTCGAGACGATCGCGCGCGTGACCTGCTTGCCCTGCCAGTGCGCCGGCAGGTGGTTCAGCTGCGCGTGGTCGGCCGCGCCCTGTTCGGTCCACACGCCGGGCGCCGCGCCATCGTCGGCCAGCGCCCATTTGATGCGGGTGTTGCCCGCGTCGATCAAGAGCAGCATGTTCAGTCCTCCTTCACGCGCAGCGAAACGTCGCCGGCCAGCACCGCGATGCGCCCGGCGGCGGTGTCGAGCAGCAGGCGGCCGCTGTCGTCCACGCCGGCCGCCACGCCCTGGTACAGCAGCGCGCCGCGGTCGATGATGCTTACCGTGTCGCCCTGGTAGGCGTGCAGCCGGTTCCAGCGCGCGCTGAAGGCGCCGAAGCCGGCGTGTTCGAAGCTGCGCAAGGCATCGGCCAGGCCGTCCGCCAGCGCCGCCATCAGGGCGTTGCGGTCCATCTGCGCCAGCCATGGCGCGGCGGCCACCGTGCGGCCGATGCGCGCTTCGAGTTCGTCGGGCATGCGCAGGTTCAGGCCGATGCCGATCACCGCCCAGGTCGCGCCGTCGGCCGCGGCCTGGGTTTCGATCAGGATGCCGGCCAGCTTGTCGCCGTCCTTGAGCAGGTCGTTGGGCCATTTCAGGCGTACCTGCAGGCCCAGCGCGGCCAGCGTTTCGGCCAGCGCGACGCCGACCGCCAGCGGCAAGCCGGCCAGGCGCTGCAAGGGGCCGTCGAATTTCCACGCCAGCGAAAACGTCAGCGAGCCGTCGGCCGCGGACAGCCAGCTGCGGCCCGCGCGGCCGCGGCCGGCGGTCTGGTGCTCGGCCGCCAGCAGGGTCGGACCGGCCAGCTGCGTGGCGCGCGCCAGCAGGTCGGCGTTGGTGGAGCCGGTCTGCGCCACCACCTCGATCGCGAAGCCGGGACGGCACAGGGCGGCGATGGCGGCCGCGTTCATGGCGCCGGCCTGCGCGCCTTGTGCGGCGCGCGCGCGAAGGCGCGGTCGTACAGCGCATTCGGCAGGGCCCGCAGCAGCTTGGCGACCACGCCCATCTGCCACGGAATCACGCGGTAGCTGGTGCCCGCCGCGATCGCGCGTGCGGCCTGCGCGGCGAAGCGCTCGGCCGGCATCAGGAAGGGCATCGGATAGGCGTTCTTTTGCGTCATCGGGGTGTCGATGTAGCCGGGCGCGATGGTGACCACGCGGATGCCGTACGGCTTGAGTTCGAGCCGCAGCGATTCGCAGTAGCTGAGCACCGCCGCCTTCGACGCGCTGTAGGCGCCGGCGCCGGGCAGGCCGCGGATCCCGGCCACGCTGCCGATGCCGACCAGCCGGCGCGGCCCCTGCTGCGTTTTCATCGCGCCGATGAAGGGCGCGAAGGTGGCGACCGTGGCGCTGACGTTGGTGGCGAGGATGGCGTCGAACACCGGCAGGTCTTCGGCGTATTCGGTCAGGGTGCCGTGCGAGACGCCGGCGTTGGCGATCACGACGTCGGCCCCGCCCACGGCCGCGATGAAGTCGGCCGCCGCCGCGGCCAATGCCGCGCGGTCGGTCACGTCGACCGCGTAGGTTTTATGCAGGCCGGGATTCGGCAGGCTGGCGGCCAGTTCGGCCAGCTTGTCGCCGCGGCGCGCCAGCAGGCCCAGGGTGGCGCCCTGCGCCGCATACTCGCGCGCCAACGCGGCCCCGAGGCCGCTGGAGGCGCCCGTGATGAACACGCGGGTCATTGCGCGCGCGGCCGCTGGCTCATTTTTTTTCGGCCTTCGATTTCGCGACCAGGTAGTCCATCACCTGCAGCGCCCCCTGCTGCAGCTGC
>Ga0193702_1000074_pt1 | contig 42105 bp, 27 predicted proteins | sample U3a1metaG_FD_143060 | JGI IMG/M metagenome (GOLD analysis project Ga0193702, IMG submission 143060) | Soil microbial communities from a riparian zone of the East river system, Colorado, United States - U3a1 | ecosystem: Environmental > Terrestrial > Soil > Riparian zone | place: USA: East River... | reverse complement strand
CACCCCTTCTCGTTATTGACGGTATCCCACGCACAGATATTGCCCGTATTGACCCTAACGATGTAGAAAGCGTTTCGGTGTTAAAAGATGCTTCGGCTGCGGTATATGGTGTACGGGCGGCAAATGGTGTGATCCTGATCACCACCAAAAAAGGAAAAAACGGTGCTTTGGAACTTAACTACACCGGTACCTACGGTTTCCAGGTACCGATAAATTTTTCTACATCCGTTGACGCTGTTGGTTACATGACACTGCTTAATGAGCAATCAGTACATAACAGGGCAAATGCTGTAAAAGGCGCCCGCGTTTATACTGACGCTCAGATAGCCGACTACCAGAACGGCACCAAACAAAGCACCGACTGGAATAAAGCGGTAATAAAAAGAATGGCAGGGCAAACCCAGCAAAGCCTAAGCGCCAGCGGCGGAACTGATAAAAGCACTTACTATGTAAGCTTAGGTTATACCGGCCAGGATGGTATTTTAAGAACCGGCGATGAAACCTATAAAAAATACAACCTCCGCTCAAACCTCAGCACCAAAATAGCCAAGAACCTCACTTTTGATTTAAACCTGTCGGGCACAATGGACGTTACCAACCACCCGTTCCAACCAACCTGGTGGATCATTAGGAGCACGTGGTACCAACCGCCTATTTACCCTATCTATGCAAATAACACGGCGCCGTATTTTTACAATGTGCCTAATCCACCATTGCAGGCCGAGGCGCAGTCAAGTATTGATGCAAGTGGCTACCAAAACAATAATAATAAATGGTTCCAATCGGCGGCAAACCTTACCTACGACGTGCCTTTTGTTAAAGGCTTAACTATAAAAGGCGTGTTTAGCTATGATTATATCCTTAATGATAATAAGATATTCCAACAATCGTATAACCTGTATGATTATGACCCCACAACCAATAACTACATTGTAAAAAACACGCAGCAAACTCCGGCCACTATCCGCCGGGAGATGTTCGAATATCCTACAAACCTGGGCCAAATTTGGTTAAACTACACACATTCCTTCAATAATAGCAACGTTTCAGCAGCGCTTATCTATGAGACAGGCACACGCAGTGGCGACAACTTTTATGCACAGCGCGAGTTAGCTATTCCTGTAGACCAGTTATTTGCCGGTAACAGCACTAATCAACAGGGCAGTGAGAGTTCATCACAAGCCAATGCGTTTACTTATAAAAACGCAGCCTACATAGGTAACTTCACCTATGATTTTAAATCCCGTTATTATGCCAAGTTCGCATTTAGGTATGATGGTTCATCGCGTTTTGCAGCGGCAGACCAATGGGGTTTCTTCCCCGAAGGAGAGGCTGGCTGGCGTATATCCGAAGAGCCATTTTTTAAAGCGGTCAAATCACTCTCATTTATTAACAGTCTGAAATTCCGCGGATCCTACGGTATATTGGGCGATGATTCTGCTTCATCTTACCAGTTTCTAACCGGTTATACCTATCCGGCAAGCGGCTCGGCAACAGGCCAGCCCCCGGGCTCAGTATTTGACGGCACATTTATCAATGGTGTTCAAAGTAAGGGTATTGCTAACCCGGTCATCACCTGGTATACTTCAAAAACGCTTGACATAGGTGCCGACCTGGAAGCATGGAACGGCAAACTGGGTATCACTTTTGATTATTTCCGCCGTAACCGCACAGGCCTGTTAGCAACCCAATTAGGGTCGCTGCCCGATGTTGTAGGGGCACCACTTCCGCAGCAGAACCTGAACTCGGACCTCACCGAAGGCTTTGATTTTGAAATAAGCCACCGCAACAATATTGGCCAGTTAAGTTATAACCTTAAGGGAACGTTCAGTTTCTCCCGCGTTATGAACCTGGTTCAAACTGCAGCACCGCTAGGCAACTCCTATCTTAACTGGACTCAAAGAAATGGCTCGAATGTGGCTACCGGTTCTAATCGTTATAACAACGTTTACATGGGTTATACCTCAACAGGGCAATACCAAAATTATGGATCGATTGAAAACAGCCCGATCTTTGTACCGAGGAATACGGTTGTAGGTGACTACGCCTACCAGGACTGGAACGGAGACGGCCAGATCAACGCGGACGACACTCACCCTATTGGCACTTTTGGCTTACCGTTAGTGACATTTGGCTTTAGCGTTGGAGCAGCCTATAAAGGATTTGATGTTAACGCGCTTTTCCAGGGTGCAGCTATGGTAAGTGCAAGTTACGTTGAACAAGCTCAGCAGCCTCTATGGGCCGGTGGCAACGCGCTGTCACAATTCCTTGACAGATGGCACCCTACCGACCCTAATGCCGACCCATACAGCCCGGCAACCCAATGGACACCGGGTTACTATGCTTATACCGGCACCTACCCTATCACTAATAGCACCGGGAACACACACAGTGCAGCATATGTACGTATGAAAAGCCTTGAAGTGGGCTATAGCTTGCCATCCAGTTGGCTTGGGCATTCGGGTGTAAGAGGGGTACGGGTATTTTTTAACGGGTATAACCTGTTAACCTTTACCGGGCTTAAATATCTTGATCCGGAGCATCCGTCAGGCGTATCGCAATTTAATGCAAGCAGCCAGCAATATGACTATGCTTACCCGCTTGATAAAATATATTCATTTGGAGTAAATGTGAAATTTTAAACTATAAGATAATGAGAACAAAGATATTTATACTGTTGCTTGCATTGATCGCCATAGCGCCGGCATGCAAAAAAAACCTTGATGTTCCGCCACTTAATATCATCGCCGATAAAGATGTATTTGGCAGCACGGCAGGCATTACTGCCTACATGGCACGCATTTATAGTGAGGTGCCTATGGAAGATTTCAAATACCAGGCTACCACCGGTTTCAAATCTTTCTTTTATGGTTCGGCTTATGCTAATGCAGGCGAAGCCATTAGCCGCGATGTGGCCAATACTACAGAGACCTTCGGGTACTGGGCCGATGCTTATTCGTTGATCCGCGAGTGCAATTATTTTATGGAAACGCTCCCTCAGTATGCAAGCAACTTTACACCTGCCCAGGTTAGCAACTGGCAGGGCGAAGCACGTTTTATACGTGCCTTCACCTACTTTGCACTGGTAAAACGTTATGGCGGCGTACCGTTGGTTGATAAAGTATTGACCCAGCCGGGCGAGACTATAGACGATATTGTTGCGGAAATAGCAAAATTTAAAGTTCCGCGTGCTTCTGAACAAGCGATCTATGATTTCATCGCATCCGACCTGGACCTTGCATTTACCAACCTGCCCGAAACAAACAGCAAAGGGCGGGCAAGTAAATATGCTGCGGCAGCTTTAAAATCAAGGGCTATGCTTTTTGCGGGTTCAATTGCTAAATACAATACGATCAACTTAAACAGCGGCGGTGTTCAGCTTTGCGGTATACCAACCACAGCAGCCACAGGTTATTTTAAAGCAGCTTATGATGCAGCTACTTTATTAGACGGCAAATACAGCTTATATAAAGCAGCCTTTTCTCCGACAGATAAAGCGGCGCAAGCCTTAAACTATGCGAACCTTTTCCTCGATGCCGCGAGCCCCGAGAATATATACGTTAGGCAATATCATGTTCCCGATGCTGCCCATTGGTATGATGCTAACCAGATACCTCATCAAATGTGGGGCGGTGGTTATTCCGCAGAGACGAATCCAACGCTTGATTTTGTAGAAATGTTTGAAGGAATGCCTAAAAATCCGGATGGTACGTTCCAAACGCTTGATGCAGCCAGCCATTATTTATTATATGATAACGCGGGCGATCCATTTGCTAATGTAGAACCACGGCTAAAAGGTATGGTACTTTTCCCCGGCGATGCGTTTAAAGGCCAAACTATAGACATCCGCCGCGGTATCTATACAGGCACGTCTACCGGTGGTATCAGTAAATTGGTGCCGGCCAACAGTACTGCATTATATCCCACAACTAATTTAACTGTGTCAGTGAACGATAATCAAACAGCGGTTGACGTTGGTGGGGGCAAAAAACTAACCCCTGCCGGGGCCAGTGGCTTCTTTACCAATATAAGTGGTGTGGCTGGATGTATCTCGGGCTTTACCATCCGTAAATACCTTGATCCCAACCGGCCAGCGTCTGATCTGAATGCGACTAACAGGTCAGATCAAAGTTGGATAGAGTTCCGTTACGCTGAAATATTGCTTAACCGCGCGGAAGCCGGGATGGAGCTATTCGCCGCCGGCCAGGCCGGTACCTACCAAACCCAGGCACTTACTGATATCAATGCCATCCGCGACCGTGCGGGAGCTTCGCTGGCAACTATTGCCACGCTGAATATCAACACGGTGCGTATAGAAAGAAGAAAAGAACTTGCCTTCGAGAATAAGGCATGGTTCGATTTGCGCAGGTGGCGCATTGCCGACCAGGAAATGAATAATCGGGTATACCGCATCCTGAATGGCTTTTATTCAACCACTGCCGGCAAATATTTTTATGATGACCGTTGGGATGAGCGCGCAAGCCGTTATACATTCGACCCAAGATGGTATTATGAAAGCATACCTGCAGCAGTAATTGCCAAGAGCACCAACTTAGTTCAAAACCCCGGATATTAATTAGATAAAAATGAAACGAGTATTAAAACATATCGCATTAGGGCTAATTATCGTTACGGCTGCTTCGTGCACAAAAACGGATAACTATAAAGCCCCGGATCAAACTTTACAGGGAACCATAACTGATGTGGGGAACGGGCAAAACGTGCAGGGCGAGATCGGAGATGCCGCCAATAGCTCGCGCATCAAATTATTAGAGATCAGTTACAGCAGCAACCCCACACCGCAATACCTGGGTGTGATGCAGGACGGCACCTACGTCAACACCAAAATATTTGCAGCTACTTATAAAATATCAGCTGAAGGCGCATTTGTGCCAATGGTGCAAACTACGCCGGTGGTTGATCAAAGTCAAACCGTAGTAGTTAAAGGCGGCACTACCGCAGTTAATTTCCAGGTAGAGCCATTACTGCGCGTGAGCTGGGTTGGCACACCTGTTTTAAATGCCAACGGTACTATCACCGTGCAGGTGACGGTTACCAGGGGAACAACCAACGCATTGTTTCAAAATAACATCACCGACGTTTCGCTTTTTGTTAATACCAGCGAATATGTAGGTAACAACATTAACGATGCATCGCGCACCGCAAGGATCACTTACACCGGGAACGCTGCTAACACGACACTCGGTACCACACTTACCTTAACAACCGTTGGGGGCGCACTACCTACCGGCCGCGACTACTATTTGCGCGTAGGTGCCCGTACTGATTACGGTTTAAAACAATACAACTACACTGATGTAAAAAAACTGGCTGTGCCATAATTGGTTAATTAATAATTGGTAAAAAAGGAGGGCTTTCGCCCTCTTTTTTATTTACTCTTTTCTCATTCTATACCATTTGAACAAAAACATGAAATTTGCCTTGAAGAGTTTTAACAAATATACTTTTGCGATTATCCTGCCCATTTTCTTATTTGTAAATGCCTTAGGGCAAACTGTGCCAACGTCTTTAGTGTGTATAGCCAGGCCCTGGTACAAACATCGCCCCGATGGTAAGCCCGGGCGGGAAGTCACCCTGCACTTTAAAGGTAAATTATCAGAGCCGGTAACAATAAAAGTTGAAGCAGAGGGCATAAAAGAAGAAACCCATATCAATGATCCAAATGGCATTGATTCGGTAGCGCTGCTATTGCCCGAAGGTATTGGCGTAGCAAAGGATTGTGAAGTGCGGATAGCTGTTTTGGGCGAAAAAACGGAATTATATCAATCCTTAATTATACCCGCCCAGCGGCAATGGACGGTTTACATTTATCCGCACTCGCATGTTGACATAGGCTACACCAATACCCAGGAATTTGTACGCAAGCTGCATATGCGCAATATTGATGTAGCTATTGATATAGCCCGCAAAACACAGAATTATCCGGAAGGCTCGCGCTTGGTATGGAACCCGGAAGCTACCTGGGTAACTCAAAATTACCTAAAGGAAGCAACTCCCGAGAAAAAGAAAACATTTATTGAAGCTGTAAAAAAGGGCTGGATATCGTTAGATGGCGACTATGGCAATATCAACACCAGCGCTTGCAGCGATGAAGAACTGCTAAGGCTTTTTCATCAAAAAGCAGAGATACAAAACATAACCGGGGTGCCCATTAAAACTATGGTGCAGATGGATGTTGCCGGTGCCGCGTGGGGCATTACGCAAGCGGCCTATCAAAACGGCATCCGTGGGTTTTTCTTGTATCCAAACATTGGTACCATTCGTTACCCCTGGGAGCACCGCCCGTTCTACTGGGTTGCCCCTGATGGTAAATCCAAAATATTTTTTCTGCAGGCGCTTCCATATGGTTTCGGCTATAATATAAAAGGATCAAAAATTGGACTGGGTAAAGTGCAGGGTCGCGGCGGCGATATTGACCGAATAACAACCACCGACCCAACAGCGAACTTTATAGACCCGCTGATATTTGACGAAACGGCAAAGCTCGAAAATGTCAAATCGCCCTACGATATTTTTGTGATGCCATGGGCGCTTGCCGATAACGCATTGATAGATGCCGACCTGCCGGAAGCCGTGCGCCTTTGGAATGAAAAATATGCTTATCCAAAACTTATCATTTCCGGGTCACAGCGCATACTTGATGATTTTGAACAACGCTACAGCAAGATCATCCCCGAGATAAAAGGGGATTATACCGAATATTGGACAGATGGGCTCGGTTCAGATGCACACCAGGTAGGTTTGTACCGCCAGGCTACCGAAAATATTATCCAGGCAGAAACAGCCTGGTCAATGCTGAATTACCGCAACCCGGCACCAAGATCACTGGTAGATACCGCCTGGCAGAACGCTTTACTGGGGGCCGAACATACGTGGGGGTACCAGGACCCGAAAGCACCACTGGCAAAACAAATTGAACAAACCAAAGCGGGCTATTTTAAAAACGCATTTAAAAACAGCGGCCAGTTGCTTGACGAAACATTTAAACCCATACAAAAAAACGGAAGTAATAAAATAGCTGTGTTCAACACACTATCCTGGGATAGGGATGGATTGATAACATTGGGCAAAGAACAAAGTAAAACCGGCGACCGTGTGTTTGACGACAAGGGTGCGGCAGTTGCCTCACAAAGGCTGTCAACGGGCGAATTAGCCTTTTGGGCCGAAAAAATACCAGCCCTTAGTTCACGTACCTATACTATAACCAATGGAAGGCCCGCAAGATATGCAGGTTGCACCGTAAAGGGGAATGAGCTGTCAAATGGCAGTTTATCTGTTACTATCAGCAAAAAAACGGGCGATATTACCAATCTTAAAAATATAAAAACAGGCTATGATTACGTTGATAAGCAGTCGGAATATGGCCTTAACAGCTACAGGTATCTTTTAGGGCCCGATAGTGCTGATAAAGCATTAAAGCCATTTAATACCAGGCTATCCATAAAAGAGAGCGGGCCATTGGTTGTGTCCATCCTTGTTGAGTCGAGTGGCGATGGCGTTAATTGGCTTAAGCGCGAAGTAAGGCTGGTTAAAAACCAATCGTGGGTAGATATTACAGATTCATTTGACAAGATCAGCACGCAAACTAAGGAAGGCATCCTAATGGGTTTCGCCTTTAATGTACCCAACGGCAAAACCCGGCTGGACATCCCGTGGGGTATAATGGAACCAGAGTACGATCAATTGATGGGTGCCAACCGCAGCTGGCTAACATTTCAACATTGGGTTGATGTTTCAAACCGCACCAACGGCGTAACCTGGACATGTATCGAATCGCCTTTAATTCAACTGGGAAAAATGTCGGCTAACCTACGGGGAGGTGCACATGGAAGCAGCAATTGGTACAAACATTTTACAGCTACACAGCCATTATTCTCGTGGCCGGTAAACAATCACTGGGGCACTAACTTCCCATTGCAACAAGGCGGTATAATAACCCTTCATTATGGCTTATTACCGCACGGCGCTTATGATGCCGCGCAGGCAGGCCGGTTTGGGCTGGAGGAAAACCGCCCGCTCATGGCGGTGCCGGTTGACAAGGCGCCCGAAACTAAAAGCTGGGTAAACATTGGCAATTCAAATGTGTTGATATCAACACTAAAACAAAGCGACAACGGAAAAGGGATGATCTTACGCCTGCGTTCGGTATCCGATAAACCCGAAAAAGTTCTGCTTAGCTGGCCAAATGGAAAACCGAATAAACTGTACAGTTGCCTTGCCGATGAAAAATTAGGAGAAGAGATAAATACAGATCAAACTATTTTACCCATGGGAACCATTAGTTATTATTTTGAGCCGTGATAAATTGTAAGGCCATAAAGCTTTTATTTCTGCTTGCCGCGTTGATTTGCGAAACCTTTGCTGAGGATTGTTTCGCGCAAACACAGTTGGTCAAAAATTTACGAGCCGGTAAACCGCAGGTTCTGGTGGTTTACGGCACCAGTTTATCGTCTTTTACGGGCGGCCAGGCCTGGGTAGCTGCTGTATCCGATTCTTTAAATAAAAAATACAACGGCAACTTAAAGGTATATAATTCCGGTAAAAGTGCCATGTGGTCTACCTGGGGCGTTCAACACCTGGAAGATAGCGTGATCAGCAAAAAACCTGATGCAGTACTGATAGAGTTTAGCATGAATGATGCTTTTCTGAACTACAAAACCAGTGTTGGCCTGGCCCGCCTTAACCTGAATTATATGATTGACCGCATAAAGCTTTTTAACCCAGCCTGTGAAGTGATATTACAGGTAATGAACATACCCATTAATGTCCATGCAGAACAGCGGCCCGGCCTAAATAAATATTACGACATGTACCGCGAGGTGGCAAAAAAGCGGGGCTTATTGTTAATTGACCATTACCCGCATTGGAAAATTATTTTAGACAAGGGTAAAGATGAATATTTAAAATTTGTACCGGATGGAATACACCCCGATGCCAATGCCGCGAGGCAAATAATAGCCCCCTTGGTGCTGTTAAAATTAGAAAACAAAAGGTAAACCCGGCTTAAATAAAATTAAATAACTTGCTATGCTTTCAATTTTAACAACTGGTTTGTGATTTAAATAAAGTTTGTATTAACATATGTACATATGGTGTATTTTTTTTAAGTTTGTTCTAATATAATTCATCTTTTAAATCGGGTATAATAGTTTATAACCCTATCTTACTGTTTCAAAATGAAAAAATTATTTTTATCGACCGGAATCCTTTTTGTATTAATAATGAACTCGTTTTCGCAACAAAAAGCGAATGTGATATGGAGCATTGGGCAGGCCGACCACTCGGCTGCCGAATTTGCATTGGCTCCCGGCGGATTCAAAAACTTTGTTGCAAAGGATTTTGGTTATGAAGACAAGTTCTTTTTAGTTGGATATTCTAAAGAAAAAGATGATTTCCCTTATGTGATCCCCGGGCCTGTTGATACATGGGGAGGTACCTGGCCAACATCGGGCTGGCGTACAAACCAGGTGAATATTTTATTTGGCGTTAACGATATACCGGCAAAGGGTGGCTATAAATTAGTCATTAAGCTATTAGACTATGCCAAAAAATTTCTGCCTTTAGTGAAAGTAAGTATTAACGGGCAGGATGAAAAAGTACAATTGGAAGCCGCAGGCTTTGATGTGAACAAACAACGCTACCCAAAACAAAATGAACCTTATGTTGATTCGGCCGCGCTTAAAGGAGACCTGTCGGCAGCAACGCCAAAAACTATAGAGATACCTATTGATGCAAACATTATAAAAAAAGGAGGAAACAACGTTACCATCACTGTATTACAGGGCTCATGGATAATGTTTGACCAGGTAAGTTTGGAAGGGCCATCACGATTGACGTTAAAATCCGCCGGGCAGTTGTTTGTGCGCGATGTAAAGCCGGCCGACTACGAACTGGAAGCTAATGGTAAAAGAATGCAGCCTTTGCTGGTTAATACACAACACCTAAAGGGGCAACCGCAAATTACGGTGGAACTGGACGATAAGGCGATCTTCACCGAAAAATTGGAAAAGGGTAATTACGAATTTGAAGCACTAATGCCCGCTGTCGCAGCCGCGCAAAAAAGCAAGTATAAAATATTAGAGAACGGAAAGATCATTGAAGAGGGGATTGTAAACCGGTCTAAACAAAAGCTGCAAACATTGGCGGGTTATGTTGACACCCGCATAGGCACCGCCCATTCGCGATGGATGATAGCACCGGGGCCATGGATGCCTTTTGGCATGGTGAAAATGAGCCCCGATAATCAAAACGCAGGTTGGCAGGCCGGTTATCAGCCATCGTATGAAAGTGTAGGCACTTTTAGCCATATTCATGAATGGACGCTTGGTGGCCTGGGCATTTTTGCAACCAACGGAAAATTAAAAACAACGGTCGGCGATGAGTTAAAACCCGGCTCGGGATACCGGTCGCAAATTGATAAGAAAAGTGAACAGGCGCCTATCGGATGCTATAAAGTTCAGCTAACCGATTATAATATTAAAGCAGAAGTTACGGCCACCACACGTTGCGGATTTGAGCGGTTCACCTTTCCGAAAGATAGGGACAGCGCCCGCATATTGGTTGACCTGCATATCCCTGCCGAAAACAATTACCTGCTAAAAGATATAAAGATAAAAAAGGTAAGCGATTACCGGATCGAGGGGTCGTCGCACCAGTTTGCGCCGAAGATATGGAGCAATGATGCCGACCAGGATTACACCGTATTTTTTGTGATCGAGTTTGACCAGCCCATAAAAAGCATGGGTGGATGGATAAACGAAAAACTACAAAATGGAGATACTTATGAAGCGAAGGATATTAAAAATGCGGGAGCCTATTTACAGTTTGATGCCAAACAGCACCCAGTGGTGCAAGTGCGTTCTGGCATTTCATTAGTGAGCGTTGACAATGCAGATCAAAATTTAAAAATCGAGATAACCAAACCTTTTGGCTGGAGCTTTGATGCGGTGCGCCAAAACCAGGTAAATGTTTGGAATGAGATATTTAACCGCGTTAAGATAACATCAACCAATAGGTTAGAAAAAGTGCGTTTTTACAATTCGCTTTACAGGTCAATTTGCAGCCGTAATACCTGGAGCGATGTTAACGGCGAATGGCGCGGTACCGACAGTAAAGTACACCAGCTAAAGCACAAGGATGATGTGGCCCTGGGCTGTGATGCCTTTTGGAATACCTTTTGGAACCTGGACCAGGTGTGGAACCTGGTAACGCCTGAATGGAGTAACCGATGGGTGAATTCGCAACTGGCTATGTATGACGCTTACGGCTGGCTGGCAAAAGGCCCCGCTGGAATGAATTATGTGCCTGTTATGGTTGCAGAGCATGAAATACCGCAAATGATATCAGCATACCAAATGGGTATACGAGGGTTTGATGCCAACCATGTGCTGGACGCTGCCATAAAAATGCAAACCACGCCGGCACAAAAGGTTTTTACAGGCTTTGCCGGAAACAGGGACCTGGTGGGGTATTTGAAACACCACTATGTGCCGGCGGATAGCGGGCGCTTCTCCAACACAATGGAATATTCGTTTGACGACTGGACAGTTGGCCAGTTGGCTAAGTCAATAGGCAGAGCAGATGCATACAATAAATTTAATGCACGCGGCTACTGGTGGGAAAATGCGATCGATAGTGAAGGATATTCGCATATGAAGTTGAGCAATGGGCAGTGGACCCCAAATTTCGACCCTTTCCGTAGTGGTGCCAATGAACATTATGTAGAGGGAAATGCCTGGCAACTAACGTTTTTTGTTCCACAGGATGTGCCTGCATTAATTAAAAAAATTGGCAGGCAGAAGTTTATTGACCGCCTTGAATGGGGATTTGCCCAAAGCGAACCATGGCGCTACAATGGCATGAATGATCAATATTGGGATTACCCTGTAGTGCAGGGTAATGAACAATCGATGCACTTCGCATTTTTGTTTAACTGGGCAGGCAAACCCTGGTCTACTCAAAAATGGAGCCGCTCTATCCTCGACCGTTTTTATGGCTACGATGTTTCAAACGCCTGGCTGGGTGATGAGGACCAGGGGCAAATGAGCGCATGGTTAGTGATGACTTCTATCGGCTTGTTCCAAACAGATGGCGGCACCAGGGTTAATCCCATTTATGAAATAGGCAGCCCATTATTTGAAAAGATAGAAATAAACCTTGGGCAGAAATTTGGCCGGGGTAAAAAGTTCACCATTGTAGCCAAAGGTGCTTCGCGGGACAATATGTATGTGCAAAGTGCAATCCTAAACGGACGAGCTTTAAATTCATTTAATTTTCCCGCGTCTGAATTGTTGAAAGGTGGATCGTTGATACTTACTATGGGCCCTGTACCCAACAAAAACTGGGGCATAGCACAAAACTGATCTGCTTTTAAAGATAAAATTGATTTACTGTGTGAGCGGCATCCTTATTAGCTTCACCGGAGTTCCGGAAGAAAAAGCCGCAGCGAACAGCTCGACATTCTTCCAGCAATCACCCCAAATAAAACGCATAAAAAAGCCGCTTTACTTTCGCAAAGCGGCTTCGTAGCGAGCGGGGGATTTTCTTTGAACATTTGGTAAAAGTTTTAGAACTTATTGAACCCATAATTAATGGTAAAAACAGCTTAAAACCTGTTTCTTCAAATGCAATAAATCCTTTGGTAAAACGTGCTTCGGAGCCTGTGAAAATAAAAAAAGGTGCGAGAAAAGGTAAAGGTTTATATACATAACTGATTATTAATAAAAACAGAATGACAGGTATTCGTTTCGCATGAAAGTTAACTTCTGCAAACATCAAAATAGAATATCAAAGCTTTTTGATATAAGCAGATCTACATTTTCATACCAGCCATATTATCATTCCCGTTTTTAAAGATCGCTTCGCTGTTCAATAAATATGCGCCATTGGTCACCACAATAACCCCCGGATCTAAACCGGACAGTACCTGCACATAGTTTTGATTTCCCGAACCCGGTTTGATCATTTTTGCTGAAAAGCTGCCATCTGAATTTTTGACCCATACTTTGCTGCCCTTGCTATCGGTGAGGATCGCAGAAGCAGGCACGGCTAAAGAAAGCTTACCGCTGCCGCCGATGGAAATATAGGCCAGCATTCCGGGCCGGATCAACCCCTGCGGGTTGGGGATGCTCACCCTGATCAGATCAACTTTAGAGGCCTCCGATAATTCAGGGTTGATAAATTCTACCTTACCATTTATCACCTGCCCGTTCAGATCAGGAAAGGCAACACTTACCCGGTCATTTTCCTTATAGTTCCCGGCATCGCTGGCATACAACTGTGCTTCTATCCATAAGTTATTTAATGCCTGCGTTTTTAATATGGTCATACCTTCGGTTACATAATCGCCCTCGTGAACCGAAATATCACTAACGGTGCCGCCGACTTTACTCAATACAGTTGTTGTGGCCGATACTTTTCCTGAAGCCGCTAAGTTCCTGATCTGAGCAGGCGATAAACCCCATAATTGCAGCTTGTTTTCGGCGGCAGTAATGAGTTGCCCATAGTCCACATCCGGGTTATGCAATACTTTTTGCTGCTGTTTAGCCAGCAGGTATTCTTTCTCCGCTTCCTGCAAATCTTCGCTATAAATCGAATAAACAGGTTGCCCCACGGCTATTTTTTCACCTACAGTCCTTACAAATAATTGTTGCACACGCCCTGCTATTCTTGCACTTAGTTGGGCTGCTGTATTTTCATCGGTAGTTACCGTACCTGTCAGCGTTTTTTCGGCGCCAATATTTTCATTGCGGACGGTATTTGTCTGAATACCCCCTAACTGAAGCTGCGTTGCCGTCAGTGTTATTTTATCGGAATTTGTACCGGCTGTACCAGTAAGTTCCACCTTAATCAGTTTCATCCCGCAAATAGGACAATTGCCGGGGTGTTCCTCGTGTACCTGCGGGTGCATGGAGCAGGTATAATAGGCTTTGTTTTGTTGTTTTGCTTCCTGTAGCGGTTTTTGCTTGCAGGCGGCAACCACTAAAACTAAGAGCAGCACTACTATTTTCAATTTATTCATGGCTTTGCGTTTTAATAAAGCTTTCGCTGTCTGTTAAATACTGGGCGTTTGATGCCAGGCTATCCGTAACAGCCAATCCCTTTGTAATTTGTATTTGGGTGCCGTTTACTGCACCCGTGTTGACCTCGTGTGCCTGGTAGGCTGCACCCCTTTTCAGCCAGACGATCTGCGTCCGGCCCAAATCAACCAATGCAGACCGGGGTATCCACAGGCCCTTTGTTTGCCCTGTTTGGATTTCGGCTTTGACCAGGCTGTTTACTTTCAGTTCATGATCCATATTGTCCAAATAAACCCGGATACTCGTTGTCTTATCGCCGCTCTGTAAAACAGGTTCAATGAAATTTACCTTTCCGCTGATGATCTTACCCGGCAAATCGGCTAAGGTAATTTCAACCGGCTGGTTTACTTTTAAAGCGGCGATAGCGGAACGGTCAATTTTGATGATGGCCCAAAGCATATGCGGATTAACCACATTAAACAGGGTTTGTCCTTTTTCGACATACATGCCCTCTTTGATCGTTAACGGCAGGTTATTGGAAAAGTCTGAAGCCGCCTTTTGGTCAGGCGCGCCACCCATTTGGCTATGTGGCATATCATGTACATGCCCCTCATAAGCGCTATAAAACGGCAGGCTATAAATCAGCTTCCCGGTTTTAACCACCTGGTTAACCTGCTCATTGGTCATTCCCTGTAACAATAGCTTCTGCTTCGCCGCGTTGATCAATCCTGTTTCCTGGGGTGAATTTTTGTTGACATATAATAAATCCTGTTGGGCTGTTACCATATCCGGGCTATAAATATCAAAAATGCGCTGCCCCTGATGGATTTCCTGGAAAGCATATTTGATGTATAGTTTTTCAATACGCCCTGAAAAACGGGATGCGATATTATTAAATGTCCGCGTGTCAAAATCCAAATACCCATCTGCTGTAATATGGCTTTGGATTTCCTTTTGCTCCGGTACAACAGCCTTAACCGTTGAAATCACCGAAGAATTAACCGGTTGTAACACCGTATTTAAACTGATACCCGCGCCCTCACTGGCCTGGCCTGTTTTTTTCACTAAGGTCATACCGCAAATCGGGCAACTGCCGGGGTGATCTTCCAATATCTGCGGGTGCATTGGGCAGGTATATTTGACTTCGTTTTTAGCAGTTGCTGCAACCCGTGCAGGTTTAGGGTTGGAACAAGCACTTGCCAGTACCGCAATTCCAAGCAATCCTATCAGGGTGATTTTAATTCCTTTCATTTTCTTTTTCATAAGCCACCTGTAAGGTTAATACCTCCTGTAAGCGGTCTAACGCTCCTATTCGGGCCGTTTGTAAATCCCTAATGCCATTTAATACGGATGGCAAATCGCCGGTATTCTGGTCGTAAGCCAGCAAGGCTGTTTTGTAACCATTCTGTAAAGCAGGGATAATATTCTGCTGATAATTAAAAATCTGTCTTTTTTTGCTGTTCATGTCGGCTTTTAAACCGGCCAACTGACCCGCCGCCTGGTTAAGCACATCCAACCTTTTTTGTTGCAATTCTTCCACTTCATAATGGATACCTTTGAGATTAGCCTTGTATTCCTTAGAGGCCCAGGGAACGATAGGAATGGTCACCGAGGCCATTAAGATGTATTGGTTGGCATTGCCGCCATAGCTAAACATATGCCCCGCTTGCAACCCAAAATCAGGTTTGCGCTTACTGTATTCCACTTCGGCATTGAGCTGCTGTAAATCAATACTCCGGCTTATCTGTTTAACATCGCTGCGGTTGCCTGCAAGACTGGCTGTATCAATTATTACGGTTTCATAATCTTTTACAATTAGAATGGTATCAACGGTAAAGGTTGTTTGCTTATCCCGGTTCATCAGGGTATTGAGCATGATATTTTTTTGGTTGATCTCGTTATTGATTTGCTCACGGGTATTATCCAGTTCAAACAATTCCGCTTTGGCTTTATAAATATTTGGTAATTTTTCCTTGCCATAGGTTAAGCGGATATTGGCATCTTTTAGCATGTATTCGAGCAAGCCCTGTGTGTTTTGCAATAAAGCCAGTTTCTTTTCCAGCACTACCCTTTCGTAATAATATTGCTTCGCCTGGGCGATCAGTTGATTTTTTAGATAGTTTTTATCTTCTGCCGTCACTTTGGATTGACCCTCCATATACTCCTGCTTCGCTTTAAGTTTGGCCGGGTTGGCGAACATTTGCTCTGCCTGTACCATAAAGGCTCCGGTGTTTGGATTAAGCTGGTAGGGTGTTTGATATTGCCCGGCGCTGATCTTTGGCGCGTCCAGGCTTTTAGCACCGGCTACATAAGCATCCTGCGCATGAGTTTTAGCATCATAAGCCTGTAAAGCGGGATTAGCCGAAACATGGGCTAAAACGCTGTCCAGTGTCAAACGTTGCGCTTTTGCTGACAACCCGGTTAAGCAGAGCAGCGCGGCAACTATCAATCGATTTCTTGTTTTCATTATTCCTTTACCTCCAATACTTCCAGTTTGCCGTATTTCTTTAACTCGTACTCCTTAACCATCAAAAAGATCAATGGCGTTACCAATAAAATATGTGTGGAAGAAGTTAATACCCCACCGATCATCGGCAGCACGATCGGCAGCATTACATCGCTGCCTGTCCCGGTTGCCCATAGTACCGGCACTAAACCAAACAGGGCCACGCAAACTGTCATGAGTTTTGGCCGCAAGCGTTTTACCGCGCCGTTCATCACATACAGTCTTAAATCTTCACGGGTAATCGTTTCTTTACTATTGCCTTTCAGGGCAACCAATTGCTGCATGGCATCATTCAGGTAAATCACCATCACAATACCCGTTTCCACGGCGATGCCAAACAAGGCGATAAAGCCGACCGCTACCGCAACCGATAAATGCACCCCGAAGAAATATACCATATAGGCCCCGCCAATTAAAGCGAAGGGAATAGAGATCAGGCTGAAAAATGCTTCGCGAATAGAATGGAAGGCAAAATACAGGCAGGCAAAAATGATAATCAGCACAATGGGCAATATCATTTTCAGGGTATGCTCCGCGCGTATTAAATTCTCATATTGTCCACTCCACTCGATATAATAGCCTTTGGGCAGCGATTTGACCATCATATTTAACCTGTCCTGCGCTTCCTTTACTGTACTGCCCAAATCCCGGTCACGCACATTAAACAATACTGTGCCCCTCAATAAAGCATTTTCAGATTGTATCATCGCCGGGCCATCACTGATCTTTATATCGGCAACAGATGATAAGGGTATCGGGCCGTTATTGGATGTTTGCACTAAGGTGCCTCTGATGGCATCCAGGTTATTCCGGTAATCCTGCGCAAAACGAACATTGACGCTAAAGCGTTGCCTGCCCTCTATGGTTTTGGTCAGGTTCATACCGCCCAAAGCGCTTTCTACCACTTCGTTCACATCGTCCACGCTTAAACCGTATCGGCCTATGGCCTCTTTATTAATTTGAATATCCAAATACTTACCACCGGTAATTGGGTCAACATATAAATCCTTTACGCCGTTTACACCCTGTAAGGACATTTTCATTTGGGTAGCTAAAGCATTAATCGTATCCAGATTCTGTCCGTAAATCTTTAATCCCACATCGGTACGGATACCGGTAGATAACATATTTATGCGGTTGATGATCGGCTGTGTCCAGCCATTAACCACACCGGGTATTTGCAGCTTGGCATTGAGTTCGTTGATAATATCTTCTTTTTTTATCCCCTTGCGCCATTCATCTTTTGGTTTCAACAGGATAATAGTTTCCGTCATACTGATCGGTGAATTATCCGTAGCCGTATTCGCCCTACCTGCTTTGCCTAAAACGCTTTTTACTTCAGGTACGCTTTTGATGATCTTATCCTGTACCTGCAACAACTGCTTGGCCTCCGCATTGGAAACATCCGGCTGGGTGACGGGCATAAACAAAATTGTTCCCTCGTCTAAGGGTGGCATAAACTCGCTGCCTAAGCTTAATAATAGCGGTATGCTGATGAGCAGCGCAATGATGTTGATAGTTAAGGTAGTTTTACGCCAGGTTACACACCAATTCAATATTGGTCGGTATATCTTTTCCAGCCCACGGTTTAGCGGATTGTGGTCGTCAGTTCGCAATTTCCCTTTCAGGAAAAATGAAATCAGTACCGGTGCCAGTGTTACCGCAAGGATAGCATCTATGGCCAGTATAAATGTTTTTGTCCAGGCCAATGGCCCAAACAGTTTGCCCTCTTGCCCCTCCAGTAAAAATACCGGCAGGAAGGAAGCAACTATGATAAGCGTTGAAAAGAATACGCCGCGCCCAACCTGCTTGCAGGATACTTCTATGATTTTTATTCGTTCTGCCAGAATCATGATTTTTCTTTTTGTTGTGCAATAGATAAGTTCCTATGCGAGTTTTCTACCATGACTATTCCGTTATCTACAATTACCCCGATAGCTAAAGCGATACCCGTTAAGGACATGATATTGGAGCTGATGCCAAAGGCATTTAATAAAATAAAGGCGGCTGCGATAGTTATGGGTATTTGTATAATGATACTTAGCGCACTTCGCCAGCTAAACAGGAACAGGATAACGATAATAGAAACCGTTATCATTTCTTCAATCAGCGTATGCTTGACCGAATTAACCGCGTTTTCGATCAGTTCGCTGCGGTCATAAGCAATATTGAAGCTGACACCGGCTGGTAAACCCTTTTGAATATCCGCCATTTTATCCTTGACGGCATGAATTACCTTATCCGCATTTTCACCATACCGCATCACCACGATACCACCAACCGCTTCGCCATCACCGTTTCGGTCAAAAATACCAAGACGTTCATCGCCCCCCATTTGTACAGTGGCCACATCCTTAATTTTAACCGGGATGGAGTTAATTACGCCAATAGGAATATTTTCGACATCAGCTAAACTTTTGATATAGCCCAGGCCGCGAACGATATAGCCGGTGCCGTTCATTTCAAACTTGCGCCCACCTACATCATTGTTATTGCTTTTCACCGCTTTGAGTACCTGCGCTAAGGGTATATTATAATAGTTGAGCTTATGCGGGTCGATGGTTACCTGGTATTGTTTTTCAAAGCCGCCGAAAGAGGCCACTTCGCTTACGCCGGGAACGGTTTGCAACCCTAACTTTACATACCAGTCCTGTAATGCCCGCTGTTCGCCCAGATCCATGCCTTTGGCATCTAAGGTGTACCATAAGATATGGCCTACGCCTGTGCCATCCGGCCCCAATGTTGGCGTGATACCCTCCGGTAGTAAACGCTGTGCATAGTTCAACCTTTCCAGTACGCGGCTTCGCGCCCAATACACATCGGCTTTATCATCAAAAACGATATAAACAAAGCTCATTCCGAACATGGAAGTGGCACGAATAGCTTTAACTTTGGGGATACCTTGCAGGTTACTCACCAATGGGTAAGTCACCTGGTCTTCCATAATTTGCGGACTGCGCCCTTGCCATTCGGTGAATACGATCACCTGGTTATCCGATAAATCGGGTATGGCATCTATCGGATTTTCCTTAACCGAGTAAGCGCCCCAGGCAAACAGGGCGATGGCGATCAGTAAAACGATATACCTGTTCTTTAAGGACAGGGTAATCAATTGGTTAATCATCTTAATGGGTTTAATCAGCCCCCGCTGGTTGGCAGGGGCTGATAGGTTTTACATTTTCATGGATTCAGCTTTCTTCTTCACCGGCTTTTTTTCAACCAGCGTCATACCACATTTCGGGCATTTGCCGGGTTTGTCGCTGATCACTTCCGGGTGCATGGTACAGGTGTACTGTACTTTTGCAACAGGTTTTACCTTTTTAGTAGTATCAGAAACGGGGTTGGTTGAATGTGCGGCAAAAACGGTCGCGGCAGAAAACAGGATGGCAACAGCCATTAGCATTACTTTTTTCATGAGTTTTAATTTAAAAAATGAATAAATAGCATAGGCAAAACCTATACATGGTTATGAATTAAGATGGATTTCAAGGGATTATAGCCGGGTACAGAAAGTACGGCTGAAAAATACAGGTCAGATCCTGTAAGCGCAGTTTAGGGTATAGATCGGTATATCAGGGCTCCCCGGCGGGGCGTTCGCCTGATAATTGCTATGTGTAGCTTGTTCAGTTAGGATATTAACCGCAGTCTGGTAAGCAGGCATCGGTAATATGGCCGGTATAGCTTGGCTTAAAACGGTGGTGTTTACCGTAACATGGCTATCTTTTATCTTGAAGCTTTTGCTTTCGTGCTTGCAGCAATTATCCTTATCGGTATGATCTGCCGAAGCATAGGTCAGCGTAACCGAAGTGAGTTTACCGCAGCAATAAAAACGGTTTATCCCGATACCCACGAGGGATAAAAGGTAAATGGCCGTTAGAAATAAGAGTGCGGTGCGTTTCACAAATCGAAATTACTATTTTTTATTTAATAAAGACAGGTAAGCAGTGCCGCCCCGGTTACGGGACGGCTGCCTTTTTACTTATAATTTACATTTAGTCTTACATTCCCCTGAATCCTTACAACTTTTACTGCAATAATCCTTGCAGTTAGGGCCGCATCCCTTTGCGCATTTAGAATAGGTTATTTTGCTGTTGCAGCAAGGGGTATTGGCATAAGTAATGGAAACAACGGATAATAGCATCACCATCGTGATGAAAAGATATTTTTTCATGATTTTAAATTTAAAGATTAATAATTAATGGATTTGTCAATCTTGGATTGACTTGATTAGCTTTAATTATTAAGCTTTCGGCGGGTTCCAGCCGTTGCCGTGATAATCCGATAATTCGCCTATCGCAAAAGGGTGAACTGCCCGGCTACTTAAAATGGAAATGGTGGGTGAAATAGAAACAGATGCAGTAATAATAAACCCGCAGGTTCCGCAGGAAAGCATCGCATCGCAGTTGCCCTTTGCGCAATTATCATCAGCGCCCTGTTTTTGTTTTTTACAGCAATCCTTTTGTGTTTTTGTTATGCAGCATGACGCTTTTCCATGATGAATGTTTGCTATGCCCGAAAACGAGGATAACAGCAAAATATTCAGGATGAGCAAAACAGCTATAGATTTCATGTGCTTATTATAACGCTAAGATACCGGCAATTGATACAAGGGTTTTATATAATTCCGTTAATAATTTATATCCTATTGCGTAGGGTTAAATTTTATCAATCGCCTTTCTGCCCGTTTTTTCTGAAGCTTTGAACTGGCTCGGTGTTAAGCCGGTAACGCTTTTGAATTGCGTAGATAAATGCGCGCTGCTGCTATAACCCATCTGGTAGGCAATTTCATTGAGGTTCAATTCGCCATACTCCATCAACTCTTTTATTTTTTCTACTTTTTGCTCAATAATAAACCGTTCAATAGTGGTATCCTGGGCATTGGAAAATAAGCGGCTTAAATGGGCATAATCCTTGCCAACACGTTTTGCGATCAGATCAGAAAAGGATATGCTAAGTTCGGACCGGTCGGAATGATGCACCAACTCAATAACTGCATTTTTAATGGCTTCCACGGTCTTATCCGCTTCCTTATTGATCAGTTCAAAACCCGGAACCTTTAGCGCCGCAGCTATGAGTTGCATTTGTTCCTCATCAGGTTCGGGCGTTATTTCGGCACTACCCAAAGCGACCTGCTTAACGGTAAAGCCGAGGTTCTCCAATTGCTGCCGGACGATCATCTGGCAGCGGTCGCAAACCATGTTTTTAATATGTAACAGCATGAATTTCTTCTTTACCAAAATTAGCATTATTTCATGCTTTTTCTGCCCCAATAAAAATAGATGAGGGATACAGGGATAAAGAATAGGTTCAACCAGGTTTGATAGTTCCAGCTAAAATGTCTGCCGGTCATTTGCATACCGCCGGTATGTGCTTTGGGTATCCAGTTCAAGGCCGCAAAGGAATAATCCAGAAATAGCGAAGTGGCGAAAATACTTATAACCAATATAACCAGTAAGTACCACATAGTCCGGTTACCGTAATATTTACGGAATACCATCAGCATAGGTATGGTTACCAAATCGGAAAGTATAAAGGCGATCACGCCGCCGAAAGAGATACCACCCTGCCATAATACGGCAGCCATTACAATATTGCCCACGGAACAAACAAATGCAATGATGGCAATGAATATCCCCACAATGGCGTTCCAGCTTAATACCACGAAATGCGGTAAGGTGCTGTTCCCGCTTAAAAATAAACCTCTCCAAAAAGCATCCGGCACTACTATCATTAAAATAGCCGATACCACCAGGCCGATCAGAATATCTTTACCCACCATCGTTACATCCATATAGTAATGACCGCTGGCTGTTTTCAGATTTGAGAAAAAACTGGCATTTTTCAGGTGTTTATCATTATCCATTTTCATATCATGTTTGCAGCATGATTTTCCCATTTGGTGATGTGCGTGGGGATCGTCTGATTTTTCAGCTTCAGGTGCGGTTAAATGTTCCTTTGCCTCATCTTTTACTTTTGCAGGGAAAAACTTGCTGATCAGTATGGCTGATACGATGATAAAAAATAAACCACCGATAACCTCCCCGCCGAAGAACGCCCAGCCTAACAGCGATACGATCACGATAAATATCTCAAATACCAGGTTAGTACTGGCAACCATAAAAGCGACCGCGTTAGACCAGGTGGCACCTTTAAGCATCAATGCCCTTGCCATTGATGCGGCAGCATAAGAACAGGACGAGGATATAGCCCCGAAAAAGGTAGAGAGGCTAAGGGCCTTAACAGAATCTTTACCCAACTTTGCAGAAATGCTTTCCGTGGATATAAACGCCCGAATAAGGGATGAAAGGATAAAACCCAAAGCCAAACCCCAATAGATGTCCCAAACCATATAGGCCAGTTGTGACAAAATATTTGTTATTACGTTCATGATGAATCAATTAATGTAATACAAATTTACAGCCACCCCGATTGTAAAGTTTACAGTTTAACGTATTTGATTTACAGGATTATGATAACCCATCTTAACAACAGCCGTCTTTTTCTATGTACAAAGCACCGTCCAAAGCTTCTTTACCCTCACTATAACAGAACCAGCATAGCCCTAAAGAGCCGACCACATCAAGGTACGCTAAATGCGTCCAATGATAGAGTAAGCTGGAAACTAAAAGTACAACCGACATATATACACAAACCATTGTACAATTCCCATCAGCTATGATGGCTTTAGATTCCAGCCTTCGGCCCGTGTTGATCTTTAACCTGGCTAAGATGAGCATAACAGTTATGGATATGACAGCGATGATTACTCCCCAAATGGTGGTTATTGGGTGATGATGAGTGATAATAGCTGTTACTGAACTGATTAAGAGCAAAGCAATCAAAACGTAAAATGAATAGCCGGTAATTTTTAAAGCAATAATTTCTCCTTTACTTTTACTGCTGTCTACCTTTTGCTGTATGCGGCGGATCATGATAAAAATACCTATTCCCGAAATCACTTCAATTATACTATCCAGGCCGAAGCCAAACAAGGTTAAGGTTTCGTCATGTGCACCAATAAAAATAGATACAACTCCCTCCAACGTATTGTAAATGATGGTAAATATACTTAGCCCTAAAGCCAATTGGTATTGTTGTGCTATCGTTTTCATAATTTGAATTTAATACCGCCGTTCACCACTAAACCATCCAGTGGCGCGTAAATGTCTTTGAAATTCGGATCAGTAATATTACCCGTGTAAATGGGGCCAAATTTCGTTTGCCGGGTATCGGTCAGGTTTTCAAAGTTGATAAAGAGCGAAAATCGCTCCCAAATCTTTTCGGCCATTAAACCGGCCAGCCAATAACCCCGGCCTGTGGTGCCGTCATTGAGTTGCTGCGGGCTGAAATAATAAGCCTCGGCACCGATCTTGAATTTACCCTCCACTTCATAAACGAGCACATTATTCAACCTGTTTTTGGAAACTAAAGGATAGGCGCTGATTACACTATTGGTATGCTGCGTAACATCAGCCAGCGTATAACCCAGGAACAACTTAAAGTTACCATAAGTTAATTTGACATTGGTTTCCATTCCTTTGGTATTCAGATCGCCGTTAGGTTGCTGGTATTGCAGGTTGCCGCCAGCGAGTTGTGTGAGCAGGATCGGGTTATCGATACGGGTATAAAAGAATAACTGGTTAATACTAAAGCTAACCTGGTCGTCAAACAAGCCGGTGCGGTAATTCAGATCATAATTCGCACCGTAAGAACGCTCCGCTTTGGTATTGGTTACATCTATCGGCAATACATTCCTGAACTCGATACGTTCCGCATCTTCGGTAAATACCGTAGGCGCTTTATAACCTAAACCGCCACCTAAACGCATAGAGAAATGGGAATTGAGCTTATATAAGCCGGATAGCCGGGGCAAAAAGAAAAAGCCATATTCGTTATGGTAATCGCCTCGTATCCCCGATTCCAATATGAATTGATCAGTCGCGTTCCAGGTGTTTTGTACAAAGCCGCCGATGGTTTGATAATGATAGCTGCGCAGGGGGAAATTGCTGTTCTGATCTTCATTAAAATTATCCGTCAGGTAATTGATACCCGCCACCCAATCTGTTTTTTCGCTATTGTAGGCATAATTAGCTTCACTGTAGCTGGAAACCTGTACTCCCGAAAAACGATAACCCGGCAGGTTAATACTCCGGTCAAAATAGCTTACACTATTTTTAAAGGTCAGTTTTCCCTTGTCGTTTAGCTTGCGATTCACTTCCACTTGCGAACTGTAACGGCCCGTTTTATTCAATTCAAAATAGGAATGCTGTGCATTGCCGTCACCTTTCAAGTATTGCATATCACCGCCTATACGGTTCTCGATGGTGGAATTAATACCCGTAATTAATGTTGTATTGTCGCTCAAGTAAAAGAATAGCTTGGGATTTAAAGTATAACGGTTAAATCGCGGTATAGCAGATAACCCGATACCTGCCGGGTCATAAGGTGTTCCGTGGTCATAACCACCATACAAAGTAATACCGATCTTCTTAAACTTCTGTGAATAGAAGCCGCTGGCATCAAATCCCAAAGCAGAGGTTGTATTTAACAGAAAGTCCAAATGGCGTTCATCTGTCGGCGTTTTGGATACCAGGTTAACCAATCCCGCAATCGCGCCACCGCCATATAAGGTAGAGGATGAGCCTTTGATCACTTCCACCTGTTTCAAATCCAACGGCGCGATCTGCAATAAACCTAAACCGCCCGAAAAACCGGAGTATAGCGGAAACCCATCACGTATAATCTGCGTGTATTTGCCATCCAACCCTTGTATGCGAATACTGGAATTGCCGCTGGTTGCGGATGTTTGCTGCGTTTGGATGCCGGTACTTTCGGCTAGCATCATGCGAATATCGCCGGGCTTCATATTGCCCTTTTCGTCCAGTTCATCACCTGCAATCACTTCGACACGGGTAGGAATGTTGGCAATGGTACGACTGCTTCGGGTTGCGCCGATCACCACCGCATCCAATTCTTCACCATCACCCTTTCCGGCAGCTTGTAGTAATATCAACATTGGGTTGGTTTGAACAAGGGGAAAGGTTAACGTATCCAGCCTGATTTCATAACCCACATAGCTGAATTTGATAACCTGTTTGCCATCAGGAATTTTAGATAAGGTGATCAAACCTGAAGTATCTGAAGCGGCACCAATTGTTGAACCTTGCAGAGACGCGGTTGCGCCAATTAAAGTTTCATTGGTTTTGCTGTCCTTAATAACAGCTTTAAAAGTGTTTTGAGCGTAAACGGTTATTGTATAAAGCAGTGCTATAGAAAGCACAAGGAGTTTTTTCATTGAATAAATGATTTTAAGTTAATACAGGAACAATGCCAACGTGGCTTTATCAAATATTAACCTAATTGCGGTGGTTGCCAGATGGAAAGGGATACCTGCTGAACATAAGGCCGGTTGTAATCAGCATAAATTTTAGCCGGGGTTTCGGCAACCAATTTAAGATCAAGCATCAAAGGTTTGGTTATCACAAAACCTACACAAGTACCGCAAGTAAAAAATGGAGAACAGCCGGGGCATTCCTTTTCTTTAATTGGTGATTTGCCAGCTTGTTCATTTTTAGTTACTTCTTTACCCTGGCAATCATTATCTGTGCAACACGGCCTTGTCGAAAGCATGATTACATAGATCGATAATATTAGGCAGAGTAGCTTCACGGAGTAAAAGTAATCAAATTTATTATTCGTCTCACCTCAATGGCAAAGTACTACAGTACCCTTCGAAAAACTCTTCTCATTCTTTATGCAAATATTCATAATTACTATGTGATCTTCATTTGTACAAGATAGATTCTCTTGCCCTATTGTCAAGTATCTTGCACAATTTACTTGACATAATTAATGATCTTATGTTATTAAATGTTCTTTATTATAACCGTACACCGCCTTTCTATTGTTTATCAATTACATTCTTAATCTTTATAAAAATGAAAAAAAAGACCTGCGAAACGTATTTCGCCCAAAGCCGAAACAAAACTTCCGAAGGCGGAAGAGGATTTTTTAAAGTTAGTGGCTCAAATAATAGTTGATCACATCCTTATTTTGGATGAAGATGAAATGGGTTCCTTTAAAAATATCGGACAAAACAATCCTAAAGCGAAAAGCTTAAAAAAAAGAAAAAATAAACCCCAAAAACGAAAAAGATAACCTGTGTGAGGGAAAACAATGGGTGTAAGGGAGTTGAACACAAGTAAGTTTTAACTTACTGAATATCAATAAATTAAATGAGTCTAATTTATTGCTAATTCCATTGCAAACCACCATAAAAATAAAACAAGTCGCTAATAATCAAGTTATTAGCGACTTGTTTTTGATGTTTTGTAGCCCGTAGGGGAATCGAACCCCTGTTTCTAGAATGAAAATCTAACGTCCTAACCCCTAGACGAACGGGCCAATTTATTGAGAGTTCTGAGTCTTGAGTTGTAAGTCTTAAGCCGGCTTTCGACTATGGACTTAAGACTTTCGACTTAAACACTCCCCTTATTTTGGGATTGCAAAGATATACGTTTAATGATAAATTAAAAATATTCTTTTCAAAAAATTTAGCCTCACCCTGCCCTCTCCAAACGAGAGGGTTCTGTTTGTGTTAAATATAGCCTATTAAATTACTAAAATTCTCTCCTTTGGAGAGGGCAGGGTGAGGCATCAGGTGGTTCTTTTTTACAATCTCCAAACAAAAACATAATATGGTTATTATGTTTCTATTACGCAATACACTTATATTTATTAAATAATAACCCAACGGCATGCAAAAATACGATGCGATAATTATTGGTGCAGGGCAGGCGGGCGTACCACTGGCTAAAAAACTGGCGCAGGCGGGGAAGAAAACGGTCTTAATAGAAAAGCGTTGGATAGGCGGCACCTGTATTAATGATGGCTGTACGCCTACCAAAACCTGGGTGGCATCGGCAAAGGCAGCTTATATGGCAGGTAATAGTGGTCCGCTGGGGGTGAGGATAAAGGAATATTCGGTAAGCATGCCGAAGATAAAAAAGCGCAAGGACGAAATTGTACAACAGTTTAGAGATGGCAGCCAGCATGGGTTGGAAGCTACCAAAAACCTTACCCTGTTATTTGGCGAAGCTGTATTTACGGGCGATAAAACCATTTCGGTAAAGCTAAATGACGGAAAGAAAAAAGAACTGCAGGCCGATCTGATCTTTATTAATACGGGCGCTAAAACCTACATCCCCGATATTGAAGGGTTAGATGATATCAATTATTTAACTTCTACCACGATACTTGATCTGGAGGTTATTCCCAAACATTTGCTGATCATCGGCGGCAATTATATCGGGCTGGAGTTTGGACAAATGTTTCGGCGTTTTGGCAGCAGGGTAACGGTGTTTGAAAAGTCGGAACGAATAGTTTCGCGCGAGGATGAGGATGTATCAGAGGAATTAACCAAAATACTGGAGGCCGAAGATGTTAATATCCGCACCAATACGGTAGCCGTGGGGTTCAAGAAAAAGTCGGGCGGCAAAATAGTGGTATCTGTTTTAGCGGGAGAAGATGAGAAGAAAATAAGGTGTACACATGTTTTGTTGGCTGTTGGCCGTATCCCGCAAACAGAAGCTTTAAACCTGGATAAGACGGGTGTTGAAGTTGACGAAAAGGGGGCCATTAAGGTAAACGATAAACTGGAAACCAATGTAAAAGGTATTTATGCCCTTGGCGATGTAAAGGGCGGCCCGGCGTTTACACATATTTCTTATAATGATTATGCCATTGTTTACCGCAATTTGATCAATCAAGAAAACCTGTCTATAAAAGACAGGCCGGTGCCTTATTGTATGTTTACCGACCCGCAACTGGGGCATATCGGTTTACGGGAGAGCGAAGCTAAAGAGCAGAAGTTAAACTATAAAGTGGCCAAATTGCCGATGACGCATGTGGCCCGTGCCATTGAAACCGGCGATACCCGTGGCTTTATGAAAGCCATAGTTGATGCCGATACCAAGCTGATTTTAGGCGCAACGGTTTTAGGCCCCGAGGGCGGCGAAATAATGACGGTATTGCAAATGGCGATGATGGGCGGCATAACCTACGAGCAGATACGCTGGGCCGTTTTTGCCCACCCGTTGTATTCCGAATCGTTAAATAACCTGTTTATGACTTTGGGGAAATAATATGAGTAATTTTAAAGTTCCCCTCCCCGGAGGGGAATGTCATTAAGTCAAGAGATATGCGTGCTCCGTTAGGAGCAAAATGTCTGTAGAAAAATAAAAAAAAGAATTAGCGTGCCATAGGTACGCAACTTAGTCCGGTACCTACGGCACCGAATATGAAATTTGACGTTTTTTCTATAGACATTTAGTCCCGCCGGGACTTTACGTAATGACATTGTACGGGAAGGGGCTATAGTAGGATGGGAATCGCACAACCCAACGTTTTGTTTATGATAAAAGTTGAACACATTAGTAAATCATTTGGGAAGGTTAAGGCGGTTGATGGCATTTCGTTCGAAGTAGCGGAGGGGGAGAACCTTATTTTATTGGGCACCAGCGGTTGCGGTAAAACCACTACGCTGAAAATGCTTAACCGGCTGATTGAGCCAACAAGCGGGAATATCTTTATTAATAATCAAAATATTTTAGAGCAACTGCCCGAAGTTTTAAGGCGGGGCATTGGTTATGTGCTACAAAATAACGGCTTGTTCCCGCATTATACGGTGGCTGAGAATATTGCTGTCGTTCCTCAATTATTGAATTGGGATAAAAAACAAACCGATAAACGGATAGCCGAATTACTGGAAAAGCTGCATTTAGATAAATCATATCTGCACGATTATCCCAAAGAACTGAGCGGCGGGCAGCAGCAACGCGTGGGGCTGGCAAGAGCGCTGGTTGCCGATCCGCCGGTGCTATTAATGGATGAGCCGTTTGGCGCACTGGATAATGTTACCCGGTCAAGCATCCATAAAGAATTTAAGGCACTGGACGAGCTGAAAAGAAAAACCATTATTATGGTTACGCATGATGTGCAGGAAGCATTTGAGCTGGGCGACCGGATATGTTTAATGGACAAAGGCAAAATTATACAATGCGGTACACCTGCCGAACTGTTGTTCCACCCTAAAAATGATTTTGTAAGCGGGTTTTTGAAAGAGCAGAGGTTGCAATTAGAATTTAAGGAAATCAAAGTCCCCCAACCTCCGCCAAATGGTGGAGGAGTGCCGGATATGAGTTTATGGACAGCATTAGAGCAATTTAAATATGATGACGCCAAAAAAGAGAACCAGGCTGAATTTGAGCAATTGATGTCGGCGTTTTATCAATATAAAAAGGGACAGCCGCATGAATGAGCAACAGCAAACTTTATGGGGCTTTATGGCGCAGCAAAGCGATAAGCTGCTCACGCAAACGTTGCAGCATATCGGGCTAACTTTTATCTCATTATTTTTAGCGGTGCTGATAGGGTTGCCACTGGGTATTTTAATTGCCCGGCGGGTTAAACTATCCGGCGCTGTTTTGGGCATTGCGGGTATTTTACAAACCATACCCAGTATAGCGCTATTGGGTTTTATGATCCCAATTTTAGGCATCGGCCCAAAGCCTGCTATTGTGGCTTTGCTGTTATATGCGCTGCTACCCATCATCCGCAATACCTATACCGGCATTACCGGGGTCGACGGAGCGGTTAAAGAAGCTGCTGTAGCCATGGGCATGAGCAAATGGCAGATTCTAACCAAAGTTGAATTGCCGCTGGCTATGCCCGTAATATTGGCCGGCATCCGCACGGCTACGGTTATCAATGTGGGTGTGGCTACACTGGCATCGTACATTGCAGCAGGTGGGTTGGGCGAGTTTATATTCGGCGGCATATCGCTTAATAATACCAACATGATATTGGCTGGAGCCATACCTGCCGCGTTGCTGGCTATTTTGTTTGATTTTTTACTCTCGAGGGTACAGCATCTCAACCTAAAAAAACTAAAAACTGCCACTATAACTTTGCCATTGCTACTAATCCTTCTGTCGTCTTTCTATTTCATCCCATCGGCTTATGGCAGCAAACTAACCGCAGGCTTTACCCCCGAATTTATGGGCAGGCAGGATGGCAATTTAGGCCTGCAAAGCAAGTATGGTTTAAAAATACATACCATAGTTATCAGCGATGCGGTGATGTATAAAGCGGCTTACGAAAAGCAGCTGGACGTTATCAGCGGGTACTCTACCGATGGGCGGTTAAAGGCTTATGATCTGGTTGTGCTGCGGGATGACAAAGGTATTTTCCCGCCGTATTATGCCGCGCCGGTGGTGAGGGAAGATGCCTTACAAAAATTTCCGGAACTGGAAAAAACGCTGAATTTACTGTCGGGCAAAATAAATGATAGTTTAATGACCGATCTTAATTACCGTACCGACTATCTTCACCAAAGCCCCGAGCGGGTGGCAAAGGATTTTTTGGTATCGAAAAATTTATGGCGGCCGGAACGAAATGGCAACGTGGGGACAGTGCGCATCGGTTCGAAAATATTTGGCGAACAATATATTTTAGCCAATATGTATAGCATGCTGATAAAAGGCTATACCGATTATGAGGTAGCCACAAAAACAGGGTTGGGCGGCACTAAAATTTGTTTTGATGCGCTAACCAACAACCAGATAGATTTTTACCCGGAATATACCGGTACCGGATTATTAGCAATATTACAAGCCCCCGCAAAAACGGTGAACAGTTTAACAGGAAATAAAGACAAAACCTATAAATATGTTAGCGCCGAGTTTGAAAAACGCTATCAACTAAAATGGCTGCAACCTATAGGGTTTAATAATGCTTATGCCTTAATGATGCGGCAAAAACAAGCCGCGGCGTTAAATGTTAAAACCATAACCGACCTAAAAACGTATTTGGAAAGAAAATAATTAAATGGAAATAAAGGACAGGTACTTTAAAGTTCGCAAGCATACAGAGATGATTTGCAGTCACCTGCAAACGGAGGATTATGTGGTGCAGCCTGTGGTGGATGTTAGTCCGCCGAAATGGCATATAGGCCACACTACCTGGTTTTTTGAGACTTTTATCCTGAAGCCTTTTTTTATGGGCTACCAGGAGTATGACCCTGATTATAACTATGTTTTCAACAGCTATTATGAAACCGTTGGCAACCGGGTTATCCGTACCGACAGGGGCAATTTAAGCCGCCCAACCGTTAACGAGATCTACCGCTACCGCGAGTATGTGGACGACGCTATGGATAAGTTTTTATGCGAAGAGCCATCCGAAGAAATTAAAGAGCTGTTAATACTCGGCTTTAACCACGAAGAGCAGCACCAGGAACTATTATATACCGATATTAAATACATTTTAGGCCACAACCCCTTGATGCCTGCTTATGATAAAAATTATGTGTCGCCAAAGGTGCAGTTTGTTGAGGATGGTCAATTTATTAAAATGGCCGAAGGTATTTATGAGATAGGTTTTAAGGGCGTAGGTTTTTGCTTTGACAACGAACTGAACCGCCACAAAGTTTATTTAAACGCGTACGGAATAAGCCCCAATTTGGTGACCAACGAGGAATATTTGGCGTTCATCAATAGTGGAGGTTACCATGATTTCCGTCACTGGCACGCCGAGGGATGGGATTGGGTGAAAACCAATAAGATAGAAGCGCCATTGTACTGGCATTTGGTGGATGAGGATTGGTACCATTATACCTATCATGGGCTGGGGCCGATAAGGCCGGAAGAGCCGGTTTGCCATATCAGCTATTTTGAGGCCTATGCCTTTGCATCGTGGAAGGGTTTAAGGCTGCCTACCGAATTTGAATGGGAAGCGGCAGCTGATAAATTTACCTGGGGCAAAAGCTGGGAATGGACCGAAAGCAGCTACCTGCCCTATCCGGGTTTTGCAAAAGCGCCCGGCGCAATAGGCGAATATAATGGCAAATTTATGGTGAACCAAAAGGTATTGCGGGGCGCATCAGAAGTAACATCGCCAAATCATAGCCGCATTACTTACCGCAATTTTTTTCAGACACATTTACGATGGCAGTTTACCGGCATAAGATTGGCAAAATAATTGCTTAACCAAACTCACATGGAGACATCTACCCTAAAAACCACAATAAACACCGCATCGAAAACTGCAACCGACCAGTTTTATGAGGATGTTATAACGGGATTACATTCAACGCCAAAGCGTTTAAATTCCAAATATTTTTATGATGCTAATGGCGATAAGTTGTTCCAGGATTTGATGAACTGCGAAGAATATTATCCAACCAATTGCGAGCTGGAAATATTTGCTGAACAGACAGCAGAAATGGCAAAAGCGATAATAGCCGATGGCAGCCCGTTCGACCTGATAGAGCTGGGTGCAGGCGATGCTACCAAATCGAGCTATTTGCTTCAATATTTACTGGACCAAAAGGCTGATTTTACCTATTTGCCCATTGATATATCAGACAATGTAATATCCTACCTCAATATTACCTTACCGGTTGTTTTACCCGGTTTGCAGATAACCGGTTTGAATGGCGACTATTTTGATATGCTCACAAAAGCATCAGAAGGCTCAACCCGGCGCAAAGTGGTGTTGTTTTTAGGATCGAACGTGGGTAATATGCCCATAGATGTGGCGACTGATTTTTGCAGGGAAGTACGTAAACATTTATCATCGGGCGACCGAATGCTGATCGGTATAGACCTGAAAAAAGATCCTAAAACAGTATTGGCAGCTTATAATGATAAGGGCGGCATCACCAAAAGGTTCAACCTCAATTTGCTGGAACGCATTAACCGCGAATTGAATGCCGACTTTGACATCACCAAATTTGAGCACTACCCAACTTACGACCCGGAAACTGGCGCATGTAAGAGTTATTTGATAAGCCTTACCGACCAGGTAGTGAAGATAAATGGTAAAGAACATATCCATTTTTTAAAGGACGAGTATATTTTTATGGAGATATCGCAAAAATATACGGTAGCCCAAACCAATGAAATGGCCGCAGCTGCTGGGTTTAAAACCGCCGATCAATTTTTTGATAGTAAGCATTGGTTTTTGGATGCGGTTTGGGTAGCGGAGTAAATAAACTTTCATTTTTTTTGTCATTCTGAGCGCAGCGAAGAATCTTGAAATGATAGGTCGCCGTTGTACCTGCCTGGTGTGAATTTCCCGTGTATAGATTCTTCGCTATCACGCAGAATGACAGAGGACTTATATAATAATCAAAAGAAATTCCTAATTCCCATTCATAATCTTATTTTTGGCGCATCTCCTTAAATAAATTCAGACAAATAAAAATAATGGATAATTTCTCTTTAAAAGGACAGGTAATTGTAGTTACCGGCGGCACCGGCATTTTGGGCGATGCTTTTATTAATGGTATTGTTGAAGCAGGCGCCATAGTGGGCATATTAGGCCGTAACGAAGCAGTAGCCAACCAGCGTGCAGACGCAGTTAATGCCAATGGCGGTAAAGCGATAGCTTTAATAGCCGATGTATTGAAAGAAGACGAGCTGATAGCGGCCCGTACAAAAATATTAGACAAATTTGGACGTATTGATGGCCTCATCAACGGCGCGGGCGGTAATATGCCCGAGGCTATAATTCAGCCCGGCGATGATATTTTTAAAATGAACCTGGAAGGCCTGCGCAAAGTAATGGACCTTAATTTATGGGGCACTATCACGCCAACCCAAATATTTGGCGAAGCCATCGCAAAAAATGGCAAGGGCAGTATTGTAAACATCTCGTCAATGGCGCCGCAACGGGCTATTACCAAAGTTTTAGGCTATTCTGTGGCTAAGGCTGCAATCGATTGCTATAATAAATGGTTCGCGGTTGAAGCGGCGCTTAGATATGGCGATAAGATAAGAATGAACGCTATTGCCCCCGGCTTTTTCCTTACCGAGCAAAACCGCGCCCTGTTAACCAACCCGGACGGCAGCTATACCGAACGCGGTAAGCTGGTATTGCAAAACACACCCTACAAACGTTTTGGCGATCCGTCTGAACTGATAGGCGCATTGGTTTGGCTGCTAAGCGATGCTTCTAAATTTGTAACCGGAACCATTATTAATGTGGATGGTGGTTTTTCGGTATTTAGCGGGGTGTAGGTGACTTTAAATCTTCTCCGTTATATGCCTATTGCCACATGGTGGCTACCTCTTTGTAGAAAAAGCAAAAAAAGCGAATAATTGATCCGTAGGTGCAACCCTAAATAGATGTTTTACAGGGGGGTAGCCTCTACGAGGCATGCCATAAATTGTTATTTTTTTTCTACAAAGGGATAGCCCCTATGGGGCAATAAGGTTACAGGACGATGCCTGGTCTCTTATATTAAGAATTATGCAATTACTATTTGCCCGGTCGTAGGCAAACTCTTTACCTTCCCAAATTTTGGGCAGCCACAATCTTTATGGAAAATGCCGCAGGATGACAGGCTGATGAGCAGTATTGCCCCTAATAGTATGAATTTATTCTTTAACATTTTTTATCGCTAACATGGTTAATAGTACGCTTAATATGCCCATGCAAATGCCTACGGTATCTGCAAACAGGTCGGCCAGCTCGCCGCTGCGCCAGGTGAACACATAGGCTTGTAATACTTCTATGAGCCCGCCATATAAAATAGCGCCAATAATTATTTTTACGAAAACCAGGTAGGTTAAGTTATCCTGGCCATGTTTCCTGATAAACCCATTGCAGTAAAAAACAACCAGCACAAAGAACAACCCGCAATGCACCAGCTTATCAAAACCGGGGAAGAACAAGTGGCCGCTGCCAATGTCGCCCATTTTTATGCTGCAGATGGTTAAAATAAACAAGGCCCACAATAAAGCGAGCCCATAATATTTAAAGTTTAAACTCATTAAGCGCCAATTATTTTCATATAATCATCGGCAGACAATAAGCCGTCTACATCAGTAGGATTGGTTAAGGTTATTTTTACCATCCATCCATCGCCATAAGGGTCGGTGTTAACAAGTTCGGGCTGGCTGTCTAATAATGGGTTGGTTTCTGTTATGATACCGGTAACGGGCATAAACAGGTCTGATACGGTTTTAACGGCTTCAACGGTGCCAAAAACGGCTTCGCTTTTCACTTCTTCGCCGGCTGCTGAGATGTCTACATAAACAATATCACCCAGTTCGCGCTGTGCAAATTCGGTGATGCCGATATAGGCCTCATTGCCTTCTAACCGTATCCATTCGTGATCTTTAGTGTATTTTAACCCGGCGGGAAAGCTCATATTTTGTTTTTATATGCCCAAAAATACTAAAACTTTGAAGTTACACGTATAACAAATTATTATTAAACATATATTAGTCCGCACCAATTAAACTTAACTGAATAAAATTTGTTGCAATATGTAAATGCCGTGTACCCATGAAAAAACTTCACATAATTTGTTTTAGCCTTATCTTAATTGGGTTGCAAGCCTGCAGCGGCGATGTAAAGGATGACGACCAACCCATTACGGCTAAGGACACCACAAAAATTGCGGTACCGATAGATAGGGACGAAGCCCAATTTGCTGTGCAAGCAGCTAACAGCAGGCTTGCCGAAGTTGAACTGGGCAAACTTGCTATAAAGAAAGGGCAGGATAAACGCATCAAAAATTTGGGTGCGATGCTGATAAAGGACCATATAAAACCCGATGCTAAATTGCAGGCGATAGCAAAAGCTAAAAAAATAAACCTGCCATCAAGTATAGATACTGCCGACCAAAAAATGATAGACGATCTTGATAAAAACTCGGGATCAGCTTTTGACAGGGCTTATTTAAGCAGCATCATAAAAGAGCACGAGGACAATGTGAAGCTGTTTAAAGCGGCATCCACCCAACTAATGGATGCCGACCTTCGGCGGTACGCCACCAGGAACCTGCTGGTTTATAAACGTCATTTAGATTTGATGGATGTGATAAAAGAGAGTGTGAAGTAGTATATTAATTTGTGTTGATCTGTTGCTCATCAATATTAGATTATAAAATACAAAAATCAAGGCACAAATTCCCATGTTTCGGCAGAATAACCGTTAGGGATCAAGCCGCAGGTTACAAAAGCCCGGTTATTTACTGTAAAAGCAAGTTGGTAACCATTGGCTATGCCGGGAAATGCTTTTTTCATAGCCCATTTGTTGGTGGATGGATCGTACTCATAAAAGCCCGAATCTTTGAACGATGAAGTGTGATATAAACCTCTATAACCTTTCCCATTAAGTGTGAAGGCCACAGAAGGATAGTCGCTGTTTGTAAAAGCAGAGGCTAACTGTGTCCATTTATCAGTGGCAGGGCTATATTTCCATAGATCGCTATAAGTGAGTGAAAAACCAGAAACTCCGCCGCCAACATACAATTCATTATTTATTACAAACCCCGATGCATAGGTACGGGTAGCACCAGGAAAATTGTTTTTTGAAGCCCATGTATTTAGTGTCGGGTCGTAAATATAAAATTGATTGGTAAAATCGCCTGTAATTGCATAACCTTTATTATTAGCCGACAGGCCAACAACATTAACCGTTGAAGATAACGGGAAATTAGCTTTTGAGGCCCAAGAGTTGGTGGCAGGGTCATATTCATTTAGAGAAATATTTCTTGAAAAGTTATTAGAAGGGCTGGTGCCTAAGCCCACGCAGGCTTTATTGTTATTTACAAAACTTGTACATTCTCTTAACGTGCCGTTTGGATAATCAGCTTTTCTCGTCCATGTATTCAATGTCGGGTCATATTCCCAAAGGTCATTTAAATATGCATTTGCTGTTGTGCCCATGCCAACATAACCCCTGCTGCCAATTGAAAACGCAGCACCTGAAAAACGGGGAGCCCCGGCAAAATCCGCCCGCCTTATCCATGTGCCTGTTGTAACGTAAAATGTATCTACAGCGACTGCTGTTTTAGTATAAACATTAATTTGTAAAATGGCAGAAGCAGCACCTGGTGGTACAACTACTCTTATAGAATCTGTAATAAAATTAGCGTGAACAATGCTTTGAAAGGCAACGGCGGTAACTGTGTTAAATTTTACAATATTGTTTTGGGCCGTTTTGCTAAAATTCTTGCCGCTTATCCACAAAGTATCGCCAACATTGCCCGAATAAGAACTATAATATTTAATTGTCGGATCGCCAAGATTTTCGGCATTTATAGGGTTGGTTGACGACTTTTTACAAGTTGTAAATAAAACGACAGCTAAAAAGGCATAGGCAAATATTTTCATACTAATTACGGGAATAGGCTGTAGCAAACTGTCGTAAATATAACAATAGGAACTGAATAGTTAGAGATTAACTAAATTTTGCCAAACGAATAATCTAATACAAACTATTTTTGCATACTGCTTATTAAAACAATAATTTGGCGGTGATCATCCAATAACTATGTCAAACCCTATAATAACCGGAATATTATCCTACGGAATGTCGGGCAGGATATTTCACGCGCCTTTTTTAAGCACCAATGCCGGCTTTAAAATGAAGGCGGTGGTTGAGCGCCATAACAAAAAAATGGCTGCGGATTACCCGGAGATTATTAGCTATAATTCGGTCGAGGAGTTGTTGAGTGATGAGGAGATTGAGCTGGTTGTTGTTAACACCCCCAATTTTACGCATTTTGATTTTGCCAAACAGGCGCTATTGGCCGGCAAGCATGTGCTGATAGAAAAGCCTGCCGCCGGTAATAGCAAAGAGGTTAAGGAACTTTATGATCTGGCTAAAAGCCGCGGTCTGCATGTAATGGTTTATCAGAACCGCCGCTGGGACAGTGATTTTTTAGCCGTAAAAGATATTATAGAAAGCGGCCGCCTGGGCCGCCTTACCGAGGTGCATTTGCGGTTCGACCGTTATAAGCCTATACTGGCCGTAAAGAAGTTTAAAGAAACAAAGGATACACCCATTAATGGTTTAGTGTATGATCTTGGTCCGCATATTATTGACCAGGCGCTATTTTTATTTGGGAGGCCATTGAGCTTTGATAAGGCGACGGCCTCGCAGCGCGATAACTCGGAAGTGGTGGATTATTTTAATTTCAGGCTGGATTATCCCGGCGAACTGAAAGTATACTTAACCGGCGCGTTGCTGATACCCGAGCCTATGCCATCATTTGTAGTACACGGGACATTGGGCAGCTTTATCAAACACCGCCGCGATGTGCAGGAACCACAGTTAGACAGCGGAATGTCGCCCACCAACTCTGCCTATGGCATAGAACCCGAAGGCAGCGAAGGCAAACTGGTTATTATGGGTGTGGATGATGAAAAAACGGTGGAATGGGTGCCATCCTATAAAGGGAATTATAACCATTTATTTGACGCGGTTTATCATACCATCCGCAATGGGGCATTATATCCCATAACAGAGGAGCACATCAGTTGGCAAATGGAATTATTGGAAGCTTGATTTAGCTATTTAAACGAAATAAGCTATTATTGCACAATATAAACCTTAGCGGTTTTTACAGATCAAATAATATAACAATGAAAAAATTACTCATACTTTTTAGTTTGTTTGCTTTAACTGCTTACACCTATGCGCAGGATAAAAAGATAATGGCGTTGCCTATTCCCCACTATAAAATATTAAAGGTTGACAGCACTTACATTACCCAGGACGCGCTTGACAAGCATAAGCCTGTAATGATTATCTATTTTGGCCCCGATTGCCCGCATTGCCAGCACCTGATGGCCGAAATGAAGGAAAATATGGCTTCTTTGAAGAATATCCAGATAGTGATGATAACTTTCACGGATACAAAATACCCGTATCTGAACATGATAAAGGATTTTAGTAAAACCTACGACCTGCCTAAATACAAAAACATTACCATGGGTACAGAATACCCTGATTATAAGGTGCAAAGGTATTACCAGGTAGGGGGAACCCCATTTGTTGCTATTTATGACCATAACGGCAAAATGGTGAAGTACTTTGATAAACCGCCTAAGATAGAAGACGTGGTAGCCGCTGCTAAGAAGGTTTAGCATTATGTAAATGATAATTTTTGTCAGTTACAGGTAATATATTTTAAGAGAATTTTAAAAATAACAGCTAACAAAGCTTCTTATCAATAAAGTTACAAGCATTTGGGCAAAAAAAACCTTAAAAAGGTGATTTTTGCGCCATGATTTCTAAAACTGCAAAAACCGCCTTCTTCACATTAATTATATTTTTAGCCTACATAGCAAATATTCATGCACAGGGCAGCGGATCGGTATCCGGTACCTTAGTGGATGCTGCTAACAACGAACCGCTTGGTTTTGCCACCGTTTCATTAACGCAAAAAAACAGCACGCAGCCGGTAAAGGCTATGCAAACCGATATTAACGGTAAATATAATTTAACAGGCATAGCTGACGGCGTTTATACGCTTCGCTCAAGCTATGTTGGGTACCTTACCATTAACACCGACGTAACTATAGCTGCCGAAAAAAGAAGTGTACAACTGCCCCCCGTAAAGTTGGCCACCGCTAAAGGTGTTTTAAAACAGGTTGATGTTGCCGCGCAGCGCAGCCAGATAAAACTGGGCATTGATAAAAAGTCATTTAACGTAGCAGAAAGCTTGGTTAGCCAGGGTGGCTCGGCTACAGATCTGCTGGCCAATGTGCCATCGGTACAGGTGGATGTGGATGGTAATTTGAGCCTGCGCGGATCGACCGCCGTTAAGGTTTTGATCAACGGCAAACCATCAACCTTAACCGGTAGTAATTTGACGGATATTTTACAGTCTATCCCAGCCAGCTCTATCGAAACTATCGAGGTTATTACCAACCCATCGTCAAAATATGATGCAGAAGGGCAATCGGGTATCATCAATATCGTGATGAAGAAGAATGCCCAATTGGGCTTTACAGGATCGGCTACCGCGACTATCGGTACACAAAGCACTTATAACGGGACGCTGAATTTGGCTTATCAAACCAAAAAAATAAACATCTTTGGCAATTACAGCTATCGTAAGGCAGACCGCACCGGCGATGGCTTTATTGATAAAAACATTATTACCCCAGGCATAAACGAATTGACCAACCAGCAATCAAACCAAAGCTTTGATTTTGGCGGGCATAATATCCGCACGGGTATCGACTTCTTTTTAGACCCGAAAAACACCCTGAGTTTTTCTGACAACATCAACATCCGCGACCGTAACATACTGCAAAGCGGGTTGACCACTATCACTCAAAACAACACTTTATACCAAACCCAAAATCAAAATAATACCAATGATGGTACAGGCACAAATATTGACCTGAACCTGGACTTTGATCATAAGTTTGCCAAAAAGCAGGAAGAGTTGACGGCTAATATTGGTTATTCGAGGGATAAGAATGATAATACAGCCAATTTAAATACCTCAACAGTTAACTTTACCAGGCCTAATTTACCGCCTTCCATATCAAACAATACCACCAACGGCATACAGCATAATATAACCTTACAGGCCGATTATACCTTGCCTTTAAAAGACGGCAGGTTTGAAGCAGGTTATCGAAGCACCTTTAATAAAAGCGATAATAATTATGTAGTGGATACTTTGAATTCGGGGATCGCGCCACCGGTTTATGTATATAGCCCTATTTTATCGGACGATTTTATCTATAAGCAAAACGTAAACGCCATTTACAGTAATTACCAGCACCAGTTTGGCAACTTTGGCATACAGGGCGGTTTAAGATTGGAGGATGCGCATATCAATACACAGTTGTTTACCAACAACATTACCACCAACTATAAGCAGGATTATTTCAGGGTTTACCCAACTTTGTTTTTAACCCAGAAGCTTAATGATAACGAGACGATACAATTAAGCTACAGCAGGCGCGTTACCCGCCCTAACGACAGGCAGCTTACCCCGTTTTTGGATGTAAGCAACAAACAAAACTACCAACAGGGTAACCCTAATTTATTGCCCGAGGATACGCATTCGGTTGAGTTGAGCTATATTAATTACTGGCGCGCGGTTACCCTTACTTCATCGGTATATTATAGGTTAACCAATGATAATATTCAACAGATAATAACCCCGCTTAACTTAAATACCAACGTAAGCACGTTTCAAAATATTAAAAGTGCAAGCAACGCGGGGTACGAACTGATCGGTAAGGTTACCGCGACATCGGCGCTCGACCTGACCTTAAATGTTAATGCCTATTACCGGCATATACAGGGCGATACCGCATTAAAGATTCAAGGTTCGTCCGGTTTTTCTTATAATGGCAACTTAACGGCTAATGTTAAGGCAAGCAAGAAACTAAGCTTCCAGCTTAGAGGCGATTACCAGGGACAACAGGTTAGCGCACAAGGTAAAAACCTGGCCATGTATGGTTTAGACGGCGGTATAAAATACGATATGTCTAAACTGGTTAGCTTCAGCCTAAACTCGCGCGATATTTTAAATACCCGCAAGTTCCGGTCCGAAACAAATATTGGCAATACGCCGGGCAGTGCATTTATTGAAACGCAAACGTCCGACCGCCGCTTTGCAACCCGTACGGTATTGTTTACCGTTTCCTATCATATAGGCGCTGCTACACCAGCCAAAAAGAAGGGCGATAAAGGGCCGGGTGATAATGGCGGCGATAATCCTGATGATCCAAC